>JGI24134J36421_10000257_pt1 | contig 15704 bp, 14 predicted proteins | sample BarGraNGADG00312_FD_36421 | JGI IMG/M metagenome (IMG submission 36421) | reverse complement strand
CTAGTACTGCTCGGTCGTCACGGAGAAGTCGGCCACCGCGTCGGTCACCGGGTAGGTCCGGTCGACCTCGATGCGGTATGGCACCTCGCCGCCTGGGTGGTCGACGAACTGGCCCCCGACCAGAGCGTGGAAGGCGAACGAGTCGAGGAAAGCGGCGGTAGCCCCATGCACGCACCTGAGGCCTGTCCCGGTCCGCACGGCTGTGGCCAGGCCTTGCTCCTGCGCTGTGGTGAGGTGACCCTCGGTCCACAGCGGCACGATGAGGTCGTGGGCATCGAGCGCAGANGTGTCCGCGAGGACGTCGACCACCTGGAGGCCGCCCGGGCCGACCTGCTCGCGTTCACCGCGTTCCCCAAGGAGGTCTGGCGTCAGATCTGGTCCAACAACCCCAACGAGCGCCTCAACCGCGAGATCCGCCGCCGCACCGACGTCGTGGGGATCTTCCCCGACCACACCTCGATCATCCGGCTGGTCGGGGCGGTCCTGGCCGAGCAGCACGACGAATGGGCAGAAGGACGCCGCTACCTCGCTCTGGACGTTCTCGGCCGCTCACGCCTNACCACCCTGCCCGATACCCCGGAGGTGACTACCGACCAGCTCCCGGCGCTCAGCGCCTAACCATCGAAGATCACGCGTCAGCCGTCACACACCACGTCCGGTGGGGACTCGACCCCGGTGCGCTGAAGCAGGCCATTCCTGCTCCCCTGCGAAACGGAACTCGGCGAGGAGAACGGGCGGTAGATCACAGATGGGTCTCGGTCAAGGGGATCTCCTTGACAACGCTGACGGCCCGCACGAGGCTGTGAACGTGCACAGTCGCGCACAGCCTGGTGTCCCGACGCTGTCGCGGTTGTTCGACCTCAACGAAGAGAGAGAGCTCATGCATCGCAGACTCGCATTCACGGTGGCCGGGGTCTTCCTCGCCACGTCCGCGCTCGCCGCCTGCACGTCATCGGGTGACGGAGCAACACCCTCGGACGGGGCCTCGACGACGGCCGCCGGGGACGCCGACGCGCCGGCAACCCTTGACTTCTGGACCTGGACGACCAACATCGAGCAGGTCNTCGACATCTGGAACAAGGAGAACCCGACCCAGCAGGTGAACGTCGACCGCCAGGCACAGGGCGATGAGCTCATCACCCGCCTGCTCACGGCCGAGAAGGCCGGCAACGCGCCGTGCCTGATGCACACCGAGTACCAGGCGCTCCCGGTGCTCGTCTCCAACGGTGTGGCCGCCGACCTCACCGCCGATGTCGCAGACATCCGGTCCGCCTTCCCCGACGGCGCCTGGGGCCTGACGTCCTTCGGCGACCAGGTCTTCGCCATCCCGCAGGACGTCGGCCCGATGATGCTCTACTACCGTGAGGACCTGTTCAACCAACTGGGGCTGACGGTCCCGACCACCTGGGACGAGTTCGCCGCTCTCGCCGCGGANGTGCGTCAGAAGTCACCCACCCAGTACCTGACGACGTTCTCGGCCGGCGACCCGGGCTGGTTCGCCGGGTTGTCCGAGCAGGCGGGTGCGAACTGGTGGACACCGGAGGGCAACTCGTGGAAGGTCTCGATCGACGACCCCGCCACGCAGAAGGTGGCCACGTTCTGGGGCGACCTGGTGAAGTCCGACCTGGTCGACAGCCAGCCGATGTACACCCCGGAGTGGAACGCTGCCATGAACGACGGCACGCTCCTCGCCTGGCCGAGTGCCGTCTGGGGCGCTGGTGTGCTCGAGGGTGTCGCGCCCGACACCGCTGGCAAGTGGCGCGCAGTGCCCATGCCGCAGTGGTCCGCTGGTGACAACGTCACCGGCTACTGGGGCGGTTCCGGCACGGCGATGAGCGCAAGCTGCAAGTACCCAGCCCAGGCCATGAAGTTCATGACGTGGCTCAACACGTCCCCGGAAGCCCTTGCTGGTCTCGTGACCATCTCGGGTGTCTACCCGGCCGCCACGGCCGGTCAGACCGGTCCGGCGCTGGCGGCGCCGCCGAAGATGATGCCGAACCAGCCTGACTTCTTCGCCCAGGCCTCTGAGATCGCCAGCTCGGCCCGCGGCTTCACCTGGGGACCGAACGTCAACGTGACCTACCAGTCGTACGTCGACGAGTTCCAGAAGGCCATCCAGGACGGTTCGCCGTTCGCGGATGCGCTCACGCGGATGCAGGACACCACCGTCACCGACCTGACGCGTCAGGGCTTCGACGTGGTCAGCGGCAGCTGACGCCACGCGCGGTGGTGGCCCTGCCCGACCGACGGGCGGGGCNACCACCGACGACCACCTCACTGCGGCGATGACGACTGGACGGGGCGACATGAACAACACGAAGCGATCGGCCGGCGCGACGAGTCTCGTGCCTGCCAGGGATGCCCCGCAGGTGCTCCGGCGACGCTCTCGGAGACACCGGTTGGCGCCTTGGGCCTTCATGGCGCCGGCGCTCCTGATGTTCACGACCTTCCTGCTCATCCCGATCGTCTACGCGATCTGGCTGAGCCTGCGAGCCAACCGCCGGATCGGGGGAGGCATCCTCAGCAAGCTCACCGAGGTGTTCGTCGGACTGGAGAACTACGGCCGTGCCCTCGGCGACCCGATCCTGTACGGCGCGCTGGGTCGCATGCTGATCTACGGTCTGCTCGTCGTGCCGACGATGCTCGGGCTGGCGTTGATGTTCGCGCTCCTGCTCGACCTGCCGCGTGTCCGGTTGCGTACGGCGACCCGGATCAGCATCTTCCTGCCCTACGCCGTGCCCGGAGTCATCGCTTCGCTGCTCTGGGGCTTCCTCTACCTGCCGCGCGTCAGTCCGATCCGCGCAGCGTTCGAAGCGGTCAATCTGACCCCTCCGGACTTCTTCACCTCGACGAGCGTCTTCTTCTCGGTTGCCAACATCGCCGTNTGGGGCGGTACCGGATTCAACATGATCATCATGTACACCGCGTTGCGCTCGATCCCGGCCGAGCTGTACGACGCAGCGCGGCTGGACGGCTGCGGTGAGCTGCAGATCGCCTGGCGGATCAAGGTCCCGCTGCTCTTCCCCGCCGTGGTGATGACCTTCATCTTCTCGATGATCGCCACGTTGCAGGTGTTCAACGAGCCCCAGACCTTGACGCCACTCACGAACGTCATCTCCTCGACCTGGATGCCCATGCAGAAGATCTACACGGATGCGTTCGTGCTCAACGACATCTACTCGGCCGCCGCCACGTCGGTCATGTTCGCCCTCGTCACGCTCGTCCTGTCGCTCGGTGTGCTGACCCTCTTGCAGCGACGCGCGTTCGGGGAGGACCGATGAGCGCCGCACCGGTCGTCGCAGCGGACCGCAACGGACCTGCTGCCGGCGCCTCCGCCCTCCCGAGCCGGCGCCGAGCCGTCTCGTCGCACCGGGGGGCGACACTCGTCCTCGTCATCGGTGCCCTCTACTGCCTGCTCCCGGTGGCCTGGGTGATCATGGCGTCGACCAAGACGCCGGGTGAGCTCTTCACCACGTTCTCGCTGTGGCCGAGCTTCACCGGCGGCATCCAGGGCAACGTGCAGGGCCTGCTCGCNTACAAGGACGGGCTCTTCCTGCGGTGGGCGGCCAACACCGCTCTGTATGCCGGTGTCGGCGCCCTGCTGACCGTCCTGATCTCCGGTGCCGCGGGGTACGCGATGGCGAAGTACCGCTTCACGGGTCGAGAGTTCGTGTTCCGTGTGATCCTCGCCGGTGTGCTCGTGCCCCAGGTNACGTTGGCCATCCCGCAGTACCTGCTGCTGGCGAAGATCGGCCTGGTCGGTTCGTACTGGTCGGTGCTGCTGCCGACCATGATCAGCCCGTTCAGCATCTACCTGGCCCGCATCTACGCCACCGCNGCTGTGCCGGACGAGCTGCTCGAGGCGGGGCGGATCGACGGCGCCGGCGAGTTCAAGCTGTTCCGGTCGGTCGCCATGCCGCTCATGCTCCCCGGGCTGGTGACGATCTTCCTGCTGCACTTCGTCTCGGTCTGGAACAACTTCCTGCTGCCGTNCATCATGCTGTCGGACGACAGCAAGTTCCCCATGACGGTGGGTCTGTTCTCACTGCTCAACCAGGGCGCGAGCCAGCCCGCGCTCTACACGTTGGTCATCACGGGCTCGATGCTGTCGATCCTGCCGCTGATCGCCCTCTTCCTGCTGCTGCAGAAGTACTGGCGGCTGGATCTGCTCTCCGGCGGACTCAAGGGATGAACGCCGGTATCGACCCGATCTCCGAACGGCGCCCCCTCGGCCATACCTCGCTCCGGGTCACCCGGCTGTGCGTCGGGGCGTCCCCGTTGGCGAGCGTGCCGGAGATCTTCGGCTACGAGGTCCCGCTGCAGCAGGGGGTGGACACGGTTCTTCGGGTGGTCCGCGGCCCCATCAACTTCCTCGACACCCCGGTGATCTACCGGTTCGGCGAGGGCGAGCGTCGGATCGGGCTCGCCNTCGCTGCCGAAGGTGGTGTGCCCGACGGGTTCGTGCTGGCGACGAAGGCCGACCGGNACCAGGCCCTCGTCCCCAGCGCCGAGCAGTTCCTGTCCTAGCTCCACCGCATCACCCGTTCTGTCGATCGAGAGGTTCTGTCATGGCCACCACCCCGCTCGAGTTCCCTGACGGCTTCGTGTGGGGTGCGGCCACGGCCGCGTTCCAGGTCGAGGGTGCCGTCGACGAGGACGGGAAAGGGGTGTCGGTCTGGGACACGTTCACCACCGTGCCGGGGGCGATCGCCGGCGGCGACACCGCCACCGAGGCNTGCGACCACTACCACCGCTATCCCGAGGACATCGGGCAGCTCGCTGACCTCGGCTTCGGCGCCTACCGATTCTCGGTGTCCTGGCCGCGGATCCAGCCGGAGGGGATCGGGAAGGCGAACGCGAAGGGCATCGACCACTACCGGCGGGTGGTCGAGACGTGCTTGGAGCGTGGAGTGACGCCCTACGTGACGCTGTACCACTGGGACCTGCCCCAGGCACTTGAGGACGCGGGCGGCTGGCCGAACCGAGACACCGCCCACCGGTTCGCCGACTTCGCCGCGCTGGTCGGTGACGCGCTGGGCGACCTCGTCGAGCACTGGATCACGGTCAACGAACCCAAGGTGGCGAGCCACGCCGGCTACAGCGACGGCATCCACGCGCCGGGGATCCGTGACCCGCGCCGCGGCCTCAAGGCGGCGCACCACCTGCTCCTCGGTCACGGCCTGGCCACCCAGGTGCTGCGGCAGCGGCTGGGGTCGAGCAGCGAGGNGGGTATCGCGCTGGACCTGACACCGGTCACGGCGGCCACGCCGGACCCCGCCGACGTCGCCGCCGCGCGACGCTTCGACGGGAACTTCAACCGGATGTTCCTCGAACCAGTCCTGCAGGGCCGCTACCCGCAGGACATGGTCGAGTGGTTCGGCGGGACGCCTTTCGTGCGCGAGGGCGACCTGGAGCTGATTGCGGCACCGATCGACTTCCTCGGGGTCAACTACTACCGGCCGCACGTCGTGCGCTCGGCCGGCCACACGACCGCTGCAGGCCAGGGCTCGCCGACGAGCCTCGACGCAGAGGTCGTCACGCCGCCGGGGCTCGAGGTGACCGAGGTCGGCTGGACGGTCGTCCCGGAGGGNCTCCACGACCTGCTTCTGCGGCTGCGCGACGAGTNTCCGCAGACCCCGTTGCTCATCACCGAGAACGGTGCGGCGTTCCCGGACGTCGTGGGAGCGGACGGGCAGGTCGACGACCAGCGACGAGTGGCGTACTTCGACGGTCACCTGCGTCAGATGCTCCGCGCGATCCGGTCCGGAGCGGACGTCCGGGGGTACTTCGCCTGGACGCTGATGGACAACTTCGAGTGGGCGGAAGGCTATGGCCCCCGATTCGGTCTGGTCCGCGTCGACTTCGAGACCCAGCAACGGACGCCCAAGGCGAGTGCCCGCTGGCTCGGCGCGGTGGCGAAGCNGAACCGGCTGCCCTCGACCGGGGCGTCGTCGTGACCGCGCAACGCCCGGGGGAGAGCCTCACGCAGCGGCACGCCTTCGGCCTGCGCCATGTCGAGCTCGGCTCGCGCGATCTCGACCGGTCGCGCGAGTTCTACCGGGGTCTGCTCGGATTCGAGGAGCTGGACCCCGGCACCACCGACCGGGACGGACGGCGGGTCGGCTGGTTCGCCTCCGGCCCCGCGATGCTCAAGGTCGTCGAGATCGGCGAGGGCGGCGGCATCGGCAGCTGGCTCGACGACGACCTGCAGGGCGGGATGCGCCACGCCGGGTTCAAGGTCGGCGACGTCGACGAGCAGGTGCGACGGCTCGAAGCAGCCGGGGTCGAGGTCTTGTCACCACCCCGTGACGTGCTCGGCGACGTGCGGATCGCCTTCTTCCTCGACCCGGACGGCGCCCGGTTGGAGTACATCCAGGGCAACCTGCGCTACGAGCACGTCGAGAACCCCGCGCTCGTGCAGGCCGAGGCCGATCACGGTCTCGCGATCGGCGACGGACCCCGCTTCGACCATGTCGGGCTGACGGTCGCCAACCTGACGGCGGCGCTCGACTTCTGGTGCGGCCGCCTGGGGTACGAGGTGATCGGTGACATCCGCCACCACGACGACAACCGGGGGTTCCTCATGACCTACCTGCAGGCCGGCGACTCGGTCCTGGAGGTGTTCAGCTTTGACGTCCCCACCTCCGCGGCACCCGGCGTCTCCCCCACCACGCTCGGGCTCCGCGGCATCGGCTTGGCGGTCGAGGACGCCGGCGACGGCGCACCGGTCGACCCCGACGGGGTCCGGATCTCGGACGTGGACACCCATGCTTGACGTGACCGCGCCGACGCGGGTCCTGGTGACCGGGTCGAGCGACGGCATCGGCGCCGAGATCGCCGACCAGCTCGCCGCCCGAGGGATGAGCGTCGTCCGGCACGCGCGGAACGCCGAACGGGTCGCCCGGTGCAGGGAGCACGCCGGGCCGGGAGCACCCGTCGTCGTCGGCGACCTCGCGTCGCTGGAATCGACCAGGGCGATGGCCGATCAGGCGACCCGGCTCGGCCCCTTCGACGTCATCGTGCACAACGCCGGATGGGCCNCGACGGGCGCGGATCGCCCCGTGACCGTCGACGGCATCGAGCAGACGCTTCAGGTGAACGCTGTGGCGCCGTACCTGCTCTCGGCCTTGATCCCGTTGCCGCGACGACTCGTGTACGTCAGCTCGGACTCGATCCGCCACGCGCGGCTCGACCTGACGGACCTCCAGCACGAGCGCGAGTGGGACCCGGCCAGGGCCTACGCCGACTCCAAGCTCGTGCTGACCGCGTTCGCGCTCTTCATGGCGCGGCNCTACCCCGGCCTCACGGTCAACGCCGTGCACCCGGGGTGGGTCCGCTCCAAGATGAGCGGGGACGTCGCTCCGCTCAGCCTGTCCGAAGGCGCCGACACCCCGGTGTGGCTGGCCTGCGCNGACGATCCGGGCGCCCGGGTCTCCGGTGAGCTGTTCCACGAGCGGTCGCCGGTCAGGTACAACGAGGCGGCCCACGACCCGGCGACCCAGGATGCCGTCGTGCGCGCNCTGGAGGCGCTCAGCGGCGTCCGTCTGCCCCGCGGCCAGGAGACGCCGGTCCGCGACCAGGGACAGGGCGGTGGCCCCGGTGACTGATCGGGACGCCGACGCTGCCCTGCTGCGCGAGCTGGCCGAGCAGCACGACCGGCTGCAGCTCGTCGGCTTCGACAACGACGCAGCGTGGCGTCTGGGGGTCCTCATGGTCGAGACGGCGCGCCGCCGCGGGCTGGGCGTGGCGATCGACATCCGCCGGCACGGTCAGCTCCTGTTCCACGCGGCCATGGCGGGCACGTCGCCCGACAACGACTCCTGGCTCGAGCGCAAGCGCCGCGTCGTCGACCTGTGTGCGCGCAGCTCCTACGCCGTCGGCCTGCAGGCGCGCTACGACGGCGGCAGCTTCGCCCAGTGGTGGGGCCTGGACCCCGCGCCGTACGCGGCGGACGGGGGAGCGATCCCCGTGCTGGTGCGCGGCACCGGCATGGTCGGCACGGTCGCCGTGTCTGGCCTCGCCCCCGCCGAGGACCACGCGTTCGCCGTGGAGGGCTTGGACGCGTTCCTCCGTGGCGGGAGCGCCGCGGGCCCGTAGGACTCGGTGCGAGAGCACCGTCCCGGCGACGCACGCCGAACGGCCGATGGGCCGCGACCGCAAACCAGAAGGGCACCCCACGTGTATCTCGAGAGCTACTCGCCCGGCTACGGGGCGCGACCAGCGCGGGCCGCACTGCGCTCGGACACCCCGACCCTCGACCTGAACGGCACCTGGCGGTTCCGCCTGTCGCCGTCGGCGACCGGGTCGACCGAGTTCGTGGCACCCGACTTCGACGACTCCGGCTGGGACGACCTGCCGGTCCCGTCGCACTGGCCGTTGCACGGTCACGGGCGGCCCGCCTACACGAACATCATCTACCCGTTCCCGATCGACCCTCCGCACGTTCCGGACGAGAACCCGACGGGAGATCACCGGCGGGAGTTCGACGTCCCGGAAGCCTGGGTGGGCGCCGACGCCGTGCTGCGGTTCGAGGGCGTTGACTCCTGCGCCCGGGTCTGGCTCAACGGGAGCGAGGTGGGCGTCTCGATGGGGAGCCGGCTGCCGGTCGAGTTCGACGTCGGCGCCCACCTCCGGGCGGGCCGCAACGTTCTCGCGGTCCGGGTGCACCAGTGGTCAGCGGGCAGCTACCTCGAGGACCAGGACATGTGGTGGCTCCCCGGCATCTTCCGCGACGTCACGCTGATCCATCGCCCACGCCGGGCGCTCGACGACGTGTTCGTGCACGCCGACTTCGACCACCTGACCGATCGGGGCGTGCTGCGGGTGGACACCGACGTGCCCGCCCGCGTCGACCTCCCGGAGCTGGGCATCGCGGGCGCGGCGGCCGGGACCGCGATCGCCCTGCCGTCGGTGCACCCGTGGACCGCTGAGATCCCGCGGCTGTACGAGCTGACCGTCTCGACCGCCGATGAGCACGTCGACCTACGGGTCGGCTTCCGGACCGTCGCCATCGAGGACGGCATCTTCACGGTCAACGGCCGAAGGATCGTCTTCCAAGGGGTGAACCGGCACGAGCACGACCCCGATCNCGGGCGCGCCGTGCCGATCGAGCAGATGCGTCGTGACGTGATCATGATGAAGCAGCACAACATCAACGCCGTCCGGACGAGCCACTACCCACCGCACCCTGCGTTCCTCGACCTGTGCGACGAGCTCGGTCTGTGGGTCGTCGACGAGTGCGACCTGGAGACGCACGGCTTCGATCTGGTCGGGTGGCGCGGCAACCCGGCCGACGACGAACGCTGGGAGGAGGCCTGCGTCGATCGCATGCGGCGCACGGTGGAGCGCGACAAGAACCACCCCAGCGTGATCGTGTGGTCGCTCGGCAACGAGTCGGGGGCCGGCCGCAACCTGTCGGCCATGGCCCGCTGGGCAAGGGCGCGCGACGCGAGCCGACCGATCCACTACGAGCGCGACTACGACTACCCCGACAGCGACTTCTACAGCCAGATGTACCCCTCGCACCGCGAGGTCGACGCGATCGGTCGCGGGGCCGAACCCCCGTTGGCCGACCCCGCGCTCGACGCGCACCGTCGNGGGCTGCCGCACCTGATGTGCGAGTACGGCCACGCGATGGGCAACGGTCCCGGCGGGCTGCTCGAGTATCAGCAGCTGTTCGAGCGCTACCCGCGCTGCCAGGGCGGATTCATCTGGGAGTGGATCGACCACGGGATCCGGCAGCGGACCGCCGACGGGCGCGACTACTTCGCCTACGGCGGCGACTTCGGCGAGCCGGTGCACGACTCCAACTTCGTGTGCGACGGACTCGTCTTCCCCGACCGTCGGCCGTCCCCGGGGCTCGTCGAGTACAAGAAGGTCATCGAGCCCGTGCGGATCGAGGCGGTCGAGGGTGCGCCCCGGTCCGTCCGGGTCACCAACCGGCACGACTTCCGGGACCTGTCGCACCTGACGTTCCACTGGACCCTGGAGGAGGAGGGCGAGCTNCGCGCCGAGGGTGGTCTCGACGTCCCCGCGTTGGCGCCCGGTCATGGAGCGCGCCTCGAGCTCCCGGCACCACCCGTGCTGAGCGGTGAGGCGTGGTGGACCATCCGGGCGACCCTCGGCGCGGACACCGCGTGGGCCGGCGCCGGCCACGAGGTGGCCTGGGCACAGATCCCCGCCCGCGGCCGATCGCCGGCACCCGTTCCCCGCCGGCGGCTGCGACCGCAGGCGGCAGGTGACGTGATCGTGCTCGGCTCGGGCACCTTCGACCGCGCGTCGGGCGCGCTCGTGCGACTGGGTGAGATTCCCGTTATCGGTCCGCAGCTGGATGCCTGGCGTGCGCCGACCGACAACGACCGCGGCATGCACGCCAAGGGCTCCGCACCGGTCGAGGGCCTCTGGCGTGCGCTCGGGCTGGATCGGCTGCGGCACAGGTTGGTCGATGTCGACGACCGGGGCGAGGAGCTGGTGGTGACCACCCGAGTCGCACCCGCGGGCTCCGACCTCGCACTGACGGCCTGCCTGCGCTGGTCCGGCGACGGCGCGAGCCTGGCGCTGACCGTGCAGATCACTCCTCACGGGGACTGGCCCTGCGCCGTCCCCAGGCTGGGCGTGCGGATGGCGGTGCCCGGTGCGCTCGGGGATGTCGAGTGGTACGGCGGAGGTCCCGGTGAGGCGTACGCCGACACCCGTCAGGCCGCCCGGGTCGCGCGCTTCAGTCATTCGGTCGACGCCCTGCAGACCCCCTATGTGTTCCCGCAGGAGAACGGCAACCGCGTCGATGCCCGCTGGGCGACCCTGAGGGACGGTGAGGGGGCCGGCATCCGGTTCGTGGGGCACCCGTCGTTCGACTTCACGGCGCGGCGCTGGACTACCGAGGCCCTGGACGCAGCACGCCACACGGTCGACCTGACGCCGACGGAGCTGATCTGGGTGAACCTCGACCGTGGTCAGCAGGGGATCGGCTCGGCGTCGTGCGGCCCGGGAGTCCTGCCGCAGTACGAGCTGGTGGCCCGCCCCGCGACTCTGCACCTCACGATGTCCGCGACCGGGCCGATCGACGGCCGGTGAGTCAGGTCGACGCGCGGCGCACGAAGGTGGTGGGCAGCGTGATGGACGCGAACTCCTCGCCGTCGATCACCTCGAGCAGCAGGCGCACCATCTCCTGGGCGATCCGCTTGAAGGGCTGACGCATGGTCGTCAGCGGGGGGTGCAGCGTCTCGGCGAGCCCGGAGTCGTCGAATCCCCCGATGGCGACGTCCTCGGGCACCCGGCGACCGGCCCCGGCCAGGGCCGTCAGCGCGCCGGCCGCCATGAGGTCCGAGGCGACGAAGACCGCGTCCAGGTCGGGGCGCCGTGCGAGCAGTTCGCTCATCGCCCGCTTGCCGCCCTCGCGCGTGTAGTCGCCCAGCGCGACGAGAGACTCGTCGAAGCGGTCACCCAGCTCGCTCCGGTATCCCGCGAGCCGCTTGACCCCGCCCGGGGTGTCCAGCGGCCCGGTGATCGTCGCGATCCGCTGTCGTCCGCAGTCGATGAGGTGGCGGACCATCGTGCGGGCGCCGCCGGTCTCGTCGGCCTCGACGTACCCGATCTGGCCCTCGAACCCCAGGGGGGTTCCACAGGCGACCGTCGGGACGCCCCTCTGACGCAGGGCGGAGATCACCGGGCTGCCGGCGCGTGAGGAGATGACCAGGACGCCGTCGACGTGCCCCGCGCCGACGTAGTCGGTGATCTGGCGGCGCTCCTCTGGCGTGCCCGCCGCCATGAGCAGCAGTGGCATCCCGCGCGTGCCCAGCGCCTCCGCAGCCGCCCGCAGCAGGATCGAGAAGGTCGGGTCCTCGAACAGCAGCTGCTGGGGCTCGGTGAGCACGAAGGCCACGGAGTTGGACCGACCGGTCACGAGGCTGCGNGCATGGCTGTTCGCCGAGTAGCCGGTCGACCGGATCGCCTCGTTGACCGCGACGAGGGCCGCGGGCGAGACCCAGCGTCCTCCGTTGAGCACGCGGGAGACGGTGCCGCGAGAGACACCTGCCGTGGCCGCGACGTCCTTGATCGTCGGTCGGCGTCGTGCGGGAGACTGCGTCACAGAACAACAGCCTAGGCGCATCGCTCATCGCTCATCGTGACCGCGCGACGGCACGCCTGGCGGTGCATCGCCGGGCCACCCCGTGCTCTGGCGCCCGGCGAGTGTCGGGACGAGTCCGTGCACGATCACAGCGCACAGGGCCAGAGCTTTCTTGTCAACGATGCAGAAGTAGTGTTTTCTTGGGCGAGAGTCACGTGGCCACGCCTGGGAGCGTGCACACCACATCTGCCGAGGAGTGTCATGGATGTCTCGACCCGGTCGCCGTCACCGACGACGGCGACATCGGTGTCCCCAACCGACCCGGATGCCGAGCAGGTCAGACCGGGGGCGTGGGGGACCTGGCTGCCCGGAGTCACCTCGATCTGCTACGGCGGGGACTACAACCCCGAGCAGTGGCCAGAGGCGGTCTGGGCGCAGGACGTCGCGCTCATGAAGGAGGCCGGCGTCAACCTGGTCAGCATCGGGATCTTCTCCTGGAGCCTGCTCGAGCCCCGCGAGGGCGAGTTCGACTTCGGTTGGATGGACCGGCTGTTCGAGCTGCTCCATGCGGCCGGCATCCGGATCGACCTGGGCACCCCGACGGCGTCGCCGCCGGCCTGGTTCTTCCACACCTACCCCCAGGCGCGGGTGGTCAACCGCGAGGGGGTCCCGCTCGGTTTCGGCTCGCGTGGCATGGCGAGTCCGAGCTCGCCGGACTACCGCCGGCTGAGCACCCGGATNGCGCGCGAGCTGGCCCGTCGCTACGGCGGGCACCCTGCCCTGGCGTTGTGGCACGTCCACAACGAGTACGGCGCGCCGGTCTCCGAGTGCTACTCGCCGACCAGCAGGGCGGCGTTCCGGCGGTGGCTCGCCGAGCGCTACGGGTCGCTGGGCGCGCTCAACGAGGCCTGGGGCACGGCGTTCTGGGGTCAGCGCTACGGCGAGTGGGACCACATCTCCGCGCCCGCGGCGGCCCCGAGCGTCGTGAACCCGGCGCAGCGCCTGGACTTCGCNCGGTACACCTCCGACGCGTTGCTGGAGTGCTTCATCGCCGAGCGCGACGCGATCCGGGCCGAGTCGCCCGACGTCCCGATCACCACCAACTTCATGGCCGGCACCTGTCCGTCGGTTGACCTGTGGCGCTGGGGGCGCGAGGTCGACATCGTCTCCAACGACCACTACCTGGCGGCCGACGACCCTCGCAACCACGTCGGCCTCGCGATGGCGGCCGACCTCACCCGGTCCGTCGCGGGTGGCCGGCCATGGATCCTCATGGAGCACTCGACCTCGGGGGTCACCTGGCAGCCCCGCAACGTGGCCAAGCGCGCCGGCGAGATGCGACGCAACGCCCTGTCGCACCTCGGCCGCGGCGCTGACGCGATCATGTTCTTCCAGTGGCGGGCCTCGCGCTCAGGGGCTGAGAAGTTCCACTCTGCGATGCTCCCGCACGCCGGCACCTCCAGTCGCATCTGGTCAGAGGTCCGCGAGCTCGGCGGAGAGCTCGGCGCGCTAGCCGAGCTGCGAGGGTCGACGGTGCGGGCCGAGGCCGCGCTGCTCTGGGACTGGCAGTCGTTCTGGGCGCAGGACCTCGAGTGGCGACCGAGCGAGGACGTGTCCCACCGCGAGCGNATCGGGGCGTACTACGACCGCCTCTGGCGGGATGGGGTGACCACCGATTTCGCACACCCTGAGGCGGACCTCTCCCGGTACCGGCTTGTGATCGCGCCGGCCTCCTACATGCTCACCGCGGCTGCTGCGGAGAACTTGAGGCGCTACGTCGAGAGGGGCGGCACCCTGGTCGTGTCCTTCTTCTCCGGGATCGTCGACGAGAACGACGCCGTGCACGTCGGCGGNTTCCTCGCGCCGCTGCGGGCCGTGCTGGGCCTCACGGTCGAGGAGTTCTTGCCGTTGCGCGCGGGTGAGCGGATCCATCTCGACGTCGGCGAGCTGGTCGGGGACGTGTGGGCGGACCACATCGTGCCGGACGGGGCTCAGCCAGTGGCCAGGTACCTCGACGGCCCCGCCGCCGGTGGGGTTGCGATCACCCGCAACCGGCTCGGCGCCGGCAGCGCGTGGTACGTCTCGACCCGGCTCGATGTCGACGGACTCTCGGCCGTCCTCGGACCCGTGTACGCCGACGCCGGGATCATCCCCTCGGAGGTGCCGAGCGAGGTCGAGGTCATGCACCGGCACGGATCNGAGCATGACTTCTCGATCGTCATCAACCACGGGGACGTATCGGTCGACCTTGCANTGGTCGGCACNGACCTGCTGACAGGGGAGCGCGTCGACGGGCGCACCGTCGCNTCGGGTGGCGCGGTGGTCGTCAGGGAGGGCCTCGCATCGGCCCGTACGTCGCGTGGCGGAGTCGGCTGATCGACGCCCACGGCACATCGGAGGACCGGGGCTGCTGCACGTGAGGTTCCAGCGTGGCACCCGTTACCGCGACGGTCTTCGAGCGGCAATGAGGTCGGTCCGCTTCCTCGCCCTCGGTCCGCTCACGCTCGGGGTTGCGGCTGACTTCGACGACGGCGACCTGCGGGCGGTGCCGAACGCGCTCCTGAAGTGGGGTCCTGCGGTGGAGAAGAAGATCGTTGAGATCGTGAAGGCCGCGGTCTCCTGACCATTCCGGCGACCGCCGCGGAGCACGCGTGGTCCTCGGGCGCGACGGCTTCGGACAGGTTCCGCCTTGGGCCCCGCCGTTCAAGACCCACGGTCCCGCAGCCCTGAGCGCGGTCTCGCCGTCTGCTGCTCCGTGCGGGCGGATCCGTGCCGCGCCGCAACGGAGGCCGGGAGGCGTGGATGCCCCCTGGGGGCGGGTGCGCGAACCCCCGGCCGGGGTCGACGGACATCGGCGCGAGCGCCATCGGCACCGGCCCATGCATCGGCACCGGTGCGAAGATCGGGCATGCAGCACGGTCCGTGGCGGGCGGCACTGACCATTTGGGCGGTGGTCAACCTGGTCAACGTGGCCCAGGCGGTCGGGTTCGCCTCGCGCGCGGGTGGGGNTGCGAGTCAAATGCCAAGCGGGCGAAGGCTGCCAGATGGCTGCCAGTCGCGCCGCGCCCGGCCATCTCGTCCCGTCCATCAAGGCTCTGACCTGCACAAACACAGTGGGCCCCGCGAGGATCGAACTCGCAACCCGCGGATTAAGAGTCGCTTGTGGTGGGGGACGGGGTGCCAGGTCGGAGGGCCGAAAGCGGGTCTGACCTGCGGCGATGCCTTCTGACGGTTCTCGTCGGTTGGGGCCAGTTCTCGGCTAGTTGCGGACCAGGTGCGGACTGACTCGTTGGCTTCAGAGGACCTCTGCCGTGCTAGCGACGTCGCCGTAGCCGTCGCCGCTGATGCCACGCCTGCACGACTGGTTCCGCTGTCCGCGCGGCAGCACCTGGCGGCGCAGTGCGTAGCGCTCGGCGCCGACCCAGGCGATGCGTCGGCGGGTGTCGTACCCGTGATTGTGGTGGTGGACTGACCTCCCGTGGCAAGCGTCCCTTTGGAGCGCTCAATTCCCGGAGCGAGAAAGCCCGACGCGACTGCGAATCTCGGCCTGCATCGACTTAGCGAAATGCTCGGGTATCACGGAATCCGTGATGGTCTCAATGGGTCGGCGCAACACTTCCCGGATCAGCTGTTGGGG
>JGI24134J36421_10000253_pt1 | contig 15783 bp, 17 predicted proteins | sample BarGraNGADG00312_FD_36421 | JGI IMG/M metagenome (IMG submission 36421) | reverse complement strand
CTCCAAGCTCTTCACTTAGCCATTCTCTCCCGCGCCTCAATACACCACATCAGTTCCCCAATGAATGAGGCTGCACGCTTGTCTGCTGCAGCTCTGTCGGCAGGCATGCCTGCCTCATCAAAAGTTTTAATTACAGATGGTACCGGGTACATTGCCGGAACGGTCCATGCGCGCAACTTCCATAGTGAGAACTGCAGTGAGGTGATGACCTGCGTTCCTCCAAATATACTGTCGGAGACAGTCGAGATGGCAACAGGCTTTCTTCGCCACTGGTCGGTCAGCAGGTCAATGACATTCTTCAGGCTGGCAGGATAACCACCGTTATACTCCGGAGTAACGATTATCACTCCGTCGGCCGAGCGTATTTTTTCTGCAAACCGCAGCACTTCTGGTGCCGGATCTGGCTGATGGCGAAGACGTTCATCAAAGAGAGGGAAGTTGTATTCTTTAAGATCGAGTATCTCAGGAGAGGCAATTTTATTCTCCTCGATATACTGCTTGAAGTAAAGCGCTATCCTGTGGCTGTTCCTCCCGCGCCTGACGCTGGAGGAGATGATGGCGATGGTCTTCATATCGGCCCGAAGTTANTAAGAAAATTGTCNAGCGGTCATGCAGTCATGCGATGATGCGGCTTGTTATCCGTTATCGATTTTTGACTTTAGACGTTTTCGGATTGCACGATTGCAGGATTGCATGATCGTCAGACCTCGAAAGAATTCCGGCAAATATCTGCCGCACATTTTGTAAATTCACGTCTTTAAGACATAATTCTAAAAACCTTTAATCATGAAAACAACCAGTATTGCCATGAGCATGGGAAGATTTCTATTCATGGTCATGATGATGTCATTACTGACATTTAATGCTTCATCTCAGACACTTAACCTGAAACAGCTTTCAGCCGGGTATGATAAGATGCTCTCCGAGCAGTTCAAATCCGGTGAGCCCGGTTGCGCAGCCCTGGTGGCAGAGAAAGGACAGATAATATATAATAAGGCTTTCGGAATGGCTAACCTCGAGCTGAACATACCCATGCAACCCGACATGGTCTTCAGGATCGGTTCGATCACCAAGCAGTTCACTGCAGTGGCAATACTCCAGCTTATGGAGCAGGGTAAGCTGTCATTGCAGGATGATATCACTAAATTCATTCCTGATTATCCGACACAAGCCTATACAATCACGATTGAACATTTGTTGACGCATACATCCGGCATAAAGAGCTACACCAGTATTACCGATTATTTTAATAATGTAAGGAAGGATATGAAGCCGGAGGAGGTTATAGATCTGTTTAAAAACCAGCCCATGGAGTTCGCTCCCGGCACAAAATGGAACTATAACAATTCAGGCTTTTTCCTCCTTGGTTATATAATAGAGAAAATAACAGGCAAGACCTATGCGGAGTATATACAGGAGAATTTTTTCACTCCGCTTGGCATGACCGGCTCATGCTACGGCAGCGATACAAAGATCATTAAAAACCGAGCTTCAGGTTATCAGCAAGGTAATGACGGCCCCGAGAATTCAGATTACTGCAGCATGACTCAGCCCTATTCGGCAGGCTCCATAATGTCGACAGTCGGAGACCTCTTCAAATGGCATCAGGCGGTACATTCATATAAGCTGGTAAAAAAGGAGACGATTGACAAAGCCTTTACCGAATATAAGCTCGCGAATGGCGATGGCACCGGCTATGGTTACGGATGGTTCCTGTCCCAGCTTCAGGGCAGTCCTACAATTGAACATGGCGGCGGGATCTTCGGTTATCTGACAAGTTCAATATACCTTCCGGAAGAGGATGTCTTTGTAGCGCTCTTCTCTAACAGCACAGGCAAGGCCCCTGAGTTCACGGCATTAAAGATGGCCGCCATGGCAATTGGCAAGCCCCTGAAGACGACTGAGATAAAGCTTGATGAAGCAACACTCGATCAGTATGTAGGGATTTATGCCAACGAAAAGGGGAAAGAGGTCACTATCACCCGGGAAGGCACTCAGCTTTCAGCAAATCTTTCAGGAGCAGGAACCAGGAAGCTGATCCCCTCAGAGAAGGACAGGTTCCTTGTTGAGGATGCATTCATGTACGCGACTTTCAGCAGGGATGGTAATGGCAAGATTGTCTCCTTCGTCAGTGACGACAGGGGCAAACTTGACACGTGGAACCTGACTGAAAAGAAGATCGAGGAAAAGAAAACCATTACCGTTGATGAGGTGATCCTGGAAAAGTATGTAGGCCAGTATGAACTGCAACCAGGTTTCATCATTACCTTCACGCGGGAGGGTAACCGGCTATATACCCAGGCCACCGGACAACCGAAGTTCGAGGTCTTTGCGGAGAGTGAGACGAAGTTCTTTCTGAAGGTTGTTGATGCTCAGGTTGAGTTTGTACCCGATGCGGACGGAAAGGTCAACAAGATGATCCTTAACCAGGGAGGACAGACAGTGGAGGCGAAGAGGATCAAATGAACAATAGAACAGTAGAACAGTAGAACAATAGAAGTAAGAACTGATTATCTTTATCAAAATTCACTGCTGCTGTTATGAGGAGATTGTTCGCGATTGTGTTACTGCTGGCCGGAGCCGGGGTGACAGGAGACCTATGGTCTTGTACCACATTCATTATATCAGGCAGGAACACCCCTGACGGGAAACCGATCTTGTACAAGCACCGGGACACAGGTACACTGGACAATGCCATTGCTTTTTTCAGTGATGGCAAGTACCAGTATATAGGCATTGTCGATTCAAAGGACACATGGAAGACTGAAGTATGGGGCGGATACAACTCTGCAGGATTTGCCATCATGAATACAGCTGCCTACAATAATAATACAGGCGACACCACAAAACTTACCGATCAGGAAGGAGTTGTGATGAAGCTGGCACTGCAGAACTGTGCTACGCTGGCCGATTTTGAGAAGATGCTCAATGACCTGCCGAAGCCTCTTGGTGTCGATGCCAACTTCGGGGTCATTGATGCCTCCGGCGGTGCCGCTTACTATGAGACAGGTAATTCCGGGTTTAAGAAGATCGATGTCAATGACCCGGCTCTGGCACCCAATGGTTACCTTATTCGTACCAATTTCTCGTTCACCGGCACCGTAAACGGAGGAGGGGGTTACATCAGGTATGCCACTGCCAGCGAGACGCTTAATATGGCTGCGGCACAAAATAAGCTTGAGCCTCATTACTTACTGAACTGTATATCACGCAACCTTTACCACTCGCTCACTAAAGTGAACCTGAGAGCCGGTCTGCCTGCGGATAATAAGAGTACCGACTTCAGGAGCTTCGAGGATTTTATACCGCGCTTTTCTACAGCATCTGTAATTGTGGTTGTCGGTACGGCTAAGGGAGATGATCCGTCAGCGACGATGGCATGGGTGGTAGCTGGCTTCCCGCTGACTGCCGTGGCTGTGCCTGTATGGATCAGCGCCGGCAAGGACCTGCCATGGGTGGTCAGCATGAAGGAAGATATGCACGCCCCTCTCTGCGATGCAGCAATGTTGCTCAAGGGTCAGCTTTTCCCCATAACCCGGGGCAGCGGATATAAATACATCAATGTAGCTGCCCTTATCAATGCTGAAAATACAGGCATCCTGCAACGTCTTGAACCTGTTGAGAATGAGATTTTCAGAAAGACCACGGAACTGATGGCATCAATCCCTGCCGGCAAGGCGAAAAATGAAAAGATCCGTGAATATTATAAATGGCTCGACAGCTATATCATTCAATCTTATAAGGAGATATTTGGGATTGAAATGAAATAAGAGGCAGCAGGCAGCAGGAAGTAAGTCAATGCCTAAATATTGACTAAAAGACGAACGTTAAACGATAAACGTCAAACGATAAACTGACCCCGGTTGCGACCGTTATGCAAAAAGTGTAAATTTGCCTGACACCAAAGATAACCTCACATGGCGGGGCACAAAGGATCACCTTATTATAATATCTTCCTCAGGTACGAGATCTGGCTTGAGACGACCGGTAAGACCAGGGTGCTTGACGGTGAAGGATTTGCCCTGTTGCTAGAGATAAATGATACAGGATCGCTTACAGCATCTGCCCATAACCTTGGCATGAGCTACCGCAAGGCATGGGGCAAACTGCGGGACGTTGAGCAACACCTTGGGTTTCACCTGGTGGAAAAGAGACGCGGCGGAGCTGCCGGCGGACGGACGAACCTTTCGCCTGAGGGCCGTCAGCTCGTGAGAGCCTACAACAGCCTGCACCATGATACTGACATCGCCATGAAGAGCATCGCGAAAGTCTTCTTTAACCGTATCAATGAAATCAACGGCAGGCAATGAGGAGCACACTCATCCTGATAATGGCGGCTCTCCTTCTGCTTACGGGATGTAAATCCGGAAAGGAGAAGAATATCATCATCTTCCATGCCGGCAGCCTGGCGGTACCCGTGAATAAGATCAGCGAGGCATTTGAAAAAGCCAACCCCACTGTCAGGATTCTCTCCGAAGCTGCAGGCAGCCTTCAGTCGGCAAGAAAGATCACCGAGCTTGGCAAACCATGCGACATAATGCTCTCAGCTGACTATTCTGTCATTGACGAAATGCTTATACCCGAGTATGCCTCATGGAATATCAGGTTCGCTACCAATGAGATTGTGATAGCATACAGACCCAGATCGGCATATTCTTCCATCATCAGGGAGAATAACTGGCCGGACATCCTCCTGAAGGATGATGTTATCATTGGCAGAGCTGACCCCGATGCTGATCCCTGCGGCTACCGCACAGTATTCGCTGCCAGGCTTGCTGAGGAATATTACGGCAGAAAAGGACTGGCTGATTCAATACTTGGCAAAGACCGTGATTATATAAGGCCGAAGGAGGTCGACCTTATAGCGCTTATCGAGACAGGGGTGATTGATTATATGTTCCAGTATAAGTCGGTAGCCATTCAGCATGGGTTAAGCTACGTTGAACTTCCCGATGAAATCAACCTTTCATCACCGGCTATGAAAGAGCATTATGCAAGCGTATCGTATATGATCCCCGGAGACACGCCCGGATCGCGTTCAGAGATCCGGGGCGATTATATCTGTTATTCAGGGACAGTACTTGACAATGCCCCGCAGAAGGAGCTGGCGGTAAAATATTTCAGGTTCCTGCTGAGCGAAGAGGGAAGAAGAATCTTCAGAGAGTCAGGGCAGGAGCCTCTCACGCCTGTCATTACCGGCGACATTTCTGCCGTGCCCCTGTTGCTGCAATCGCTTGCTGACACCATATCTGAGTGAAAGGAAGACGATGAAAGATCAGACGCTCTTTACCTGGATTTTTACCGTTCTTGCCGCGCTGGTGCTGCTGTTCATAATTGCGCCCCTGGCGGGCATGTTCTTTGACTCCTCATTCAGTGAGGTGAGGACGACGGCAGCTGACCCGGAGGTTCAGCGTAGCGTATGGGTCACTCTTGTGATAGCTTTCTCAGCCACGCTCATCTTTGCTGTAGGTGCGGTGCCGCTGGCATGGATCATGGCCCGTAAAGAGTTTCCGCTCAAGAAGGTGGTACAGGGCATCATTGATGTGCCTGTCGTATTGCCGCACACGGCGGCAGGTATAGCTCTGCTGGGTTTCATCTCCCGTGACGGCTTACTCGGCGGCGCAGCACAGAAGGCAGGTATTCTGCTTGTCAACAACGGAGCCGGCATAGCCCTTGCCATGGCATTCGTCAGCCTTCCGTTCCTCATCAACGCCGCACGTGACGGTTTTGCTGCGGTGCCTGAGAGAACTGAGAAGGCCGCTCTCACCCTTGGTGCATCACCAACGCGCATCTTCTTCACAATATCACTGCCCCAGGCATGGCGGTCAGTTGTCTCAGGCTTTATTATGATGTTTGCTCGCGGCATGAGCGAGTTCGGCGCCGTAGTCATCATTGCCTACCATCCTATGATAGCACCGGTGCTGATATATGAGCGGTTCAACACTTATGGCCTCAGCGCGGCAAGGCCGGCATCCATAATCTTTGTACTAGTAGCTCTGTTTTTCTTTGTCCTCTTCAGGACCCTTGCCACGGAAAGACGAACTATATTCAGAAGTGAAGAAGATGCTGCGGACTGAAAGGGTAAATAAACAGCTTGGCGGTTTCTCTCTCAAAGAGATTACCCTGGAAGTCTTCCCGGGAGACTATTACGTCCTTCTCGGCCGGTCGGGAGCCGGCAAGACGCAGCTGCTTGAGCTTATCTCCGGGCTCACTGCACCTGACAGCGGGCATATTTTCATTGACGGAAAAGAGATAACATGGACAAGGGTACAGGACAGGGGTATAGGGCTTGTCTTTCAGGATTTTGCCCTCTTCCCCCACTATACCGTGCGTGAGAATATTGAATATTCGCTGAAGATCAGGCGTTTATCTAAAGAGAATGTGGATCAGAGGGTCAGACATGCTGCTGCAGAGATGAATATCACACACCTTCTCTCGCGTATGCCTTATAATCTCTCGGGAGGAGAAAAACAACGTGTGGCGCTGGCCCGTACACTGGTCACTGACCCGAAGGTGCTGCTCCTCGATGAGCCAATGGCCTCCGTCGATGCCAGCCTCAAGGACAGTATAAGGCGCATGCTGCGCCGCCTGAACCGGGGCGGGCAGACAATAATACACGTCACGCACGACTTCGGCGAAGCCATAAGCCTGGCAAACAGGGTTGGCGTGATGCACAACGGAAGGATCATACAGGAGGGAACACCACTTGATGTGTTCAACCACCCTGTCAACAGGTTCGTGGCCAGGTACGCAGGGATCAAAAACTTTTTCAGGGTCACCTTCATCAAATCATATAACACTTGTTCCGGTATAACAGAGAAGACAACAAAATTCAAGCTTCCAAAAGCTGACTACCCTGCTTCAGGACTGCTCATCATCGGAAGCAGTGAGGTGCTTCTTTCACGCCAGGGCGCGCTGGGGATACAGATGAATAACATTCAGGGCACCATTGACGATATCGTGCCATCGGCCACGGGTTATGAGATAACGGTTAATGCCGGAGACTATTTCTATGTTGATATTACTCACCGGGAGATGGAGGAGAATAAATTTGCCACCGGCGAAAAGGTTTTTATCTCGTTCCCTCCTGAAGCCATGCGTTTCGTGGGAGAGTCAAACGGTAATAAAGAAAATTAGAGCTATGATGATAACATATGAAGAAGCATACAGGATTGTGACAGGCACCGTTTTCCGGACGGGGAAGGGGCAGGTGAAATTCAATGAATCGCTGGGGAGAGCGCTTACTGTACCGGTGAAGAGTGATATGGACATGCCTCCCTGGAACAGAAGCGCTGTTGACGGCTATGCATGCCGGCACGAAGACCTTGGCAATGACCTGACTGTACTTGAGATCGTTGCTGCAGGCGTCATGCCTTCAAAGGAGGTGACGCCCGGAACCTGCTCCCGTATCATGACCGGGGCTGCAGTGCCTCAGGGCGCTGACTATGTTTTCATGCTTGAAGAGTCTGAAATCAAGAGCGAAGGATTGGTCAGGTTCACGGGTAAAGCCGGGAGATCCAACATAGCAAAGGCGGCAGAGGATCTGTTTAAGGGACAGACTGTTCTCAAGGCCGGACGGTTCATCAAACCCCAGGATATTGCCGTAATGGCTGCTGTGGGAGCTACTGAGGTGACGGTGAGCAACAAGGTCAATGTAGGGATCATCAGCACAGGCAATGAGCTTGTCGAGCCGGACCAGACGCCGGCGGAGGCTCAGATACGTAACAGTAATGCATCCCAGCTGATGGCACAGGTGACCCGTGCAGGAGCCACAGCTAAATATTATGGTATAGCTGCCGATGACGAGGCTTCGACAACAAAGCTTCTCTCAGCGGCTATTGCGGAGAATGAAGTTGTGCTTATCTCAGGAGGCGTGTCATTCGGTGATTTTGATTTCGTGCCTGCTGTAATGCGGTCAATGGGCCTCACCCTCCATTTTGACCAGGTGGCCATGCAGCCAGGCAAGCCACTGACGTTCTGCACAGGAGACAGAAAGGCGGTATTCGGCCTGCCGGGTAATCCCGTTTCAACATTTGTACAGTTCGAGGTGATGGTAAGGCCGTATCTTAACAAGATGATGGGTGTGACAGCTGAGGAACCTCTGTTAATGGTACCGCTCGCAGCAGACTACTCAAGGAAGAGAGCTGATCGTATGGCATGGATACCTGTTATAATCAATGCCGGGGGTGAAGCACTGCCGGTGGAGTACCACGGCTCAGCTCATATCACGGCGCTGCCCNACGCATGGGGCATAATCACAATACCGCGCGGCCAGAGCTGGATACAAAAGGGAGAGGTAGTAAGTGTTAGACAGATTTAACCGCAATATAAACTACCTGCGCATCTCTGTCACTGACCGCTGCAACCTGAGATGCCTTTACTGCATGCCCGCAGAGGGTGTCAGGCTGATACGGCATGAGGATATCCTTACCTATGATGAGATCACTACCGTCACCCGGGAGGCGGTGGCAATGGGTGTCAGCAGGGTGAGGGTCACAGGAGGCGAGCCGCTGGCAAGAAAGGGTGTGACAACGCTCATCGCGATGGTGGCCGGCATAGGTGGCATCACTGACCTCTCGATGACCACCAATGGCACGATGCTGGCTGAGTATGCAGATGACCTTGCAGCAGCAGGACTGATGCGAGTGAACATTAGCCTTGACACCCTTGATCCGGACAAGTACAGGAGGGTCACCCGCGGCGGTAATATAGGCGACGTTCTGGAGGGTATTATTGCTGCACAGAATGCCGGACTAAGGCCTGTGAAGATAAACTGCGTCATCAAAAGCACCCCTGACGAGGAAGATGCACGCATGGTCGCCGGCTTCTGCATGAAAGAGGGTCTTGAAGTACGTTTCATAAGGGAGATGGATCTTGCCGGCGGCACCTTCTCAGTGGTGCATGGCGGCAGCGGAGGACACTGTGCACGGTGTAACAGGTTGCGCCTGACACCTGAGGGAATCGTCAAACCCTGCCTGTTTAGCGATATCGGATACAGCATACGCGAGATGGGAGCTTCAGAAGCAATAAGAAGAGCTGTCGGAAACAAACCCGAAAAGGGAACAGTAAATCATATAAACGGATTTTACAATATAGGAGGCTGAATAATGGCAAAGCTTACACATACTGACGGGACCGGCAGGGCGCATATGGTTGACACCGGCGACAAACCGGTGCAACACCGCATCGCCAGTGCAACGGGAAGAATAAATATGCTGCCGGAAACACTTAAACTGGTCAGCAACAGCATGATGAAAAAGGGCGATGTTCTTACGGTGGCTGAGATAGCTGGGATACAGGCTGCAAAAGAGTGTGGCACGATGATACCGCTGTGTCATAATATTACCCTTGACCAGATTAGCGTTTTACTGACGATTGATGATAAGGGCGTTTCAGCTGCGAGCACTGTGCGCTGCACAGGACGAACCGGTGTGGAAATGGAGGCCCTGACAGCGGTGAGCTTTGCACTGCTGACAGTCTATGACATGTGCAAGGCGGTTGACAAGATCATGATGATAACAGATATTAAACTCACTAAAAAAGAAAAACATGACATTACCTGAAAAATTCAAGGTGTTGGTAATCACTCTCAGCGACAGAGTCTCCGGGGGTGGTCATAAGGACCTCAGCGGTCCGGCCGTTGTGAAGTACGTCAGAGATGCAATGAGCAACGCCGGATGGAAGTATGATATAAGCACAGTGGTTCTGCCGGATGTTGCAGAAAGCCTGCGTGATACACTTGCAAAGGCAATCGAAATGGATCTTATCATCACCACGGGCGGCACAGGCATCGGTCCCCGTGACATGACAACTGATGTCATCAGACCTTTCCTTACAAAAGAACTACCGGGAGTTATGGAGCTGATCAGGGTAAAGTACGGGATGAAGAACCCCAACGCATTGCTGAGCCGTTCGGTGGCGGGGGTGGCAGGGAAGACCCTGGTTTATGCCCTTCCCGGATCAGTGAAGGCAGTGCATGAGTATATGGCTGAGATCGTACTTACGATGGAGCATACTTTTTACATGCTCTATGGTATCGATACACATAAATAAGGCAATAGAGAAGCGACCGTAAAGTCCTGACATAGTATGTCAGGATAGGGAGCTGTCAGACTGCAGGGCAGGCAGCAGGCTGTAGGCAATAGGCAGTAGTCGCAAATCGCAAATCACTTAACTCCCCTGGTGTTTGCAACGGTGACACCTGTCAGACGGTCGTACCTTTGCCGCGGGTCACGGAAGTACGTCACTATGAGATAATCATTCTCTGTCTCATAATGGTTGCCTTCAAAATGAGCACCTTCAGGGTACTGCGAACCTGAGGGCACAAAGTCAAACTCATAATTATACCATCCCTGCTTAAGAAGCAGTGATAATTCGTAACATCCCTTGGAAACATCCCATGTCATCCTGTTCTCCTGTCCGTATGACCATCCGGTGAAGGCTCCGCTGACATATACGGCTCCGCCCTGCAGCTCAGAGTAAAGAGGCAGTGTGAAATAGACCCATACATAGTCGGCATTAACGTCGGGCTCATCGCTCTCTTCCGTGGCGATAATATACTTTCCGTTCAGATCTTCATTAAAGAAATACTGCTTGAATTCCCTGTCTTCGGAAGGTATGAGAAAAACATGGTAAATGCCGTCGAGATATTCTATTGCCCTTACGTTTTGTCTTGTCTGTCTTATGGTCTTTATGTCGAAGTACCTGAACTCATTGCCTCCTGGGAAGAGTGTATTGTCTGACAATGCGTTGAATTCGACTTTATTATTACCAACGAAGTCAGGCCTGAGGCTATACCGTGCTTTATCCCACCTGCCATTCTGCATGACGGTGATTGTCACCTGGCTGTAAGGATCAGTTACAGGGAGTTTACCTGTTGATACCGTGATCTCAGGCTGCTGATGAGTGTCAGTTGTACCTGGCTTCATAGGCCTCCTGAAGGCAACATTTGCCAAAGACGTTTCTTCAGTCACAAAGAACCTCTTTTTCAGTAACGGCGTGTCAGGCTCTCCCGGAGCCCATACAGTGATGATATAGTTGCCTGACAGCTTTAGTTTTGCGTCCTCATTCGGGAGTCTGAGGGTATAGTGCGTATAGTGTGTTTTGGTGTTAAATGAGGGCATGTAATCAGTTATCTGGTTTTCCTCAAAACCCTCAAGGAAGTCACTTGTGAAAAGATCGCTGATATTCCATTCGCGATCGCAGTGCTCCAACCGGTACCATAATGATCCGCCCTCATCTCCGGTGATATCAAAGTGAAGCAGAAGCTCTTCCGGGCTGTCAAGCTGCACAAAAGGGTATGCCAGTCTCCACCCGTCCTTCTCAAACCAGATACTTCTGACATTTCCGGCAGCGTATTCAGCTATGGGATTTTTTTGTGCTGCCGAAGAAAAGGTCGTTATCAGTAAGGGGGGTATTAATAAACTTAATATTTTTATCCTTGTTATAAACGACATTAACTGATATTTCCGGTAAAAGTACAAATATCCTGCCTAAACAGGTCAGCGTAATACTTAAAGGAATCCTGAAGGATGAGCATCAACGGGTTATTAGCGGTAATTTGCTGACTGGCTCAGAGGGAGGAGGTCTCTGAAAATGAAAAGAATAATTGTATTAATATTATCCGTTGTATTGTTCCTTCCGGGCTGCAGCCACCAAAAGGAGTTTACTGCTATCGACGGCCTGACACAGGGCACAACGTATCATATTGTAGTAGAGTCTTCTCCTGATCTGAACATTGAAGATCTGCGGGTGAAGATTGAAGCTCTCCTCAATGTAGTTGATAAATCACTTTCAATTTATAATGATTCTTCTGTTATATCGCTAATTAACAGTAATATAAGTGACAGGACTGACACCCTCTTCCGGGAGGTTTTCAGAGCTTCAGCGCAGATATCGGAACAGTGCAACGGTCTCTTCGACATAACTGTGGGACCGCTGGTAAAAGCGTGGGGTTTCGGTCCTGATGCCCATAAAAAGTTTGATGAGACGAAACTTGACTCTCTTCTTGCGTTGGTTGGTATGGACAAGGTACAGCTTGAAGGAGACCGGATTATCAAAACTGATCCGGGTATATTTATTGATGTCAACGCTATTGCCCAGGGTTATACAGTTGATCTCCTGGTTGATATGCTTGCAAGAAGCGGTATTAATGATTGCCTGGTGGAGGTTGGAGGTGAGGTGCGCTCTTCAGGAGATAAGAATGGTAAAGGATGGCACGTGGGTATCGACAGGCCTATCGACGGAAACTATGCCCCTGGCACTGACCTGAAGGCGACAGTAAGGCTTGACAACAGTGCCCTGGCAACATCAGGCAACTACCGTAAATTTTATGTTGAAGATGGTGTGAAGTACTCGCATACCATTGACCCCCGGACAGGGTATCCTGCAAAACAGACACTTCTCAGTGCCACCATTGTTGCCCCGACGTGTACAGTGGCAGATGCATGGGCAACAGCATGCATGGTGGGAGGGAAAGATACTGCCATTTCATTCATTGAAAAACATGACTTCCTTGAAGGCTATCTGATCTTTTCCGATGACAAGGGAAATATGAAAAGCTGGATGTCTGAAGGCCTGCGGAAGAGCATAGAGGAACGATGAAATGAGTTGTCTGTTGTCGGCTGTCAACTCCTGTTGTTTGGCGCGGATTTTGTATTTACCTCCGGAATATTATACCTTTATTTGTTTTATAGAGCACTTATGGGACAGTATCCTGACATATTCAGCATCAATCCCGAGGATAAAATACCCGGAAAGGGAAGAGTACTTATTTCAGAACCCTTCCTGACAGACCGTTTTTTTAACCGGACAATTGTCTTCCTGACAGAGCATAACGCACAGGGCACAATTGGCTTCATACTCAACCGTGTGATTGACCTGATGGTCAGCAGCGCCGTTGAGGGGTTTGACGGCTGGGATGAGCATCTCAGCGTCGGCGGTCCGGTGGCACCCGACACACTGCATTATCTTCATACTCTTGGCAGGAAGGTGCCCGGCAGTGTTCCTGTTGTTCCAGGTATATGGTGGGGTGGGGAGATAGACGCATTGCGCAACCTTATTTCCACAGGCACCGTAGGCCATGACCAGGTGCGCTTCTTCCTCGGTTACTCGGGATGGGAGAAGGGTCAGCTCAAAAAAGAACTGAATGAGAATTCATGGGTCATCGCCAAAGTGCCTGCCGAGGTTATCATTAAGAGCCGCGGAAATGTATGGCGCGATGTGCTGCGCTCACTGAACAATAAATACCGTATCTGGGCTGATTTTCCCGAATCTCCGGAAATGAACTGACAGTCCGTCAGTGCATTATCTTGAATACCATCTCACGAAGCAAGTCACCCTCATCACTTCCTGCCTCTCCAAATCCTTTGGCCTTCAGATCGTACGTGCGTACCAGGCTGATGACATTCATGCATGCTCCAACATTATATATCGCTGCTGCAGTCCTGAAGTCCTTCACATAACCGGGGTATGTCTTCAGCATGGCTACCACATTGCCATCAGTCTTGTCCTTAAGACTGTGGTAGATAAGNACGCGACTGAAGTTTGAGAAGAGCACGGAAAAGAGCGGGATTATATCCTTCTTTGAGTGGGCGGCATAATAATTTACAACCCTCGCTGCCTTGAGCGTATCACGGTAGACAATAGCCTTCCACAGTTCGTTGGGAGTGTAGTCTTTGCTGATCCCGATGCTTTTTTCTATCAGCACAGTGTCAATGCGCGGGTTCTTCTCAGGCAGAGAGATGATAAGTTTATCAAGCTCATTGGCTATCTTCCCCAGGTCATTACCGAGAAACTCCCCGAGAAGACGAGACGCATCAGTGTCAGCCATTATCCCCCTGTCAGTCAGGTACCTGTCTATCCATCCGGGTATCTGGTACTCCGGCACCTTATTTGACTCAAAGTACCAGCCTTTTTTAAAAAGCGACCGGTATAGCGATTTCCGCTTGTCAAGATCTTCATATTTATAGGCAATGACAAGGATTGTTGAATTCAGTGGATTATCAACATAGATAAGGAGGTCATCGATTTTTTTCAGTTTCTGTGCCTCGCGCACTATTACTACCTGCTGGTTTGACATCATCGGAAAACGACGGCAGGTCTCTATGACCTGTGTCACNGTGACATCAGGNCCGTACAAAACGGTCTGGTTAAAATCTTTTTCCGACTCATCAAGTACNTTATCCTCAATGTAATCAGTTAAAATATCTATGAAGTATGGTTCTTTGCCGGCGAGAAAATAGACTGGCTTGAAGATCTTGTTCTTCAGATCCCTGATGATCTCTTTGTAGTCAGATGCCATCAGAAACGCAGGTGTTTGACCGAAATGCCGTTGTCTTTTATCTCTGTCAGGGCTTCGATGCCTATCCTCAGGTGTATCTCAGAAAACCGTCTAGTCACTTTACGGTCGCTGGCTTCCGTCTTAATACCGGTTGATATCATCGGCTGATCAGAGACGAGGAGGAGGGCGCCTGTAGGAATCTCGTTGGCAAATCCTACAGTGAAGATCGTGGCTGACTCCATATCAATGGCCATAGCCCTGGTCTTGACAAGGTATTTCTTGAACCTGTCATCGTACTCCCAGACCCGCCTGTTGGTGGTATAGACAGTGCCGGTCCAGTACTCAAGTTTGTTCCTGGTGATAGCCGCTGAGACGGCGCTCTGCAGTTTGAAGGCAGGCAGGGCAGGTACCTCTGACGGAAGATAGTCATTTGAGGTACCGTCACTTCTGATCGCAGCGATGGGCAATATCAGGTCACCCAGTTTATTTTTTCTCTTAAGTCCTCCACATTTGCCCAGGAAGAGAACCGCCTTGGGCTGTATGGCGCTGAGCAGATCCATGATAGTTGCTGCATTGGGGCTCCCCATACCGAAGTTGATAATAGTTATACCGTCGGATGTTGCGTTTGGGCAGTTTTTGTCTCTGCCTTCAACCTTCACCTTGTTCCACTCCGCAAAGAGTTCAACATAGTGGGTAAAATTAGTAAGCAGAATGAAGCTGCCGAAGGAAGCCAGATCCTTGCCCGTGTATCGCGGCAACCAGTTGTTCACTATATCTTCTTTTGTTCTCATGACCTTCGGTGCTGTTTATTTATATTTGCTGTGCTTAATGGTTATCAAAAATACAAATTAAGTTGAAACAGCTGAAACTGCCACCATGTTCATTACGCATCAAAGATGGTCCGGGAGGCAAACTCATCTATGATCGTCTGAGACATAAGTATGTGGCATTTACACCTGAGGAGTGGGTGAGACAGCATGTTGTCAACTACCTCACTGAGTACCTGGGGTATCCTCCCGGTCTGATACAGGTAGAGGCATCATTCAGACTCAACTCAATGATGCGCAGGGCAGATATACTCATCCATGACCGGAGCGGACAGCCGGTAATGATCGTCGAATGCAAGGCGCAGCATGTAAAAATCAGCCAGGAAGTATTTGACCAGGTGATCAACTATAACTACAATTACGGAGTTAAGTACCTTATTATTACCAACGGTAATTCCCACTTTTCGGGGAAAATTGACACTGCCGCCCATTCATTCGTGCAGCTTGAGCAGATACCCGGGTACGAGACTGTTATATGCGATGAGCCATGATCGATGTAACCTGCGCTATCATACGAAATGATGAGGGACTGGTCATGGCGGTGCGACGCGGACCGGCGATGGATAACGCTGGTAAGTGGGAGTTTCCCGGAGGTAAAACCAGGCCGGGAGAGGACCATGAGGACTGTATCATCAGGGAGATAGATGAGGAGCTGGGCATATGCATCATAATTAC
>JGI24134J36421_10000252_pt1 | contig 15791 bp, 13 predicted proteins | sample BarGraNGADG00312_FD_36421 | JGI IMG/M metagenome (IMG submission 36421) | reverse complement strand
GTTGCTGTAGATTATCATGGTTACAGCTCATTGTATTTCTTTGCAGTCCCCTTTGCCTTTTCTACCGGATATTTCTCGTTGTTTTTCCGGATCTTCTCGAGAACTATTTCCTTTACATCGAAACCATGTTTCCCGGCCAGGAGCAGGCTGAATGCCAAAACATCGGCAAGCTCTTCCTTTAGTTTGTTTTCATCAACTTTTTCGGATTCCTCAATTGTTTTCCAGAGGAAGAGTTCATTCAGCTCGGCTGCCTCGATTGAAATAGCGAGTGCAAGGTCTTTTGAGTTATGAAACTGTTCCCAGTGACGGGCATCGCGGAATTTCTGGAGTTCTGTTATAAGTAATTGAATATCATTCATTGGTTTTCTATTTCTAATTCAAATGTAATAGAATTTGAATATATTTTTGATGATTGGTTGGGGCATGGTTTTATAACTAAAAATTGAAAATTCATCACTTTTCGAATAAACAAATAAATTTTCATCAACGAATCCATCAACCAATAGGATTCATTTTCTATGGTTTCTTGATTTTCAACGTTCTACATTTGATTGTTCGAGGGCTATTTCAATCATTCAATTTACTCCGTTAGTATTTTATTCTTACCTTTAATGGGTAAACTGTAATAAGATTGTGTATAAAACAATATTTAGTTATGTGTAAGGTTGTGCGCACTTAGACTTGACAAAAATAGTTAACATTTAAAGATCGTTTTTTATAATATGATAGATTCGTGGTCAAAAATAGAGGTTGCATTAATTGTCGCTGACTATTTTGATATGCTCATTAAAGAGCTTAACAGGATTCCTTATAATAAAGCTGAGCACAGGAGGCAAATATCACCTTTTCTTCATAACAGATCAGAAGGATCAATCGAATTTAAGCATCAAAATATCAGTGCAATACTGATAAATCTTGGCAGACCATATATCAATGGATATCTTCCACGATATAATTACCAAAACCTTTTAGAAGACGAAGTAATTGACTATCTAATACATCATTCTGAAATTGAATCCTATTTCCAACTGTTTGTAGAAAAGGATATAATCAAACCACAAACCACACTTGACTTCGAAAGAATTATTGTATCACCACCAGAGACGATCTCAGTGACTGAACCGAAAGTACTTTATCAACATAAGCCAATAAAAATTAATTACATAGAGAAAGAACAAGCAAATAAAACGCTTGGACTCTATGGAGAAGAAATAGTTATAGAGTATGAAAAATGGAATCTTATCAGATTAGGGAAAGATAACTTAGCCAATAAAATTGAATGGATCTCAAAAGAGGTTGGAGATGGGGCTGGATTTGACATTCTTTCAAAAAATCTTAATGGAACAGATAAATATATAGAAGTAAAGACGACAAGACTTGGAAAGGAAACACCTTTCTTTTTTTCATCAAACGAGCTTCAGTTTTCTATTCACAAAGATTCGTATTATCACTTATATAGACTATTCAATGCAGAAAATGATGTTAAGCTATTTCAAAAAAATGGTGCCTTGAATGCTATCTGCAAATCTATCCCAACAATGTATAAAGGTTATTTCTAATGACTTAATCATGATTTAATAATTACTACGACCATGACAGTTTTGAAACATACCCTATACATAATACGGACAATAAAGGTCATTTGTTTGTCACATTTTTTGCAATTTGTTCCTGTACTCAAGACAGAAATGTAATAGCTTATACCGAAACCATGCCAGTGCTTTCTATAAAATATTATGTACCTTGACTTGTGACCTGCACACTATTAAACTTGTATCGCGCCACTAGTATAACTTACATGGCTTTGTTCCGAGACGGCAAAAAATGAGCCATGCTTCGTTCATTTCATCTGGTACCAGGACTCTACTCCGATTCGGCTTCACTGCTCCAGCCTCCATTCACTCAGCAACACAAACGCCCTTTATAGCCGGGCCGTCATGGGCAAGCCTAAGGTGCAGATAGACAGCATTTCTACTGGTGATAACAGGGCTAAGATTCTGCTTTGTAGAAGTTTCATCGTGACAATAAAACTCAGGACTTTCTACCGGGACTTTGCCAACGCGTAAAGAATTTTAAATTCATCAGTCAGAGCACATTGCGTACATTTGTATGTTCTGCAAAGCCATTCCACAAACCAAAACTTGCAAAAAAGTGTAATTTTGCTAATGCTTCTAACTAGAATGATGTGTGACAGAATAAATTATATTAGAGATGGAAGGGCCCCGGTACCAGATATGGAATTTACTTCTAAAACGATGAGTTCCATTAGAGCTACCAATTCTAAACCTGAATTATTATTAAGAAAGGCTTTACGGGGGGAAAATATAAAAGGCTATAGATTACACTGGAGAAAAGTACCAGGGAGGCCTGATATAGCTTTTCCAGCAAAAAAAATAGCCATTTTCGTGAATGGTTGTTTTTGGCACCAATGCCCTTTATGCCGACCAAAAATACCTAAAACACATTCAGAATTTTGGGTATATAAATTTCGAAAAAATGTTGAAAGGGATAAGCAAAAAAATGATCAACTGGTAGAGAAGGGTTGGAAATCTATAACAATATGGGAATGTCAAATAAAAAAGAATTTAAACTCTTGTGTTGATAAAATAAAAGAAACCTTAGAAGAAATGCGACTAGTATAAGATAACTTTATAAAATGAGACAATTATCTGTCATCGACTTTTTTTGTGGAGCAGGAGGATTTTCCGAAGGTTTTCGGCAACAAGGATTTGAGATAATTCTTGGAATTGATTGTTGGGATCCGGCGATTAAAACATTTAATCACAATTTTAACCTTAACTGCACACCTAAAAACATTCTTGAATATGAGAACTCCACTGAAGAAATTGATAAACTGCCAGATACAGACATAATAATTGGTAGTCCTCCGTGTGTATCTTTTTCGAGTTCCAATAAATCAGGTAAAGCTGATAAAACAATTGGAGTTCGTTTAACAGAAGTATTTTTAAGGATTATAGCGGTTAAAAAAAACCAACCAAATTCAAAGCTAAGAGCTTGGTTTATGGAAAATGTTTCAAATTCTGTAAACTATTTGAATGATTACTACACTTTTAAGGATCTTAATTTATCAAAATGGGCAAGAAAGCATAAAATAAATCCAAATAAAAAAGCTTTAGTCCTGAAAAACAGACAAATAATCAATTCTGCAGATTTTGGATCTCCACAAATCCGATCTAGGGTTATCTCGGGTGAACTTGTTAAAAAAAGAAAATTAGTAATTCCAGCTAAAACTCATAAACCTTTTGAAGAAGAAGGGAATTTACCTTCATATATTACTCTGAAACAGATTAAACGTGCTCTAACAAAGCCAAATTCAATCAAATCAAACAAGATTATAACTGATCCTCTGTACAATAGCATTAAAATTAAGGCCTTTGAACTTTCCGATCATTTTTACGATACAGGTCTATATAAATGTGAATGGAAACAATCAAATTTCCTAAAGACAAATCACCCATATATGGGTAAAATGGCTTTCCCAGAAAATGAAAATAAGCCAAGTAGAACGATCACTGCCACAAAAATTGGGACGTCAAGAGAAGCTATTATCTACAAATCAGAATTTAATAGAAACGGGAATGGTGAATACAGAACACCAACGATAAGAGAAGCTGCATCATTAATGGGATTCCCGATCACTTACCAATTTTTTGGAAGTGAAGGTGTAAAATGCAAACTTGTTGGGAATTCTGTTTGTCCTTTAGTTAGTAGAGCATTTGCGAAGCAAGTTAGAAAAGACCTAGGTCTAAAAGTGATCAAATCCCCTAAAGTTGTCTTGAATCCAAAACTTAATGGTATTGAAAACTTGAATTCGTATTCAGTAAAGAGGTTTAATAATCCACCAAGACGTAATAGTGGCTCAAGATTTAGAAGGCATCTATTTAAGGACGGGAATATTACTGTTACTTTTTCCAATTACGATATTAAAAAGAATGGGGGAGCAGCATCTAAATGGCTTACTTCTGTGCAATATGGGAATGGCGATGGATTTCCAACATTCAACTACCCAGATACTTTTTACACTAAAATAGAGCCAATCCTAAGAAAATTTAAGAAAGGTGATCAATTTGTTGAATTTATCAATAATGGCTTTTCCGAAAAAGTTGCAAAATCTCAGAAATTGCAAGAGATGTATGAATTACAACGTTCGGCAGGTAGATTTCTAGAACCAACTGAGCTGATGGAGGAATTATCAAAGGAAATTGAAAAATTAAACCTTTTTGATCTTTTTATACAGAACGAAGAAACGATCTTTAAACAAAAATCCTCGGTACCATTAAAACAAATATTTGCATTATATGCCATAAATAGAATTTCCTTCCTCGTTAATAATTAATGTAATTATTATGAACAAGCAGACCAGAATACAGAATATTGCAAGAATAATCGAAAAAAAGGACGAGATAATGGGAAATCTCGAGATTCCATGGAAGGATGGATTAAAACCAATGGATGTCTATAAAATACCTCTCGATTATTTGGTGTATAATAAATACAACGGCAGAATCCTTAGTAGGACAAAATCTTTAGAGAGTCAGCAAAGAAAGATAGATGTTGAATCAAAAGAAGGAAGGCAGTTAATTGAGCAATTATTATGGGATTCAAAGGAAGATAGGAATAAAAAGACCCTTGATAGCATTAATACGGCTGGAGGACAACAGAAGCCTGGAATAATAACACGAGATGGTATTATTATCGATGGCAACCGTAGAGCTATGCTACTAAGGAAAAGTGGTAAATATGACTATTTTAAAACTGTCGTTCTTCCTATTACACTTGAGGAAAATCCATTAGAGGTTGAGAAGCTAGAAACTACTTTCCAAATGGGTGAGGACGAAAAACTTGGATACAATCCCATTGAAAAATATCTTAAGAGCAATGGACTTTACCAATTAATATCACATAATAAATTTTCAAAAGATGATATAGATCGTAAAGCGTTAGGAAAGATCGCAGATTGGATGGGAGAAGAAGATTCAACAATAAAAGAATATCTCCAGGTAATGGAGACTATGGATGATTATCTTGATTATCTTGATTATAATGGGATATACACGCAGTTGGATGGGCGCGAAGATCAATTCATACAATTAACAAGATGGTTAAATAATTTCTACGATAAGGAAAGTGATAAAGCATATGATGGATATAGAAATGATGATGTTGATGATTTAAAGATTATTTCTTATGATTATATCAGGATTAAATATGAAGGCAAAAAATTTAGATATTTGGCTTATGGATTAAGGGTGAATCATTTTTTTGGAGATAAGGAAATATGGGACAGCTTTAGGGATTTTCATTTTTCTAAAAAGAAAGAAATTATTGAAGAAAAGATAGATCTTAACTCTCAAAATCTTGAAAGACATCTAAATGATAGAGATAAGAGATTTTATGAACTAAGTAAGTTTGGGAGTGAAGAAAGTTATTTAGATGAAAATATTGATAATCACTATACATGGCTGCGAAACAAACAAAATGCAAGCCAACCAGAAAAGCTAGTCAAAAACGCTTTAAGGTCACTTGAATCTATTAACCAAAAGCATAAGAGTTTTACTTCTCCTGAAGTTTCAAGTGAGTTAGAAATCCTTAATGATTATTCATCAAAAATGCTCAGAAAAAGTTCTGTAAATAAGTTATTTACATATATAATTAAGCTTCTTGAAGGAATTGATTTAAAGAAATCAACTGAAAATAAGAACGAAATAATGGAAAAAGTTAAAAAAATCCAGCATATTATTTATCAAATGACCAAAGACATTAAAAAAGACAAATAGTCTTTGAAAATGGATAAAATTACTATTCACATAGATCATATTAATTCGCGTTTTATTCTTATAAATTGTGCAGATCAACTAACAGCTGACAAAAGACTATTAACATCTTTAAAAAGACTTAATTTTCAAATTTATTTTGGGGACGTTCTTATCCCATTTGAAGATAAAACTAAAATCGTAGTTCTTGATGAAATCCAAAATCTTCTTAACAAATTTGGATTTGAGAAAACCCTTAGTAAAGAAACGATTGATGATGTTCAAAGTTATGAACGGGAAGAGAGACTTTTTAGTGTTTTTTCCGAAAAAGCTCGCAAAATTCGTAATGATGAATTCAATTTATTCCCTGAATTAATAAGAAGTTTTGAAGAATTTCAATATATATTGAAACGTGACCTCGAGAGGAAATTATACCCGATGCAGCTTCTTTCTGCTTTTCACATGGCATTTGCTCAAAATTCTTGCAATTTTTCTGTTCCTGGAGCGGGGAAAACATCAATTGTCTATGGAGCATATACCTACTTGAAACAATTACCTAAAACAGATCCTCGTTATATTGAGCGCCTTTTAGTAATTGGACCATTATCTTCCTTTGCTCCCTGGGAAAATGAATATCAAGAATGTTTTGGCAGAAAGGTTAGTAGTCAACGGCTTTCAGGTGATTCCACAGTTTCGCGAGAAAGAAAAGAAGAACATCTTTATTCAGGTAAACCAGCTGAACTAACATTAATTTTTCATGGGGGTGTTAAAATCTTACAAAAAGAAATAATAGATTTTTTAAAAACTAACGCTACAATGGTAGTAGTGGATGAAGCACATAGAATTAAAAACCCCTATGGAGTCTGGGGGAAAAGCGTAGTTGAAATCTCAAAGGAAGCTAAATCCAGAATAATATTAACAGGAACTCCCGTACCAAATGGTTATGAGGACCTTTATAATCTATTTCAATTCATATATCCCTTCAAGTTTAAATCAATTCTAGGTTATCACTATGCTAACTTAGTTGATATGACCAAGAATACTATTCCTGATAGCCCAAGAGTAAAACATTTTATAGAAAACATATCACCTTTTTTCATAAGAATTAAAAAAGCTGATTTAAAGTTACCTAGAATTGAAGAAAAGATCATTGATGTAGAAATGAATCGACATCAAAGAGAAATTTATGACTTTATTGAAACTGAGTACATTCAATCATTTAAAGTAAATCCAGGAGGTTCAATTAAGGACATTTTAAATAGGGCCAAATTGATAAGACTGCGACAAGCTTCTTCTAATCCAGCACTACTAGCAAAGCCACTGAAAGATTCCTTAATGAATATCCCAGATTTAGATGAAGTTGATCCCAATGCAAAATATACAGATTACTCAGATGAGTTTGTAAATGATTCTGAATTTTTCCACAAGATTTGTAATTATTCTTTACTCGAAGTCCCTCAAAAATTTGTTGACACTAAGAATATTATTAAAAAAAATATTATTACTCGGAATGAAAAAGTTATAGTTTGGACAATATTCATCCAGAACTCAAAAGACCTTCAATCATATTTATATGATGACAATATTAAATCGAAAATAATCATAGGTGATACTCCTCAATCAGAAAGAGAGTTAATTATTTCAAAATTTAACGATCCTAAAAATTTCGAGTTTCAAATATTAATTGCAAACCCTTTTGCTGTAGCTGAATCTATATCTCTCCATAAAGGTTGCCATAATGCAATCTATCTAGAGCGCGATTATAATTGCTCTAACTTTTTACAATCTAAAGATCGTATTCATCGTGTTGGTTTACAAAATGATCAAATAACTAAATATTTTTATATTATCTCAAAGAATTCAATAGATTCAGTAATTGACCAAAGACTTAAACTTAAAATAGCCAGAATGGAAGCGATCATTGAGGAAGAAATACCACTCTTTACCAGGCTTAATGACGATGATGAAACTGATTTAATAAACGCCTTGATTCTTGATTATGCTCAAAGAACTAAGTAAATATGAGAATCTTGGGACTCCTAGTTATCATTATCAATTATTAAAAACATTTCGTGATAACCCAAATGAGATTTGGAGTATAAGCAACATAAGCGATATTTTTCATAATCGTGTCATTGATGGTCGGAACATATTTGATGGATGCTTACCGATTCTTAATTTGTTTGGCATTATCGAAATTAGGTCATCTGATGTGATAGTCGTCGATGAAGCATTTTTAAGGTTCTTAAAGAGCGAGAGTTTAATGATTGACAAATTTGTTGAACGTTTAATGATAACCTTAAACTCTGATACTATCTTTCACAACATATTTTGTTCTGAATATATTTCCTACGATATAATATATCGCTCAATTCAAATAGATAATTTAGCCTTCCCCTTAAAATACTCTTGCTTTAAACAATTGTTGCTTGATTTCAATGTTCTTCTAGATCATCCATCTAAAAGGTTTAATAAATACATTATTAATGGGCGATATAAAAAGATTTTTGATAAAGTAGTTTTGCCAGAAATAAGAAAACGAAAAATCGGAATTGAAGATTTAAGGAAATCATTGGAGCAAGATCAGATTTATGGAGAAGTGGCTGAGAAATTTGTCCTAAAATTTGAAAGAGAGCGACTTAATTGGAACAAAGAGGTTGAATGGGTTGCAGAATATTCAACTTCTGACGGTTATGATATTGCTTCTTTTGAAACAGAGGCTTCAGAAGAGCCTGATAGATTCATTGAAGTAAAATCTTATAATATTTCACCTTATTTTTTTTGGTCAAGGAATGAAATTGATATCGCAAGAATCAAAAAAATGAGATATTTCCTATATCTTGTAGATAGAGATAAAATGAATGCACCAGGCTATGGGCCAGTGATTATCCAAAATCCATATAAGAATGTTCTTGACAATAGTGATTGGCTTAAACAAGTGGAGAAATATAAAATCACACTAAATAATTAATATAGGTATTTTGCAGGTGCATTGTTGAAGCTTCACAAAGCAATGCTCGAATAAAAAATCCCGCATATCACAGATCTTGCGGGATTTACGATTAAAAGAAGTGGTGCCACCAGCTTCACGTTAGTGTTAAGTATGTTTTCTGATTGCAAAAATTAATGAGCGTTTGCGTATTTATCCAAAATAGTCATAAAATACTCAACTTATCTGCATTTTTGTAAATCTATTGAACTTGTAAGTGATTGAAATAAAGCAGATAAGAGATAATTAATGAAAAGAAAAAATGTGTCATCAAAAACGTCAACAATTAGGTTGAGCTCAGTTAATAATTACTATATCGTCTGAGTTTATTAAATTTGCGATAAGAAAACAATGATTCCTTCGATTTCAAAACGCTATGGTTTAACGAGCTGATATAAATATATAATGATATTTTAGATGAAAAAGATTTTATTTTTTTTCATAATTTCAATTGTTCCGCACTATGTTTTGGCTCAAAATGCAACAATACAGGTGGATGCTTTAAGTAATCAACAAAAAGTTTCACCGTATATATATGGACGAAACTCTGAATTCTCTGATAGTCCCAATTCGCCAACATCGGCGGCAACTTTTAATCTCTACCGCGATGCTGGAGTAACTTTTGACAGGCAAAATGCCGGTAACAACTGCACAAAATATAATTGGCGAAGAAAAATGACCAGTCACCCTGACTGGTATAACAACGTCTATTCTCATGACTGGGATTATGCCGCAAAATCAATTCTGACCAATATACCTTCTATGCAAGTTATGTTTGGTTTCCAATTAATTGGTTGGGCAGCAGCAAATACAAACAATAACTTCAATGATTGGGAATACAATCATTCGCAATACTGGTCGGGGGTTGGCCAGAATTTGGCAGGTGGTGGGATTCCCAATACGGCAGGAGGATCAGCTGCATTAGTTGAAGGAGACCCAAATAAATACCTTATGAAGTGGCCGGCGGATTCGACAACAGCTATTCTTGACCATTGGTTTGGCGCAGGTGGGTTAAATCTGGAAAAAGAAAATCTTGCTTATTGGAATATGGATAACGAAATTGAAATATGGCAAGGCACTCATGACGATGTGATGCCTAAACAGATTACAGCCGATAGTTTTATGACGCTATATTTTAATGTAGCAAAACTGGCAAGAGCTAAATTTCCTGACATAAAATTAGTTGCCCCGGCTACTGCAAACGAATGGCAATGGTACAAATATGCAGACGAAGTGTTGAATATAAATGGGAAATATTATCCCTGGCTTGAATATTTCATTAAGCGTGTGGCCGATGAACAGAAAGCTACCGGCATTAAATTGTTGGATGTTGTTGATGTTCATGCTTATCTGGGTGAAAGCAATCCTGTGGATGTCGTTCAATTGTATCGGGTATTCTTTGATAAAAATTACAATTACCCGGGCGCAAATGGTGTTTTCACAAGCACGGGCGGATGGGATACAAATTTAAAGAAAGAATACATCCTTCAACGGATTCGCGATTGGTTAAATTTTTACATGGGACCAGATAACGGAGTTGGAGTAGCAGTTTCGGAAAGCGGTTTTTATGGATCAAACCCGAATCTTACTTCCGTACTTTATGCTTCAATTTTAGGAACTTTTGCCAATCAAGGTGTAGAGTTTTACACTCCATGGAGTTGGAACATCGGGCAATGGGAGGTTCTTCATTTGTTTAGCAGGTATGCGAAAAGTACGAGCGTTTTAACAACATCCACCCTCGATACGTATGTTTCGGGATATTCAACCATTACAAATATAGCCGATTCCATGACTATTTTCCTGGTTAACCGGGACATTAGTACTGCCCATGCTACCACTGTAAATATTTCTGATTTTGAAGTTGCTGATGGTGCATATCAAACCTTACAAATTGCAAACTTACCCGGTACAGAAACTTTTAAATCGCACACCCAGAATGCACTCAAAACAGGAAATGTAAATGTAGTGTCCAATTCGCTTGCTATTTTGTTGCCGCCGTTGTCAGTAACTTCAATTCTCCTGTGCGACAAAAGTTTTCGTGTTGGAATAGATTCACATACATCAGAACTNCNATTTCAATTTTCNATTAATCAAAATTCTATTTCAAATGAATACTTTATTCAATATAAAGCTCATATTCCCTCAAATTTAACTTTTGAAATATATTCAATGGAAGGGAAACTGATTAATAGTATGTATCTGATGCAAGCCTCTGAAGGTTCTGTTCGAATTGGAACTGAAGAACTTCAGAATGGTTGCTATTTCGTAAGAATGAAATCCGGACAGCAGTCAATTACGAAAAAGTTTATTGTTCTCAAGTAAAGTTTTGTTCATTCAATTCCTAATAAGAAAGGATCAATTGGAATAAACCCCGGGGCAAGCCCTGGACTTTAAAACGGTTAAATCATCCCGCCATCACGCCCTCACGCCCTCCCGCACTCGTCTCATCGCTCACCGCTCTCGTCTCTCCGGGCTGTTTGAACTAATCCCGCATATCACTGATCTTGCGGGATTTACGATTTTATAAGTAAATGAATAATCTTCTGGCTAAATGCAACTTACATATTCTTTTTATGTCTTTCTTTACGTAAAAACTCTTTGAAAGTAAAAGGTTTTTAAATAGATATCCTGCAAGAAATCCATTTTAATAATATTCGCAGGAACAATTGAAAAAGTATTAACTTTAATCTAATTGTTATTTATGCCTGAAGAAGTAGTTTATTATATTACAAGATATGGCTATCTCGCTATATTTATTATACTCTTTCTTCAGGAAGTAGGTGTACCGAATCCGGTACCTGTTGAACTGCTGTTAATTTTTACCGGCTATTTATCATTTAAAGGATTGCTCTATTTACCTTTTGTAATCATTACAGCTATTACTGCAGACTTCATCGGCGCCAATATTCTTTATTTCATATTCTATGTCTCAGGGACATTCCTGATTAAGAATAAACCCCGCTGGATTCCAATTTCTGAAAAAAAGATAACCAGATTTACTGAAAAGATCAACAATGGAGGTTGGCTGAGTATCTTTCTTTTCAGATTGATTTCATTAACAAGAGGCTACACATCGGTTGTTACCGGTTTATTGCGTATAAAGCCCAGGATATATTTGCCAATTGTAATAATTTCTGCTTTCACCTGGACCATGGTATATGCCCTTCTGGGGTTTATTCTCGGACCTTCCTGGAATAATATAGTCAAAAATATAGATAGTTTTAAATTTGTGATGTTTGGCATTCTGCTCATTATTCTATGCATTTCTATTTTTATCTGGTTGAGGAAGAAGCAAATAATTACAAAAAAAAATGAAGATATTAATCATGGCTGACAATTGTGTCAGATAGATTTTATTGATAAACATTTTATAAAAAATCAATTCTCCAAAAATTATGAAAATTCTTTTTGTATCAGATTCCTATTATCCCCATATAAATGGTGTATATTATTTTGTCTGCCGCCTTGGGCCCCTGCTTCAGGAAAAGGGCCACGAGGTAGCAGTCATCGCATCTTCGGAATCTATGTATTCCTCCCAAAAGAAAATAGATGGTCTTGATGTCTATGGTTTACCCTCCCTGCCAGGTTTGATTTACCCAGATTTCCGAATGCCCAGTCGCTTGTTGCTCAAATCCCGTATCAATAGGATTATCCAAAGTTTTAAGCCGGATATTATACATATCCAGGACCATTTTTTATTAGGCAAAGTGGTCATTAAGGTAAACAAGGACTTGAAGATCCCTATCATAGGGACCAATCATTTCATGCCGGAGAATTTTTCCGCTTTTGTATCCGGGGGAAACCTGAAAAAACGGTTTGAAAACTTATTATGGAAGGATTTTTCCAGGGTCTTTAACCAGGTTAACCTGGTCACTACTCCAACAGAATTTGGGGCCCGGCTGATCAGACCGAAATTAAAAGTGGATGTCAAAGCCATTTCCAGCGGTATCAGTCTTGAAAGTTTTAATCCTTCAGGAGATACCCGTGAAATAAGAAAAAAATATGCCATCCCGGATAAACCCGTACTGCTGTATGTGGGCAGAATGGATCCCGAAAAACATATTGAAGAGATCCTTAAATCAGTGGCATTAGCAGTAAAAAAAACTGATTTTTGCTTTGTAGTAGTGGGCAAAGGGACCAGTAAAACTGCCCTTGAGAAACTTACCAATCAGTTAGGCATCACAAACAGAGTTATCTTTACAGGTTTTGTTCCCGATGAGGAACTCCCTTATTTCTATAAATTAAGCAGGTGCTTTATAATCGCAAGTATAGCCGAACTGCTCAGCCTGGTCACTTTACAGGCAATGGCTTCGGGTCTCCCTATCATTGCAGTAAATGCCGGTTCTCTCAGCGAGTTGGTGAAGGATAAGATAAATGGCTATTTATATAAGGAAGGTGATATCCCTGCCATAGTACAACATATAGAGGATATTATTGTTCGTGAGGATCTTTATCGGAAAATGAGTGAAAAAAGCCTGGAATTTGTTCAGCAACATGACATATATAAAACTCTGGGGTCGTTTGAGAAACTCTATGAGGTTTACAGACAATAAAGTGTGTCGGTTTTATCCAGAATTAAATACATATTGCGGAATCCAGAGATACAAAAACTATTCCCAGAATAAATTCTTGTATTTAAATGGTTACGTGAACATTGTAAAATCTGTCATCCATTCGTTCGTCAAGCTTCTTGAATCGTGCTCCCGATAGCTATCGGGACGTGCAGGTCATGCTTCGTAAGCCGAAGCCTTAGCGAAGGCTTACAGGTAGTGCAAATCAAGAAGAAAGAATGAAGATCAGCTCCTGGCAAATTCGACTAATGGTTTGATATTTCCCTTATCTGCTTCTTTTATTGCAGTTAAATAAGCTTTTCTGGCTTCATTGTAACCTGTGAGATCAACCTTTCCCAGGTGAAAACAGGTTTATTAAAAAGAGGAGACTAACCTGGTATATACTTAAAATCTAATCCCATAATTGTTTTGCCATTTTCATTTTAATCTCGAGAGCTTTCTGCTCAATTGACCTCCTGACCTGGGCCCGTGAAGTAGCCTGATCTTCCAGCTTCATATTCTGCGAGGTGCGCATAACCAAATCTCTCGCGACTTCCAGCGCCCGTTTATCAATCATCTTCTCAATGCTCTTATCCATAGGGACAAAACCATAGATAAGTTTCATGTTGAGCACTTTACCGGCCTCCCTTAAAGTGTTAATCGTTATTGTTCCGTTTGCCTCACGTTCCTCCAGCTCTTTCACACTCTGAGCAGAGATTTTCAGTCTTTTACCCATTTGACTTAGCGACATCTTCATGGCACCCCTTATTGTGTTTATCCAACCCTTTTGGGGTACAATGATTTTTCTGGCAGCATTAAAAGGCTGCAGTTTCCTGTCGGCCTGATTTATCAGCAGCATTTGTTTTGCAGTATTCATAAGGTTATAGCCTTAAATAATTAGTACAAATATAAGGGTATTACCTTAAATATGCAAATATATTATAAGGTTATACCCTTATTAACAATTGACTATGAGTGTTGAAGAAAGAAGGGGGGAGTGGGGGAGGCAAGGAGTGAAACGATGCAGTTCCGCAAAGCGGAAGGGTGAGGGGGAGAAAGACAAAAGACAAAAGAAACAAGATAAAAGATAAAAGGAAAAAAACTAAAGTGTCTCAAGCCTCACACCGCATACCGCATACCATTTTTTCATTTAATATAGAAATCAAATGTTATTTTAGTCCAGGTTTCCATTCCTTCATAAAACTCAGCTAAATTGGATTTATCTATCCAATCTGCCGTCATTTTATCCGTTTCATTAATATATACATCTTTATTTGATACATGGATGTTATACAAAAGTCCAATATGAACGGTGCCAACCGGAATTGTATCATCATTTATAAAGCCAATAAATTCAATATCCTCTATCAAACATCCATTTAGTAATCTGACTTCTTCATATAATTCTCTTTTTAATTCATTGATTAAATATTGCTCTTTCGGTTCCGTAGAGTCATTAGGGTTCATATGACCCCCTACTCCTAAAGAGAATTTATTGTGCAATCTTTTTTCTGTCTGCCCGGATGTCCTCCTGAATAAATAAAATGATTGGCTTTGCCGAACTCCGCTTCGCTCCGGTTCTTTATTGGAGATAATTGCATATGGAATAATTTGTTTAAAAGAAGAGTCTTCTTCTAATTCACTTCTCCTGAGAAACAGACCATTTTGAACGATCCTTTTTAATACTTCACTGTTTTCCTTTATTAAACCTTTTTCTTTATAGGTCATTAATTTCCAGAGCTCGACAGTCGGGTAGACAAGTACTAATTCCTCCATATAATTCAATAATTTAACCGCAAAGGTCGCAAAGAACTGCATTATAATATTTTTGACTTTGCGTGCTTTGCGCCTTTTTCAACCACCAAAGCTTTAGCGAAGGTGGTCTTAGCGTACTTTGCGGTTAATGGATTTCGACTTTTTAGATACCCCCAAGGAGCAAAACCTTTCCCCCTTGAGCGAAAATGAAAGGGGGTAAAAAATGTTATAAAAGAATCCAATTTGTTACCGAAATTCTGAAGTATTACACATATATCGGCTCTTTTTAAGATTGTTTAAATAACTCAAGTTGCTAGTTTTAAGAAAAGGGAAGATTTAAGAACAAGGAACAAGGATTTTTGATTTAAGAAGAAAGGGCACATTTTGTTATACTATTGATAATCATTATTATATGTATTTACTTCTTAATTCTAAAATCGTTAATCATCATTCGTTAATCAGATTTTTAATGAAAACTTAATAAGTAGCAACTTAGGTTAAATAGAAATAATTGAGCAACATTAATCTGAGGTAATAATTTAACAGGGAAGTTCCCCGAATTAAGGTTACTGGTTAAACAGCCATGCTCCTTCTGATTGGAGGATGAGGATTATAATCTTCTACAATAAAATCATCAATAGTCAGTTGATCAAAGGGTTTTTTTGTAATGTGTAATTTAGGTAAAGGTCTGGGTTCTCTTGACATTTGTTCAAGAATTGCAGT
>JGI24134J36421_10000249_pt1 | contig 15853 bp, 10 predicted proteins | sample BarGraNGADG00312_FD_36421 | JGI IMG/M metagenome (IMG submission 36421) | reverse complement strand
TGCGCGCAGCCAACGGAACGATCGCACGCACCGAGTTCAGCTCCTCCACCGGCGGTTGGACGGCGGGCGGCACCTTCCCCGCAGTCGAGGACGCCGGCGATTCGACGGCCAACAACCTGTACCACAACTGGGAGGTTCCCTCCACCATGGAGGCGATTGCGACGNNGCTCGGCACCGGGGCGATCGCGGCGATCGACCTGACCCGAAATGGCCTCGGCGCGGACGGCGGGCGGGTCACCTCGGTCGTCGTGACCTCGACGTCGGGCACCAAGACGACGTTCACCGGCGACCAGGTGCGCCAGAAGCTCTCGTTGAAGAGCAACTGGTTCACGTTCTCGGGAGCTCCCACGACCGAGATCCGGGCCGTCGTCGGCGCGCTCTACCAAGACCTTCTCGGCAGGACGGCCGACCCGAGCGGTCTCGCCACGTTCTCCTCGCTCGTCAGCCGGACGGGATCGGCCAAGCCGGCGGCCGACGCCCTGCTGGCGTCGGCGGAGCGGCGCAATAACGAGATCACCTCCGCATACCTCTCGATCCTCGGCAGAAGCGCTGATGCCAGCGGACGGCAGACATGGCAGGGCTTCCTTGCCACGGGTGGGACAGTGCAGGCGATGCGGATCCGGATCATGACGTCTGGTGAGGCTGTCCGGCACGCCGGGAGCGACAGTGCGTGGGTCGACGTCGTGTACCTCGATGCGTTGAACCGGCACTCCGGTTCGGCTGAGGTGACCTTTTGGCTGTCCGTGCTGCACCGGACCGATCGGACCACGGTTGCGCGAGCGATCGTGACCTCCGCCGAGGCGGGACGCCATGCCGTGGACGGCATCTACCGGCAGATGCTCGATCGTGCCCCCGACGCCTCGGGGCTCTCCACGTTCGTCCCGTACGCCCGCTCGGGCCGGGAGAACGTCATCATCCGATCGGTTGCCGGCTCCGGCGAGTACTGGCGCCACGCTCAGAGCCGCTGAGAGCACGGACGAGGGCACGGTTCGGCCGCTCCTTGGTCAGTGCCCGAACCAAGCCCAGAGTTCGTCGGCGTACTCCTGCCACGTCTTGATCCGGTAGTTGCGGGTCTCCCTGCGGAGCCGCTCATAGGTCACGTCGTCGGTGAGCAGGAGGTGGATCGCGTCCTCGATCTCGGCGTCGTTGCGAGGATCGACGAGGAGCGCGCCGCGTGACTCGCCGGCGATCTCCTTCGTGCTCCCGTAGTTCGACGTGATGACCGGAGTGCCCGAGGCGAGCGACTCAGCCACGGGCAGCCCGAAGCCTTCACTCAGCGAGGGGAAGACGGTGAACCGCGCCGTGCGGTAGGCCGCCCAAAGCGTGTCGTCATCGATGCCGCGGACGCTCTCGACGGGTCGTCCTTGGGTCTGGAGGGCGGCGAGGCGCGCCTGGAAGCCCGCGCTGTTCCATCCGTTGCCACCGATGAAGGTAAGGCTGAACCGATGGCCCAGCTGCCAGAGCGCGTCCGCTGCCTGCAGAACCGCCATGTGGTTCTTTCGGGGCTCGTGTGAGCCCACGCACAAGATCATCGGAAGGTCCCCGACGAGGAACCGCGCGCTCGCCGCCTCGAGGGAATCCGCGCTCGGCTCAAGAGACTCGGCGGCAAGCAAGACCGCACGGATCTCGGGCCCCGCGATCCCCATCCCTTGAAGCATTTGCCGCCAGCCGCGGTACTCGTGCGCGGCGGCCTCCGAGATCGCCGCGATTCCCCGGTAGTGCCGAGCGGCGGCGAGGTAGCTCGCGAACTCCGACGACATGCCCGGCCCCGACGTCTCGCTGCTCGTAAGCGGGACCGTGTCGTACCCGATGACGAACGTGGTCGTCTCGGTGTACTTGGCCATGGCGAGCTGGCGCATTGTTCGCGGCCGTTCTGCCGCCAGTTCCGCGATGATGTAGCGCGCCTTCCACGGCACGACGATTGTCACAGCCTCCTCGGTGCCGTGAGGAGTCGCGGTTTGCGCCGAGTGATCAACGGTGATGCGATCGATCTCGGTCCCCGACAGGTCACGCAGGCACGAGTAGTCGTCCGTCCACGCCGTCAGCGTGACGCCGTGGACGGCCCGCCAGTGACGTGAGCACTCCCGCGCGACTCGCTGGATGCCGGTGAAGAAGTCGGTGTGCGCTGTGTGGTGGATGTCGACGAGAGTCTCGCCTTCGGCAATTCGCACCTTGCGTGGACGCGTCACGGTGTCCAGCAGGCTCAGGGCCGCGTGGAGGACTTGCGCGGGACCGTCCANTTGAGCCGACCGGGATGCGGCGAGGAGTTCACGCTCGTCGGGGAACCGGCAACCGATGACGGCCATCGCCAGCCAGATCTCCGATCGCCGGGCGTTCTTCAGTGAGGCGAGGGTTGACGAGAGGGAAGACCGCTTGAGGGCGGCACGGTCCTTGCCGAGGACGTGGGCCAGAAGGGAGAGCCGTTCTTTGAGCGCAACCCTGTGGTCGCGTGGAAGGAAGGCCACCCGGGCTCCGAGCGCCATGCGGAGAATCGGGTGCCCCGTCACGGTCGCCCCCCCGGCGCTGTCAATGCTTCCCACAACTCATCCGCGTACTCGTCCCAGGTGCGGAACTGACGACTGCGGGCCTCCTTCGCGAGCCTTGCCACGAGCTCGTCGTCGGTCAGCATCCGCTCCATCGCACCCGCGATGGCCTGGTCGTCGCGTGGGTCGATCAGCAGACAGCCGCCACCGAGAGCGATCTCGCTCATGCTGCCGAAGTTGCTCGTGATCACCGGAGTGCCTGCCGCGAGCGACTCGGCGACGGGCAGGCCGTAGCCCTCGTGCAAGGACNGGAAGACGCTGAAGCGAGCCTCCAGGTATGCGATCTGGAGTTCATCATCGCGGACGCCCCGCCGCACGGCAACGGGTCGCCGGTGGCGCTGCAGGTCGGTGATCCGCCCGTCGAAGTCGCGCATGTCCCAGCCGTGGCGCCCGATGAACTCGAGGCGGAACCGCAGGCCGCGGCGCCAGAGGAGCTCCGCGGCGTGCAACACCGCGACGTGGTTCTTGTGGACTTCCTGGCTGGCGACGCAGAGCACCAGGGGCAGGCTACTCGGCGTCCGGTGCGAACCCCTTGCGACTGCCGACTTCGCGACCGGCGTTACCGGAAGCGGCACGGCGGAGACGGACGGGCCCGTGAGTCCCTGGCTGGACAACGCACTGGCGAATCCGGCAAACTCGGATGCGGCAGCGAGGCTGATGCCGGCGACCCGCCGAGCATGCTTCACCACCGTGAGGTACTTGGTGTAGAGATCCGGTTCTTGTGGCGGACGCAGGTCGGCGCTCAGCACGGGGATGGCGTCGTAGCCGAGCATCGCCACCGAGTTGCCCGAGTACTCGGCGAGGGCTGCGAGCGCGAGGCACTTGTGCGGCGTCGGGACGTCAGGTAACAACAGCGTGCTCTTCCACGGAACGACCAGATGCGTCGGGCCGGAGCGTTCGCGCGCGTGCAGATACGCGCGCGTGTCGTCCCACGCCACAACCCGATCGATCTCGGCAGACGTCAGGAAGCGGAACCCACCGCCACTTGAGGTCCAGCCGACCAACGTGACTTCGCGCCGCGCTGCCCAGCGAGACACGGTCTCGCGCACCACGCGTTCGATGCCAGTGTGCCGATCCGTGTTTGCGGTCTGGTCGACGTCGACCAGATAGCCGCCCGTGACGATCTTGAGCTCGATATCGGCAGTGCCCCGTTGTCGCGAAAGCGTGGCAGCGTTTTCCAGGAGCGAGATCGACACTGCCCAGCCGCGTTCGAGCGCGAGGGTCCGGCCGGCGTCCACGACATCCCCCGGGAGGGGCATCGCTCCGGCGAGTGCGGTGAGGAGCAGCCACGCCTCGGCGAGGTCGACCCGATCGCGCTGAAGGTGCGCCACCAGGTCGTCGAGAACGCTGATCGCAGGACTGGTTGGTTCGAGGTGCGAGCCGCGCGCAGGGGTGAGCAATTCGGCGACCGCGCCAGGCGCTGGCGGAGGATCCGTTCGCTAGGGCTGGCTGTCGGATCGGCAATGTGCTCCGTCATGCGCGGCTTCCGATGAGGCGGCGAAGCGACCGGAGGGGGGCTGTGACGCGCCAGGACAGAGTCCGGTGGATCGCATCAACCTCATTTCGCCAGTGCGCCGCCGCGCTCCGCTCGGCCTCGAGGCAGGTGTGAAGCTGCTCCGCCTCGCCGCGGGAGGTGCCCGAGCCGAGCGCCTCCGACCACCATGCGACGGCCGAGGAGCGCCAACGCACGAGGTCCCGCGTCAGATCCGTGATCTCGTTCGCTTGGCGTCCGATCTCGACACGCATCCGGACAAAATCGCTTGGGCTCGCATGTGGCGGGGCCTTGACGAACCGGTCCAAGATGCACGCGGGATAACTCAGTGCGGCCCGCAGCTCCGCTGCGCGTTCGACTGCCACGTAGAAGCGGGAGAGGCCGTCGAAGAGACAGAACTCGTAGCCCGCGTCGATGACGCTCGATTCCCACGCGTCGTGACTCGGGGTGGCCGTGTTGGGCAAGGTCGACTCGATTACCAGCACCCACGGCCGCCAGGTGCGCAGGTCGAGGGTGTGCAGCACCGAGGCCTCCGCGCCCTCGGTGTCGATCGTCATCAGGTGGATATCGGTGCCCTCCCAGCCGGCGTCGGCCAGCACGTCATCGAGCCGCTTCACCGGGACGACGACGTCGTTCGCGGCCAGCCCGGCCTTCTGGTGCTCCTCGCTGATCTCGTCGACGATCGTCGAGAGTCCCGTGTCGCCGAAGACGTGGAGGGTCATGGTGGCCTCGCCGGAGTCGGCGATCACGGCTTCGACCAGCAGGTCCCGCGGCCGTTCCGTACGGTGCAGGTCCGCGAACATGGTGACCGGCTCGACAGTGATGCCGCTCCAACCCGCGTCGTAGAAGGAGCGGGTGATCGAGTCGTTCTCCGGGTGGTTCGCCCCGACTTCGACGTAGCGGCCGCCCTGGATTTGCGCCAGTGCCCGCCAGAGAACGACGTCTTCGCCATTTTGGGCATGAGAGATGAAGAGTCGCGGGGTCACAGCCACAATGATATTGCACACCGGGAAGCCGCACGTCACATCTTGGCGCACGACTGACCGCGGTGAGACGCCGTACGCGGCTGCCGACCCGGTACGCTGACCACGACCCCTAGTTCGCGAGAAACCGAGGGACCATGACGCGCGCACTCATCACCGGAATCACGGGCCAGGACGGCCTCTACCTCTCCGAGCTGCTCCTGGCCAAGGGGTACGAGGTTTACGGCCTGATCCGCGGCCAGAACAACCCCAAGTTCGAGCTGGTTAGACGGACCGTGCCCGACGTCAAGTTGCTGACGGGCGACCTGACCGACCTCTCGAGCCTGATCCGGGCGCTCAAGCTGTCCGACCCGGACGAGGTGTACAACCTCGGCGCGATCTCGCTTGTCGCCTACTCGTGGGAGAACGCGCGCCTGACTGCGGATGTCACTGGCAAGGGCGTCCTCAACATGCTCGAGGCGGTCCGGCTCCACTCGGGCGACGACGTGCCTCGCATCCGCTTCTACCAGGCGTCCAGCTCGGAGATGTTCGGCAAGGTGCAGGAGGTGCCGCAGCGCGAGTCGACCCTGCTGTGGCCACGCTCGCCGTACGGTGTCGCGAAGGTCTTCGGTCACTACATGACGATCAACTACCGCGAGTCGTATGGGATGCACGCCTCGTCGGGCATCCTCTTCAACCACGAGTCGCCGCGTCGTGGGCCCGAGTTCGTGACCCGGAAGGTGAGCCNGGCGGTTGCGCGCATCTCGCTCGGGCTGCAGGAGTCGATCGTGATGGGCAACCTGGACGCCAAGCGCGACTGGGGATTCGCCGGCGACTACGTCGACGCGATGTGGCGAATGCTGCAGCAGGACAAGGCGGACGACTATGTCATCGCAACCGGTGAGACGCACTCGATCCGCGACCTCCTCGACGTCGCGTTCCGCCGGGTCGGCATCGACGACTGGTCCGCACTCGTGTCGCAGGACCCGCGCTTCATGCGTCCTGCCGAGATCGAGATGCTGATCGGTGACGCGAGCAAGGCGCGGAACGTCCTCGGCTGGGAGCCGAGGGTCCGGTTCGAGGANCTCGTCCGCATGATGGTCGACAACGACCTGGCGGAGCAGCGCAGGCTTGCCGGTCTCTGAGGCCATGTCGGTCGCACTGATCACGGGCATCACCGGCCAGGACGGCAGCTACCTCAGCGATCGGCTGGTCGCCGAAGGCGTGACGGTCCATGGGATGGTGCGCCCTGTCGACGACGCCACGCCACCGTTCCGGGCGTCCCACCCAGAGATCGTCCTCCACGACGTCGACCTCGCCGATGACGCCGGCGTCCGCGACCTGGTGCGCGCCACCTCGCCGGACGAGATCTACAACCTTGCCGGGATCAGCTCGGTGGCGCTGTCCTGGGAAGAGCCCGTCCTGACCGGGGTGCTCAGTGGCATCGCGGTCGCGAGCCTGCTCGCTGCTGCGTGGCAGGTTCAGGAGGAGACCGGGCGCTCGGTGCGCGTCGTCCAGGCATCCAGCGCGGAGATCTTCGGCCAGCCCGCCCGGTCGCCCCAGGACGAACAGACGTTGGTGCGTCCCGTCTCCCCGTACGGCGCCGCGAAGGCGTACGGGCATCACATCGCCGCGGTGTACCGGGCGCGCGGACTGCATGTCGCGAGCTGCATCATGTTCAACCACGAGTCGCCGCGTCGGCCACTGACCTTCGTGACTCGCAAGATCACACACGCGACCGCGCGGCTCGGCCTGGGGATGCCAGGTCGGCTGACCCTCGGCAACCTCGAGGCACGGCGCGACTGGGGTTGGGCTCCGGACTACGTGGACGCCATGGTGCGCGCCGTCCGGCATGACGTGGCCGACGACTTCGTCATCGCGACCGAGGTCACGCACTCGGTCGCCGAGTTCGTCGAGGTGGCGATGGCGTGCGTGGGCGTGAGTGACTGGCGCGCACACGTCGAGACGGACGAGGCGTTCCTTCGGCCGATCGACGCGACGGAGCTCGTCGGGGACGCGACGAAGGCGCGGGTTGAGCTCGGTTGGGCCGCCACCGTCGATTTCGAGACGATCGTGCAGCGGATGGTCGAGCACGATCTTCAGTTGCTCCGGGAGGGCCGGTGAGCGCGAAGAAGCGTGCCGACCGGGAGCTCCGGACCGGGGTCGTCTCGGTCGTCATGGTCAACTACCGCGGCGCCGAGGACACGATCACGTGCCTGAGGTCCTTCGAGCACGTCGACTGGCCGGCCGACCGGCTCGAGATGGTGGTCGTGGAGAACGCCTCGGGAGACGACAGCGCCAAGCGGATCCGTGGGGCGGTGCCCGAGGCGGTGGTCATCGAGGCCAGTTCCAACACGGGTTTCGCCGGCGGCTGCAACCTCGGCGTCGCGAACGCCACCGGGGAGTACATCGCCTTCATCAACAANGACGCGAGACCCGCGCCCGGTTGGCTCGCTGCCGCCGTCGAGACGCTCTCGAGCGANCCGCGGATCGGCTGTATCGCGAGCAAGGTCCTCGACTGGGACGGGAAGCTGGTCGACTATGTCGACGGCTCGCTGACCTGGTTCGGCATGGGCTACAAGCGCGAGGTCGAGAAGCCGGACTCGACCGACTACGACGTGCCCAAGGACGTGCTCTTCGCGACCGGCGCGGCCATGGTGATGCGGACGGACGTGTACCGCGAGGTCGGCGGCTTCGACGAGCGCTTCTTCATGTTCTACGAGGACGTGGACCTGGGCTGGCGGCTCAACCTGCTCGGCTACACAGTGCGGTACGAACCGCGGTCGATCGCCTACCACCGCCACCACGTGACGATGGCGAAGTTCGGGAACTTTCGCGAGGCGTACCTGCTCGAGCGCAACGCGCTGTTGGCGATGTACAAGAACTACGACGACGAGTCCCTCGCCAAGGCTCTCCCGGCCGCGATGGCGCTGGCGATCCGTCGCGCGATCGCGCGCACCGGGACGGATGCCTCCATCCTCGACCTCCAGCGATCTCCGGGCGGGGACGAGATCCGCGACGTCTCGGTCGAGAAGTTGTCGCTCAGTGCGGCGTACGCGATCGACTACTTCGTCGAGAACCTGCCGAGCCTCGCCGCGGACCGCCGCCGGCTCCAGTCGCTTCGGCGTCGCAGCGACCGCGAGCTCTTCCCCTTGTTCCGGCACGCGCTCGAGCCGGCCTACGGGATGCCGTCCTACCTGGCCGCGCACACCGAGCTGGTGAGTGCCTTCGGCATCGCTGAGCGATTCGTCTCCCGGCATCGGGTGCTGGTCGTCACCGGCGAGCCGCTGCTCGCCCGGATGGCGGGNCCCGCCATCCGGGCGTGGCAGATCGCCAAGGCGCTGGCACCGGAGCACGATGTCTGGTTGGCCTCGAGTGCCGGCTGCCAGCTGGCGAACGCCGACTTCAGGGTCTCGTACGAGGCTGGCACCTCGCTTGCGGCAGCGACCGAGTGGGCGGACGTCATCATCTTCCAGGGTTTCCTGCTTGAGTCGACGCCCTGGCTGAAGAAGAGCTCGAAGATCATCGTCGCCGACATCTACGACCCGATGCACCTCGAGCAACTCGAACAGGCCAGGGACCTCGGCCCGGGTGGTCGGGAGATGGCGGTCCGCTTGACGACCCAGGCGCTGAACGCCCAGATCGCGCGCGCCGACTTTCTGCTCTGCGCGTCCGACAAGCAGCGTGACTTCTGGCTTGGCCAGCTGGCCGGACAAGGGCGCGTCAACCCGGCGGTCTACGACGAGGACCACAGTCTCGGGTCGCTCCTCGCGGTCGTCCCGTTCGGCATCTCCGAGGAGCCGCCGGCGCAGAACCGCCATGCCATCCGGGGCGCGATCTCCGGCATCGGCACCGAGGACAAGGTGATCATCTGGGGCGGCGGCATCTACAACTGGTTCGACCCGCTGACGCTGCTCAGGGCGGTCGCGCGGCTGAGCGAGCGGCACGACGACGTCAGGCTCTTCTTCATGGGCCTCAAGCATCCGAACCCGGGCGTGCCCCAGATGCGGGTCGCCTGGCAGGCTCAGGAGCTCGCGAAGGAACTCGGGCTCACGGATCGCATTGCGTTCTTCAACGAGGGCTGGGTCCCGTACGAGGAACGCGCGGACTACCTCCTGGACGCGGACCTGGGCGTCTCGACCCACTTCCAGCACATCGAGACCGCGTTCAGCTTCCGGACCCGGATCCTCGACTATCTCTGGGCCTCGATGCCGATCGTCGCGACCGAGGGCGACACCTTCGCGACCCTGATCGAGCGCCACGGTCTCGGGCTGACGGTCCCCGCGGAGGACGTCGACGCTCTCGAAGCGGCGCTCGAGGTCATGCTCTACGACCGGGACGCCGTCGAGGCCGCGCGGGCCAGGGTCCGCACGTTCGCCCTCGACTACCGGTGGTCGACGGTGCTTCGGCCCCTGATCGAGTTCTGTCGCGTTCCTCGCCGCGCGCCTGACCTCGCCCTCGCGCTCGGCGACCCGACAACTCGTGCTCGCGCCCATCGGGCGCCGCGTCCTCGGATGGAGCCCCGCGATGACCTGGCGCTCGCACGCCGGTACCTGGCCGCGGGCGGGCTGCGGGAGCTGTTCCGCCGTGCGGCCGGTCGAGCCCGCAGGATGACGGCGAAGCCGCTCGACGACTGACGATCCCGGACTCAGCGCTTCGCCCGGTGTCGCGCTCTAGGCCCAGCGCGCGCCACGGCGCCGGATCTCGGCCAGCCGTTCGGTGATCACGCGGCCGGCCTCTCGCGGCGAGTGGAGCGTTGCTATCTCCTCCGCGGCCCGACGGCCTCGCTCGGCGGCGGCGCTCGGGTCGTCGAGCACCGCGCACATGGCTCGGGCAGCCGCTTCGAGGTCCGGCTCGGCCCAGAGCCCGCCGGCCANGTAGGGCTCGCACCCCGCAGGGATCACGGCCGACTGCCAGGGCACCAGGAAGCTGTTCGCGTTCGTCATGAATCCGAGGTTCCCGCCATACGCGGTGGCGATGACCGGCTTCCCGTACGCCATCGCCTCCGCCATGGTCAGGCCGAGGCCCTCGGAGCGGTGCAGCGAGACGTAGCAGTCGCATGCGGCGACGAGCGCGTCGCGCTCGGGTGCGTCGAGATAGCTCTCCATCAGGACGACGTCGGGCTCGTTGCCGACACGAGCCCGCAGCTGCTCGGCNGCATCCGTTCGCTGATCCGCGTTGATTGACTTGATGACGAGCGTCGGACCTTCGCCCCTCGCGAAGGCGCGCCGGAAGGCCTCGACGAGGCCGAGGGGGTTCTTCCGCTCGGCCGTGCTGAGGTAGTCGAAGCTGAACAGGAACAGCGGGCCGCCGGGCAGGCCCAGATCCCCGCGGCTGAGCGATGGCGCGCGACGCTGTGGCAGCGGAGGCATCACCGTGACCACCGGCAGCGTCGTGTGGGCGGCGATCGCGTCCCGGACGAAATCGGTCGCGGCCCAGATCTCGTCGACCTGCTCGAAGGCACTGTGGTACGCCTCAGGGAACTCCTCCGTCTCCCAGTACCACATGCCGACCCGGTACGTGCTGTGCACCGGCCACGGGATCGCGGTCACCGCGTCCGCAACGAGGTCCGCGTTGATGCACAGCAGGGTCGTGTCGTACACCGTGTTCGTCGCCGTTGTCGGCCGGCTGCTTGCCTGCTGCCGGCTCACGACGTTGCGGCGTTGATCCGTCGTCGAGTGAGGTATGCCGGCAGCGTCGAGCGCCTCGAGCATCAGCCGCGCGGACTCGCCGATGCCGAGCTCGCTGCGGAGGTAGCCGACGACGTTCACACCGTGCGGCCTCGGGCGCAGGCGCCGCGCGAGAGCGGACACGCCGTCGNCGACGCGACGCGTCGCACGGGCCCGACGTGGGCGTCGCTCCAGGTTCCGAGACGGCCCACCAAACGCCCGCTCGACAGCACTCGCGATCAGGCTCTGCGGGTAGGCGTCTTCATGTCGGCCGTGCCGGTCCGCCCAGTCGAGGAATGCGGCGGCGTTTCTGTCGGGGACCCCTGGGAAGGTCGACTGAAGATCCAGCCGCGCGTGGTAGGCGGACATCAGGTAGCGGCTGATGGGCAGCCCACCGGCCGGGGCGACGTCGTCGTCGAGCCAGGCCGCGAAGGCCGCGCCTTGTGCGAGGTCGAACGGATCCGGCGGCTCATCGCCGTTGCCCGCACGCCAGGCCGCGATCGCGTCTCGGTAGGCGCGCCTGAGCTGGTCGTGGACCGGCACGCCCGCGTTCGTCATCGCGACCGGATCTTCCCGTGGTCCCGGAACGGCGTTCGCTTCCCGGTCCAGGTCCGCGGCGTATGCGCGGCACACGGCTCTGATCGCCGGATGTTCGCTGAGCAGCGCGCGAGGCTTCTGCGTGTGCACGGCGCCGATCAGCCACGGGCGTTCGCGGTCGAACTCGCTGAGGTCCAGGCACCGCACCCGGCTTCCGCCGGCGAGAGGTCGGCCCGAGCCATCCGCCGAGGTGGCCGCGGCGCCCAGGCTCCACACCGAGAGACCGAGGCCTTGGTCGCTGACGACGGTGTGTTCGACGGTAGCAGCAGCAATCGACAGCCAAGCGGGCCCGGCGGCGCCGAACTCGAGAGCGCGGGCGCTCGAGTCCAGGAACGGCAAGGCACGCCGAGTCACGGCCCAGATCCTCGGATTGAGTGGTCCGTCGTCGTGCAGGTCCGCATCGGACGGCCAGAACCCGTCAGGCGTGCACGCGATCGGACACCGGGGGATGACTGCGAGACCGTGTTCGAGTGCGGCGTCGGCGAGCTCGTCGATCGGCTCAAGCAACCGTGCGCCCGCCGGGAGGGAGAGCACGCACTCGGCCGACGACAGCACGGTGCGGACGAGATGTACCTGCAGCCATGACGCGAACTCGGAAGGCTCGAGGAGCAACGCCGCGCGGTTCACCGCGTGGTCACCGAGGCCGACGTTTGTGCGGCTGAGGACCGTTTCCAGGCCGACGGCTGGGTAGCCGCTGTCGACGTCGAGCACAGTCACGTGGGTACCCGGTTGGACACGAGCGACGTCCCGCACGAGCACGCGGCACGCCGCCCACGTGTGTCGCGTCGCGACCGTGCAGATCTGCATGTGCCCTGCCTCTCGTGCGTTCGCGGCTCTCGACCGGGCGCCGATGTCAGGTTAGTGGGCCGCACTCGGTGCGGTGGTGGTCGCCGCAGGGTCACAGGGTGTGCGCGCCACCAGGCCGCTCATCCCGGCTGCTGCTCGGCTCGTCTCGTCAGCCCACGCGCGACGGCCCGCCGGGACCTCCGCGGGAGGTCGCGCCAGAGGCTCCCCCGTTCGCGGAGGGAGCGGGGCGCTCGACGGAAGAACTCGGCGACGGCGCGACGTCGGGCGCGCGCTGCCGCGGTGCGACCCTGGCCCCGGAGCAGATCCGCCGCGACCGCCGCACACTGCCGCGCCACGGCGGCCAGGGCGAGCCCAACCGGAGCGTGCCGCGTCATCACGATGAGGGAGTTCCGGATGTTGTGGGACCGGAAGAACGCACTTCGCTCGTTGGAGCTCGCGGCGTGCAGGTGCACGGCCTCGGCAAGCGGCTCGTACCGCACGGTCCAGCCGTGCGCGCGCAACCGCCACGACAGGTCGGTGTCCTCGTAGTAGAGGAAGAGCGAGGCGTCGAACGTGCCGACCTCGTCGAGCGCGGCCCGCCGCAGCAGGGCCGCGCCGCCGCAGAACCCGAAGACGTCCGTGTCCCGCGACTCCTCGCCCTCCGGGCGCAGCCAGTCGCGGTCCTGCCCCCGCCCGCCCCGAGTCACGATGTTCCCGGTCGAGTTGACCAAGCGGAACGAAGCCGGGGAACTCAGGGCCGCGGGTTCGAGGACGAGGTTGCCGGACCGGTAGCTGCCCGCGGGTATTGCCTCGCCCGGAACGGCGCGTCGCGCGAGGAAAGCGCCGGCCAGCATGATCCGCGCGGTCACCGCGCCCACCCGTTCGTTGCCCGGGCGAGTGATGGTCTCGAGCATGCGTTCCAGGGCGTCCGGCGCGAGAGTCGCGTCGTTGTTGAGCAGGGCGAGGAACTCGCCGCGGAATCCGGCGATGCCGAGGTCGGCGCCGCCCGCGAAGCCCACGTTCGAGTCGCTCCGGACGACGTGCACCTGAGGGAATTCCGCGGCAAGATACTCGGGCGTGCCGTCCTCGGACCCGTTGTCGACGACGACGATCTCAAGGTCCGCGGGGTAAGCGGTCTGGGCCAGGAGTGAGTCGAGGCACTCGGGGAGCAGATGGCGGCCGTTCCACGAGACGACCACGACGCGGACGCGGGGGATGGCGTCGTCGGGTGTGCCTTTGCCCGCTGCGCGCGAGTCGATCAGAGCTCACCACCGTCGCGATCGCGGCCCGGTGGGGCCCGCTGCCGTCGGACGCCGCAAGTCTAGGGCACCAGGTGCGCTCCACCCGACTGGTGGCGCGCACCGACGGGCCGGATCGGGTGTGCCGTGGCGACGCGGTGAATGCGCTAGCCCCGCGCGGCGTCGCGCTAGCCCCACGCGGCGTCGCGGTAGGCCCGCACCGTGAGATCCGCGGTGCGGGCCCAGGTGAACGCCTCTGCCGCGCGTCGCGCACCCTCGGCGAGCTCGTCGTGCCGACCGCCGACCGCCTCCAGCAGCGCCTCAGCGATCTGATCGGGAGTGCCCGGGTCCGCCAGCAGTCCGCCGCCGCCGATGAACTCGGCCATTGACGTGTCTCGCGAGGTCACGACCGGCGCACCGTGCGCCATCGCTTCCAGGACCGGCATCCCGAAGCCTTCCCAGAACGACGGGAAGCAGAAGGCGCGGGCACCCGCGTAGGCCGCGGCGAGCTCGTCATCGTCGAGCCGGCCGAGGAGGTGCACCCGGGAACGGAGTTCCTCGCTCATAGCGGCGGATACCTGCTCGCTCACCTGACCCCAGCCTCGGGGTCCGACCAGCACGAGGTCGAGATCGGGGGATCGCTGCGAGACCTCGACGAATGCGGCGATCAGACCCGCGACGTTCTTGCGCGGCTCGAGCGTCCCGCACCAGAGGATGTACGGCCGGTCCAGCCCTCGGCGCAGGCGGAAGGCGTCGACGGTCGAGCCCGCGACGGTCGCGCTGCGCACGCCGTGCTGGATCACCCGGATCCGCTCGGCCTCGATCCCGTGGGCGACACAGTCGTCGGCCGTCGTCTGGCTCGGCGCGATGACGATGTCCGCTTCGTCCCGGACGATGTCGAACGCTCGCCGGAAGAACGCGTTCCCGCGGGTGGTGAAGAACTCCGGGTTTCGCAGGAAGGCGAGGTCGTGGACGGTCACAACGAGCGGAGCCGTGCGCCGCGGGATGGCCCAGGTCGTGGCGTGGATGACGTCCGCCGCGCCGGCTACCCCGGGTAGGCCCGGGCGGCGCAGTCGGGTCCAGGCCTCGTACAGGACGGGCCTCGGCAGGCGCGAATGGGTCGTCGGCACCGCGATCGGCAGGACCGGGGGAGTCGAGTGCCTGGCGGCGAACCCGGTCAGACGCGCGTCTCCGCGCTGCTGGAACTCGCGGGTGAGCTCCTGGATGTAGGTGCCGGATCCGCCGGGAACCTGATGCCAGCACTGCTCGACCACGATGGCGACGTGCGGCGTCGGCTGGTCAGGTGGCACAGGGGGAGACTACGCGGGCCGGCCGGCCACGCGCCCCGGGATCGGTGTGTCACGCCCGGCGGCCCGCCGAGCGGGCGCGCACGAACCTGCGGTGGGTGGCACGGGGTCGGTACGATACCCGGCAGCCGACCAACGCCGACGACAGAAGAGACTCATGAAGGTATTTGTGCAGGTGCCCTGCCTCAACGAGGAGGAGACGCTCCCCCTCGTCCTCAAGTCGATCCCACGCCAGATCGACGGCGTCGACCAGGTCGAGATCCTCGTGATCGACGACGGCTCGACGGATCGCACCGTCGAGGTGGCGCGGCAGCACGGCGTCGTGCACTTCGTGACCCATGCGCGCAACATGGGCCTCGCGCGGTCCTTCCGCGACGGCGTCGACTACGCCCTCCGGAACGGCGCGGACATCGTCGTGAACACCGACGGCGACAACCAGTACCCGCAGGACCGAATCGGCGACCTGGTTCAGCCGCTCCTGCGGGGTGAGGCCGACATCGTCATCGCGGACCGCCAGACCCACGAGATCGAGCATTTCTCGCCGCTCAAGAAGCGGTTGCAGCGCGTCGGCAGCCACGTGGTCAACCGGGCGGCCGGCACGGATCTGCCCGACGCCGCGAGCGGATTCCGCGCGTACTCGCGCGCCTCGCTGTACCGGCTGAATGTCGTGACGCAGTTCAGCTACTGCATGGAGACGATCATCCAGGCGGGCAACAAGCGGCTGCGGATCGTCAGCATTCCGGTGACGACCAACGCGAAGACCCGCGAGTCCCGGCTCTTCTCGAGCATGCGCCAGCATGTCTTCAGGTCCGGCTCGGCGATCACCCGCAGCTACATCATGTTCAAGCCGTACGTGATCTTCCTCAGCCTCGCGGGGTTCTTCTTCATCGGCGCGCTCATCCCGTTCGTGCGGTTCGCGGTGTACTCGTTGACGGGAACCGCGGGCGGCCACGTGCAGTCGCTCATCTTCGGCGCCGCGCTGCTGTTCGCGGCGTTGCTCTCGCTCGCTCTCGGTGTGCTCTCCGACCTGCTCCGTACGAACCGGGTTCTGCTGGAAGAGACGCTGGAGCGCGTCAAAGAGCTCCAGTACCGGCAGTGACCGGCGCCCATCGGCGGGTCTCCGAGGTGCGGGCCGGGCGCCGGATGCGCTGGCGTGACGTGGGACGACAGTGCTGATCCTCGGCTTTGGCACCTACGACCGGACTCGGCATCCTCGGGTCGGAGTCATGCTCGATGGCCTCCGCGACCACGGTTTCGAC
>JGI24134J36421_10000238_pt1 | contig 16053 bp, 15 predicted proteins | sample BarGraNGADG00312_FD_36421 | JGI IMG/M metagenome (IMG submission 36421) | reverse complement strand
GGGTACCGGCGCGGCGGCCCCATCGCCGTGGTCACCAACCTATGCGTACTCAAGTTCGACGACGCGACGCACAAGATGTACCTCGCCGAGCGCTACGAGGGCGTCACGCCGGAGCAGGTGCAGGAGAACACGGGCTTCGCGCTCGACGTCTCCCGGTCGTCAGTCGCCGAGCCGCCGGACGCCGAGGAGCTGCGCATCCTGCGCGACGAGGTCGACCCGCAGCGGCTGATCCTGGACTAGGGCGCTCGCGTCCGGGCACGCCGAAACGTCGCTGCGCACGCCCCGCGACTGGCCGCTTGGCTGATTGACGCGAAGGCGTCGGCCCGGCAGGATGGAGGCGCTTGAGCGGCGGTCCAGCCGGAGAGGCCCGACCGCCGAATATCGTCCGCATCGGGGAACTCCCAAGGGGCAGACCGCACCGCGGTCGCTGGGCGGTCCGCGCTGCCCGGACCATCCTCTGGAGGGAAGTCGACATGAGTCAGATCAACCCCGGCGACACCGCCTTCGTTCTCATCTGCGCAGCTCTCGTCATGATCATGACGCCGGGCCTGGCGTTCTTCTACGGCGGGCTCGTGCGTCGCAAGAACGTCATCACCATCATGATGCAGAGCTTCATCTCGCTCGGTGTCGTCAGCGTCATCTGGATAGTCGTCGGCTTCTCTCTCGCTTTCGGCAAGGACGCCGGCGGCGTCATTGGTGGTCTCGACTACGTCTTCCTTCGTGGTGTCGGACAGTTGCCCAACCCTGAGTACGGACCGACCATCCCGTTCCTCGCCTTCTTCGTCTTCCAGCTCACCGTCGCGGCACTGACCCCGGCCCTGATCACCGGCGCCTTCGCCGACCGCGTGCCGTTCAAGAGCTGGCTCCTGTTCCTGACGCTCTGGAGCCTCTTCGTGTACGCGCCGCTGGCACACTGGGTCTGGGGCGGCGGCTTTTTGCAGCAGTGGGGCGTGCTGGACTTCGGCGGCGGCATCGTGGTGCACGGCAGCGCCGGTTTCGCTGCACTTGCCTCCCTGCTGGTCGTGAAGAAGCGTGTCTTCGCCCCGGGCGAGAAGGAGCAGCCCAGCAACGTGCCGCTCATCGCGCTCGGCCTGACGCTGCTGTGGTTCGGCTGGCTGGGCGACAACCCGGCCGGCGCCCTGGCGGCCGACGGCGTCGCGGCGCAGGCCTTCGTCAACACATTCCTCGCCGGCGGTCTGGCGATGATGATGTGGCTGGCGATCGACTGGGCCCGCACGGGCAAGGCAAGCATGGTCGGCGGTCTCACCGGAGTGCTCGCCGGCTTGGTGGGCGTCACGCCGTGCGCAGGTTTCGTCCGCACATGGGCGGCGTGTCTCATCGCCCTCATCGCCGGAGCCGTGTGCTACTGCGCCGTGCAACTCCGCAGCGCGCGCAAATGGGACGACATGCCCATCCCCGTGACTCAGGTAGCAGTCAGCAGCGAATAGGGCGCCGGGTCGGTGTAGAGAACGCAGCGGTTGAGCAGGCGCCGGAGGATGTCCTCGCGCTGCTCGCGGCGATTGAGCCGGTAGCAGTACTCGTCGAGGTAGGCCTGTAAGTGGCCAGGGCTGACGCCGTGGAAGATATCCAGGGCCCAGCGCTTGAAGTTGGAGAGCACGATGTGCGACCAGGGCAGCCACCGATCGATTTCGGCGCCGCTGGGCAACTTGCGAGGGTGATTGCGTATTCCGCTCCAAGCCGAACACTGATTCCGCTCAGTTCGCCTTCAGCGGAATGCGCACGAACAGGCTTCTGGTGCCGTGGCACCTATAGTCGTGGGCAGCGCGCGCCGGCCTGCCGAGCAGCAGCGGCTGGCGGCGATCGAGCGCCTGGATCTGGCTCTTCTCATCGACGCAGAGCACGACGGCGCGCTCCGGCGGGTCGAGGTAGAGGCCGACGATGTCGCGCACCTTCTCGACGAACAGCGGATCCTTGGAGAGCTTCCAGTGCTCGACGCGGTGGGGCTGCAGGCCGAAAGCCCGCCAGACGCGCGAGACCGTCGACTGCGAGAGGCCGCTGGCGGCCGCCATGCGGCGCGTCGACCAGTGCGTGCCGCCCTCCGGCGCCTCCTCCTCCAGGGTGCGCACGATCACCTCCTCGATGCGCTCGTCGCTGAGCGTCCGCGGCCGGCCCGGTCGCGGCTCATCGAGCAGCCCCTCCAGACGCCCGGCCGCGAACCGCNCNCGCCACTTGGCCACCGTCGGGCGAGNGACCCCCAGGCGGCGCGCGATCTGGCTGTTGTTCTCANCGGCCGCGCAGGCCAGCACGATGCGCGATCGCGCCGCCAGGCCGGCCGCCGTGCGGCGTCGGCGCGCCCAGCGCTCGAGCTGCTCGCGCTCCCCTGCGGTGAGCACGATCTCTACCGGCCTTGGACCACGTGAAGCCATGCCTGCATGCTTCAGAAACCGCCAAGAAACTAAAGACTCAGGGCACTAGGTTGTAGAGCGCGCCGCCGCCACTCTGCCCGACGCTGGCGCGCGGTAGCTTTCTCGCGCGCTCGTGTCCTCGGCCTCTCCCTCGTATCGCGCGTCAAGCCAAGAGCCTTAAGGCGTGCGTCGCATCCGGCAGCAGCCGGCGGGCCCCGGCTTGCACCCCGCAGTCTTCAGGCTCACCGTCCTTGACCAGTTACACCACGTCGTGGGACGCTGCCTAGCCTTGCATCACCGCTCGAAGCACACACCACCAAGGAGCGTGCAGGCAGCTTCGAGCACCCCGCCGGCGATGGCCAATGCCTTGTCCGAGACCAGGAAGCAGTGCTCCCAGCTGGCCCGGGGATCAACGTCACCCACTTTGAAGCCGGCGGGCACTTCCAATCCCGAGAAGAGCAGACCCCGCAGCACCCCGTCCAACCGCGAGCGGATCGGGACGTCCCCCACATGGCCCACGATCTCATCCAGGCTCACCCGATCGCCGATCTCGCGGGCACTTCGGAAGACCCCGGCGCCGGGAGAGCGGAGCACCCGCTCCTCGGCGAAGCCGCCGACCTGCCCAGGGATGCCGGTGTTCGGCAGGGCCTCTCCGTCGACGATGACCCGACCCAGCGTGTGCCCCCGTTTGGTCTCAATCACGGCGTGCGCGTCGCGACCGGCCACGAACCCCGGCCCCAGTGCCACCACCGCCGGAGCGTCGCTGATGCGCGTCCCCAGGTTGCGCTTGGCCACGATGGCATCGACGAGGAGGACGGGCCGGATCTTGCGACGCACGGCCGCCTCCGGATCGATGAGGACAGGGATGACGCCCCGCTCGAGCAGGCGCCCGACCTGGCTGGCGTCTGCGGCCCTTGCTCCCTCCACCCCCTCGACCGCCACTTGCCCCCGATAAACGGCCTCGGCGAACGCCACCGTGCGCCGCACGACTGTGGGCTTGGCCAGCTCGGTCATGACCACTGCGAACCCCGACCGGAATAGGCGCAGCGCCACCCCCGTAGCGAGGTCGCCGGCGCCCTTTATGAGCGCCACCGGCCGGCCGCCGTTGTCGGGACCGCTGACGGACGCGCCGCTCAGAGCGAAGCGCCTCCCTCGGCGACCGGCTGCTCGACGGCGAGCGGCGCGGTGCGCCCGGTCGACTTGCCGTAGCTGTCGGCGACGATTTCCGCCATGATGCAGAGGGCCAGCTCTGCCGGGGTCTCGGCCCCGATGTCCAGGCCGATGGGTGAGTGCACCCTGGCCAGCATGGCCAGCAGCTCAGGGACCACTTCCTCCTCTCTGAGCTGAGCGAAGATCGTGCGCACCTTATTGGCGCTGCCGATCATCCCGATGTAGGCGGCGGGCGAGTCGATGACCGAGCGGAGGGCCTCCTTGTCGTGCAGGTGGGCGTGCGTGACGATGGCGACACGTGTGCTTTCGCCGATGGTGAAGAGTTCGGCAGCATGCGCCGGGTCGCCGCAGATCAACTGGTCGGCCTCGGGAAAGCGCTCCGGAGTGACCATGTCCTCGCGGGGGTCGAGAACGACCACGCGATAGTCTAGCGCCTTGGCACACGGACACAGCCTCTGGCCCACGTGGCCCGCCCCGACGATGAGCAACGTGCGATCGGGCGCGTGCACTTCCAGGAAGACCGTGACCTCGCCGCCGCACAAGGCGCCCAAGGCGTGATCGCCCTCCGCCCGCAGCTCGTAGCGCTCGCTGCGGGAGACCCCAGAGGCGAGGCAGGCAAGAGCGTCGGCGACGACCTGCTTCTCCAGCACGCCTCCGCCGATCGTCTCGATGGTCGTGCCGTCTCTCAGGGCCAGCATCTTGGCGCCGATCCCGCGAGGGGTGGAACCCTTGACGTCGGTGATGGTGGCCCCCACAAACGAGGCCCCCTGCCAGGAAAGTTCCACCATCTTCGCGTATAGGTCTGCCGCCCTCATGTGTACCCCCTCGCCGCCTCGTAGTCTGCGACCGAGTCGATGTCCAGGACCAGCCTGGGGTCGTCCACCGGGACCACGTATACCTCGCCCGAATGCCGCTCGACGATCTCGCGGCCGCCGACGTCTCCGCGCTGCGCAAGGATCTCCGGGAACAGCGCCGCACTCATCAACACCGGATTGGTGGGCCGATCACCCGCCAGCGGCCGCACCACTCCCTTCTTGGTCTCCGCGAAGCGGTCGATCAGCCGGTCCAGCAGGGCGGAGGTGACGAACGGCTGGTCGGCGAGCAGGAAGACCGCTGCGTCGCAGGCCTCTCCCGTCGCCCGGACTCCTACCTGGAGGGAGGTGCTCATCCCTGCGGCATAGTCCGGGTTTACGACCACCGTCACCGGCCGGTCTGTGAGGACCTCGGTCACCGCTTCGGCCTCGTGGCCCACGACCACGATGGTCTTCGCGGCCTTCGAACCCAGGGCGGCGTCCACGGTCCACTGCACCATCGGGCGCGCCCCCAGCGGCAGCAGCAGCTTCTGGCCACCCATGCGGGTGGCGCGCCCCGCCGCCAGCACGACGGCCGTGACGGAGACCTCAGCACCCTCCCGTCCAGCTCTGCCGACCATCTCTGCTCACCCCTCAATCGCAGAGACGCGGGCAAAGCGTCCTTCCTGCAGGCTGGCTAGGACGACGGTGTCCGGACGCTCGCCATCGCCCGGACGCACTGAATTGCCCGAGCGGAGGGCAAGGGGACGCAGATCCCTCGCCACGTCCAGTCCCAGGCCTTCTGCGTCTGGTCCGTCGGCCTTGTTCAGCAGGGTGACGACCCGGGACCCCTCCCACGCCCGCCGCAACCGCCGCAACTGCTCCCGTAGGCCGTCGGCGAAGACCCGCGCGGTCACCTCGGAGCCCAGCGGTATCCCCAGCGCCGCCGCGAGCACGGCGGCCCGATGCACGTACTCGCCGGTGAGCGGGTTCCCGATCGCGTCCAATCCCGCCACCTGCACGATGGTGGTGGTCACGAGCGGTATCTGGGGCTCATGAGGTCCGAAAGCCTTGAGGGACTTGCCCCGGCTCCCATCCGCCTCGACGATCAGGTAGTCCACGAAACCCTCCGCCCACAACCCATCGACCGTGCCGGGGAGCAGACCGACGACTTTCCCGGCTTCGTCCGGAGATTGGGCGGCCGCAGCCACACGTCCCCTCGACAGGGCCTTCCTGAGGTCGGCGGTCAGCACTCCTCCGCCGGGCTCCAGCACCAACGGGCCGACGCCGACCAACTCCTTCAGGAACATAGCTGTCGTCGTGGCCACGATCACCCTGTGGCCGGCTGCGGTCAGCTCTCGAGCAAGCAAGCACAGTGCGCTGGTCTTCCCTCCTCCACCCACCAGCGAAATCAGCTCCCGGGGTCCCAGGNCGAGGGCACCTGCGAGCGTGTCCTGAGCGGTGGCCCGCACTGCGACGTTGCCTCNGGGGCTACCCTTTGGAGCCTTGAACGGCCGTAGCACGCCGTTGCACGTGCGCCAAGAGCCCGTCGGGCGGCTGCCCATCCCGGTATCCGNCGGCCTGCAGCGCCAGATACACGTTCTCCGCCGAAAGGGGGAGGCGAGTCATGCGCACGCCGGTGGCATCGAACACGGCATTCAGAATGGCGGCCGGCGTGCAGCACACAGGCGGCTCCCCCAGCCCCTTGGCCCCATAGGGGCCGGACGAGGCCGGCTCTTCGATCAGTATTGGTTCGATACGAGGCACATCTAGGAAGGTGGGAATGGAGTACTCAACGAACGTCTTCGTCAGCACATGCCCTGACTCGACCACGACCTCCTCCATAGTGGCGTAGCCGCAACCCATGGCCACNCCACCCTCTATCTGGCCCTCGGCGCTCTGCGGGTTGATGGCGCGACCGACATCGTGNGCNGCACGCACTCGAAGGACGGTCACCTCGCCCGTCTCGGTGTCGACGTCCACCTCCGCGACGTGAGCCGCGAAGGCGTACGTGCCGTATGGCTCGCCTTGCCCTGTTTCCGGATCCAGCGCCACGGTGTCCGGATTGAACGTGCCCGAACCCACAAGAAGCCGCCCTCTGGCGCGGCAGGAGCTTGCCACTTCCCGCAGCGAGACGCGCGCCTCGGGCTCGCCGGCAATCTGGACAAAGCCGTTCTCGAGGATGAGTTGCTCTGGCGAGTCACAGGCGAGCAGCGTGGCAGCCTCTCGCAGGATAAAGTCCCTCACCTGTTCCGCTGCGAGGAGGCATGCGTTCCCGGAGACATAGGTCTGCCGGCTGGCGGAGCTCACCCCGGCGTTGGGCGTAGCCATCGTGTCTGTGCCAGCCACTGCCACACGATCGACAGGGACATCCAAGGCGGTGGCCACGATCTGCGCCAGCACCGTTGCGGCGCCTTGTCCCATGTCCGCAGCGCCGCAGGAGACCGATGCGGATCCGTCCTCGTGCACTTCCACGAAGGCACTGGAAGGATTCGCCATCCCGGTGTTGCCGATGCCGAAGTACGCCGACCCGATGCCCGTCCCGCGCAGCCTCATCGTCGGTCTCCGAAGTCGAAGCCCTCAGTCGCTGCCCCAAGGGTCTCTAAGTAGCTAAGCTCGGAGGAAATCTCGTGCCCTGTCAGCGTGACGGCCAGATCTGGCTCGAGACCGTTGCGGAGACGAACCTCTAAGGGGGTGAGGCCCGCCTGCTCTGCCACCATGTCGACCATTTGCTCGTGCGCAGCCGCCATCTGCGGAACGCCAAACCCGCGCATCGCCCCGGCGATGGGGTTGTTCGTATGCACAGCAAAAGTATCGACGCGCGCGTTCGGCATGTAGTAGGGGCCAAGGGCGTGTGTCGCCGCCCGCGTGAGAACAGCGGGGCCATAAGAACTGTAGGCGCCAGTATCGCCTATCACGCGAGCCTCGGCCGCGAGGAATCGTCCTTCAGCGTTAGCGCCGAGGCGCACGTGAATCTCGAACGGATGTCGCTTCGTCGACACCGTCATGGATTCCTCCCTGGTGTAGACGAGCTTCACCGGCCTGCCCGTCTTGACCGCTAGCAAGGTTATGAACGGATGGACATTCAGGTCGATCTTGCCCCCAAAGGCACCTCCCACCGTCGTCTGCACCACGCGGACACGGCTGGCGGGCCAATCGAGCATGGCAGCAAGCTCGGAGCGTTGATAGTGCACGCCCTGGCTGACGACGAACAGGCTCACGCCGTTCGCATCGGGCACGGCGATTCCGGCCTCGGGCTCGATGTACGCGTGCTCGACCAGCTGGGTGTGGAAGGTCTCCTCCACGATGATCTCGGCCGCGGCGAATGCCGCGTCGACGTCGCCCCGCTCAATGTGCCTGTGGGCCCTTACGTTCCCTTCTTCGAAAAGCTGGGGAGCCTCCGCCCCCATCGCCTCACGAGGGTCAAACACGGCCGGCAATGGCTCGTAGTGCACTTGAATCAGGTGTCTCGCCCGCTCAGCAATGGCCGTCGTGCGGGCGGCAACCGCGGCCACAGCTTCCCCTACATAGCGCACCTTGTCGGTCGCGAGGAAGGGTTGATCCTTGACGATGATGCCGAAGCTGTTCCGTCCAGGGATGTCAGCCGCGGTCACGATTGCCTCGACCCCCGGCAGTTCAATCGCCGCGCTGCAGTCGATGGCCAGTATCAGCGCATGCGGATGGGGGCTGCGCAGGACCTTGGCGTGCAGCATCCCCTCTCTATGCAGGTCGTCGGCGAACTTCGCAGCACCCATCACCTTGGCCGGTCCATCCGCCCGAAGCACAGAAGCACCGACGTGACCCGAGGCGATGTACCGTGCGCGCTCACCATCAGTGTCGCTGTCGGGCTCGCGCGCTGCCAAACCTCCGCGCCGCATCACAGCCGCGGCTGCCTGGACTGCCGCCACGATCTTCGTGTAGCCGGTGCACCGACAGAGATTGCCCGACATGGCGGACCGGATCTGCTCCTCAGTCGGCTCTGAGTTCTCGTCAAGCAGGGCTTTGGCCGCGAGCAGCATCCCAGGTGTGCAGAAGCCGCATTGGACAGCCCCCTGGGCGAGAAACGCCTCCTGAAGCGGATGAAGGGCTGTGGCACTTCCCAAGCCNTCAACGGTGAGCACCTCACAGCCGGCCACCTTTGCCGCCGGGTAGAGACACGAGTTCACCACCCGGCCATCCACGAGCACCGTACAAGCCCCGCATTCGCCCTCTCCACACCCTCTCTTGGTGCCCGTGAGTCCCAAGTCATTGCGCAGCACGTCGAGAAGCACAGCGCCCGGCTCCACCGCCACGCTGCAGGGCTTGCCGTTCAAGATGAAGGCCAATGTGATCCCGGCCGTCAGATCGTCCACGCGTGGCCCAGGACCAACCAGCCCGGTCATGTCGGCCCCCTTCGTAGTGCATCTCTGAGGGCACGCTCAACCAGGACGCGAACCATGGGTTTCCTGTAGAGCGAGCACGCCCGGATACTATCCCTGCAGGTGGCCGCGGCCTCAGCTGCGCGTGCGGCCAGCACGATCAGGTCGTCGGTCAGGCGAAATCCCTGCAACACGGCCTCCGCGCTGCAGGCGCGCCACGGTGTCACAGCCATCGGTCCCACGACGACTCGAGCGCGCCGACAGACGAGGTCGGGACCATAGTCGAGCACCGCGGCCGTGTTGAGGATCGGCAGGGCTAGGGCCTTGCGCCGCGCCAATCGCTGGAAGGCGCTCGCGGTCGGGATCGGAAACGAGAACTCGGTGACGATTTCGGTGGCAGCGTTGACAGTAGAACGTCCCACGCCGGCGTAGAGAGCGATGATCGGCTGCACTCTCTCGCCACAGCCGGCCGTAGCCACGGTCGCATCTGCATCCAGTGCCGTGAGCGCGATGGCTGTGTCGGCAGCGGGGAGCGCATTGACCACGTTCCCCCCGATGGTCCCCACCTCTCGGACCTGAGGTGAACCGACGGCCAGCGCTGCGTCGGCCAAGACGATGGCCCCGCTCCGCACAAGAGCAGAGGTGGCCACCTCTTTGTGCGTTGACGCCGCCCCTACGTGCAGGCGCCCGTCAGCCTCCCAGATCGCGTGCAGCGAATGGATTCGGGAGATGTCTACGAGCGAAGCAACTTCCCGCGCACTGTCGGTCGTTTGGACTTTGCCCAGCTCCAGCACAAGGTCCGTTCCGCCTGCGATGATCTGAGCCCGGCCGCCCTCGCGATCCAGGAATCCGAGTGCCTCTTCCACGCTTGAGGCAATCAGGTACTTGGAGATCCCCATGGCACAGTCGGCGCCACTCGCATTGCCGCCTGGGGTCCGCCCATTCATGCCGTCAGCCACCCTCCCCTCGCGCTGACTGTCACTCGCCAGCTGGCCGTCGCCTTGACATACCATCACGGCACCTTACGAAAAGCCTCGGCAAGTGCGCTAGCACAGCCTTCGGCCAGCACGGAATCCAGCTGCTCCTCCGATCAACTCGTCACCCGATGCTCGTCCTGCCCGCTCATAAGAACCAAAGTGGCCTGGAGAGATTCATTTCGTCCGATCTTGACGGGGGACGGGTTCCGTCCATCGCGCAGTGGCTCCCGCGAATCGATGGTCTGGCACTCGCGTTCCTCGGTGACGGAACGCCTCGACCTGAGAGACTCCAGATGCCCTTCGATGCGTGCGTATGTCTCTTTCGTCATCGTGTACTCAATCGGCGCGAGCACTCCAGGTGTCGGCACCCATCCGATCGCACCAGATGGCACCTTCTCCACGTCCACCACAAACGTGATCCCGCCGCCCGGCAGCAGAAACACAGGAGCTCCACCAACGGTGAGACGCACGTCCCCCGAGTGCACAGCCTCATTGAGCTTTATGGGGAACTTCGTCACGCCCGAGCGGGCACTGCCGCCTACTCCGGCCATTAGAAGGGCGGAAACGCGGCTCTGCTGGGCATTCCCTTTGATCACGGCCACTGCGCGACGAGCGGCGTCGGTCAGCTCAAGCTCCTCCAGCTCTCCAGCCGCCGTAAGCCTGAACAGGGCGGCCGTCTCGCCAGCGGTGTCGGTCACAAAGAGGGTCATGCCGCGACGAGCAACGCGCATGTCGATCGACGCTACCGCAGCCCGCGCCTCGGTGACATTGGTACCGCCCAAGCCAGTCCCGGCTTGGCCGAAGTAGCGCCCAATAGTGCTCTTCGTGCCCACGGGCACGATGCCACTCCACTCCAAGCCCAAAGCACGCCCGGCGAGGTGTTCGGAGAGCAAACCGGTGATATCGGGGTCCAGCACAATAGCCTCGTCCGCGACGTCCCGCAGGTATGGCGCGAACATCCCCAGAGTCGCGCTCCCGCACCCAACGCGCATCTTCTCAGGCACGACCCCGTCGATGCGCGGAGCGTCCCCGAGCTTGAGCTCCAGCCGAGGGCCGCCCTCGACCTTTAGCGTCACCTTCTTGCCCGAACAGACGTCCGATATGGTCCGCGCCGCTGTGCTGCCATATCTCCCATGGAACGTGTTCACGCCTCCGACGGCAAGCATCTTCGACCCGTATTGCTCGGTTTCCACGTGACCTATGGGCCGCCCGTCGCGTTTGACGCGGGCCCCTTCCTCGCCCACGAAGATGTTCGTGTCAACCTTCAACTTGAGGCTGCCGTAGCTAAGGGGAACTTCGCTGACCACCGTGACGACGTCGATTCCGTCGATGCTCTCCTCGACTATGTACGGGGCAGGAGTGAAACACGGAGAAGTAGTCCCGGCGCCGACGCCCGTGATCACGGGTTCCAGCATCGTTTCCGAATGCGGCCCCGGTCTTTCGGAGAGCAACAGCACCCGGTCGAGCTCGAGTCGTCCGCCCACATTCACGTAGCGACGGCAGGCACCCGCGAACCCCTCGAGGATCTTGCACTGCACGGGGCAACGATCGCAGGTCACGCGCTCGTCATCCGGAGCGATGGCTGCCCGAATGGCCTCCTGCTCGCAGACTCGCACGCAGAGGTTGCAGTCCACGCATGCTTCGCCGATGACTGCTACTCGGCCCTCGATATGGGCAGCCCCAGTGGGGCACTCGCGTGAGCAAAGTTGGCAGCCCGTACACCGCTCGGCTTCGACAATCACCATGGCAATACTACACCATTGTCGACTGCCATGAACCTTCTACTCCTCGTCGACGAGCGACGGTTTTGCGCGCCGGTGGCGGCGTATTGCGACTCACCTTCACCTTCACGACGCCGTCAATAAGCACCATGGAGATTCCCGGCAGGTCTCCGCATTTCAGCGCCTCAAGAGCCGTGTGCCCTGCGGAGCCCATCGGTGCATCTGCCAGGATTAGGTCTGCCTCTCGCCCTTCCACTATCGCACCGGTGTTGAGCGCGAAGACCCTCGCCGTGTTGCCGGTGGCGCACGCAACGGCCTCGGCGGCGTCGAGGTCGCCTACCGACGCCAAGAACGCGATGTTCCGAAGCATGCCGAGAGGGATGACTCCCGTGCCCGAAGGAGCATCGTTTCCTAGGATGAGCCGCTCAATCTCTCCACGGCTCCGTATCTCCTCGAGCGCTACGAGGGCCGCCTGCTGATTGCCGCACTGCACGAGCTCGAGGGCGAACGGTGTCTCACGCACTATCCGCCTGATGTCCGTCGGACTGGTAGCCGTCGGTCCACCGTTGAGGTGGCAAACGACGTCTGGGCCCACGCCCGCCACATCATCGGCGGTCACCACAGAACTACCTGGAATCGACGTGCCTCCACAGTGCATGAGAACCTTGAAGCCGTACTTGTGAGCCCACTCCACCATGGGCCGTGCCTCTTCCGGCTTGTAGACTTTCCCCAGTCCTACCTCGCCGACGAGCCACACGCCTGCCTTCTGAAGTTCCGCGAAATCGGCTTCTGTAAGGCCTGGTTCGAGAATCAACGCCCCCCCGTGGACCTTCACTCCCGCAGGACGGGCGTTCTCAAAGCTGGCGTGTATCAGGGTGGCGAGAGCCTTGACCCCCACCGGATCCTTTGGCCGGCCAGGGAAGTGCGCTTCTCCCGCTGAGATCATGCTGGTCACGCCGCCATGCAGAGAGCTCTCGATGAAATCCAGCACCAACTGACGCGGCGTGAAGTCTCCGGCCGTAGGGTGAACATGGGAGTCGATGAGACCAGGGAGCAGGGTCGTGCCGTTGGCGTCGATCAGCGTGTCGACATCGACGCTCTCCAGTATCTCAGGACCGCCCACCGCGGCAATGTGCCCATCACTGACCAAGAGCGTGTCCGCCTCGAGAATCGGCTGGTCGAGAAGACCGCTGACAACCTGACCGATATTCCTGATTCCTAGCGTCGCCATGTGCGTCTCTCCCCCAATCACCTTTTTGGCACCTCTACTAGTGGAGCCCGTCGGCGCCTTGCACTTCGCTAATCTGAAGACCGCCAATGCGGGGAATCGGCCGTCCGCCCTTGGTAACGACGATGGCCACGAGGATCTCGTCCCTGCGCGGGGCGTCACACAAGCGGACCTCCATAGCGTCATAGTGCGTCCGCACGAAGGCGGCGTCCTTGTAGTGAAGCGGAACGTCCAACGCGGTGCCCATCCCGCCGCGCTTCTTGCTTGAGGGAATAATGGCCTTGCCGCCGCCACAGGCATTGCGCAATGGGTTCCCGAACTTGGGATGGAGTATGGCAGCGGCGTGCTCTAGCTCACCGTCCTCTCCTACGATGGCTCCCTTTCCATAGCTGTGGATGCCGTCCGGTGCATCCGAGAGAGCAGCCACAGCTCGCTGCCCGAGGAACTCTCCCAGTTCCTCTCCGAGGTCGATGAGCTCGCTCAAGTCCTCGTGATAACTTCCCGCGAACGGGTTCTTGACGACGGCCACAGCTGCAGCCTTCAGGACTGGAGGTTCGATGGTGCGGCCGGCCTCCTGTCTGGTCTCCTCAACGATCGTCAGCAACTTGCGTATCTGCATGTCGACTGCCCTTCTTCGTTGAACCTTTCGTCACTACCGGATCCCAAGCGCGATCTCAGCGCATTACCAGAGGCCGGCCGCCGGGCTCCACTCGGGGAAGCGCTTGTCGGTCTCGCTCTCGAAGTCGAGTTTGCGCAACCAGCGGCTCACCGCGACCTTCTTGTCGGTGTAGAAATCGACGGCGTCCTGTGCGCGCCCACGCGTCGATCCGAAGAACGACAGCTTTCGACCGCCGACTGCGTAGAAGGCGATCGGAGCCGGTGTCCCGATGTTGACGCCGACCTGGCCGACGTTGCAGCGCTCCATGAAAGAGCGAGCGTACTTGGCTGTCTCTGTGTAGATGCAGGCGGTGTGGCCATAGCGGTTCTGATTGATGATCTCGATGGCTTGCCCGATGTCCTTCACCTTCATGAAGCAGCGCACTGGACCGAACGCTTCCTCCTCGAAGATTTCCATTCCCGGCTGGGCTTCGAGGATGGTCGGCGCGAGGAAGCAGCCGTCCGGGTAGCCTTCGACCTGGGGGTTACGGCCGTCGAGAAGCATCGTCGCTCCCTCGGCCAACCCGCTCTCGATCTGATCATGAAGCTTCTGGAGGGCTTTCTTGCTCACGACCGGACCGATTGCCGTGTCTGGCTCCATTCCGGCACCGACCTTAAGAGCCTTGGCTGTCTCGATGAAACGCTCCTTGAACTCGTCGTAGAGCGACTCGACGACCAGCACGTTGGACACCGCGAAGCACCGCTCGCCGACATGCCCAAAGCACGAACTGATGACGTTCTTGACGGTCGGGCCCATGACCGCGTCTTCACAAATGAGCACGTGATTCTTGGCGCCGCCTTGGACTTGGGCCCTCTTGCCCTTCGCGCAGGCAGTGTCATATATGTGAAGGCCGACCTTCGACGAACCTACGAAGCTCACTCCGGCAATGCCAGGATGGCCCACCAGGTAGTCGCCGATCGAGCCGCCGCTCCCGTTCAGCACATTGATGACGCCGGGAGGGAAGCCACATTCCTCGGCCAGGTTGACGATGTAGTGAGTGGTGANGGGGGTCGGGCTGGCGGGCTTGATGACCGTCGTGTTGCCGCAGNCGATGGCCCACACGAAATAGAGCGAGATCATCGCTGGGAAGTTGAAGGGTGGAAGAATGAGGAAGACGCCGAGAGGCTCCCGCACCGTGTACTCGTCGACGCCATGGGCGATGTCTCCTGTATACGAACCGCGCATGGTCTGAGTGACGCAGCAGGCGTCCTCGACGTACTGGATGCCACGCGTGAGCTCGTCACGTGCCTCGGTGAGGGCCTTGCCGTGCTCGCGCGTGATGATTTCAGCCAGCTGATCGCCGTGATCAAGCAGCTTCTGCCGTAGGGCGAACATGAGTTCCACGCGCTCGGGCAGCGGCGTACTCCGCCAGTTCCAGAAAGCTTTTGTGGCAGCCTCCACAGCCCGATCTGCGTCCGCTTCGGTCGAGTTGGGCGCAAGTGCGAGCACCTCGCCCGTCGCCGGGTCGACGACCNCGGCAAACCGATCGGTCTCAGACGGTACCCACGCACCGCCGATGTAATTGCGCANCTTGAGCGGGCCTTCGCCCCTGTCGTTTCCGAATAGCGAGACGAGTCTTGCAGGTAGTGGGCGCGAAACGAGTCCGGCACGCATACGGCTGTTACCCCCTGTCATTGTGGTGGCTTGTCTGAATGGTCAGTCTGCGTCAGTGGGCAGAGCATGGCTCTGGCTGGCACGGTCGATTGCCGGGCAATGCTGCGGTGTATATCCTGAGGGTCGAAGAGGAGGAAGCATCGCTCATGGCCATGTCCTGGAGAGGGCAGATACTCGAGGTACGGTACGGCCCCGTACGCATGCGGATCAGCGCACGCTCCCGAGGATGCCTTCATCAGGCCGGCGCGCTCGCTGCCGGACGACGAGCCGAGCAAGCACTCCACGAGCTCTCCTCCTACCGGTCGGCAGCACTCCAACCGCGACCGTTGCTCCCGAGCAGTCGCGGTCTTCCGCGGGTGCTGAGTCTCATGACTGAGGCTGTTGATCGCGCTGGGGACCCGACGCTTACGCCAATGGCGGCTGTCGCAGGGTCCATCGCACAAGTGGCCCTCGAAGCCGCTCTCTCCTTGGGTGCGAGCACGATCATTGTGGAAAACGGCGGAGACATCGCCTTGGCAGTAGGTGATGGCGAAGTCGTCCGGGTCGGCGTGGCGCGAAGCTTGGCGGACCGACGGCCCACCCACGTCATCACCGTCACCGCAGATTCCGCTATCGCCGGCGTCTGCACGAGTGGATTGGGGGGCCGCAGCTTCACGCGAGGAATCGCGGAAACCACGGCCGTCGCGGCGGAGAGCCCAGCGCTGGCCGATGCTTGTGCCACGGTGATCGCGAACGCCGTCTACGTGGATGACCCCGCTATTACACGACGCCCTGCCAGGGAGCTCGATCCCGACACGGACATACCCACACTGCTCGTGACTTGTCATGTCGGTGATCTGCCACCCACGACTCTCGAGAGAGCGTTGTCCGAGGGGACACGCGAGGCCCGAAAACTGCTTGCAATGGGCGCAATCGCGGGAGCCGTCGTCGGGGTGAGCGGCAACAGAAGGATCGTAGTCCCCCCAGGTTTCGCGTCGCCGCTCGAGTAACACCACCGACAAAGGCGCCGCAGTCTCTCCGCAGGCTCCTGAAGGCATCCTTTGCGCCACTAGACATTCCACCTCGCCCGAACCCTTTACCGCGCCACGCGACTCGATCTTGTTCATAATACGCATACAAGGTTCGTTAGTATCTTACGCCGACACGCTGTCGCTGTCAATGGACCGCATT
>JGI24134J36421_10000235_pt1 | contig 16148 bp, 12 predicted proteins | sample BarGraNGADG00312_FD_36421 | JGI IMG/M metagenome (IMG submission 36421) | reverse complement strand
AAACAAAAAAAATTCTTTGGCCATATGCTATCATGTGAGCTTCGCATATTTAAAAACGGAGAGTTTGAAGAAGCAAAGAAATGGATTACTGATGAACAGCTTTAAGTAAGACTGAAACTATTTTTTTAAAAATTTAAACGTAGTAATGAGATAAGAATATTGAAAATCCACCGAAATGAAAAGACTTATTTTATTAATTATGAGTTGTGTTTTTTTTGTGGCATTGAATAGTCAGCATATCATTGCCCAGAGTTCCAAAGCGAACGATTACGAGAAAGGGAAAGCGATCTACAAAAACAAATGCCAGTTCTGTCATGGGATGCTGGGAGACGGGAAAGGACCTGCCTCTGAACCTCTGCTTGAGCATCCTGAAGACTTCACTGATTCCGTGTTTTGGAAGGATGATGTTGACAAAAAGATCGATGAGACTATTAAAAAAGGCAAGGAAATGATGCCCGCGTTTGTCCTTGAACCTGATCAGATAAAGGCAATAACAGTCTATATAACCGNTACTTTCAAAAATTCGACTCATAAAAATAAATAACGGAGGGCAAAAAAATGCACAGTAAACCCATTTGTAAAACATTCTTTCTTCTTACCGTGATCTTATTAATGCAACTTTTACTCTTTGGCACTGCTCAGGCTATACCCAGTTTTGCCCGGCAAACAGGAATGAAATGTAACGAATGTCATACGGTGTTTCCGGAATTGACACCTTTTGGGCGGCTCTTTAAATTTGGCGGTTACGTGATGAGCAAAAGCGGTAAATCATATGAATTTCCACCTCCGCTGGCTGGCATGGCTCAGGCATCTTTTTCAGACTCTAAGGGTCTTACCTCAGGTATTGCTCCTTTTGATAAAACAAATCGGGCAACCGATAGAATAAATCTACCGCAACAGTTGAGTTTATTTTACGGGGGACGGATTTACGATAAGATAGGCGCCTTTGTACAAGCCTCTTATGATGGTGTAGATAACAAGATTTATCTGGACATGACAGATATACGCTATTCGAACAACACCATTTTAGGTGGCAAGAACCTGATTTACGGGCTTACTATCAATAATAGTCCTACTGTACAGGATGGCTGGAATAGCGTTCCTGCATGGGGTTACCCATATGCTTCTTCAAGCGTTGCTCCAACTCCTGCTGCCAGTACCGTAATTCATGGGGGTTTAGACCAGCAGGTTGGAGGTATAGGCTTAAATGTCTACTGGAATAATTTGATTTATCTGGGGGGAACCATCTATCGTACAGCAAGAAACGGAATTACTAGACCATTGGGTGCAGGCACCACTATTGAGCAAGTTGTAGACGGTGCTGCACCTTACTGGCGACTCGCGCTGGAACACCGGTGGAAAAACCACTTCTTTACTGTTGGTACGTACGGTATGCGGGCCGATATCTTCCCCTCCGGTAACACGAGCGGGCCGACAAATCGCTTTACAGACGTCGCCTTTGACGCTCAATATCAGTATATGGGAACCATTGAACAGGAAGATGTCAAAGATCCTGCGAAAATGGATAGCGAACAGAAAGCTGTAGCTACCAAGTATATTATAACGGCGCACGCCACATGGATTCATGAGAAACAAGACTGGAAAGCAAACTTTCCCCTTGAAAATGCAGCAAATCCAATTGATTTCCTGAATACATTCAGATTGAACCTGAATTATTATTACAGGACCCATCTGGGCGATATCGCCGGATCAATAAGCTATTTTTCCATAACTGGTAAAACAGACCCTCTGATCTATTCTGCTATCCCCGATGAAGGAAGCAGAACGGGTAGTCCGAACAGCAACGGTTTTATTCTTGAGACTGATTACCGGCCATGGGATAAGATCAAGTTTTCACTTCAGTATGTAATTTATAATAAGTTCAACGGAGCTTCTTCAAACTATGACGGATCCGGAAGGAATGCCTCCGATAATAACACACTCTATGCTGTCGTCTGGTTTATGTTTTAGGCACTATGTTTCATAAATAATGAAAGAAGAATTTCAATCATGGAACACGATCACAAAATGCCTAAGAATTCCGAACCAAAGCAGTCACACGACGAGGTGGCAAAGAAGGCATATGACATTTATGTGAAGGAAGGTCGCCCGAAAGGCCATGAAATGCAGAATTGGCTGGAGGCCGAAACTAAAATGCCACATGCCGGACCCGATCATCATGCTCATAAGGCGGCGGATTTCAAAAAAAGGTTCTGGATCTCACTGATCCTGACCCTTCCGATTCTGGCCCTCTCGCCGATGCTTCAGAAGCTGGTGGGTCTGCGTGATGCAATTCATTTCCCTGGCGATGTCTATGTCCTTTTCGCCCTTTCTTCTGCAGTCTTTTGGTATGGCGGCTGGCCATTTCTCAAAGGGTTCATCGAGGAACTTAAATCCCGCCAGCCAGGCATGATGATACTCATTTCCGTGGCTATTGCTACGGCTTATTTTTACAGCAGCGCCGTGGTGTTTGGCCTGACCGGCAAGATGTTTTTCTGGGAATTGGCCTCCTTAATCGACATCATGTTGCTTGGGCATTGGATTGAGATGAAATCGGTTATGGGCGCTTCAAGAGCATTAGAGGAGCTTGCCAAGCTCATGCCCTCGGACGCCCACAAAGTTATGCCCGACGGTAGTGTAAAAGACGTGCCGCTCGGTGAACTGGCAGTGAATGACAAAGTCCTGATCAAGCCAGGTGAGAAAATCCCGGCAGACGGCGCTATTGTTGATGGCGAGAGCTCGGTTAATGAAGCAATGCTTACCGGCGAATCAACTCCGGCATCCAAAAAGGCTGGGGCAAAAGTTATAGGTGGTTCCATAAACGGAGAAGGTTCGCTGACTATCGAGGTTAAAGGCACAGGCAAGGATTCATTTCTGTCGCAGGTTATTGGTCTGGTAAAGCAGGCTCAGGAAAGTAAATCAAAAACACAGGACCTGGCAAATACTGCAGCAAAGTGGCTCACAATAGTTGCTCTGGGGGGCGGTGTGATCACTCTCATTATTTGGTTGGTTCTTGTGGGCAAGGACTTTGCATTTTCTATCGAACGTGCAGTGACTGTCATGGTCATAGCATGTCCGCATGCATTAGGTCTTGCCGTGCCATTGGTGATAGCTGTCTCCACTGCACTGGCCGCGAAAAACGGTCTGCTGATTCGTAATCGTGTTTCTTTCGAAAGTGCACGAAAGCTTCAGGCTGTAATTTTTGATAAAACCGGTACACTTACCGAAGGTCGCTTTGGCGTAACAGATACACTTGTTCTTTCGCAGGATATCGACGAAGACACACTGCGTAAATATGCGGCGTCCGTAGACTCGAATTCTGAACATCCTATCGCAAAAGCCATCGCCGCTTCTTCGGAAAAGAAGCTTCCCGTAGAAAACTTTAAAAGCATCCCGGGCAAAGGAGCTGAAGGAAGGGTTGATGGCAAAGAGATAAAGGTGGTTAGCCCGGGCTTCCTGCATGAACAAAATATCAATCTGAACGACAAGCGTATCGAGCCATTGCAGGCCCAGGGAAAGACAGTCGTGTTTGTCCTTGCTGATGGGAATTTGAAAGGAGCGATTGCCCTGGCAGATATTGTCCGACCAGAGGCTAAGCAAGCCATCGATGCCCTTAAAGCATTGAATATCCGCTGCATGATGCTCACCGGAGATAACAAAGCGACGGCCAAATGGGTATCTGACCAAATCGGTCTGGATGAATATTTCGCAGAAGTTCTGCCCCAGGATAAAGCCGCCAAAGTGAAAGAGGTCCAATCCCGGGGCATTTTGGTAGCCATGACCGGCGATGGAGTAAACGATGCGCCGGCACTGGCTCAGGCCGATTTAGGGATCGCTATTGGAGCAGGCTCAGATGTAGCAGTCGAAACAGCAGACGTGATCCTGGTACGAAGCAATCCATTGGACGTCGTTGCCATCCTGAAGCTTTCCCAGGCCACTTATCATAAAATGATGCAAAACCTTGTATGGGCAACAGGCTATAACACCATTGCCATCCCGCTGGCTGCAGGAGCACTTTACGCCTGGGGTGTGCTGCTCACTCCTGCATTGGGCGCTGCCCTGATGTCTGTAAGCACAGTGATAGTGGCCATCAATGCACGGTTATTGAAAATAAAACAATGACAAGACAGTAAAGACAAGCATAAATTAACAAGAACAGGAGAATAGTCATTATGGGATCTGATGCAAATAAGCCTGATGTTAGTCCCAATGAGAAGGAAGATCTGAAATCAATTCCTATGCAGGAATTGCAGGCAAAACTTGGTTCTTCGCCGGAAGGCCTCACGCAGGAGGAGGCACAGAAAAGACTGACTCAATATGGGCCTAATGAGATTGAAGAAAAGAAAACAAATCAGTTCCTGAAATTTCTATCATATTTCTGGGGTCCTATTCCGTGGATGATTGAAGCGGCAGTAATCCTTTCGGCTGTAGCAAGACATTGGCCTGACTTTGGTATTATACTGGTTTTACTTCTGGCTAATTCAGTTGTCGGATTCTGGGAAGAACGGCAAGCAGGCAACGCTATCGAAGCCCTTAAGGCCAAATTGGCAGTCAAAGCCAGGGTAAAACGTGATGGGAAATGGGTCACCCCCCCAGCACGCGAATTGGTTCCTGGTGACGTTATACGCCTGCGTCTGGGCGACATAGTTCCGGCAGATGCCCGCTTGCTGGACGGAGATCCTGTGGATGTTGATCAATCAGCACTGACAGGTGAATCCTTACCCGCTAACCGTAAACCTGGTGACGCAGTATTTTCAGGTTCAATCATCCGTCAGGGTGAAATCGGGGCAATGGTCTATGGGACAGGCGTTAACACCTACTTTGGAAAGACAGCGCAGCTTGTTCAGGAAGCACACACAGTCAGCCATTTTCAAAAGGCAGTTTTAAAGATTGGCAATTATCTTATTATTTTAGCGGTAGCCCTGGTGGCAGTGATTATTACCGTATCACTCTTACGTGGAGATAAAATACTTACTACACTGCAGTTTGCACTGGTTTTAACAGTCGCAGCTATCCCAGTAGCTATGCCTACCGTATTGTCAGTAACAATGGCCGTAGGCGCACGTCTTCTTGCTAAAAAAGAGGCAATTGTAAGTCGGTTGGTTGCTGTCGAAGAGTTGGCTGGCGTCGACGTGTTATGCGCTGACAAGACTGGTACCCTGACACAGAACAAGTTGACGCTTGGAGATCCGTTTTGTGTAAATAATATCCCTGCTGATCAGGTGATCCTCTATGGCGCTTTGGCATCCCGTGCCGAAAATAACGATACTATTGATCTGGCAGTACTGGGCGGTCTGAAAGACAAGGATGCATTGAAGGGTTATGATGTGGTTCATTTCAAGCCATTCGATCCTGTACATAAGCGCACTGAAGCCACTGTCAAGGGAAAAGATGGGAAAACATTTAAAGTGACAAAAGGTGCACCACAGGTAATTTTGGAATTAGCAGCCAATGCCGGGCAGGTGAAACCTGCGGTTGATAAGGCGGTAAATGAATTTGCATCTCGCGGCTTTCGTTCATTGGGTGTGGCACTGGCAGATAGTAAAGGACAATGGCAGTTTCTTGGTGTGCTGCCCCTTTTCGATCCTCCGCGGGAAGATGCAAAAGCGACTATAGAGACCGCCCGACAGATGGGAGTGAAGATCAAGATGGTTACAGGGGATGCACTGGCCATCGCCCGGGAAACTGCCAAAAAGTTAGACATGGGTACAGATATCCTCGATGCCGGCAGCCTGGGTGATGCAAAGAAGCAAGAAACGGCTGCGGTGATTAAGTCCATTGAGAATGCTGATGGTTTCGCTCAGGTATTCCCCGAACATAAGTTTCACATTGTGGATGTTCTTCAAAAACTAGGTCATATCGTGGGAATGACTGGTGACGGGGTGAACGATGCACCGGCGCTGAAGAAAGCCGATTGCGGGATCGCTGTTTCGGGTGCGACGGATGCGGCACGAGCTGCTGCTGCCATAGTACTGCTGACGCCTGGCTTGTCAGTAATTATTGACGCAATAAAAGAGAGTCGTCGCATCTTCCAGCGAATGAACAGTTATGCGATCTATCGTATTGCCGAAACATTACGTGTCCTGTTCTTTATGACTCTGGCGATCCTGATCTTTAACTTTTATCCCTTAACGGCGGTAATGATCGTGATGCTGGCATTACTTAACGATGGTGCAATCCTGTCCATTGCTTATGACAACGTGCACTATAAGGATCAGCCGGAGGCCTGGAATATGAGAATGGTACTGGGTATATCTACGGTATTGGGAATCATGGGTGTTATCTCTGCTTTTGGCTTGTTTTACCTGGGTGAACGTGTCTTTCATCTGGATCGCGCGCATATCCAAACATTGATGTATCTGAAGTTATCTGTAGCCGGACATCTAACTATTTTCCTGACTCGTACGCGTGGTCCATTCTGGTCAATACGACCCGCAAGAATTTTATGGGTGGCCGTACTCGGTACGCAAGCTGTTGCGACATTGATAGCCGTTTATGGGTTTTTTATGACACCTCTAGGTTGGGGTTGGGCAGGGTTTGTCTGGGGTTATGCTTTGGTGTGGTTTCTCCTTAATGACCGTATGAAACTGCTAGCATATCGGATTTTCAGTAGTGTGCAATTTCGACACCCAAAACCCGCAACACATAGTGGTTGATATATCACCTTTTCTCAGACAAATATAAGATCGATCCGCCAAGATACATGGGATGCCTCACCAGCGAATACAAGCCGGTATCAATAAGCTTTTGCCCTTCCTGTATCTCGATAACTATTGATGCGTAGGTATTCTGTCTCATTACTGCAAAGAATATGGCAAAAAGGGGGACCGGCCGTTAATATCTCAAGACACTTGCCCGGTAGTCCTGTTGTTCAGTGGCAGAGCATTGGCGAGATAGTTCATGACTATCATCACAACAAAGAGAAGGATATTTATGTACCGTATCATGACACTTTAGAATTTCAGTCCTCAGGAACCGTGACAATGGTCTTACCCCGCGGGTTGCCTTTTTCGGCAAGGTCAAAGGCATCAGCAGCCTTTTCAAGCGGAAATATGTTTTCTATAAACGGCTTGAGATTTCCCTCTGCGAAGAGCTTTTCCAGCTCCTTCCAGTCCTCAGGGCGCTTTTGCATATTTGCTGCTGTCAGCCGTTTGCCAAAGACCATCCGGACTAGGATAATTGATAAATAAGGCGGAGGTATGAACAATGTTGAGGCGTAAGTCCCACCTCGTTTCAGGAGGTGACAGACATATTCAAGTTTCATCTTACCGTACGCATCCATGACAGCATCAAATTTCCTGTCTGTGGCAGCAAGCTCCGCGGGACCGTATCCCATGACCTCATCTGCTCCAAAGCTTATGGCAAGCTCTCTGTTTGAGGCGCTGCATGTTGTCGTGACTATTGCGCCTCTGGCTTTGGCTATCTGAATGGCAAAATGACCCACTCCGCCTGTGCCGCCATTGATCAGCACATGCGAACCTGCTTTAACGGAGCATTTTCTTAATCCGTTAAGCGCTGTCAGCGCGGCAATGGGAAGGGCGGCCGCCTCTTCGAACGACATCCCATCAGGGATCACCCTGATGCACTTCTGATCTACAGCCCTAAGCTGAGCCAGTGCGCCATGTCTGTTAAAGAGTATTGATCTGGTTCCGTAAACTCTGTCGCCTGGCTTGAATTGCATAACTTCTTTGCCAGTTTCCCTGATAATGCCCGCAAAGTCGGAACCAAAGATCCGCGGGAACTTCCACCCTGAGATGAATCTCAAATCGCCGCGTCTGATTTTCCAGTCGACCTGATTAATTGAGACAGCTTTTACCTTAACCAGCAGGTGGTTTACACCTGGAGAAGGGTCAGGCAGATCGCCGTACACTGATGATTCAGACCCACCGTATGCAGTTGAGTAGTATGCTTTCATAATTGTTTTATGGCAGGCTTCATATTCCCACGATAGATTTTATAGTTTCCATTGTACCAGATATTTCATAAATCATGCCAGAAGGCAGTGATCTGTCCGTAAGACTGCACCACTACACAACCGCCGATCTGCTGAAGGCGAAGCTATTTTTTGTAATTGACGATCTCTTCCTGGGTTTTCCTGGAGGAGGCGCCGGTGACAGCATCAACGCTCTTGTCGATGTTGCCGACCCGCAGGATCACAACAATCTTATAGCCTGCCGGGACCTGCAGAGCCTCACGCTTCTCATTCGCAGCGCCTGCCGGACCGCCGTAGATCCTGGCACCCAGGCTAAGAGAAGTGGCTGCTATGAACATGTTCTCCGTGGCCAGGCCGCAGTCGAAATCAGGGGTCTTTCCTGTCTCAGATTCCAGTCCTGAGACAAGGATGAGGACATTGCCGGGAACAACATTGCCTATCATCTCTTTCATGGTGGCTTCATCCCTGACAACGGTGAATCGCCATGGTTGGTTATTCTTTCCGCTGGGGGCCTTGATGCCGCATTTCAATATCAGATCAACCTGCTGGTCAGTCACAGGCTCGGAAGTGAAATTCTTGGGTGACCATGCAGACAGCAATTGATCAACAACAGCATTGCCCGATGACTGTGCGCTTGCGAACTGAGTGGCAGCAATAATAAGCACAAATAGAAGAAGAGCGGTTCTGGTTTTCATAAGAGTGATGTTTAGTTGATAATTTTTACGTGAATAAGAAGATGAAGATAAGAAAAATATTCAATGGAAGAACGAAGGGGGGACCGAGCGTTAATAAAATGCCCAGTGGGCACATGACAATAAGGCCTAAACCACAAGAAGGGGATCGATTTTGGACTTCAGGAGGTCGATCAGCTCAGGCTCCATGTAGTAGTAGAAGTCGGGAATACCAAGGACGGTGAGTTTGTTGCTGACATCAATGTCCGGGAAATTCTCAAGGATAAAAGCCTCATGCATCTTTTCCATAACGAATATCCTGTCGGCCCATCGGAGAAGTTCCGGGGTGACCTGCTTTGTAGCAGTAGGAGCGGTGCCGGCGGACCTGACCTTGTGATGCAGGTCAGCAGCATAGACTGTCTCTGCCGTGCAACTGCGCATCCTGTTAATGGTACAGACGAAGAGAAGGTTCATGAATGCGAAGATAGTGAAAGAAATACGATTGTGCGAAAGTGCGACTGTGCGAGGGAGCGATTTGAATATCGAACAAGGAATATCGATTTATGATTTTAGAATTTTCGGATTTTCGGATTGCAGGATTGCAGGATTGCAAGATTATAAGACAAAAAGTGCATCTTTGTATCATCAAAATTCTGGCAAGAACCAATACAAAAAGACAAAATGAAAACTACAGAAGAACCAGCCAAAATTAAGTGGGGATTTGACCTTGCACATACCGAAATTGGCTTTAAGGTAAAGCACCTTATGATCACAAATGTTAAGGGCATATTCAAAGAGTTTGATGCAAGCATTTACACCACAGGTGAAGATTTCCTGACCGCTGAAATTGATTTCTGGATGAATCCTGCTTCGGTTGACACTGGTGATGAGAAGCGTGACGCGCATTTAAAGAGTCCGGACTTCTTTGATGTGGAAAAACACAAGCAGATAACATTCACCGGGAACACCTATGAGAATGTTGACAACGACGGAAGCTATGAGATGTACGGTGACCTTACCATTAATGGCATCAAAAAAAGAATAAAACTGGATGTTGAATTCGGAGGTATCATCAAAGATCCATGGGGGAATGTGAAAGCCGGTTTTACAATCAACGGAAAAATCAACCGGAAGGACTGGGGGTTAAACTGGAACACGACATTGGAGGCAGGCGGTGTCCTGTTGGGTGAAGAAGTAAGAATAAGCTGCGAGGTGGAATTGATAAAACAATAATTCAATCATGCCGGATAATTCGCTCTTGTCTTCAGGTGCCGTGCGGGATCAACTGATTTACTCTAAGCTTCTTTAACGACAAGGCTGTGGCAGGGTCATTGTCCATGACATCAATAAGGATAGGATAGAAGAATTTGCGATTTGCGACAAGACCGCAGAACCGGCCGACCCTAATCCAGCGGAGTGGCAACTATCGAAGCATCAAAACTAAGGTGTACCGCAAAAACCATAGGTCCGCTCACAGTTCCGGAAACAGTACAGGTTATCTTCTTATCACTTTCTAGCTTTTTTGCAGCCTGATCAAGCTTACTCTGATCCACTGCAGGTGTGAATGAATTGCTGGAGGACGTAATATTCGTCTGAGTACAAAGAGTCCCGACACCGGTAACATCGAGTGACATGGTCGTAATAGTCTGTCCTGAAAGCAAGCCGTTAACTGTTATTACAACAGATTTCAGTTCTACAGCCTTGATCTGGTCGACATAATTGGCGATGTCATTATTATCTGCAAGATCAAGATCCTTTGACTGAGAAAAATTCAATGCAGCTATTTCTGCAGTCAGATCAAGTGACTTGGTGCCGACTACCGTCACAGGGATATCCAGCGTCAGGTCTGTGGGAATGGTCAGGTCGATTTGCTTTTTCAACCAATCGCAACCCGGAAGCAGAAGAATTGCTGCAAGTAACAATGTAAGTTTAGTTTTCATGGGATTAATTTTTTACGAGTCTATATTTTAATAATGTAATGCCAGAATTTGAAAATTGATCACGTAAAATGTGCCCGTAGATAATAGTTTTCTACTCAACATACCGGAAGCATAAAGTCAGTAATAATGCACAATTTGTCAACCAATTTATGCAAAAATTTCGACAAATGCAAATGACCATCAGGACCTCGGGCTGTGACTGCCTTTTTTACCATGTGTTTCAGCGATGAAGGCTGGCAGCGGCGCCTTGTATACTTCGTAGCCGATCAGCTTTTCGATACGCTGAATTTTATAAACGTCATCCCTGTTGACCAGTGTTATTGCAACACCGGTGGCTTCGGCACGTGCCGTGCGGCCTATACGATGGACGTAATCCTCGGCATCTGACGGTGTATCAAAATTGATTACCAGGTTGATGTCTTTGATATCGATCCCGCGGCTCAGCACATCGGTAGCCACCAGAACGCGTGTCCTGCGCGATCGGAACCGCAGCAGGGTGCTCTCTCTATCCTTCTGTTCAAGGTCGGAGGAGATGCCTTCTACAATAAAATTCTTTGAACGGAGTCCGCGCACTATTTCGCTCACCTTTCTTTTAGTGGAGCTGAATATCAGGATGCTTGTGTAATCAGGATTATCAGCAAGAAGACTGTTAATCAGCGGAATCTTCTGACTGTCGTCGAGCATATATACGGCCTGTATGACACCATCGACAGGCTTTGACATTTCCAGGGCGATCTCCGCAGGGCTGTTCATGATATGTTTTGACAAGGATCGTATCCTGGGTGGCATGGTAGCGCTGAACATCAGCGTCTGTCGCCTCTTCGGCACGAAGGAGATGATATGCATGATATCGTCGTAAAACCCGATGTCGAGCATACGGTCAGCCTCATCAAGCACCAGCACCTCCAGCTGAGTGAATTTCACGTACCCGAGGTTAAGGTGAGATATCAGCCTTCCGGGTGTAGCAACGATTATATCCGCACCTTTCGAGAGGGCATTCTTCTCCTGGTCCCAGTCACTGCCGTCGCCGCCACCATAGACAGCCAGGGAGGTGATATTAAGCGTGTAAGCCAGTCCTTGTATCTGCTGGTCGATCTGTATGGCCAGCTCACGTGTGGGGACAAGCACAAGGGTATGGGTATGGGTGGGACGGTTATCTGTAATGCTGTTCATTATGGGCAGGAGATAGGCGGCGGTCTTGCCGGTGCCTGTCTGTGCGCAGCCGATGAGGTCCCTGCCCGCGAGAATAACCGGGATGGCTTTTTCCTGAATGGGAGTGGTCTCGGTGAAGCCCATGTAGTTAATTGATTCCAGCAACTCCGGATTCAGATCCAATTCGTCAAATATCATTTATGCCTTGTACGGTTTATTCGTGAGTGAGTTGGCAAAATTAATAAAAAAATGGCAGCAGGCATTAGGCAGTAGGCAATAGTATTCGCATGGAGCATGTTGACGATCCGCCGTATGGCGGAGAGGAGATCCCGCGCAGCGGGAGGGCATGGAGAAACTGAACAAACGAACAAACGAATGCAGAAATATGAAGTATTTCTGAAACTTTGGAACTTTGAAATTATGTAGCCAAGGTTAACTGTAACTTTTGTCTTGTAACTTTTGTCTTTTGTCTTTCCATGACCCTCAGACCTCAGACTTCAGACCTCAGACCAAATCAAAGCACTCCCATCTCCTTTAGGAGGAAGCCGGCGTTGCCGAATTTCTCAGTGACGAATAATACGTACCTGAAATCGACCGCAATGCATCGCTGAAGTGTATAGTCATACTGCCAGTTGCTGGTCATGGCTTCCCAGTTGCCGTCGAATGCGATACCTATGATCTCACCCTTCGCATTCATCACAGGACTGCCGCTGTTGCCTCCGGTAATGTCACACTGGTTCAGGAAGGCAACAGGGACATCTGTCAGATCCGGATCAGTCCATTTTCCAAAATCCTTCACCTCCTCAAGCTTAACCAGACCTGCCGGAGCATCAAAGGGTTCCACACCAGTGTTCTTTTCGACCACACCCTTCAGCGAAGTGAATGGTTCGTACCAGACAGCATCAGCAGGCCTGTAACCTTTTATCGGTCCCCAGGTAAACCTAATGGTGCCGCTGGCATCCGGATAAATGGCTGATCCCTTCCATTCATAAAGGGCTTCGATATACTCTTTTCTGAGTGCGGTGACATTGGCCCCGAATGCCTGGGAAGCCTTCGTAATCTCCTCTGAAAGGCCATAAATTCCAGCTGCCATACCAATGAAAGGATCATCCAGTTTTGCCAGGTCAGATGAGGATTTGCCGATGAGGTTCTTTGCAAACTCAGGGTTTTTCAGTTTTGTTGTGCTATAAGCCTTCTCAACCCACTGCTCCGGCGTCATCCCTGAAACGGCAAAGATACTGTCTAATCCAGCTATACGCTGATCTGCTGGAAGAGCTTCGGCCATTTTCAGGGCTCTCAGCAGCATTGCTTTGTCAACAGGCTCATAATAGTCGTTATATGTGTAAGTCAAGCCATCGGCATATTCCTTGAGAGTTTCTTCAGTCAGTCCAGGCTGTCTCTCTTCCTCAGGCTTCTCAAGCTCCCTGGCCAGGCCATAAACCTGCATCGCCACACCAGGTAGGGTTCCGGCCAGACCCTGCAGCATGCCGATGACATTATCTCTGTCTCTTGTCTTTTCCAGGATGTCATACTGTGCTTTTTCCTTTACAAGGATATCTGCATATTTTGCTTTTCTTTCAGGAGTACTATTCGCCCATACAAGGAACTCTTTTTCAAAGTCGAGCTTTTTCTGCAGGAAACCTGTCTTTGTCATCCCCGCGATGTTACCTTGGTAGTTTTTCATCGCATTTGCCAGGCCTTTTTCAAGGCTAGCGACCTTAAGCTTTCCGGCAGGATCATCTTTGGTGAGTCCTTCGGAGATGTCAATTATTTCCTTGAAGTTAGTGACAGAGAAAGGATAATTTTTGTGAAGGTTCCAGTCGACGGAATTGGATGAACGGTACCGGGTAGTTTGGCCCGGATAGCCAATAATGAAGTTAAAGTCACCTTCATCAAGGTCTCCCTGTGCAACCTTAAGCCATATCTTCGGCTTGTAAGGAACATTCTCAGCGCTATACTCAGTGCCTTCGCCTTTGGGACTGACATACACTCTCATAAATGAGAAATCGCCAGTATGCCTGGGCCACATCCAGTTATCGATCTCGCCACCGTAGTTTCCAATGGAAGAGGGAGGGGCATAAACGATGCGTATGTCTTTGAAAACCTTATATGTATGCATGACATACAGTTTGCCTTCAAACAGTGAGACGACGTCTGCTTCATGGTCGCTATTCTTTTCTTTCACAGCCTCGGTCATCGTGGCAATCTTCTCATTTATTTTTTTGTCTCTTTCGACAGGGTCAGTTATGCCTTCTGCGCCTGCCAGAACCTCTTTGGTTACATCCTTCATCTCAAGCATGATCTTGGCCTGGTACCCCGGGGCGCTGATCTCGGCAGAGCGTTCTTTTGCCAGGAAGCCATTGGAGAGGTAGTCACTGCTGACACTGGATGCCCTCTGAAGAGCTGTATAGGCCACATGGTGATTGGTGACGACCAATCCTTCCGGCGATACAAATGATGCAGAGCCTCCTCCGAGCTGAAGAACAGCATTGGCAAGGCAGGGCTTGTCAGGACTGTAGATCTTCTCTACCGGTATCTGAAGTCCTTTTTTGGCAAGATCAAGCTGTCCCAGCTGTGACAACATCCACATTCCCTCCTGAGCAACAGCTGAGAGGGCTGTAATGGTACAAAAAACGGAAATAATAAAAAACTTTTTCATGGCGTATAAGTATTAAATGAGATGCTACAATATAGACAATATTGGGAAAGGAATCAATTATTTATGAGACTGCGAAAATGGCAGCATGGAGCATGGAACAAGGGGCATGGAGAAACTGAACAAACGAACATTAGAACAAACAGGACTGACCGTTAATAAATTGCCCGGTGGGCAATTTTAGGGAGGGGACAGACTGCAGGGCGGGACAAGTAAGAAGTATTTCTGAACTCTGAAACTTTGGAACTTTGAAACCAGGGATTAACTAAAACTTTTATCTTGTGACTTTTGTCTTTTGTCTTTCCAGAACCCTCAGACTCTCAGACCCTCAGACCTCAGACCTTCAGACCTCAGACCTTCAGACTTAATCCAGTCCGGCTCTCAGCAGCTTCAAGTTGGTCTCGAGTCCGTCAAGGTAGATGACAGACCAGACTCTTGGAGATGTACCAAACTTCCCATGGGTCCATCCGTCAGGGTCTTCCTGTGTTTCCTCAAAGTTAAAGATTGCGGGTGCTGCTTTTGCCAGCTCCTCATAGCCGGCAGACTTCTCAAGCTCCCGTATAAGTTCACTGATACCGGTCTGAAGTCTTATATCAAGCGTGGGTTTCTTCCCTTTAATTACTAAAGCCACTGCTGCAATATCCGATGCTTCCGGACGCGGAAAGCTCCATGGATCATCTTTCCACTGCTCCTCAGTTATACCATCGCTGGCGAATATCAGCGACTGGTAGTCGTTAACGAGCTTCAGAAGGTCATCTATCTTCTGACCCACAGGTGACTGAACGGCAGGAGAGGGGATCTCATCCAGCGCCGCCTCCACCCTGTTATAGTTTCCTGATAACTGCATGCTGTCATTGATCTTTTCCTTCGAGACGTTCAATGCCAGCAGGGCAGAGAAGACGGATACTCCTGCAAGAAGTACCAGTACGGCAACAGTATTGTTGATATTGAAGTTTTTATCCTTCGCTGTCATTGCAAGGAATACAGGAAGAAAAACAACATACGGGAAGGGCAGTGCAATCATCAGGGCTATGCCTGCTCCGGGCCAGTGCATGATCTTGTACAGCATGCCGCCGAAAACCACAAAGCAGGTCAGCCATGTCACGACGTAAAGCAACGGATTCTTGCGATCGCCTTCGGTATTGTAATGATTTTTCAGGGCAAGAGGAAGAAACACACAAACAAGTGTAAGTACCCCTATTACAAGTAGATGGCCTCCTCCCGGCCAGTGATTTATCTTAAGAAGTGCACCTGATATTATTATCGCTATCGTTATAAGGCCTAACGTATATATCTTCTGTTTCATGATCTTATATTTTATTGATTATTGATGTTTTGAGATCGCTGAGAAAGACTGTGATTCCGCGGTGAGAATGCCGTTTTTCAGAAGCTCCAGCATATGGAGGCCTGACATCAGTGAAACCTTGTCAGTATCCGGATCAAAATCCGGCAGGTAATACGAGGGATCAAGGAGGTCTTCATAATTATTATAATCTTCCCGGGGTATCAGTCCTGACAGGTAATCAGAATACTCTTTCAGTGCTGCATTCAGTTCCGTGCGAGAACTGGTCCCATCCTGAAGAAAATCCCTGAAAGGGGCATTCTGAAACGGCCGCAGCAGGGAGTGGAACTGGATCTCTGGTCCGTTTTCAGTCTCCTTTATCTGGCGGGTGATGGCCACCGGCACACCGGGTTTTCCTTCGGACTCAGCAATCATTTTCGCTTCGATGCCATCAATGACCTTAAGGAGATCATTTGTCTTTGTATTTATATCTGTCAGAACAGGCGACACAGCC
>JGI24134J36421_10000227_pt1 | contig 16506 bp, 15 predicted proteins | sample BarGraNGADG00312_FD_36421 | JGI IMG/M metagenome (IMG submission 36421) | reverse complement strand
CATGCAGAAAGTAATGCGGCTGTTTTACTGATTATGATCTTATAATAATCTTCTTCCTTAATATTTAATTTTCTTGCTTTCTGAAGTTGCAAAAGCTCCCCCTCAGCCATTGACTTAACTGCTTCGGAAATAATTTCGAGCATATCGTAACGCGATTTTTCAACACAAATATGCATTCCTGTTGAAAGCAGATAATCACCAAGCAGAACGGCTATTTTAGAATTCCAGAGTGCATTAATTGAAAGAGATCCGCGTCTTTCATGGGCGTCGTCAACAACATCATCATGGACAAGGGATGCAGTATGAAGAAGTTCGATGCAGGTTGCCGCAATATATGTTGATTCACCTATTACACCATTCAGTCTTGCTGTCAGGAAGACAAGCAANGGTCTCATCTGTTTGCCCTTACGACGAAGAATATAGTTCAGGATGATATTCAGTAAAGGAATCTCACTTCGCATAGTCTTGCTGAAGTAGGCTTCAAATTCAGCCATCTCAATTTCAACAGGTTTCTTTATTCCGGAGAGAGCAGACATAAGTTTTTATTTCGGTCAAATATACTAAAATCAGAGGTTCGAGATAACCTTTTTGGCAACATTCATCATATCAACATATTTATATATATTTNCCGGATGAAATTTATAAAGCATGGAATTTAAAGAACTTAATCCCGAAAGTCTGGAGAGGGCAGCAGGAATGTTAAAAGCAATTGCACATCCTGTACGTATAAAAATTGTTGGGTGTCTCGAGGACGGAAAAAAAAGAACNGTAACGGAAATTCATAAGCAGCTTGGGATAGAACAATCAACTGCATCGCATCATCTGGGAATACTTAAAGACAAGGGAGTATTGGCTTCAAAAAGAGAAGGAAAGAACACCTGGTATTTTTTGAAACACGAAAATCTGAAAACAATTCTGAATTGTGTCAGTAACTGTTGCCAGCCTTGAAAGCATGATTTGTTTTCGGTTATAAGAGGATTCAGGAAAGGTTCCTGAACATCCTCTTTTGGAATAATACGATTGCTGCAACTCCACAGGTTATTGANGAATCCGCAATATTAAAAACCGGTCTGAAAAAAACAAGTGATTCCCCGGGCCTGAATGGTGACCATTGAGGCCAGTGAGTATTAATTATCGGAAAGTAGAACATATCAACTACTCTTCCATGCAGAAATGAAGAATAACCACCTCCCGGGGGGAAAAGTATCGCGTGCTGGTTAAAACTTTCACTGAAAATCATACCGTAGAATGCACTGTCTATAATATTCCCAATTGCACCTGCCATTATTGCACTCACAGCAAGAATAAGTCCCAGGTTTGCCTTTTTGCTGATAATTGAAGCGAGGAACCAGCCTATTCCAAAAATAGCAACCACCCTGAAGACACTTAAGATGAGTTTCCCGGGCTTGCCTCCCATTTCCATCCCGAAAGCCATCCCGTTATTCTCGATGAAATGAAGTATGCCCCAATTGCCAAAAAGATGAATTTCCTGTCCGATCTGCATATGGGTTTTAACCCATATTTTCAGAATCTGATCAACTATTAGGATCAGAAGTATAAGCGATACAGATTTTTTCCCAGTTGACATTATTGTTTTATTAAAAATGAGGAGCGCAAAATAATAAAAAAAAGAAGACAGAACATCAGCTTGCCGAAAAAGAAGAACAGCAGAAACCAAATATCCGGTTTACTGCTGTCCAACTAATGATTTAAAAAGTACTAAGAAACAGAATATGACTTCTGTTCCGGGCTATCAGTTCCCTTTCTGATTCGCGAAAAGATCAAGTTTTACCGAAAGTCTCATTGTCAATGCCAGCAAAACAAAAAGTCCGATATTTCCAGCCAGATATGCATAATCGTTAAGGGTCAGTAATATGAAGATGAATAAATAAAGGAAAACTAGTAATCCTGAAATCAAAAGAACCGTCAGCCGTTTTTTGAAAAGCGTCCGGAGAAAGTACGAAATAAGAATGATGGTTGAAGAGGCCGATATAAGATATGCAAAATTGAATCCGGTATACTCACTGAGCGCGTTTAGAAGTGAAAAGAACAGGATCAGGGCAAGTGAGACAAGGAGGTACTGGAAAACATGAATATTTTCTTTAATTGTCAATTCTGCAAAAATAAGGGCAAGAAAGGTAAGCGCAATAAAAAGTATCCCATATTTTGCACTTCTCAATGACTTCTGATAATGATCTACAGGTAGTATAAAATCGACACCAAATGAATCGTTGGCCGGATTATAGGAATGTCCTGACCATATCTGGGGAAAGTTTCTGTTAAGATTGGTAACAAGCCATTTTGCATTAAATCCCGATTCAGCTATCGTTCTCTCGACAGGCAGGAAGTTACCCTTGAAACCCGGGGAATTCCATTTTGACGAAAGAAATACTTCTGTTGTCTTTCCGACAGGGGTAAAACTTAATCCTTCAGACCCGGAGACCTTAAAATTTATTGAAAAGGGAACTGTTTTTTTCCTTACAGAGAGATCTGCGGGAAAGCTGATGCCGGAACTGAAAAGATCAGCATCTTTCAACCCGGGGACAGCTTCGAGATTGACAGAATCTGTCTTTAAAAAGACACCTCCTTTTAATCCCCTGTTATCGCTTATTCCCATGGTAAAATATGAAGCATTCCAGAGGATTTCGCTTTTCTCTCCGGTAGATATTTCCGGTATGATAAAATCTCCTGAAATATTAAGGCCGGCAGTGTAAACTACTGCCTGATAAATACTTCTGTGTCTCTTTTCAGTTTCAATATTCCCTTTGATATTAAGCGATTCAGGCATCAGGTGAAAGATGGATATATAAGGTTCTGTNTCCTTTTGTGAAGGGAAAATCCTTACAGGAATATTCAGCACNGGTCCTGAAATAACCTGCAGTCCGGCCCATTGGACAGCAATTTCTTTCTTCACTTCTTCTGAATTTTTTTGTCTTTCCCTGATAATAGATTTTATCATTTCAAGTGGGATGAGCAAAAACAGACCCAGAAATGCGAGCAACATCATCTTAATTGTCAATGAATGTTGCCATTTTTTGTTGTCATCGATTTCAATTTTCATAGCAGTAAATATTAATTTAAAAGTACTTTGAATTACAAAGCAAGAGGATAAAAAAATTATTGTAATCTGATAATATCTTCAAGAGCCTTAATATGACTTTTGAATAAGTTAACACCTGTTTCAGTTATCGAATAGCTGGTATTTGGCTTTCTTCCAATAAATTGCTTATTAACCTTTATCAGATTGTTCTCCTCCAGGNCTTTAAGGTGACTTGCCAGATTACCGTCTGTTACNCCAAGTGTCTCCTTTAGATTATTGAAATCATAGGAATCATTTACACTCAGGACAGACATGATCCCCAGCCGGACCCTGTTCTCAAATAACTTATTCAAGCTGGATATATCGGCTTTCATCCTTTGTATTTTCTATACATGATAAGGCCATAAGCAAGATGAAGAAATCCAAAACCCAGAATCCAGAAAAGAATTGCTGATCCCTGGAAAATGGCAGCAGAAAATCCCGTTAATAATTCTGCCAGCCCAAGATAAAAAACCTCACTATATGTAAACTTACCTGCACTGATAAGAGCAAGACCATAGAAAATCAGCATTGAGGGTACAATGAGATGCCACTGGCTTTCTATATAAAAAATAATAACAAAAAATGCGCCTGCAATCAGGGGAATGCNAAGGCTGAACAGCAACCTCTTTGATACAGGAGTCCATATTTTCTGCCCTTTACGCCGGGCCTTTCTGTATGAAAAATAAAATGCTCCTGCAAGGGCAAGAATAAGCACAAGGAGAGCATCCGTTATAAGTTGGATTTTAATAGAGCTTATATCCTGAATTGGAAGGTTTATAAGGGGCTCATTAATAAAGAAAGTTTTACTTTTCAGGATACCAAAATGGGCAATACAGCCCCCCAGAACGGCAAAAAATCCTGCAAAAANTCCGGATAATCCACTCAATGAAAGAAACCGCGAAGATTCTTCCATGATCTTCTTGATGGTTTTAATATCATCAGAATAGTCTAGTTTGTTTTCCATAAAATAAATTAAAAGTACTTTGAAATGCAAAGTAAAAACAATATTTCTTAACTACAAAATAAAAAGAAATAATTCTTTACGTATCTGTACTGAATTATGTCACTTTTGGTCGAGATTCCTCTGGAGATCTTTTTTAAGCAACAGGTAAAATAAAAAAAAAGCTGCCCTTTTGAGACAGCCTCTATCTTTAATTTGTTAATTAGGGGCAAACAATATTCAGCTTATTCGCATCCCAGCAATACCAATTGACATCTCCCAGATAATCAACAGATTTTACATGACCATTATGGGTTGTTGTATTCCATTCAATATTTACGTCTGAAAACTTAACACTATTAAAGTAATGAATGGTATAATAGGCATTTAAATCACTGGTTGTTAATCCGTACTCGATATAACTACTTTTGAAGGAGTTGTTTTTCGTATAAGTATATTTTACGGTTCCAACCGTCGTACCGGTTTTTGTCCAGTCAATCTGAACTATTGCCTCAGGCACCAGGGCACTTTCATACAGAATCCACTGGCCTCCGGTACCATCGAGCTTCGAAGTACCTTCAAACCAGAGAAATTCTGCAAAACCACCTGTCCCCTCCCTGGTAATGTACATTTTCCATTGAACATCACTGGTCCTTATCAGTCCTGTGAGCCTTGCCTTATATGTAACGTTTAAAAAAGTTACATTATAACTCCATTGCCAGTTTTTTGTTGAGATATATACGGGAACCTGGCTAACTGCCAGTTTAAATGCAGCTACAGGAACTGCGAGATTCAGATTTATGATCACGTTCCAGACTCCTGCAACTGTTGCTGCATACTCCCAATTGCTGTTTTCTGTCCCTTTCTGGCCGGCTAACAGCTCAGCTGATTTTTTCGCTGAAGTAAAATTACTGAAATCGATTACCATAGATTCCTGGGGGGGCAGAGTAGGAGCAACACCCTTATCCTTTTTACAGGTAGTAAAAAAAGGTGCAGAAAGAATTAATATCAATGTAAGAGAAATGATCTTTTTCATGTTATAACAAGTTAGTAATAAAAAGTAAACGATATTGGTGCAAACAAATTGTAGATAAAGTGCAAAGATATAAAGACAGAACCTAAAAACCCTATTTTAATAATTTATTATTATACCGGATTTCCGGACAAATTGTTTCACTTATCCACGAAAAGATGGTTATTCAGTTATTTAAATATATGCAAGAAAAACCTGTCAGGGATAAGAATATATCAATCATTTTTATATTTTTGAGTTTGTTGGAGATTGGAGGGAAGAGTTGATTTAATTCTGGTAGTTTAGCATTAAATACTCTATAGTCTACTGCAATGCGTAAGGCCCTGGTCGGAATGAATAAATATTTACTCTCTTTTATTTTGCTTTTATTTTTCATTGTCCCGGTCTATTCCGTCGTACTCCAGCAAGCGGATACAGCTAAACATCTTTCAACAGATACAGTTAAAGTAAAGGGAAAAGATTCAGTCAAAAAGCAGGTACCTGATTCTGTCCTTGATATACCAAGAGTGTTTAAAGCTGAGGAAATAATCAGAGGGGAACGACTTTTCTATGGTTTGGCTTACATTAAAAATGAATCTGTTAATTGTGCGGGTTGTCATAATACAAGGGTGTCTGACACTCTTAACTGGAATCCCGATGCACTGGAAATATCGATAAAATACCTGCACAAAAGTGCACGGGATTTAAGCAAAGTGCTGTTTAAACCTGCAGGGCAGAAGATGTCTCAGGTGCACCACAATATCAATCTGACAGCTGAAGATATAGTATTGGTAAAAGCGTATATGGACAGGTTTGTTGATATCGGACTTAAGCAAAGCAAGCCGGTAATAACAAATCTGTTATTGTTTATTTTAGCTTCCCTGTTGTTTCTTTTTTCAATTATTGATATTACCATCAGTAAAATTTTAAAGAGGCGATGGATCAATTTATTAATACTTACCGCCACAGCTGTTTTTATAACCTGGACACTCGTAGTAAATGCTCTTGCACTTGGCCGTTCCCAGGGTTATTCCCCTGCCCAGCCTGTTAAATTTTCACATGCTGTACATGCCGGACAGAATGGAACAGATTGTATTTATTGTCATAGTGCTGCTCCGTTCAGCAAAACCGCAGGAATACCTCCGGTAAATGTTTGTATGAATTGCCACCTGATTGTACGAAACGGAACACGCTCCGGAGCATTTGAGATATCCAAAATAATCAGCTCGTATGAAAATCAAAAACCCATTGAGTGGATAAAAGTACATAACCTTCCTGACCATGTATTCTTCAGCCATGCGCAGCATGTGAGTGCCGGAGGAATCAACTGTACGGAATGTCATGGTAATGTAAAAGAGATGAATGTAATTAAGCAGGTATCCGACTTATCGATGGGATGGTGTATTAATTGTCACAGAACAAGGAGACTGGATGTTCTCAATAATACGTTTTATTCCCAGTACAGGTCTCTGGCTGAAAAATTGAAAAAAGGAGAAATTGATAGTGTTACTGTAAGCATGGTGGGAGGCAGAGAATGCATGAAATGCCATTATTAAAAATTTAATTTTGGAAACGGGTTGATATATGAAACTAAAGACCTCAAGGAGAGATTTTTTAAAGGTTCTCGGATTCAGTTTTGGTACAGCAGCCATCATTGAGAGTTGTAAACGACCTGTTCAGAAAGCGCTGCCATATGTTAATCAGCCACCGGAAATTACACCCGGAAAATCTTTATACTATGCAACCGGATTTTACGATGGTCATGAATATTCCTGCGTGCTGGTAAAAACACGGGATGGACGGCCAATTAAGATAGAGGGAAACATTCTGTCGGCCTTTAACGGAGAAGGTACAACTGCCAGGGTACAGGCATCCATCTTAAGTCTTTATGATGATGCACGCCTGAAATATCCTGCAATTCTTAATAAGCAGGAATCCTGGGAAACAGTTGATGATCAGATTATCCATGACCTTGCGGAGATCAACTCTTCCGGGGGNGAAATTNTCCTGCTTACCTCAAGCATTATTTCTCCCTCCACAGTGAAATTAATCAATGAATTCGGAACAGGCTTTAAGAGCTTTAAATGGGTGCAGTATGACGCTGTTTCATATTCTGCAATTCTTGAGGCTAATTCAATCTGTTTCGGAAAAACAGTGATCCCCGATTATCATTTCGAAAAGGCTTCTCTGGTGGTTTCAGTCAACGCAGACTTTCTTGGCACATATTTAGCTCCCGTCCACTTTATTCCGGGTTATGCTTCAGCCAGAAAGCCTGACAACGGAGAAAAAGGAATGCTCCGTCATATTCATTTTGAATCGGGGATGACCCTCACGGGAGCCAATGCAGATAACAGGAAGAAAATTAGACCTTCTGAAGAAAAGATCCTGCTTGCAGATTTGTATAATAAGATAGCCATGAGAACCGGAAAGGCCCGCTTCAGTAATGGCAATTTTAGAGACGACCTTTCAGAACTAGCGGATAATCTGGTTGAATCAAAAGGGAGAGCTATAGTTATTTCCGGTACCAACAACGTTGATATACAGATTATTGTAAATGGGATTAATTCTCTCCTCGGGAGCTATTCTGAATGCATCGATCTTAGTAATAATCTCAACATTGCTTCGGGAATTGACAGTAAGATGGAAGACCTGGTAAATGATTTAAATTCAGGTAAGGTAAAGGCTCTGCTGATGTATAATGTTAATCCTGTTTATGACTACCCCGGTTCAGAAAAGTTTTTGACCGGGATTAAAAAAGCATTACTGACAGCTAATATGGCTGTCGCTCTTAACGAGACTGTTAATACTGCCAGATATGAATGCCCGGTGAACCACTTTCTTGAATCGTGGGATGATGCTGAGATCATACCGGGAAAATTATCCTTAAGCCAGCCATGTATCAATCCGATATTTAACACCCGCTCATTCCAGGATTCATTATTAAAATGGTCAGGTAGTAAAATTGCATATCATGATTACATAACAAACCATTGGGAAAAGGAGTTTTTCAAACATGCAAATATTCCTGATTTCAAATATTTCTGGAACGAATCACTCCGGAACGGGGTCTTCAGCTATAATGTACAATCCGGCCAATCACTTACTTTTAAAAAAGAAGCACTTGCAAGGGCAATGAATATATCTGAGATGACAGGCAAAGGAGATATGGAAGTGATCTTCTCAGAGAGTATATCAATTGGAACCGGGATGCACTCCAATAATCCCTGGTTAATGGAATTGCCCGACCCTGTTACAAGTCAATGCTGGGGAAATGTAGTTGCGATATCGGTCAGTGATGCGGAAAAACAAGGGATTAAAACAGGTGATCTGATAAAACTGTCCGAAGGAATGGTGCTTCCGGCGTTTATCCAGCCTGGTCAGGCTGAAGGAACTGTTTCGATTGCTCTTGGATATGGTCATACAAATTCCGGTCGGGTTTGCACAAATATCGGAGTAAATTTATATCCTTTCATAAGCATAAAAGAAGGAAACCGTGTTTATGGATTCATTTGTGAAAAACCCGAAAAGACGCAAAAACAAAGTCCGCTGGCACTTACACAGGTTCACTTTTCAATGGAAGAAAGACCAATTGCAAGAGATACTGTTCTGAGTGAATATAAAAAGAATCCCGCTTCAGGGAATGAGTTCCACAAAGAATTTGAATCGTCTCATAAGACACTTTATCCTGAAATAAAGTATGATGCTTTTCACTGGGGACTGGCTATTGACCTGAATTTATGCGTGGGATGTAATGCCTGCGTAATAGCNTGTCAGGCTGAAAATAATATACCTGTTGTCGGCAAGGAAGAGGTANTCCGCAGNAGGATTATGCATTGGATGAGGATTGACAGGTATTATTCGGAAACAACAAATGATCCCAGGGTCTATTTCCAGCCACTGGCCTGTCAGCATTGCGATAATGCTCCCTGCGAAAATGTTTGTCCCGTTTCAGCCACAAACCACAGCAGCGAAGGATTGAATCAGATAGCTTACAACAGATGTGTGGGAACCAAGTATTGCATAAATAACTGTCCCTATAAAGTAAGAAGGTTTAACTGGTATCGCTACACAAACAATAAGGTTTTTGATTTTAATACAGCATCAGATCTGGGGAAGATGGTCTTAAATCCCGATGTAACTGTAAGAGAAAGAGGCGTTGTTGAGAAATGTTCATTTTGTGTTCAGAGGATCCAGGAAAAGAAATTACAGGCCAAGCTTGAAAACAGGCCAATTAAAGATTCTGAAATTAAAACAGCTTGTATGCAGGCATGCCCTGCAGGAGCAATTGTATTTGGTAATCTTAATGATGAAAATAGTAAGGTATCACAATTGTTCAGGGATCCAAGATGTTACCATTTGCTGGAAGAATTACACACCCTGCCAAATACAGGGTACCTCACAAGGGTCCATAATGATGGAAAACTTAAAACCTAAATAATCAGAAGCTAACCGATGTATAACAGGAAAATCAGAGGTCCGCTGATCGAAGGGAACAAGTCGCTGGGTCAGATTACAAAGGAGATCGCATCCCCTATGGAAATGCGACCGGGACTATGGTGGTATATTGCTTTTGTTCTTTCGTCTGTCGCAACGGTTTTCGGATTTTATGCAATTTATGTTACTGTTTATAAGGGGATTGGTGCCTGGGGTGTAAATAATTCTGTAGCCTGGGGATGGGAGATTGTAAACTTTGTATGGTGGATAGGAATAGGGCATGCGGGAACTGCATTTTCTATTTTTCTTCTGATCCTGAGACAGAAGTGGCGTACCTCAATAAACAGGGCTGCTGAAGCAATGACTGTTTTTGCAGTGATGTGTGCTGCAATCTTCCCCGCCTTGCATATGGGAAGAGTGTGGGATGCTTTTTATATATTCCCGTACCCGAATACACGCGGACCTTTATGGGTGAATTTCAACTCTCCTCTGTTCTGGGATTTTACAGCAATCACAGCATACCTGCTGATCTCGGCTTCATTCTGGTATCTCGGGATGTTACCGGACCTTGGTACTGTCAGGGACAGGGCAACTTCAAAATTAAAAAAGGCAATTTATGGGTTATTCAGTCTGGGATGGACCGGTTCGAGCCGCCAATGGATAAGATTTGAATCATTAAGTTTCATTCTGGGAGGAATAGCCGCTGTGCTGGTTGTTTCGGTTCATTCAATAGTCTCTACAGATTTTGCGGTTGGAATCGAACCCGGGTGGCATACTACCATATTTCCGCCATTCTTTGTTGTCGGGGCTATCTTCTCGGGGTTTGCCATGGTTATGACATTGATGGTGCTTATCAGGAAAATTTATAAGCTTACCAACTATATTACTGATAATCACATGGATGCAATTGCCAGGATACTTATTTTTATCTCCCTTATTATGGGAACCGCTTATCTGACGGAAATCTTCATATCCTGGTACTCCGGGAATGAATATGAATTCTTTGCAATTTTCAGGAACAGAATTACCGGGGACTATACACTGCAATTCTGGGGAATGATCGTTTGTAATGCATTAATACCCCAGCTGTTCTGGTTCAGAAAAATAAGGAGAAACTGGGTAGGCCTTCTTTTGATTTCGCTTATTATAAACCTTGGGATGTGGCTGGAAAGATATAATATTGTTGTGACTTCATTAAGTAAAGACTTTCTGCCTTCGAGCTGGGCATCTTATTCTCCTACTGTTATCGATATTGGTGTTTTTGTCGGAACAATAGGGCTATTCGCCACTGGCGTCTTGCTTTTCATGCGCTATATTCCGATGATGGCTATCAGTGAACTTAAGAGCGTGGCACATATCGGAAACAAAAAAGAGGATTAACCGGGATAGTTATGGCAAGAACTTATAAAATAGGAATTTTCGACGATGAGGGGAAGTTTGTATCTACAATCAAATCGTTACAGGAACAGAAATTTCTGATTTTTGATGTATTTACTCCTTATCCGGTTCATGAGGTATTCCATTTGCTTAAGCGCAAATCAAGACTACCCACAGCGGCATATTTTTTGGCCTGTTCGGGATAATCGCAACAATGGCATTCCTCTATTATACATCAGTAATTGACTGGCCGCTTGTTTACGGAGGTAAACCGTTCAATTCTTTCCCGTCATTCATTGTTGTTACTATTGTTGTTACAATTTTTACTGTAACAATAGCAAGCCTGGCACTCTTTTCAGCAAGATCAAAACTATTTCCCGGACGTGATAATACGATCTTTGATATCAGAGCTACAGATGATAAGTTTATAATTGTAGTAGATACAAATATTCCCGACATATCAGCAGCAGGGAAAGCTGAAAACATCATGGAAGAGAACGGTGCCATTGAGGTAATTGATAAAGAATTTGAAAATGTAAAAGCATGACAAATACTATTCACGGAGGAAGATTTTGAAAAGTGTATTCCTGGCTTTCTGGTTAGCAAATCTGTACGCCTGTAACAGAGACAGGAATAATCCGGGGTGGGATTACTTCCCTGATATGTTTTATTCTACTGCATATGAGACTAATTCAAAAAATCCAAACTTTGAAGATGGGCTGACAATGAGAACCCCGGTACCTGGAACAATGCCCCGTGATTTCACTCCCTTTGAATATACAAATGATGCGGAGTCAAGGGTCAGGGCAGGAAAAGAGCTCTTAAATCCTATTATGCCGACACCGGAGACTCTTTTAAGAGGAAAGTTAGTATATACCACATTCTGTGTCGGATGTCATGGAATCTCAGGAGAAGGGGATGGACATCTTTTCACAAGTGGTCTTTACCCCTTAAAACCCCTTTCAATTTCAGGGAATAATGCAGCTAAACTGAAGGATGGGGAAATATTTCATACTATAACTCTCGGTATCCGTTCCATGGGGGCGCATGGATCGCAGATTAGACCGGAAGACAGATGGAAACTGGTCCTTTATATCAGAAAGCTTCAGGGAGAAGAACCAACATTAAAAGATTCAAAAAGCAAGGGGAACAAGTAATATTAGGGGGCCCTTCGTACCACATAAAAAGAGTCCGGTAGAAGATATTGGGAAATTATATGCAAAATATAAAAGTAATGAAGGAGCAAATAACTGTTTCCAGAAACTTTAAGATAATAACCCTGTTGTTGATAGCAATTGGTGCAGGGACCATCATCTTTGGACTTATTACAGACCGGCAGGCAACCTGGGCAAATTGGCTGATAGTAAATTATTATTTTTTCTCAATAGCGATGGGCGGTGCTTTCTTTTTCGTTATACAAAGCATCTCTCAATCGGGATGGTCATCAGCATTTAAACGTGTCTCAGAAGCATTGATGTCTTATGTTCCCTTCGCAGCTCTTTTTTTTCTTCTGTTATGGTTTGGAGTGAATGATCTGTATCAATGGTCTCATAAAGAAACTGCAGCCCTTGACCCAATAATTCAACACAAATCAGCATTCCTGAATATCCCTTTCTTTTTTGCAAGGATGATACTGTACTTTCTGTTGTGGATTGTGTTTATCAGGAAATTACGACAGATTTCTCTCCGGGAAGACCTGGCTGACCCTTCAAACACTGATGGGATAATGTATCTGTTTGGGAAAACTGAGCTTTACTCAAAAATATTTATCTTCATTCTTGCAATTACTTTTTCACTCTCTGCATTTGACTGGATCATGTCTCTTGATGTAAAGTGGTATAGTACAATATTTGCGCTTAAAAACCTGGTTGCTGCATTTTTACATGGCGTTTCCATCCTGACGCTGATAGTATTTATTCTGTATAAAAGGGGATATTTCCCTTTCTTTAATGAATACCATCTTCACGATTTTGCCAGATATATATTCATGCTATCCATAGTATGGGGATATTTCTGGTTTGCACAGTTTATGATTATCTGGTACGGTAATATTCCTGAAGAAACAGCCTATTACAGTATAAGGTGGCAGGAAGGATGGAAGGTGTTATTCTTTCTGGAGATCGGATTGAACTGGTTCATACCTTTTATGATACTTCTTCCCGTTAAGGCCAGCAGAAATATGACACTAGTCACTATTGTCATAGTATTCCTTATTATTGGTCAATATATCGACCTTTTTGTACAGGTAATTCCGGGTACGACCGGAGCACTTAAATTCAGCTGGATTTCAGCCGGGACTTTTCTTGGATTTGCAGGATTATTTGCACTTGTGATTGCAACTACTCTCAGTAAGGCAAAGATATTGCCATTCAATCATCCATATCTTGATGAGAGCCTGAATCATCGGTTTTAAGGATAGAAAAATATTGTTCATATATTGCCACGTTCGTGGCAAAAAATATTAAAATGCAGCCTCCTGAATAAATCTTTGAACTTATTGCTCAATAGCGCCAGGAGAGAAAAGCTCCCCCCCCCAAAGACTTAAATATCAGCCAATTATTCTATCTGATATTAAAAGCAGGAGAATTAGTAAGAAGTATAAATCCAGCAGTATAGAATATTTTTTATAAGTTATTTTATCAGGCCCGGTTTTTATAAGACCAGAGAATTTCCATATCAGAAAAGCAGAGGCTATCAGAAGAATTCCAATAACAATTCCTGTTCTGATAATTTCAAAATAACAGAGGAAAAGAGCAGCAATTACAGAGGTCAGAACCCATGTAAAGGTGAGCCGGTTAATCTGGTCGCTTCTGAATAGGTCTGTGAGACTGGGAATGCCGGCTTTGTTATATTCTTCACCATATTTTAGAATCAGTAACCAAAAGTGCGGGATCTGCCCTGTAAAAAACAGAAATTCAAGGAATATTATAGGTTTATCCACGATTCCTCCACCGGCTGCTACCCATCCTATGAGAGGCGGTAAAGCGCCAGTCAGTGCACCCGGAACAACTGCAAAGGCAGTTATTCTCTTTAAATAAGTATATATCCCATTATACCATAAAACAGTAAAAAGCCCTATGAGAGCAGCTAAAAGATTCCCCCCTGAATAAATAAAGACTATACCGGGAAAAAAATTTAAAAGGGAAAAGATAATCGCATGCTTAAGTTTAATCCTTCGGGCGGGTATCGGACGATCATGCGTCCTGTTCATTTTACTGTCCAGTCCGGCTTCCTGTATCTGGTTAAGAGCTGAGGCAGAAACTGCCATTAACAGAATTCCAAAACTTATCAATACCAGGTTAAATGAAAAATGAGGGTTAAAAATAAAATATCCTGTAAATCCGGTAAGACTTACAGGCAGCATTATTGTTAATTTACTTAGTTGCAGATAATCTCTGATTTTGGTTCCTGAATTATTTTTCATTAAGTGATTTCAGGTATTCAATTATTTTTGAAATATCCTCATCGCTAATTTTACCATTATAACTCTGCATTAGCCCCTTTGGGTATCCTTTTACAACCTGAAAAGCTGGGTTCAGTATCATCTGTTTAATATATGCTTCATCAACAGTAACAGTCACTTCTACACCATTCCTTATCACAACCTGTTGACTTCCGAATAAATTCAGATAAGTTGGCCCTACAATTTTTGAACCGTCTGAAGAATGACAGGCAAGACATCCCTGGATTTTCATAATGGCCAGTCCCTGGGCACCGGGTATCGATCCTTCTGCTGTGTTCGCCATGGAAGTTGTATCACCATACCATGAGGTGAATTTCTCTTTTGACAAAACTTTGACCATAGCTCTCATATAGGAATGCCGCAAGCCGCAGTACTCGGCGCAATAAAGTTCGTATTCTCCTTCAGTCTGAGGAATAAACCACATAAACTTTTCTCTTCCGGGAACAATATCTGATTTTATCCTGTAAGCAGGAATGAACAGACTGTGAATTACATCAAGCGAAATAAGATTTATTTTAACAGGGGTATTGACCGGCAGGACCAGGTCAGGACTTTCCTTGCCATTATCATAGCGGAAGGAAAAGCTCCACATCCTGGCAGTTGTAGTTACATTCATTGCATTGGTGGGGGGCTTATTCATAGGTTTCCACCCTTCCCANCCATAATAAAACATCAATAATGCAAGAAGTATCGGAACAACCGTCCAGATGATCTCAAGCATCGTATTCCCTTCATTCTGGATTGCGATTTTGTTTTTCTTCCTGTTATACCTGAAGACAAAATAGAGCATAATGAAAGTAAGCCCCAGAAGGAGAAACAATGACACACCAGCAATAAAGTAAAATGCAGTATTGAAAGTAGATACATAATTTGAAGCGTCAATTCCAGTGGTCGAATACATACGTATTATCTATATAGATAGTCAAGAAAGGTTATTAATATTACGACACATAAGAGCAACACAACTGCAACAACTGCAATGGAAAACATCTTATTTTCAGTTTTTAGATGCATAAAGATGCGCAAAACGAATGAAGACTTAACGGCCGCGATCAAAAGAGCCAGCATAACCGTAAATGTACCAAGGTAAATTTGGGTTATCGCAACAGAGGTAAGCGTTAATGTTATTAACAGGGCAAGAACATAAAGAAATGTCCGGTAAGGAATTATATGACTTTTTTCATTCGTCATCGTTACAGTCGGTTTTAAGTAATGAGATAAAACAGGGGAAACAGGAAGATCCAGATAAGGTCAACAAGATGCCAGTATAAACCACTGTTTTCCAGCAAGACAAAATTAGTGGGGTTAATTTTATCCCTGTAGATCTTAACAGTAATAACTCCGATAAAGATCAATCCAATAATTATATGCAAGGCATGCAGGCCGGTCATAAAAAAGTACAGACCATAGAAAAGAACATCACCCTGACCGCGCAACGCAAGAATTGCAGAACCGGGATAAATATGTTCTTTGAGATGTTCTCCCCATTCAAAGTATTTATTTACAAGAAAAGCCAGTCCGAGAAGGATGGTAGTACAAAGAAGTAAAAGAGCAAGTTTTTTATTGTTTTTCTGAATTGCTGTGATCGACATAGCTATTGTTGTACTGCTGATAAGGAGGATTATAGTGTTAATTGTTCCTATGGCAACATTCAATTCCTGGGCAGCAAGATGAAAAGCTTCGGCATTTCTGAACCGGTATATTGAATAAACTATAAAAAGCCCGCCGAACAGCAGCATTTCNGTAAAGAGGAAAAACCACATTCCTGTTTTTGATGCCAGATCGTCCCGGTGTATTTCTGTAGTAGTATTCATTTATAGTCGTATGGTCCTTTGGTAATTACAGGGATCTCATCAAAATTTTCAACCGGTGGAGGAGAAGGNATAGTCCATTCCAGGGTCTTTCCGCCCCAGGGATCTGAAGGCGCTTTAGATCCGCTTCTTAATGAAGCAAATAAGTTAATTATGATTATTGCCAGGCCTGAATAGAGAACCCATGAACCCATTGTTGAAATAATGTTCCCTGCATGAAAGATTTCATCATAATCGTAATACCTCCGGGGCATTCCTTTAAACCCGAGATAAAACATAGGGCCGTACAGGGTGATAAATCCTATAAAAAACAGGACTAAACCAATATTTGCCCATCTTGTATCATACATTTTACCTGTAATTTTCGGAAACCAGTAATGCATAGCA
>JGI24134J36421_10000211_pt1 | contig 16963 bp, 12 predicted proteins | sample BarGraNGADG00312_FD_36421 | JGI IMG/M metagenome (IMG submission 36421) | reverse complement strand
CGCTGCCCCCTCCCGCGCGGTCGCGTCCATCGCGGCGATTGACGGGGCGACATAGCCCGCCACCTCGGTCGGCAGGTCGGCCAGACGAAGGAACGCCGTCGGGGCAGGATCTAGCGCGCCGTCCGTCGCGTGGTTCTCTGCCGACGAGGCGCTGGGACCCGGGGACGCCACCGCGGACGCCTCGGCTGCGCGCTGGCGTTGGTCGAGGTACACCGGGATGGCGACGGCGGCGAGGACGAGCGGGATGACACAACTACCCAGCACGATCCCGGCTATGGCCAAACCGCGGCCGCCGGTGCCGTCGCGGCGGATCCGCTTCAGCGCCACGATGCCCAGCACGATGGCCGGCAGCGCGGCCGTGACGAGAGCGAGCACGAGCGAGGCGATCGCGAAGCCGTCGGTGCCGGTCTTGCGCGGAGCCAGGCCGTAACCGGGCTGCGTCCAGGCGACCGGTGTCGTGCCCGGTGATGGCGGATACCCGACCGGCGCGGTGCCCGTAGGTGACGGCGGATACCCGACCGGCGCCGACTACGGCACCGCGAACTGCGGGTCGGATGGCCCGGTCTCGCTCATGGTCTCCTCACAATCACGCGCCGTCTGGCGCGCCGTTGCGAGGTCACGCCTCTACCGACACACGCACGAGTTTCCACGGCCCGCGGCGAGGTCGGGTGTGAACAGGCGAAGATCACCCGCTTGCGGCAGTGCTTCGCAAGTCCACCGGGTGTTGACTGCTCACCACGGCCTGATTGGGGGAACTGCCGTCATGGCGCAGCGCACCGGACTGATCGACATCGCTGTCGAAAGGCTGCGCCTGCAGATCACCTCCGGTGTCTGGACCGTGGGTGCCCGTATCCCCACCGAGCCCGAGCTGACCGCGTTCCTCGGCGTCGGCCGGAACACCGTCCGGGAGGCGGTACAGGCCCTCGTCCACGCGGGGCTGCTGACCCGCCGGCAGGGCTCCGGAACCTACGTGCGGTCCGACTCCGAGCTCGGCATCGTGATGAGCCGGGAGTTCGCCGGCGCGACGCACCGTGACGTCCTCGAAGTGCGTCGCGCCCTTGAGGTGGAGGCGGCGCGGCTCGCGGCCGAGCGGCGCACGGCCGACGACGTGGCGTCGCTGCGGAAGCACCTGGCGGACCGGCAGGAGGCGTCGCGCGCCGCCGATTTCGAAGCCCTCGCCGCGGCCGATCTCGCACTGCATGCCGGCGTCGTGCGCGCGTCGCACAACCCGGTGCTCGTCATCCTGTACGAGAACCTGCTCGAGACGATCCGGGAGAACATCCGGACGAACCTCGAGCGGCCGCTGAGCAGTGACGACGCCCACGCGGACCTCTTCGCCGCGATCGAGAACCGCGCTCCCGACGCCGCTCGCGTGCACACCGCCACGTACCTGGCGGACCTCTTCGACCAGAATTGAGACGGCGCTCCCAGCGGTCTCCCGATGCGGGTCGACGGCGCCCTGGCTGGTAGTCTCGGTCCCCGTCCCGGGCCCCCGTAGCTCAGGGGATAGAGCACCGCCCTCCGGAGGCGGGAGCGCAGGTTCGAATCCTGTCGGGGGCACCATCTGTCAGCCCGATCCCATCGGGCCAAACCCCTCTCGCGCGGTCTGTTCGACCAGCTCAAACGCTCGAATCGCCGCTCGCGTGGGACCTGAGTCGCAACTGAGATCCCACTGTGACTTGCATCACATCCGGCTCGACAAATTCCTCGGACCTTTGGCCGGCGATTTCACCGAACCCGGACCTGGCGTCGGTCGTGGAACCGAAGACGAAGCGCCCCACGAGGGCAGTCACAACGAGGGAGCACGCTGACGTCGAGGGCGAGGAGGAGCGCGCGAGGCAGTGGGGGTTCGAGCTGGGCGCCGATGCGGCGCGTCGTTCACCGGGCTGAGTCAGCCGGCCGTGTACTCCCAGTGCCACGGCTCGTGCGGTCCGTAGCCGCCCGACAGGGCCCAGTCCGGGTTCGCCCAGCCGTAGACCGGTCCGTTCGCGTGCAGCCATTTCCAGACCGCGAAGTTCGTGGTCTCGCTCCGGCAGAAGTCGACCGCGATGCCCCAGCCGTGGTTGCTCTCCCCTGGCGTCGCAGCCAGGTAACCCTTGCGGGCCTTCGTGACCCTCTGCTCGTACAGACTGCGATAGCTGTCGCTGATGCACATGTTCCGGCCGAACTGCGCCTTGAAGCCCTCGTTCATCACCGCGAGCGAGACCGCCGCGTCGGCGCGGAGTCGTTGGGAACGATCCCAGAGCGGGCACAAGTCGCCCGTGTCCAGCAGACCGTTCGCGCCGCGCGGGCGGGTGCGCGGATCGCAGCCGGGCAACGGGTCGCGCATCTCGCTGCGACTCACCAGGGTGAGGTCTCGGTTCGCGACCGAATCGAGGACGAGCACTGCGGCGTCAGCCCTCGTTGGCGCGACGGTCGCGGTCACGACTTCGAGCGTGGTCGGCAGCGCCCGCGCCGAGTACCAGGGGTTCGCGGCGATCGCGGCGCCCCCGAGGGTTCCGCTTGCGTTCTCCAACGCACCGCTCAACGGCAGCACGATCGTGGCGGCCGTCATCGCGGCGAGGACACCGATTCGGGGGATCCAACGCGAGAGAGCAGACCTGCGGTGGGAGGCGGATTCCTGCTCGGCGATCCGTCGAGCCCGACGAGAGCCAGCGGTGGGCTCTACGGACGCAGCGCGATGCGAATCCACCACACCTCCCAGCCCGGCTCAGACGCGCACGACAACGAACCCGGCCGACCCGACCCGTAACGGATCACAGTCGGACGAATCCCAGTTCGGATGAACATTCCTGCAACCGTAACCCACTCCGGGCGCCTCGACCAATCTTCCTCTATTAGTTCACCGAATCGACAAACGAACACGTCGCGGCGGGATTCGGACATCCCGTCACAACAACTCGATCAGCCCGCGTGACGACGCTGCATCGCATCTCGCACCTCGCCCACGAGCTCTTCGATGATGTCCTCCAGGAAGACGACGCCGAGCAAGGTCCCGGCACCATCCCGCACCTGCGCGAGGTGCGAACCGGAACGCTGCATCGCCGCCAAGGCGTCCTCGACCTCGTCCTCCGGCCAACGCCGGCCAGCGCTCGCACCCGCCACTCCGGCACCGGCTCCTCGCGTTCCGCCGGGGCGGCGTACAGCACGTCCTTGATGTGCAGGTAGCCGACCACCGAGCCGGCGGCGTCGGTGACCACGATCCGACTGAAGCCGGTCCGCGCGACCGCGCGCTCGACGTCGGCGACGGAGCATCCGAGCGGGAGCGACTTGAGCGCCGGGACCGGGAGCATGACGTCACCCGCCGTCCGGTCGCTGAACTCGATCGCTCCGGACAACAACCCCTGGGCATCCTCGAGCAGGCCCTCGGCCCGAGACCGCTCCACGATCGACTGGACCTCGGATGCGGTAAACGCCGAGGCAACCTCGTCCTTGGGTTCGAACCCGCACCAGCGAAGGAATCCATTCGCGGCCCGGTTGAGAACGTGGATCACCGGCGCCACGGCACGCGCGATCCAGACCAGCGGCGGGCCGAACAGCAGCACCGCGCGGTCCGGCCCGGCCACCGCCAGGTTCTTCGGCACCATCTCGCCGAGCACCACATGCAGGTACACCACGAGCAGGAGCGCCAACGCGAAGGCGACCGGATGGGCAGCCGCGCGCGACAGCCCGAACGCATCGAGCGGCGCCCCGACCAGGCGAGCGAGCGCCGGTTCCGCAACCACCCCAAGGCTCGTCGACGCGACCGTGATCCCCAGCTGAGCGCAGGCCAGCATGAGCGAGACGTTCTCCATCGCCCAAAGGACGGTGCGCGCCCGGCGAGAGCCCGCGGCGGCGAGCGGCTCGATCGAGCTGCGCCGAGCCGAGATCACCGCGAACTCCGCACCGACGAAGAAGGCGTTCGCGGCCAGCAGTGCGATCGCGACGACGAGTGCCACGCCCCCGCTCACTCCGCACCCCCGGCACCTTGGCGTGGGCCGGCGATCACCCGGACGCGCTCAACCCGACGACCGTCCATCCGCTCGACCCGGAGTCGAACACCGGCGACCTCAACGTCCTCGCCCTGCACCGGCAGCCGGCCGAGCTCCGCCATGATGAGCCCGCCGAGCGTCTCGTATGAGGCGTCCTCGGGTACGACGACGCCGGTCATCTCGGTCAGCTCGTCCGGTCGCAGCAGTCCCGGAACGCTCCAGGTGCCGTCCGCGACGAGGTAGACGCGGGCCCGACGCGAGTCGTGCTCGTCGGCCACGTCGCCGACGAGCTCTTCGATCACGTCCTCGAGCGTCACGATGCCCGAGGTACCGCCGTACTCGTCGACCACGACGGCCATCTGGAGGCCGAGCTCGCGCAGCTCGACGAGCAGCGGCCCGAGCCGCACGGTCTCCGGCACGCTCGGCGCCTCGACCATGAGAGCGGCCGCGGGCACCTCTGAGCGCCGCTCGTACGGCACCGCGATCGCACGCCGGAGATGCACCAGCCCGACGATGTCGTCGCGCGATGCATCGATCACGGGGAAGCGCGAGTGACCGGTCCGGCGGGCCAGCTCGATCACCTCGGCGGCGCTCTGCTCGCGCCGCACCACCTCCATCCGCAGCCGATCGGTCATCACGTCGACCGCGGACAGCTCGTCCAGCTCGATCGAGTTCGTGATCAGCCGGGCCGTGCCGACGTCGAGCGTGCCAAGTTCGGCGGAGCGCCGCACGAGGGCCGCAAGCTCTTGCGGCGACCGTCCGCCGGCGAGCTCCTCCCGGGGTTCGACGCCGACCCGCCGCAGTAGTGCATTCGCACTTCCGTTGAGCAGCACGATGACCGGGCGGAGCGCGGCGGTGAACCAACGTTGCGGCGGAGCCACGGCACGGGCCACGGCCAGCGGCCGGCTCAGCGCCATGTTCTTCGGAACCAGCTCGCCGAACAGCATCGAGAAGACGTTGACGACGACGACTGAGAGCGTCCCGGCGATGCCGGCGACAGCACCGCGGGCCAGCGGCGCCCCGGAGAGCGGAAGCCGGAGCAGCGAGGCCAAGGCCGGCTGGGTGGTGTACCCGAGCAGGATCGTGGTGAGGGTGATCCCGACCTGGGCGCCGGACAGCTGGGTGGAAAGCTCGCGCACGGCCTTCCGCACCGAGCGGCCGCGCCGATCGTCCGGGTGCGCCTGCCGGTCGACCGCGCCGGGATCGAGCGTGACGAGGGAGAACTCGGCCGCCACGAAGAGAGCGGTGCCCAGGGTCAGCAGGACACCGAATCCGACGAGCAGCCACTCGGTCAGCACGGGCTGCCGCCGGCCCGGCCGCAGCGGCGGGCGGGCGCGAGCGCCGGCGCAACCCTCGTCGCGCACGCGGCGCCGACACCGGGTCCCCTGCCGGGGTGCAACCGGCCGCTTGTGGAGCAGGCCATGATGCAGCAGACCATATCGGAGGACCGATGTGCGACGCGTGTGGAACCCTTGCCTCATGGCAACGAGCTACCCGGCCACCACCCCGGACCACGCCGCGCACGGCCTCCGCACCGAACCCCTCACCACGGCGGTGACGGTGCTCGTCGTCGAGGATGAGCCGGACATCGCGACGGCCATCGCGCACCGGCTCGCCGCCGAGGGCTGGACGGCAGAGGTCGCCGGGGACGGGCTGAGCGGGGTTGAAGCCGCGGCGCGACTCCGACCCGACGTTGTCATCCTCGACGTGATGCTTCCCGGCATCGACGGCCTCGAGGTCTGCCGTCGGATCCAGGCCGAGCGGCCGGTGCCGGTCCTGATGCTGACCGCGCGCGACGACGAGACGGACATCCTGGTCGGGCTCGGCGTCGGCGCCGACGACTACATGACCAAACCGTTCTCGATGCGCGAGCTGGTGGCCCGCACCAAGAGCCTGCTCCGTCGGGTGAGCCGGGCCGGGCAGATCGCGGAGGCCGGAACCACGCCGCCGCCGGCCATCGTCGCGGGTGACGTCCAGATCGACCGCGCTCAACGTCGGGTCAGCCGCGCCGGTGAGACCGTTCATCTCACCCCGACCGAGTTCGACCTCCTGGTCACCCTCGCGGTCACCCCCCGGACCGTCCTGACCCGGGAGAAGCTGCTCGCGGACGTCTGGGACTGGGTCGACGCGAGCGGGACCCGGACGGTCGACTCGCACATCAAGGCGCTGCGCCGAAAGCTCGGCGCCGACCTGATCCGGACCGTCCACGGCGTCGGCTACGCGTTCGAGCCGCCGGTCGACCCGTGAGAGGCGAGCCGATGTCGAACCCGCGCAACGCCCGCCCGCAGCGACCCCACCTCCGGGATGTCCGTCCGCTGGATCCGCTGGAATCGATCAAGATCAAGCTCGGCGTGCTCGTTGCCGCGACCGTGGCGCTCGCCGCGTTCGTCACCTGGTTCGGCCTGCACCGGGGCCTGGGTCCGACCCGTACCCTGCCGCTCGCCATCGTCGTATCGCTCATCCTTACCCAGGTCCTGGCCCGCGGGATGACCTCCCCGCTGCGCGAGATGACCGCTGCCGCGAGCGCGATGGCGCACGGCGACTACTCGCGACGGGTGCGCGCGACCAGCCGGGACGAGGTCGGTGAGCTCGCGCATGCCTTCAACCAGATGGCCGAGGATCTTGCCTCCGCGGACGCCCTGCGCCGCGAGCTGATCGCGAACGTGTCGCACGAGCTCCGGACCCCGGTTGCCGCGCTCCAGGCGCAGCTCGAGAACATCGTGGACGGCGTGAGCCGAGCGGATCCCGAGACGATGCGGGCGGCACTCGCGCAGACGGAGCGACTCGGCAACCTCGTGACGTACCTGCTCGACCTGTCCCGGGTCGAGGCCGGCGCGATCGGCCTGGAGGCGCACGACCTGGACGTCGAGCCGTTCTTGCACGAGGCGGCCGATGGCGCCGCGCTGGTGGCCGTGGAGAAGGCCGTGACGTTCGAGATCGCCGTGCGCCCCGAGAACCTCGCCGTCCGGGCCGACGCCGACCGTCTCCACCAGGTGCTCGCGAACCTGCTGCACAACGCGGTCCGGCACTCACCGCAGGCGGGCGTGGTGCGGCTCGCCGCGTATCGCCGCGGCGGATCGGTCGTCATCGACGTCTCCGATGACGGGCCGGGGATCGCGCCGGCGGACCGCGAGCGCATCTTCGAGCGATTCCAACGCGGCAACTCGTCGGCCCGGACCGGGCAGTCGAGCACCGGAGGTACCGGACTCGGTCTCGCGATCGCGCGCTGGGCCGTCGCGCTGCACGGCGGGACGCTCGACGTGGCCGCCTCGGAGCCCGGATGCACGATGCGAGTCACGCTTCCTGCGCAGATCTCCCGCGCTACCGTGGTCGCGGACCGGGGGGATCCTGCCGAGACACTCATCGAGACCGACGACGAGACACACCAGGAGCCGTGAACGTGCCCGCAACGACCAAGCTCGACGCTGCCGACGGCGTCATTGCCGTCGAGCATCTCTCCAAGCACTTCGGCAAGGTCCGAGCCGTGGACGACCTTTCGTTCACGGTGCACCCCGGGCGGGTGACGGGGTTCCTCGGTCCGAACGGCGCCGGGAAGACGACGACCCTGCGGATCTTGCTCGGGCTCGTGCGTCAGGACGCGGGCACGGTCACGATCGGCGGCCGGCGCTATCACGACCTGCGCCACCCGGCGAGCGTCGTCGGCGCCACGCTCGAGGCCGCGAACTTCCACCCGGGCCGAACCGCTCGAGACCACCTGCGGGTGTACGCGCCGCAGGTGGGCGTGCCGGACAAGCGCTGCGACGAGGTGCTCGAGATCGTCGGGCTGACCACGATCGCGCACCGCCGGGTCGGTGGGTTCTCGATGGGGATGCGTCAGCGTCTCGGCCTCGCGGCGACACTCCTCGGCGACCCGCAGGTCCTCGCGCTCGACGAACCGGCGAACGGTCTCGACCCCGAGGGCGTCGTCTGGCTGCGAACCTTCCTGCGGTTCCTCGCGAGCGAGGGACGCACGATCGTCATCTCGAGCCACGTGTTGTCGGAGGTCGAGCAGACCGTGGACGACACCGTGATCATCTCGCGCGGGCGCCTGGTGCACGCCTCCCCGCTGAGCGAGCTCGCCTCGAAGGCCGAGGCCAGCGTCCGGGTGACCTCGCCGGACGACGCCGCGCTCCGCACCATGATCGAGGACCACGGCTGGCAGCCGGTGACGACGTACCCCTCGCCGCACCAGGCCGTGATCGCAGGTGGCCCCGACGCCGCCCAGGTGGGAGCAGCCGCGTTCGTGGCCCGGGTCGAGCTGCACGCCCTCTCCACCCACCATGTCAGCCTTGAGGACGTCTTCCTGCAGCTGACGCGCGATGCGGCCGAGGGCGATCCAGCCGTCGGCGCCGGCACCGCGGGCGGCATCGTTGCGGACACCGGACCCGTCGGCGGTGCGCGATGAGGGCAGCGCTCCTGACCGAGTACCGGAAGATCGTCACGACCCGCTTGTGGTGGATCCTGCTGCTCTCGATGTTCATCTACCTGCTCGGCATCGGTGCCGCGATGGTCTGGTCGCTGTCGATGGGCGACTCGATGGGCACGGGTGGGGGCGGCGGCATCAAACTCGTCGGTGTCGACCTCGCCGCCATCGTGTACTCCGTGGGCGTCACGGTCGGCTCGGTGTTCCCGCTCGTCGTGGGCACCCTGTCGGTCACGTCCGAGTTCCGCAGCCAGACCATCACCCCGACCTTCCTGGCCGAGCCGCGCCGTGGCCTCGTCCTCGCGGCGAAGTTCATCGCGAACGCCGTCATGGGGATCGTGTTCGGCGTTGCCGCCACGGCTGCCACCGCGGGTGGCGCGGCTGCGGTGTTCGGCCTGCGCGGCGACCCGAACTTCCTCGGCGATCCGGAGATCCGGCGCATCCTCATCGGCTCGGTGATCGCCCTCACGGTCTGGGCGCTGATGGGCGTCGCCTTCGGCGCCGTACTGCCGAACCAGATCGCGGCCGTCGTCGTGATCCTCGGCTTCACCCAGCTCCTCGAGCCCGTGCTGCGGCTGGTGCTCGGGGCGTTCAAGGCGACCGACGGCATCGCTCCGTACCTTCCGGGCGCAGCTGCCGACGCGATCGTGGGGCGAAGCTTCTACACGATCGGCAGCTCGCTCGAACTCCTGACCCGACCCGCCGGCCTCGCCGTCATGCTCGGGTACGTCGTCGCGCTCGGCGTCATCGGCCGGTTCACGACATTCCGCCGGGACGTGACGTAGCCGGTTCGCGCGACCGCTCCAGAGGTACTCGAGACCTGCCCTTGACGCATCAACGATGTGGCCGTTGCCTGCCCATTGCAGACGGCGTCGCGCAGCGCCTGCAGTGGGCGAAATCTGCTCCCACCAGCGGCGTCGCTGGTCAGGGCCGCCAGGTCGAGGGCATAGGCTGGTGCGCTGACGAGCCGCCGGCGGCGCCGACGGCATTCGGGGTGAAGAGTGGACGGTCCGCGCGTGTCCCAGACGGCAAAGACGCCAGCAAACGCCGCGTTCGGTGTGAACGCCTGGCTGGTCGATGAGTTGTACCAGCAGTACCTGGCGGACAAGACATCCGTCGACGAGGCCTGGTGGGACTTCTTTGCGGACTACCCGCCGGTTGACCCGCGGGCGGAGAACGTGCCCGCGGCCATCCCGCTCGATCGCCCGGTGATCGCACCAGCGAGCCACGACGAGCCGACGGTCGGCCAGCCGCCGGTCTCGACAGCCAGGCCCTCGCTCACCACGCTGGTGACGTCGTCCGCGGGCTCGGCTCCCGCCGTGGCACCGATCCCGGTGACGCTGGACTCCCCCGCCGCGACCAATGCGGCCGAGCCGCTGCCGGCGCCAGACAGCGCTCCGGCGGCCGACGCGGCTGCGCAGGCACTTGCCGCGGTACCCGCCGCGGCGACGGCCGCAGAGACGCCCGCCGAGCCCACGGTCGAAACCACCCTGACCCAGCCGATCGCCACCGCTCAGCCCGCGACGGCTCCGTACGCGCAACCCGGGCCCGGCGACTCGCGGCGCGCGCGCACGGATGCTGTTGACGAAGTGCAGCGGCTCCGGGGACCTGCAGCGCGGGTCGTCACAAACATGGAGGCGAGCCTCACCGTCCCGACCGCGACCTCGGTCCGATCGATCCCGGCGAAGATGCTCGTGGACAACCGGATCGTCATCAACAACCACCTCGCACGAACTCGCGGTGGCAAGGTCTCCTTCACGCACCTGCTCGGCTTCGCCGTCGTCGAGGCCATCGCGGACCTGCCGGCGATGAACGCGGGCTTCACCGAGCTCGACGGCAAGCCCGCGATCGCACAGTCCGCCCACGTGAACCTGGGGCTCGCGATCGACCTGGCGAAGCCCGACGGGACCCGCCAGCTGCTCGTCCCGAACATCAAGAGAGCGGAGACGATGGACTTCGCCCAGTTCTGGACGGCCTACGAGGACCTGGTGCGCCGCGCGCGCGGCGGCGCGCTCGGGGCTGATGACTTCGCCGGAACGACCATTTCGCTGACCAACCCGGGCACCATCGGTACGGTCCATTCGGTGCCGCGGTTGATGGTCGGCCAGGGCACGATCATCGGCGTCGGTGCGATGGACTACCCAGCCGAGTTCCAGGGCTCGTCCGAGGAGCAGCTGGCACGACTCGGCGTCTCCAAGGTCCTCACCATCACGTCGACGTACGACCACCGCATCATCCAGGGCGCGCAGTCCGGGGAGTTCCTCAGGATCGTGCACCAGAAGCTCCTCGGCGAAGACGACTTCTACGACCGCATCTTCTCCGCGCTGCGGGTTCCCTACGAACCCGTGCGCTGGAAGCAGGACATCTCCGTCGACCCGGACACGGAGCTCGGGAAGCCGGCCCGGATCGCCGAGCTGATCCATGCCTACCGCTCGCGCGGTCATCTGATGGCGGATACCGACCCGCTCGCCTACCGCCAGCGCCGACACCCCGACCTCGACGTCCAGAACCACGGCCTGACCCTGTGGGACCTGGACCGGACGTTCCCGACCGGCGGGTTCGGTGGCAGGAGCCGCGCGAAGCTGCGCGAGGTCCTGGGCCTGCTGCGCGACTCCTACTGCCGTACCGTCGGCGTCGAGTACATGCACCTGCAGGACCCGCGCCAACGCCGCTGGTTGCAAGAGCGGCTCGAGGGCGGGTACCGGCCGAAGCCGGCCGCCGAGCACCTGCGGATCCTGCGTCGGCTGAACGCCGCGGAGGCATTCGAGACCTTCCTGCAGACGAANTACGTCGGGCAGAAGCGGTTCTCGCTCGAGGGCGGTGAGTCCGTGATTCCGCTGCTCGACGCCGTGCTTTCCCGAGCGGCCGAGCACGGCCTCGACGAGGTGTGCATCGGCATGACGCACCGCGGGCGGCTCAACGTGCTAGCCAACATCGCGGGCAAGAGCTATGCGCAGATCTTCAAGGAGTTCGAGGGCAGCACCGACCCGCGCAGCGTGCAGGGCTCTGGCGACGTCAAGTACCACCTGGGTACCGAGGGACTGTTCACCTCGGACAGCGGTCACCAGACCAAGGTGCACCTCGCCGCGAACCCGTCCCACCTCGAGGCGGTCAACCCCGTCCTCGAGGGCATCGTGCGCGCCAAGCAGGACCGCATCGACCTCGGCGGCGATGGCTTCTCGGTCCTACCGGTCCTGATCCACGGCGACGCCGCGTTCGCCGGCCAGGGCGTTGTCACCGAAACGCTCAATCTCGCCGAGCTCCGCGGCTACCGGACCGGCGGCACGATCCACGTCATCATCAACAACCAGGTCGGCTTCACAACGGGCCCGTCGTCGTCCCGATCGACGCTCTACTGCACGGACGTCGCCAAGGGCATGCAGGTGCCGATCTTCCACGTGAACGGTGACGACCCGGAGGCCTGCGTCCGGGTGGCCGATCTGGCCTTCGATTTCCGCGAGCAGTTCGACCGCGACGTGATCATCGACATGGTCTGCTACCGCCGCCGCGGCCACAACGAGGGCGACGACCCCTCGATGACGCAGCCGCTGATGTACGGCCTGATCGAGGCGAAGCGCAGTGTCCGCAAGCTCTATACCGAGGCGCTGGTGCGTCGCGGTGACATCTCCGTCGCCGAGGCCGAGGGCGTGCTCCAGGACTACCGGGCACAGCTCGAGCGCGTCTTCACGGAGACCCGCGACGGCGGCTACACACCGCCGCCGGAGGCTGAACCGGTCGCCGGTCTCGAGCGCCCGGAGGCCCAGCTCGAGGACGCCGGGGTCATGGTCGGCTGGAAGACCGCCGTCGACCGCTCGGTGCTGGAGCGGATCGGACGCGCGCACCTGCGACCGCCCGAGGGCTTCACTGTCCACCCCAAGCTCACCTCGCTCCTCCAGCGCCGCGAGCAGATGTCGCGCGAGGGTGGGATCGACTGGGGGTACGGCGAGCTGCTCGCGTTCGGCTCACTGCTCCTTGAGGGCACTCCGGTCCGACTCGCCGGTCAGGACTCGCGGCGCGGCACCTTCGTGCAGCGTCACGCGGTCTTGCACGACCGCGACACGGGCGCCGAGTGGACGCCGCTGCTGTACCTCTCGAGTGACCAGGAGAAGTTCTGGGTCTACGACTCGTCGCTGAGCGAGTTCGCCGCGATGGGCTTCGAGTACGGCTACTCGGTCGAGCGGCCGGACGCCCTGGTGCTCTGGGAGGCCCAGTTCGGCGACTTCGCGAGCGGCGCGCAGACCATCGTCGACGAGTTCATCTCCTCCGCCGAGCAGAAGTGGGGTCAGCACGCCTCGGTCGTGCTGCTGCTGCCGCACGGCTTCGAGGGCCAGGGGCCGGACCACTCCTCCGGCCGGATCGAGCGCTTCCTCCAGCTGTGCGCGGAGGACAACATGACGGTCGCGGCACCGTCGTCGCCGAGCTCGTACTTCCACTTGTTGCGCCGCCAGGCGTACGCGAGACCGCGACGCCCGCTCATCGTCTTCACGGCGAAGTCCATGCTCCGGCTCAAGGCCGCTGCCTCCGGCGTCCAGGACTTCACCACCGGAACTTTCCGCGAGGTCGTTCCCGACGACGCCGTCGACGCCGCCCAGGTCGACCGGGTGCTGCTGTGCTCGGGAAAGGTCTACTACGACCTCCTCGCACACCGCGAGCAGGTCTCGGACACCCGGACCGCAATCGTGCGGCTCGAGCAGCTCTACCCGCTCGAGGTCGAGGCGCTCCGCGAAGCGACCGCAGCCTACGGCGACGCCGAGCTCGTCTGGGTCCAGGAGGAGCCGCGGAACCAGGGCGCCTGGCCATTCATCGCGCTGACCGCTCCGGAGTCGCTCGGCCGTCCGATCCGCGCGGTCGCTCGCGCCGCGTCGGCCTCGCCTGCGGCGGGTTCGCACAAAACCCACGTGGTCGAGCAGGCTGCGCTGGTCGAGGAGGCCTTCGCGCGCTGACCCGAGCCGTCCGGCGGGTGCGGATGTCCTCGCCGGTCTGGCGCGCGCGCCCTCGTCCGCGCGTCCTCCGGCTTCACCGCGGGTGCCCGGTCCACACTGAGATGACGCCCAGCACCGGGCGCATCAGTGGTCGGGAGGACGGACGTGGCGGACTGCGCGCTGCGCATCTGCGTCGTGGGAGACGAGCTCGTCGCCGGAGTCGGCGACCCCAAGGGTCTCGGTTGGGTCGGGCGGGTCGTCGCCCGGACCGCGCCCGAGGCGCCGCCGACGGTGATGACCCTGGCCGTACCGGGCGAGACGACGACGGCGCTCGGCCTGCGCTGGGACCAGGAGACGGCCCGCCGGTTCGCGCCCGAGGCGGACAACCGCCTGGTCGTGGCACTCGGGCGAGCGGACCACCGCGCAGGGGTCTCGCCGGCCCGTTCGCGGCTCAACCTCGCGAACATCCTCGATGTCGCCCAGTCGCGTCGGCTTCCGGTCTTTGTCGTCGGTCCCCCGCCGGAACGCGCGGCGGACGCCGAGGCGCTCGCCGAGCTCTCCCATGCCTACCGCGACGTCGCCGTCCGTCGTGGCGTCACCTACGTCGACACCTTCGCACCGCTCGAGCAGCACGATCAGTGGCTCGCAGACCTTGCGTCGAGCAGCACCGGGCTACCCGGCCAAGCCGGCTACGGGCTGATGGCGTGGCTGGTGCTGCACTCTGGCTGGCACAGGTGGCTCGAGCTGCCCGCCGACGAGGCCTGAGCCGGCAGGCCCNGGCNNGGTCGCGCCTCGATCGGGCGCAACCNAAGCCCTTCAGACGAGCGTCGCCCGGATCGCTGAGCGCGCCGAGTCCAGGACCGTGCGCACCGTGTCGACGGTGAGCTGATCGAGCTCGCTTTCGGCGGCCGCTCTGCGGAGGTCCGTGCGAGTCTTGTCCCGGAACCGCTGAAGCAGGGCTTCCGCCTCGGCCAACCGAGTTCGGGAGGCGAGACGCTCCTCCCACGCCGGCGCCGGCGGCGTCACTGGTGTCGCCGCGGCCCGCGCTGATTGCGCAGCGGCCGCAAGATCGGCACGGAGCCCGCGCATCGCGCCGCGGACGTCGTCACGCACCCGGTCGGCCAGCGAGTGCACCGTCTCTGCGAGGTCCTGCTCGATGGTCGCCAGATCCTTTCGCCGGGCATCGAGCTCGCGCCGCCCGGCATCGGTCAGCTCGTAGGTCGTCTTGCGTCCGTCCTCGGTCCGGCGGACGAGCCCGTCTTCCTCGAGACGGGCCAGGCGCGGGTAGATCGTCCCCGGACTCGGCCGATACGTCCCGCCGAAGCGGTCCGAGAGCGCCGTGATGAGCTCATAACCGTGCTTGGCGCCGGACTCGAGCAGCGCCAGCAGGTACAGCCGCAGCTGACCGTGGGCGAAGACCGGAGCCATCAGCACGCTCCGGCGTCCCGCAGGACCGTCAGGTGGCCCGAGACGGTCTGCGTCGACACGAAGCACCCGCCCGAGTCCGCACGCAGGTCCACCCGCACCTTGCCCGGCCGCGCGGACTTGTACTCATGGCCGTCGACGACGACGCGGCCGCCGACGCTCTTGGAATCGATCGTGATCCCAGTCGCGGCGGGCAACCGGACCGTGACGTCACCCGACACCGTCGTCGCGCGCACCGCGGAGGTGGTGGCGGCGATGTCGAGGACGAGAGCGCCTGAGACCGAGTTGGCCGAAACCCGGGAGAGCTTCCCCTGGGCGGTCAGGTCCCCCGAGATGGTGTTGAGCCGCAGGTCACCGCTGTGGTTGCGCACGATGATCTCCCCCGAGACAGTGTTGGCGGCCAGCGCGCCTGCGGTGGAGTCGGTCACCAGCGCGCCCGAGACCGTCGAGACCTGGGCGTCCTCACGCACTCCCGCGAGCAGACCCTCGGCGCTGACCGTGCCGAGCTTGGCGTGCACCTCTCGCGGAACGGCGATGTGCACGCTCACGCTGTCGCGATTGGCGAAGTGGCGAAACTTGTCCAGGAAGTTCTCCCAGCCCCCGAGCGTGCAGGCGTAGCCCACCCGCAGCTCGCCGTCGACGAGGCTCACCTCGAGCGGCTCCCCGACGACGGAGTGGACCTCGACGGTGGCTCCGGTGGAATCGTCGTCATGGGCGACCACATCGACCCGCCCGGCGACGATCTGCACGCGCAGTGCCCGCACCTGCTCGACCTCGATGATCTGCGGGTCGGCGACGACCCATGACTCGGTGGCCATGACTGCTCCCATCTCGCGATATATCTTGTCTTGAGAAACACGTTATATCGCGTTATGGGGGATGGCAAGGGACAACCCGACGGTCCGGCCGCAGGCTGACATCGTCGCCGGTCCCGCACTCCGGCCGCAGCCCGGTGACGAGGACTCGCGGCCGGGCAAGGCGCTGCCCGTCACGACCGATCAGACGATGACGCCCGCCCCACGCAGCTCGACGGTGAGGTCCTGCGGGTTCGAGGCGACGCTCAGTGCCTCGTCGTAGCTCACGGTGCCGTCCCTGACCAGCCGGAACAGGTGCTGGTCGAACGTCTGCATCTTGTAGTACGCGCCGTCGGCGATCAGGTCCACGATCGGCGGCCCGCTCGACGGGTCGACGATCACCTCTGCAGTGCGGCCGGTGTTCACCATCACCTCGACCGCGACGCAGCGCCCGCTCGCATCCTGCCGGCGCAGAAGTCGCTGTGAGATCACGCCCCGCAGCGACTGGGCCAGCGACGTCCGGACCTGCCTCTGCTCGTACGGCGGGAAGAAGTCGACGATGCGGTTGATCGTCTCCTGCGCGTCGATCGTGTGCAGCGTCGAGAGCACGAGGTGCCCCGTCTCGGCGGCCGCAAGGGCGGTGCGGACGGTCTCGACGTCGCGCATCTCGCCCACCAGGATCACGTCCGGGTCCTGTCGCATCGCGGCGCGCAGCGCGCTGTTGAAGTCGACCGTGTCCTGGCGCACCTCGCGCTGGCTGATGATCGCCTTCTTGTCGTGGTGCAGCACCTCGATCGGGTCCTCGATCGTCACGATGTTGACCTCGCGGTACGTATTGATCAGGTCGACCATCGAGGCGAGCGACGTCGTCTTGCCCGAGCCAGTCGGTCCGGTGACCAGCACCAGCCCGCGCGGTTCGAGGGCGAGCTCGCCGACCACCTCGGGCAGCCCGAGCTCGGCAAGCGTCTGGGCGCCGACCGAGACCCGTCGGAAGACGAGCGCGCATGCACCACGGGCCCGGTACGCGTTCACCCGGAATCGGCCGACGCCGGAGAGCGAGTAGGCGAAGTCCGCCTCGCTCGTCGCCCCGAACGAATCCACGAGCTGGGCGGGCAGCACCTCGCCGACCATCGACTCGGTGTCGATGGGACGCAGCTCCGGCGCCTGGAGCCGGCGCAGCCGACCATCGACGCGCACCCGCGGGGAGGATCCGACCTTGCAGTGCAGGTCGGAACCGTTCGTGCTCACAAGAGCATGCAGTAGCGGGATCACAGACTGGGGGCGCTCACTCACGACGTATCCATCGACGCCGGCGGCCCGAAACTTGACGTGTGCGCGGAAACTCCGCCGACTCGGGTCGACCGGACGGGTGTCCGGGGCCTGGTGTCCCAACCACCAGGCGGATTGTGGGACCATGGACGCTGCGGC
>JGI24134J36421_10000208_pt1 | contig 17043 bp, 18 predicted proteins | sample BarGraNGADG00312_FD_36421 | JGI IMG/M metagenome (IMG submission 36421) | reverse complement strand
CGATCAGTATAAGTTTTCTGTCCGCGACCGAGACCGTTTGAGCATCTGTGCCTGAGGGCGCCAAGCCGTTCACCTTTCCTTATCACGAGACGACACGGTCATGCGATCCCTGCTCAAACGCAACAAAAAGCGTAAGCCGTGCACGTACGTCTATTATAACCTCAACTTAGATTGAGTAACGTAACTCCTCACTTTTACCTTTTTGTAGTACCGATGAACGCTATCAAAGGGCATAGAGGTGCGGAACCCAGCGATTTTTTTTGGCAATGAGCGTTATTTCGTTGCGAACGCCGTCCCGGCGTCCCGTTTTTTGCCTTCTTCCAACGTGCGCAGCATCTCGTTCGTGTCAGTTGTCGGCGCTCTACAGCTGTAGTCCTGGCAGACGTACGCGGTGGGCTTCCCGTTGACACATTTCTTGAGCCGCGTTCCCGGAACGATATTAGCGAGCTCCGCGTCTTCGGCATTTGACCGCAGGAAGACGACCACGTTGCTTGGCAAGTATGCTGAACTAAGCGCCGTGAGCATGTCGCGCGTCTCCGCAGAGGATACATCTCCACAGACAACAGTTTGATATGATGGACCGAGCGCGAGGTCGACACCGTTTAACAGCTGTGTATATGCTTCTGGTGCACGGTCAACGTCTCTCGCAAACGCCTTGCTGAGACGCGAGGCCTCCGTGAGATACGCGACCTTCCCGGTAAGTAACCCCAAAAAAGTGAGGTTTAGCATCATAACTGAATTGCCCGACGGAAGTGCTCCATCATAAGCCCCTTTCCTGCGAAGGATAAGCGGCTCAGCATAATCCGCAGTCGCGAAAAAACCCCCTCCCACCTCATCGCGAAAGTGCCGCAGCGTGTGATCCAGGAGATCGAGCGCGAGCGACAAATACCCAGTCTCGAACGTCGTTTCGTAGAGTTCTAACAAACCCCATACAAGAAACGCATAATCGTCCAAAGAAGCGAAAACGGCTGCCTCATTCTCACAGTAGCGGTGAAGCAACCGCCCTCTGCGATCGAACATACGATCGAGCACAAAGTCTGTAGCGCGCGCTGCCGCTGCAGCATACACCGGCTCATCAAGGGCGCGTGCACCTTTGGCGAGCGAAGCGATCATAAGCCCGTTCCAGTCAGTAAGAATCTTATCGTCTCTTTGGGGGCGAACCCTCTTATTTCGCTCTTTGCGAAGCGTCTCACGTATGGCGCCCAAGCGGTTTCTGAGCGTCTCTTCTGGCATTTTTAGTTCTGATGCTAGCGCGGCCGGTGGCCTTTGCATACGTAGTATGTTTTTGCCGTTTCGTTTCCCCGTGCGTTCATCGCGAAAATTGCCGTTGACGTTCGTATTAAACGCCCTGCGAGCAAGATCGGCATCCTCCTTTGTGAGCGTACGTTCAATCTCGTCCTCGCTCCAAAAGTAAAACTTGCCCTCCTCACCCTCGCTGTCGGCATCTATTGCCGTATAGAACGCGCCCTCAGACGAAGTCATCTCCCGAGCGACAAACGAAAAGACTTCGTGTGCGACTCGTGCGTACCCGTCTTTCCCAGTAGCCTGAAACGCCTCGACATAAGCGACCCCCAGGAGCGCCTGGTCGTACAACATCTTCTCGAAATGGGACACCAGCCACTCCGTGTCGGTAGAATAGCGGTGGAAGCCAAATCCTATTTGGTCATAAATGCCGCCCAGCCGCATCGCTTGAAGCGTTCGTTCTGCCATCTTAAGCGCTTTTTGACTGCCTGTGCGATACCAGTATCGCAGGAGGAACGTGAGGTTGTGCGGCGTCGGGAACTTCGGCGCAGTCCGGAACCCACCATGTAGTTCATCAAAGACGCTTGCAAGGTCTTCATATGCGATCTGGATCGTAGATGCGGAAATTTCTGTCGTCGATGGTTCTGGCGATGACTGGCCGATTCTCGATATGATCTCGTCCGCAGATTTGTCGATTTCAGTTCTTTTCGCTAACCACACTTCCTTGATTTGCGGGATGAGCTCCCGCATCCCAGTTCGTCCAAACCGTGTCTCCTTAGGGACATACGTCGTCGCGAAAAACGGCTTACCTTCTGGGGTTATGACGATCGTTAGAGGCCAGCCGCCGGTGCCCGTTAGCGCCTGACAAACGGTCATATAGACGTCGTCTATGTCCGGGCGCTCCTCCTTGTCGACCTTTACATTGACAAACGCCTCATTCATCAGTGCGGCGATTTCTGGGTCCTCGAACGACTCGTGGGCCATCACATGGCACCAGTGGCATGTCGAATAGCCTATCGAGAGAAAAATCGGTTTGTCCTCTTGTCGGGCTGTGTCGAACGCCTCACGCCCCCACGGATACCAGTCGACGGGGTTATGCGCGTGTTGGAGCAGATAAGGACTTTTTTCCTGTGCGAGTCGGTTGCCCTGTGCACCGTCCGCACCGCGTTTGTGCTGCATAACGTTGTTCTTCATGCTGCGATCTAACGAAGTAGCTTACGCCTAAGCATGCTGCGTTCGGGCGATCGACATGGTCTTATCTCCGAGCATCTGCGCACAGGCGTGCCTAACGGGTACAAAACCTTTTACTCAGAACGTTGCAAGGGCGTACTATGAGACGCACACTTATCATCTTCTTCTCAGTTCTTGCCCTCTGCGCGCTTCTTACCCCTATCGTCTCTGCGCACTCGCCCGCGTTCCCAGGCAACAACACGAGCCTCGACTCTGCCTACGTGGTCAACGATCCCACGAAGTCGTGGGCGCTGTACACGACGCTCCAGCCGGGTCAGGTCCATTACTATCGATTCGATATCACTCAGGGTGAGAGCATATACGTGCAGCTTTACAAGAACACCGAAGCATCAAACCTCGGTTTCGTCCCAAGCTTCGTGCTCATGGGCCCGGGATTGACGAGTAACGGAACTGTTCCCGCAAACGTCGCGATCCCACCGGGGGCATCGAGCATCGTGATGCAGGGACAGCAGCCCGATGAGGCCACGTACGAGAGCTTTGGCCCTGGTAGCTTCTACGACCTCGGGAGCGTGGAAGTCAAAGCCCCCGCGACCGGAACCTACTATGTCGCTGTTTACGATGCTGCCAACGGTGGTGCCTACGGCTTAGCCATTGGCGAACGGGAGACGTACACGCCGACCGAGTACGTGCTGATTCCGTACAGCGTGTTCCAAGTTCACCTGTGGGAGGGTCAAAACCCGGTCGTCGCGCTTGCCCCGATGATTCTGGTGGTGGTTGTCGGGCTCGGGATCCTCGTGATGAGGAGCGACAGGCACGCCACGCTGCGATCGCCCTTCACGTTGCTCGGCACACTTGCGGGCCTCATCTTCATCGGGACGGGAGCGTACACCCTTGCACAGATGCTCCTTGCTGTCTCACGTTCTTCTGTTGAATCGGAAGCGGTCATTACGCTCATATTCGTACTCGTGCCCGTCATCTTAGGTATCCTCGCGTTGCGTGTGGCCTTGCGACGGCGAGAGCAGACGGGCGTCGGGCCGAGGGTTGCCATCGCCATCCTTGGGCTAATCGCAATCTTCGCGTGGGCCGGAATCTACATCGGACCGGCACTCGCGCTGCTTGCAAGTATCATGCCGGCATACAGCAGCAGCATGCCTCCACAAAAGGTGTCATAACGGATGGAAGCAGCAAAGATTCGAGAGATAGTCGATCTCCACAAAAAGTGGCGATCGGGTCAACCGGAAGGAAAAAAGGCCGACTTGCGTGGCGAGGATCTGCGTGAGGCGGAATTGCGCTGGGTTGACCTGACTGACGCTGATCTAGGTGGCGCAGACCTTACGGGCGCCAATTTAAGCTTTAGCATCTTGAGCGCTACGAACCTGAGAGACGCCCATATGGACAAAGCGACGCTGTACGCAGCGAATCTGAGCCGTGCGAACCTTTCGCGCGTCAAGCTCACTTACGCCACTGTCGAAAGGGCACAGTTGAACGGCGCAAATCTCTCCGATGCTAACATCCACAGCTCGAATCTCAAAGGAGTCCTGCTTGTCGGCGCGAATTTGCTGCACGCTGATTTAAGCTTCACACTTCTCAACGGAGCAGATCTGACGAATGCAGATCTGAGAGGAGCAAACTTGCATAAAGCCGATTTGACCTATGCCGTACTGCGAGGAGCGCTGCTCGATGGCGCCAAGCTCGAATAAGCCGATAACCGTGTTACCGACACAGCTGACGTAACAGGGACGTTTAACTGTGTTGCGAGTGGGACAAATCGTCAACTTTAAATGCGCGACTGACCGACAGTCCAGGAGGATGAGCATATCCTCCTAAGGTTATTAGTCCCTGTCTCAAAAGTGTGGACTTGAATATTCGCTTAGCAGTTAAGGGAGCGTGAAAAAAAGCATGTCGACAGATATCGGAGAGGTGCTAGGTGACGAGCGCGTACCTTCACTAGCTCGCCTGCTTTTAATGGCGGCGAGTGCAACTATCATCCTCGCCGGGGTAAAAGCTGCAGCCGGTATTATAGCCCCAACACTCTTCGCCATTTTTCTCGCAATCCTCTTAAGCCCATTGCTCCATAATCTCGAACGCAGAGGGCTTTCTACAAACCGAGCTTTAGCGGTCCTCGCAATAAGTGCGACCGCCTTGGGGNCCGGCATCATCGCTTTGATCTACTTCTCGATTAGCAGCTTCTTTAACTTATCCTCTAATACAAGCGACGCCAGCATTGCTAGTTCTCAACCATTACTTGCAGGCCTCGGCATTAACACAACTATTTTGCAATCGTCTACGGTGTTAAACGATAGGTTTCCGCTTCAGGCGACGGCCGCTATCCTGCAATCGATCGGCGGCGTCATCGTGCAGTTAATACTGGTGGTAACGCTATTTGTGTTCTTTTTACTCGCATTGCCGCGGCTCCACACGAGCGAGGTCACTGAATATGTAGAGACGCACCCGATCTCAGGACCGCTGCTCGCTGTTCGGAAGGACGTATTCGATTTTGTGGTTATTCGCACCAAGGTTAATCTTATCACCGCGGTTCCTGCTACAGTCATCCTTTTCATAATGGGCATAGACTTTGCGGTCCTATGGGGTGTTTTACTATTCTTTTTCAGCTTTATTCCGTACATTGGTTTTGCCTTGGCGACGATTCCGCCCGCAATATTTGGCTGGCTCGAATATGGACCAATCGGAGCGATTGCCGTTGTGGCGGTGTTTCTCGTTATCAACTTTGTCGCTGAGTACGTGCTCTTCCCCCGATACGCCGGAAAGGGGCTCAACCTTCCTCCTTACATCGTTCTGCTATCTGTGGTCTTTTGGGGCTGGCTTCTTGGTGCGCTCGGGACGCTAATCGCAGTGCCTATCACTTTATTGTTACGAGTTTTACTAAGCAATTTCACTGAGGCGCATTGGCTCTTCAACCTTCTTAGCAGTGATGATGGACACACTCGTTGAGGGCCGAAAAACTCTCTTTAGCCGCAGTCCAAGGACCTGCCTTTTGAACAAAAAACGGCCGGCGTAAGAACGAAAAAACAAATAAGGGCTGATTCGAGCGAGTTCGCTTTGCCAGCTTAAATGAGGGGACTGCAAGCCCACGACAACGATCGCTCCCGCCAATGGGAGAACTAACCCCTAAAGGTCGAGCAACGTCATTACACCATATATTATCCCAGCTACGATTACGAAAACGCCAACGTAGGCAACAACCGCTTGGGTTGGCGCGTTTGCGCTTAACGTATTATTAGCTGCGTAAATGAGCAGAGCCCCCGCTATCACGGCTGTTGCAGCTCCAAGAAGCCCAACATGTCCTTCTCGCACGCGATCGCCTCAATCTGTTACTTTCCCCATTTTGGCTCTCCCAAGTTTATAGGATCTTATTACAACAAGCATCCGAATTGAAAAAGTCTAAGCGTGCGCGTTTCGCCGTCAATAGCTAAGATAGGTTGAAGAAAGAACTTCTCGTTGCCGGATACTCTCAATCTGAATTCAAGCTGCTTTAGAGAGGACACATTCACGTTTTTACCAAAACGGGACTGTCCGACATGACTGGTTTTGCCAGCATTCGATGGGTTGCTCACGCTGGATTCAGGTCGAACGGCAGAAAGGACAACATTTCATCATCACTTTTTTAAGCCGAGGAGCCAACAGTACGACGTGTATTACTATAGTGATTGCAAACAGGACAGCGTGTATTAACGCGATGATGAGGCCTAAAATCAACAACAGCTTTGTAGATAATAATTTACCGAACATTGTTCACCTCGCGCGTGTTATTCGTTTACTTTTAGAGGCACACCTGAGATAAACTTTTGCCAAGCTNCGTTTCGGTTTTAACTCGCATTTTTTTCTATTTTTACGTTTAACGTCTGCTTTTGCCATCAAAGCCAATCGGGTGAAGCACGAGGGAAAGCAAAAATCCGAGCCCTTACTTTTTCCCCTCAAGAGAGTCTTTCCAAGTCCAACACTTCTGCTCGCATTGATTTAAGCTCGACAAGTTCTGTTTTAATTTCCTCCGTGCTATTCTCCAGTACAGAAAGTTTTTCTAAGCGCTCTTCTATCGCGTTCAGTTGAGTGATGACGTGTCCGATCGTCTCTCTGCTTCCTTTGGTGATTTCTTCCCGTTCTGCTCTGAACTTCTCGAGAAGGGCTGATGTTGTGGTGNCAGTCACCAGGCTCGTAAAGAGGATTGCCGTGAGCATCGCTATAACCCCAATAATCCTCCAAACCCGGTGTAAGGCACCGCGTCACCATAACCGACGCTTGTTACAGTAACGATGACATACCAGAGGGCATCATCAACGGAGTTGACATTGGGATTCACGCCCGATTCAATTGAGAAGAAGACAGTTGCGCCAACGATGATTACCAAGAGATAGATGGCTAAGCCATAGATGAGCCTAGTTTTTTCAGCAAATGCCAGTACTTCTTTTTCGATTCTTCGTGAGAACCGAAGAAGGGCAAAGATTCGCGCAAGTCGTAAAATCTTGAAGACTATGGTAAGCGGCATAGCGACGCCGAACGAAACAAGGGCAAAATAGTCAAAAGGGATGCTAGCGAAAATGTCGGTCCACTGGTGAGCTACGTAGCTCCATTTATCGCCCTCCTCGTTCACCCTCAGCAGGTATTCGACCAACAAGAAGAGGCACACGACCGCATCAAAAGTCGTGATTGACTGCACGGCACCTAACTTTAAGGGAAAGACTACCGTAAGGAACAAGAAAAAGCCATCAAAAACAATCAAGATAAAGCACAAGACATCATAGAGATATCTGATCCTTGAGCGCAGGCGAAAAACCTCGTCGAGACGTCGGATTTGTGCTATTATATTAAAAAACTCGAGTATATCCGGGACTTTCTCGATAGGCTTCATAATCTGGTAAGCTTGCCCGATCGGGTTGGCTACACCTAGGCGTACTACGTGCCTAGATGANATAAGACAAAATGCGATATAAGTTGCGCTATAACGCTTAGTGGCCCATTGCGGATCTTGAGCNAGATATGTGCGGAGAGTGAACGATACGCGTCATTCAGCGAAGAAGCAAGATTGGCTAATCCTCGGCGAATGTACAGTAAATAACACAAATCACTCGATATTCTCGACGTATTCAACTCCTTTGAGCGTCAACGATGCATACAGCGTCCCCTGGTACGAAGCGATAAACCCTTTTGCCTCCAAGTACTCCACGATCGTTTCGAGTGTTTCCCAGTCGAACCCATACTTCTCGCCGAGGTCGTGAGAATCGATAAGCGTCCCGAACCGACCAGCTGCTATGGTGTACATCTCGNGCAAGAACTGTTCCTTGTTCTGCTTCATCTCACCTGCAACACTCATCACTACAGTATTACAGACCGAAGAGAGAACCGCTGCGAAAGTGGTGCGAAAATGAACGATCTTGGGCGCCATTTATTCCCCCCTTGGTCACGTCCGCATCGATGACTTCTCTGGACCGTGACGAAAAGCTTGATTGGATAGAAATAAACGCGAGATTCCCCCAAACCTGCCTTATGTTTTTATGTGATAGCAGCGAAACTGTAGCAGACATGACCGAGAGTTGGTCGACTGAGGATGTAGATAACGCAGTGCTTGCCATCAGCGTTATCCTCAAGCGCTTCGGCGCCCTCCCTCAAGTACTTTTGAACGCCTACAAGCACGAGATCGAAATCGGAGAGCCCGCAGTGACCCGACGCTTCTACGAGCAATTGGTGGTCAACTGTCCACACGCGCTTGACCTCTTCACTATAAGCATAGCTGACGCGCTCAAAACTAAGACAGATCGCCCCAAAGGAGCTCTACGAAAGATCCCTATTGAATAACGTCGGCACAACGTATGCCACGTCGACTGTGCGCTTTTCACGCTATGGAAGTTGTTACAGGAAGTCGAAGTGCTGAATTCCCTCTATGATTCCCCCCGCGTAGCGTTCTCGTGCCCAGTAAACGTCATCTGGCAGATTGTCTGTGCTGAGTTCTAATTTGTGGTTGCCGACAACGACGGCTAAAAACCCGGCAGAAAGCAGCCCGATGTCGTTTCCGCTATCACCAGCAGCGAGAACGTTCTTTCGACGAATCCTAAGCCTCTTTCTGACGTAATCAACGGCCTCTCCCTTCCCCGCTCTTTTAGGAATAACGTCAAGGTCTGTCCCGCTCGAATAGAGAACCTTGTGTTCGATGCCTATTTCCTCAAGTCGCTTGTGGATCTCAGCTATGACGATGTCAGCTTTTTGAAACAGATGATAGCTCTGCTTAAACTCAAACTGGCGCGACTGTTGGAACAGATAAGGGATGGTGATAAGTGCCTCCTGCACCTCGAGCCGATCCCAGCCATGATCGATATATCGGGTCCAAGCGCCATCCCTGCGGTAATCAGAGCCCACATAGATCTCTGTTCCTACGTTACAGAGCGCGTATTGCGGCTCGCTTAGACACTCAGCAGTCATGATCTCAAAGGTTTGCACCTTATCACGTCCCGTGACGTAGGCGATTGTCACATTCCGATTTGCCGAAAGCAGAAGGGCCAACCTTTGATATGCGGCACGATCGCCGGTGAGGGTGTTGTCAATGTCAGCAGCGAGTAGCTTCATCAGCGCCCCTCATTGTGCCGCGTAATATAAAGCATCTATGACTGCCTGCTACGGCTTGACATTACGGGAATAACGGAGATTCAGAAGTGTACGATCCGAGCACCTTCAGTCGTGAAACGTGCGATTGCAGCGCGGTGAAAGCGCTCACAACTGCGTCGTCGGATGCATTCCCTTCAAGATCGATGTAGAAGACATACTCACCGAGCGACCGCTTTGCCGGNCGCGACTCGATTTTCGTCAGATTTAACTGACGTTCGGCAAAGATATGGAGCACCTTATAGAGCGCTCCTGGCTTGTTGTGCTTAAGCTCGAGAACTATAGACGTCTTTAANCCTGCTTGCGCCTCTATTCGCCTGCCGCGTCGCGCGATCACAACAAATCTAGTGAAGTTGTCCTCAACGTCCTGAATATCAGCCTTGACGATCTGCAGCCGATAGCGTTCGGCTGCGCGTGACGATGCTATCGCTGCCGAACNCCTGTTCTCGCTCGCCATACGTGCGGCTTGTGACGTGCTGCTCACTGCGACGACTTCCTTACCAAAAGACCGCAAAAAAGCGTTGCACTGAGCAATGGCCTGCCAGTGAGAGTAGACGACGCGNATATCCGCCCCCTCCTGGGCTGCAAGATAGTGGCGTATAGGCAGGACGATTTCGCGGATGATCTCGACTGGAAGGGTGAGCAGAACGTCGAGCGTGGTTCCGACCGATCCTTCAATGGAGTTCTCTAACGGGATNACCCCACAGTCGAGTCGGCNTTCGATGAGGTCTCGCGCGACGTCTTCAATATTAGCAAAGTAGCACAGCACCCCCTCAGCATACCCTAAGGCCAACGCTGCCATCTCGCTATAAGTCCCTTCTGGCCCCAGTACTCCGACGAGCATCGCTTTTCCTTGTGCTCACTTGCTAATAAGGTTCTTCGAAAANGTTTATATGGGAGCTTGTGCTACTGTGTTACACTTTAGCAATATGAGGAATAAGCATGGAAATCGGAAAACTAGTACGGCTTGAACGAATCACCAACCGCAATAGCGGCAATATCGTAGTCATACCAATGGATCATGGCATCTCAATTGGCCCTGTTAAAGGCCTCGTTAACCTGTCAGATATGGTAAACAAGGTAGCTGCGGGAGGCGCAAATGCAGTCCTTATGCAGAAGGGTATGGTGCCGTACGGCCACCGCGGATATGGACGCGACATCGGATTAATCGTACATATGAGCGCGTCGACGTCGTTAGGCCCCGACCCAAATGACAAAGTGCTGGTATGTACAGTTGAAGAAGCTCTCAAAGTCGGCGCTGACGCAGTGAGTGTTCATGTTAACATCGGATCTGAAACAGAAGCAAACCAGCTACAGAAGCTTGGTACCATTGCCGAGCGCTGCACTATGTGGGGTATGCCGCTGCTTGCCATGATGTACCCAAGAGGCGCGAAGGTCACAGATCAGTACGCAGAGAAGTTCGTCGCTCATGCCGCGCGAGCAGGCGCAGAGCTAGGTGCCGATATGATCAAGACGAACTACACGGGNGACCCCGATTCGTTTGCGCGGGTGGTCAAGAGCTGTCCCGTCCCAGTTATCATTGCAGGAGGGCCCAAAGTAGAAACCGACGCTGAGCTCCTTCAGATGATTTCAGACGCTATTGCAGCTGGCGCACGTGGCGTCGCAATCGGGCGTAATGTGTTCCAGCACGACAAGCCGACCGAAATCGTACGCGCGATCGCGCGAATCGTGCACGAGAATACCTCCGTCAATGAGGCGCTCAAGGAAATTGAGCGTTAACGTTAAATGACTGAGTGCGAGTTGTACGGGGGGAACTAATGAAGAGCGTCTGGATCAAGGCCGATGAAGGCCCGTGGGAGGAGCGAAAGCCCATTATCACCTTCGCACTCGAGTCAGGAGCGGACTGCGTGCTAGTGAGTGAAGCTGACATTGATGCCGTCAAGCAGCTAGGTACGATAACGGTGGCAGCGTTTGATGAGGGTGGCGGTGGTCACGCGGACATCCGCGTTGTTGGAAAAAGGGGTGAAGGTGACGGAACGCTTCCACTTTCAGGCTCGGCAAACGAAACCGCAGACTACAAGCGGCTTGTCTCACGGACCTCTGAGAGCGCCGCTTACGTCGTCGTCTCAGATAAAGCTCACGAACAGTTTGCGCAAGAAGTCGCGAGTGCGTGCGACCACCTCATCGTCATCGGAACAGATTGGAAGGTTATCCCGCTTGAAAACCTTATTGCTGCCTTAAAAGGAACGGTCGAAATTATCGCCGGTGTCAGATCGTTCGAAGAGGCTAAAACCGCACTCGAGACCTTGGAGCACGGCGCTGATGGTGTGCTTCTCGACACTAACGATTTATCGCAAATCGCTAAAACTATGGATTTTGCGCGCAAATCAGAGCACGTATTAGATCTTGTGCCCGCCACTGTAACGACGGTGAGGCCCGTCGGAATGGGCGATCGCGTCTGCATTGACACGTGTTCCCTGATGATGAGCGGCGAAGGCATGCTTATTGGGTCAGGTGCCAACGGATTTTTCTTAGTGCACGCAGAGACAGAGGAGAGTCCATACGTCGCTCCTAGGCCGTTTCGCGTGAATGCCGGACCTGTACACGCGTACATCTATGAGAACGGTAAGACGCGCTACCTGTCAGAGCTCGAAGCGGGCGACGAAGTGATGATTGTACGCAGCAACGGAGAAACGCGTCAAGGCGTGGTCGGCCGTATAAAAATTGAGCGGCGCCCCTTAATACTCATCGAGGCAGAAGTGGATGGGACGTCAATAAAGACGCTCCTTCAAAACGCGGAAACTATTAAGCTCGTCGCTGAATGCGGCACNCCTATTGCCGTTACCGCATTGAAGCCTGGAGACGTCGTCCTTGTGCACTTCGAGCGAGTTGCACGGCATTTCGGTATCGGCGTTGAAGAGACGCTTATTGAGAGGTGATCACATTATTCAACTGCGCGACGTGACGGTCGGAGGAGAGGAGGGGCCAAAGATCGTTGGCGTTATATACGAACCAAGACAGGCACAACAGGCCGTTGAAGAGGGAGTGGATATCATCGAGTTTCGGGTCGATCTCGCTGAAGACATTGATGGTGTAGTGCGCGACCTCGAGAGAGTTTCTCTTCCTATCATCCTCACTAACCGGCGGGTCGAAGAGGGCGGGAACGCAACGATTAATCGCCGAGATCAGCTAGGTCCTCTTATCTCATACGCGTCCATCGTCGATATTGAGCTAATGGCGCCTGACAGAGACGACCTCATGGCCGAGGCAGCTACCCAAGGTCGACCCACGTTGCTCTCTTACCACGATCTCGACGGAACGCCCGCAGAAGCGGCGATGCTTGAGATTATGCGCACCGCAAGCCATTACGGCGACGTTGTCAAGCTTGCAGTAACCATCGAACACTTACAGGACGCCCCTAGAGTGCTCGATGTAAGCCTTGCCGCTAAAGAGGAGGGCTTGACATTCAGCGTGGTGCCAATGGGATCGCTTGGGTCGCACATCAGGCCCATTATGGGGATCTACGGCTCCTCGCTACTCTACGGGTACGTCGGGCGGCAAATATCCCCTAAAATGCGGCCTTACGGGTTTACCGGGAAACGTGCATCGCCAGGGATGCTCAGCGTTTCACAACTAAAACGTGCTCTTACAGAGATCCGGTCATGGCAGTAACGACCGTTTATGGCGTCATTGGCAGCCCTGTAGGTCATTCGCTCTCTCCTTATATGCATAATGCAGCGTTCGACGCGCTCGGCATCGATGCTGCATATTATGCCTTCGACGTGGATAAAACGCAGGTCGGAAACGCAATACGTGGAGCCCTAGCGCTAGGGTTTGGCGGACTTAATGTCACCTTCCCTCTCAAAAAGGATGCTTTGCTTTACTGCAACCCTGACGCACTGTCAAAACGCCTCGGTGCGGTCAACACGATAGACCGCAACGGAGGAGGCTATAACACTGACGGCATTGGAGCCGTCAGTGCACTTAAAGAGGCGGGCATAACGGTTAAGGGCACTACCGTCCTGCTTCTTGGTGCCGGCGGCGCCGCGAAGGCAATTGCTGCGCAACTACTCGTTGCCGGAGCTCGCGTGCTCATCGCCAATCGGACAGAGAGTAGATCGCTTATCCTCGCCCGACAAATGACCGAAGCAAACGTCGATCGCGGCTGCGGAGACGTTGAGGCACATAGTCTCGTCGAGATCGATCACCTCGTTAATGAGGCGCGCGTACTCATCAATGCAACGACCGTTGGTATGCGCGGCGTTCTTGACGGGCAAACGCTCGTTAGAGCCCATCAAATGCATTCTAGGCTCGTCGTGTTTGATGTTGTCTATCACCCGCTTGAAACCCCCTTGCTACGCGAGGCGCGCTCCGCAGGTCTACAAACTATTGATGGAGTAAAGATGTTGGTGCACCAAGGCGCTGCGTCTTTCGCCCTGTGGACCGCAAAGGAGCCACCCGTGCAAATCATGGAGGCCACTGTGCGTGAGAGGCTCCTAAACGTGAACAGTGCGGAGAACGAGGACTAACGATAATGGCACTCAAGGCAGCAATCGTTGGTGGCTACGGGGAGATGGGGCGTTGGTTCGAAAGATTTCTTGTTGAACGCGAGATAGATGTAGCGCTTGTAGGTCGGTCCTCAAAAGCACACTATGCGGATTACGATTTAGTTGTCATCGCCGTTCCCGTCGACGTTACTTGCGACGTTATCGCTGAAGTCGCACCTCAGATGAAGCCAGGCGCGGTCTTGTTCGATATAACCTCCGTCAAGAAAGATCCCGTTAAGCAGATGCTAATCAGTGCGCCGCCAGGCGTCGAACTCTTAAGCGTCCATCCGCTTTTTGGTCCCAGCATGCCTGACATGGAAGGGCAGACCGTCATCGTGACGCCGGTGCGCGGCGAACGCGGGTGCAGGTTTCTCATCAGCCTTTTCGAAAACGCCGGCGCCCATATAGAAGAGCTTTCTGCGGATGAGCACGACCACGTTATGTCAGTGATTCAAGGATTGACCCACTTCGGATATATCGCTACGGGTGCTACGCTCGAAGCGCTTCGCTTTGATGTTAAGCACTCTCGCCGCTTTATGAGCCCTGTATATGAGATTCTAATAGATTTTGTAGGCCGCATTCTTGGACAAAATCCTGCATTATACGCATCCATCCAGATGAATGCAGATCGGTCCGTCCGCGAGGCCTTTCTGACACAGTGTGCAGCATTGGTTGAAATTATAAACGCAAATGATAGCGCGGCGTTCATCGCAACGATGAAACGGGCAGCAAAACATTTTGGCGATGCAGAACCGGCCTTAAAACGTTCAAATAAACTCATCATGGCCAACATAAAGGAGGTAGAGGACTTCAAAAGATCCATCGGAAGGACTCGAGGACTGAGAAACGTCTACACCGGCGCGGTACACATCGGTGTCATAAAGAGCGCTTCTCCGCGCGAAATCGCTGTTGAAGAGCGCTCCAAGGACGTTATCTTAAAGACGGAAAACGTTCAACTAATGTCCGACGAAGAGGTCTCACGACACCGATTGGCGCGCGGACAGCGTTATCGGGATTTTTCTGCAGTTTTCCCTCCTGGAGTTAGCCCAGATATCATCGCACGCGTACTTTCAACCGTCGCTGAGGTTACTGCCGTCGGCGTTATCGATCACTATGAGCCGGAAAGTAGTTACACTTTCCGCGTCTCGACCTATATCGACGGTGACGTCGAACGTCTTCACCGCGACGTGACGGAGCTCCTCGTAGGGATCGGCTGTAAAATTCGTTAAGAGGGTCAAATAGGGAGTCGCTTGGACAACGCGGTCGTAGCAGGAGTAACGTAGGAGTTTAAGATGGGCACGCTGGAAAAGGTCTTCATAACGGGCGCTACGGGGTTTCTTGGCTCTCACTTGGTCGATTGTCTAACGAAACGCGGAGCCGCTGTCAGTGTCCTCGTCCGTGGTCAACCTGATCGCATTGCCGGAGACGGGCCGCGTCTCCGTGTGGTGAGCGGTGACCTTAGCCATCCATTTTTAATAAGTGACGCGGCGACGGTGTTCCATTTGGCCGCCATCTCGCATGTTGGCCGTGCACTCGAAAATCCACTCCAAACGTTCGAAACGAACACGTCAGGCACTTTGACTGTCCTTGAAGCGATCAGACGGTCATCATCTGTAGAGAAACTTGTATTTGTAAGCTCAGCCCACGTGTACGGTAAGCCTCAGCACATCCCTATCGATGAAGAGCATCCTCTTCGAGCACAAGAGCCATACGCGGCGAGCAAGCTAGCAGCGGAGGCTTTCGTTTCCGCGTACAGCAGCGCGTACGGCATACCTATTGCTATTGCGCGGCTCTTTAACACCTACGGGCCTCGCCAGCATCCCGATTTTGTTATTCCTTCAATCATCAAGAGCGCCCTCACTCAAGACTCTCTGACGTTAGGCAACCTTACCCCAACGCGGGACTTCACTTACGTAGATGATATAATGGAAGCTTTTTTACGTCTTGCTGAAACCGGCGAAGGGATCTATAACGTCGCATCGGGAGTTGAGGTCAGTATCGAAACGCTTGTAGCGCGTGTTGCAGAGATTCTTGGCAAACCCCTCACCGTCTCGTCTCAGCGTGCGCAGCGCAGGTCGGCTGCCGTCGAAATCGAAAGGATGTGGGCAGATATCTCGCGTATCAAAGCGCTTGGATGGGCCCCGCGAGTTAGTCTTATTGACGGTTTGGCGAAGACGATCACCTGGTACCGCGACCATCCCTAGAAGGGCTTTGTTATGGCGGCATGTTATCATCTCGTCAGGCTGCGAGGGCTCGGGGAAAGATGGTCATGGGACTAGAACATTACAGTGAATTGTGCTAACTTCACGCGTGCGTAACGCACGCAGCATCGACAGAAGCGCGGACAAGCGTAGGAAGTCTGCCCCAAGTCGCAAACTTATCCCCGACGATCAAGAGGGCACCTATGACCCCGCTTATGTCCTTTATGGCACCAAAAGCCGCTTTGGGGTCATCGCTTAAGTTCCCAAGCGCTGAAGCAGCAGCGTCAGCCAAACACGCCGTCTTAGCGATAACACACGCGACATCTGCTGGACCGAAGCTGATTGACGGACCGACCGTAGCAGATGACGTGCAGACCCCCAAAAATCGGTTTGGTTCAATCTTAAACCCCACGTCTTTGAAGGGAGAGACGCCCCCGTATATGCCGACGATCACGTCGCGGTCACTTGTTAGAGCGATATCTCCCCCGTTATCGACGATTGCATATGGCGCGCCTGCGTCTACCATTGCCTCAACAGCGAGATCAGCGATAACGCCTGCAACCGCGGCCATCGGCCCGACTTTTGCCGCTGACGAGGCGTCGAGCATCCGGCGAACGATATCTGGAGGATTTCCGACATAATCTTCAATGGGTTCTAACGCGAAACGGAAGAAAGGATTCGACTCGATAAAATTTTCCAAACTGCGTCGGTTAACCCGAATCGCCTGTTTCGCACTAGCGATGTGCTCGGGCGCATCGGCAATGATTGTAACGACGGTCTGCTTAAGCTGAAACTTTTCCTTCATTCCTCAGCAGTCTTGAGGGCACCGTGCGGGCACATCGTCATGCAAGTCTTGCAGAGCACACATCGGGTGAGGTCAATCGAGATCGTCCTATCCTTGTTGTACGTAAAAACTTCCACGGGGCACACCGATACACATGCACCGCACTGCACACATTCAGCTTCGTCGAGCACGATAGGCGTATCCATTTCATGCACCTCGGTGCCGCGCCTCCTGAATGCCTCAGCGACCTCTTCGACTCGTTCGTCGGGCACATCGATCACTATTTCCCCAACAGACGCGTCTACTAACGCCCGATCGATGTTGATGCGCACGCCCGTTTCTAGGACGACGTCTGCGAGTAGTGGGTCCTGCATAATCTCTTGTGGAAACTTCAACACGATCTTCATAGATACCCTCTTGATCGGTTCACCTACATGCAAGAAGCTTGCTTAGATCCTCACTCGTAATGATGCCTACAACCGTGTTAGCCTGATCAACAACAGGA
>JGI24134J36421_10000199_pt1 | contig 17259 bp, 13 predicted proteins | sample BarGraNGADG00312_FD_36421 | JGI IMG/M metagenome (IMG submission 36421) | reverse complement strand
GGCCGGCGCACATGCAGCTAGCCGGCGTAGCTCAGTTGGTAGAGCAGCGCACTTGTAATGCGCAGGTCGTAGGTTCGAATCCTATCGCCGGCTCCATATCTTTGCTATCACTTCAGATTTGAACCTACGACCCAGGGGGGCCGGGGGAAGCATTCCCCCGCATTAACTTCTTAAACAGGGGGGTTTCGTAGGGGGGACGAGCAGTCCCCCATGCGGGAGCGGAACCCTGACCATCCAACCAACGACAACCGTGACTAACGCAGGGTGAAGCGACGTCGTGGGTTGAATCCTATCGCCGGCTCCTCCGTCTTTGACCGAACGTAATCCACATCGACCCGTCAAATCTATCAGCGCCGTGTATGCTCGCGCCGGTGGTAACATGTCAATCAGAAGCGCCTGCTGTTGGGGGCTCTATAACCGCAAAATCAGATTGTGAGGATCTCGCATCTCAGAGAACGTCAGGAAAAAGGCAACGCTAATAGTTAAGGGATACTGGACCCGCTGGAACGCAGAGACCTTGCTCCACAGGTTCACTTTCTATTTCCTGCTCATCGGTGGCTTTGGGCTCCGCCTGGGATACCTCTTCCAGCCCGTCCGAAATGACGAAGCGTATTACTACCTGGCATACTCGTCCAACTCGCTCAAGGTCGTGATGACTTCTTACAATGTGCCGGGCAACCACATCTTCCACAACGTACTGACTTACTTCACGACGAGGATATTCGGGAACAACGTGATCGCCTTGCGGCTTCCCGTCTTCCTGTGCGGCCTGCTGGTGATACCTCTGACTTACCTGGTGGTCCGCAAGCTGGCGAAGAATCACAACGCCGCGTTGCTGGCCATGGCGATGGTCGCGATATCTTCGGGACTTGTCGGCTATTCCACGCAGGCGGAAGGGTACATGATCCAGGCTGCTGTCCTTCTGGGCCTGGTCCTGGTGGGGATACATCTCATCAACACGGACAGCGCAGGAGGCTGGGTGGGTTTCACGATCCTCGCCGTCCTGGGCCTCTTTACGATACCCACCTTCGTCTACTTCTTCCCGCCGGTGATGATCTGGGTATTCATGTCCAGGTTTTTCGGACACTATGACCGGCCGAGGCTGGTGAAGAGATCGCTGGTGTCCCTTGCGGGAATCGTCGCTCTGACGTTGCTTCTGTATGCCCCGGCGCTGTCGGTTTCCGGCGCGGGCGCCCTCAAAGGAGACCCGCGGTTCAAAGGCGGCGTGATCGCGCTTCCGTGGTCGACGTTCATGCGCGGGCTGCCCACGAACGTGAACTCGATATGGAGCATGACGGGCGTAGGAATACCGGGGGTCTTTGTCGTCATCCTGCTGGCTGGTGTCGTCGTCACAACCCTTTTCTACAAGCGCGTGATCAAGACCGGAACCAACCTGGCCCTGATCCTCTTGCTCTGGATCGCCGTGGCCTATCTGGCCCTACGGCAGTTGGCCTTCCCGGGCACTTTCGTGCCCGTCATTCCCCTTTACATGGGGTTCGCGTCGATCGGCGTCTACGCCGTCTGGAAGCTGGTGGTCGCATGGGTAAAGAGAGTCATGCCCACACGTCTGCTGTCGCCTCTGATGTACGCAGTGGCGGCGTTCCTGCTGATAACGCTCGCCTACTCGATGGTCTTTGTCGCGCAGGGGCCATATCAGCTCGACGTCAATGGACGGATCACGGAAGGGACGATGCGGGACGCGAGCGCCATAACGCAGGTCTTGAAGAAGAACCTCAGGCCCGGGGACATGGTGATCTCCATGGCGGGCCTGGGCACCGTGCCTCTCGAGTACTATTTCCGCCAGAATCACATCCCGCTGAATTACCTCTCCGGCACCGTTGCGCAGACGAAGGACTGGGAAAACGGCAACTACTTCAGGTACATGAACGACCAGTTCAGCGCGATGACCCGCAACAAGATAAAGCGGGCGATACTGGTGAGTGATGAACGGGAAGGCCAATCGCTTTTCAAGGTGACGCAATACGCGGTCGCCTTCATGGGATTCGACAGCCAGAATTTCGGAGGGCAACCGACGCTGCTCCATGAGACCGGCTGGTCTATGGTTCAGGCACTGGAAAGGCAGGGAACGACCCCGATCACCATTAAAGACTTCCTGCCTGCGAAAGCAGAACATTAAGACATAAGTTGCAGTGGATATTTCTAGTGAGGATGAGGAACACAGGTCTTCCGGGGCGCGCACTCCGCATCCGGGTGCTATCATGTGGAACGAACCGGGGATTCGTGATTGAAGCGCTTTCAAGGCGAGAGACTTTTCTGTTAAGGGTGGCAGGATCTGTTGGACACACCTTCTGCGTCACCTGACCTCATAGATGGACATAAGGCAACGGGAAAATGTCTGCGATCCACTTAACAACCATGCTCGTCCTCGCGTTGTTTGTTGTCTACTGGTTGATGTTGCTGTCCTTCATCTTTCTTATGGGGAGAAGGCTTCGGGGCAGGACGGCAATACTCTTCCCCACCCGTGAGGACATCTGGGGGAAGGTCGACTCGTGGGCCTTCGCCACCGGCTACATGCGCGTGGAGCAGGACAGTGCGTCGCGGCTGTACCAGCGAGGTAAAAGATGGTGGTTCCCGTCACAGATGGTGAAGATCACTGCCGCGCACGGCTCGTACATCCTCGAATCCTGGCTGACCGTCAATAAGGTCAACAGGGTACTTTCGCTGGGTACATTTCCCCTGGAAATGAGCATTGAGCAAGGGGGCTACTTCGCCTTTCTCCCGCGGGACATCGCCAGGCGGCACTTCAACGAGCTTCTGAGTAGCCTGGGCGCCCCGCTCGTCTATGAAAAGCAGACATTCCTGACCCGAACGTCGGAGGTTGTGGCGCCTGAGACTGCTCCTTATGACGGGCGCCCGGACAGGGGGGAAGGAGGCTACCGCAGGCGTCGCGTCCATCGAGACATGTGGATCCTGCCACTGATGACCGGCACGGTCGTGATAATGATGATCCTGATGATAGCAACGGTGGCCATAATACCCCGCGTAAAAAGCCCGGCCCGCAAGGAGTACGACTCCGGCTGGAAGTACATTGAAAAAGAAAAGTATAAGGAAGCGGCGGCGGCTTTTGGCAGGGCTATCAAGCTGGATCCGAACTACGAGTCCGCCTACGGGTCTCGCGTGACTGCCTTCAACAACGCGGGCCAGTTCAACGAGGCGGTCGGCGCCGCCGGAAAAGCGATCCAGCTCTACCCGGATTACGCTTATGCCTACGAGGAGAGAGCCCGGGCGTATGCGGGGCTCAAGCGGTTCGCGGAGTCGATCGTGGACAACAGCAAGGCCATTGAACTGGACCCGAAGTACGTGACTGCCTATATTCATCGCGCGGGAGACTACGTTGTGATGGGAATGTACGACAATGCGATATCGGATGCGACCAAAGCGCTCGGGTTAAAGATATCCGATGAGTCCGCATCCGCCGCCCACACGAACCTGGGCCTGGCCTATTGGGGTAAAAGACAGAAGGACAGGGCGATCCAGCACTTCCGCACTGCACCCATGCTGGATCCCCAGAACAATAAAGCCGCACGCGGCCTCAACTCTCTTGGCGGCACAGAATTCTGATGGCGCCAAGGCAAGACCCACCGGCGGGTCTTGCTTGGAAGCGGCTCTCGGTGGCCTCAGGGAGGTCCTGCCCCTGTGATAGAATGTGCGCGGCGACCAATCCAGGAGGGTGTGCAGAAGATGAGCGGCGCTCAAGTCTGTAAGAGCTGTGGTATCCACAGGCGCACGTCCAGGAGCCTCACCTGGAGCTCCAACGGGACCATCACCGAGGCGCGAAATCCCGACCACCGCATGGTCTTCGCCGACGTGGACGGGCTGGGTGAGCTCTTCGCCAACATCGAAGGCCTCATCGGCATCTCGATTCAGAGCATCATCACCGAGAGCAAGGCCAAGGCCACCGGCGACTTCACCAAGGAGCTGATCCGAGGATGGAAGGGCGCCGTGGTCCGCCGCGCCGGCCTCGGCATCGTCATCAACAAGATGGGCGGCGTGGCGAAGTCTTTCGGCTACGGCGACGTGGAGATCCTCGACGTGGACTGGAAAGAGAACAGGATCGACTTCCGCCTGCACGACCCCTACTCGGTGCCGCTGATGTGCGGCGACCTGCGCGGGGCCACCGAGGCGGTAAAGGACGTCATCGGCACAGTGGAGCCCGAGCAGGAGGACGAGCACACCTGGATCGTGCGAGGCCGCCTGTCGCCTCCACCCTCCGGGATGGAGGAGCGTCTCGCCGCCGCGCCGGTCGAGCTGAAGCCCGGCGACGTGAAATACGAGGTCTGCCCGACGTGCGGCGTGCCGCTGGGCATCTCGGGCTTCGACTGGGACGTCGACAGGGGCATCATCAGGAACCAGGAGACCGGGGTACGGTACGCGTTCGTGGGTCCCGGCGGGATTCAGGCGATCTTCGACGAGCTGGCCTCCGAGCTGGGCGAGACCATCCCCGAGACAGTCATCGAGGCTCAGCGCATGCGAGTCGCGTCGCAGGACTATGAGGCCTGGGGGAAGTTCGGCTACGGCGAGTTTCGCGAGATGATCGCGATCCTGGGCTTCGGCAACATGGTCTCGTTCGAGGCCTCGGGCGGCACCTACAGCGCCACCATCGAGAACCCGGCCCTTCCGCTCATGATCGTCGGCACGGCGCTCGGAGCGCTCGAGTCGATGACCGGGAAGAAGGGAACGGCGGAGTGGTCAATCGAGGCCGACCGTGACCTTAAGATCAGCGTAAGGCCCGCATAGCGCTCGAACACGAACCCATCTCGATCCTCCGCTTCAATCTTGAATTTCAGCGTTTGCGTGGTATAAGTTGACCTGGCTTTCATGGTGCTGCTGACACACGATTGGGAGAACAAATGGACGCGGTCATTCACACCGAGGGTTTGAGCAAGAAGTATGGTTCGCTGGTGGCGCTGGCCCCCCTCGAGCTCGAGGTCGCCAAAGGCGAGGTCATGGGCTACCTGGGGCCCAACGGAGCGGGGAAGACGACCACCATCAGATTGCTGCTCGGCCTGATAATGCCCACCTAGGGGCGGGCGACGATATTCGGGATGGACGCCCAGAAGCAGAAGGTCGAGGTCCACAAGCGAGTGGCATACATCCCCGGGGAGGCGACGCTGTGGCCTTCCCTGACCGGCGAGGAGACGCTGCACTTGCTGGGAAAAGTACACGGGCGCCTCGACCCGCAATACCGGGACCTGCTTGTTGAGCGCTTCGACTTCGACCCCAGCAAGAAAGTGCGCACCTACTCGAAGGGGAACCGCCAGAAGCTGGGCATCCTCGCCGCGCTGATGACGCGGGCGGACCTGCTGGTGATGGACGAGCCGACCAGCGGGCTCGACCCGCTGATGGAACAGGCCTTCCGGCTGACCATCAACGAGGCCAAGACGAACGGACAGACCGTCTTCCTCTCCTCGCACATACTTGCCGAGGTGGAGGCGCTCTGCGACCGCCTGGCAATCCTGCGCAGAGGAAAGCTGGTCGAGCTCGGCACGCTGGAGCAGATGCGGCACCTTTCCTCGGTGACGGTGGAGGCGACGTTCGACGAGCAGGCACCCGAGGTCAGCGGCATCCAGAGCGTGAGCGCCGTGCATGTNACGGGTCGCCAGTTGACCTGCCAGGTCCGAGGCGAGATCGCTCCCTTGCTGGCGGTCCTGTCGGCCGCCCGGCCCAGGACTCTCCTGATCCGCGAGCCGTCGCTGGAGGAGCTGTTCCTGACGCTCTACGGTGAGGACGAAGCGGCCGGGGAAGGCGACGATGGGAGCTGAAACGGCGGCCGCCACGGGCGAGCAGACCGTGCAGAAGTTCCGCTCTCCCGGCACGGTTATCGCGCGTTTCGTCGCGCGCAGCGTGTCCAAGACCGCCGCGATAGTCGGGTATGGGTTCGCCATCTATGTCGTCTCGTCGATCTACGGCTTCACCAAGACCTACGCGACCCAGGCCTCGCGCGAGACGCTCGCGAAGCTCTTCGGCAACAACGCCGGGCTGCAAGCCTTGTTCGGCGTCGCGCACCATATCGACACGGTCAGGGGCTTCACCGCCTGGCGCACCCTGGGGGTCCTGACGATAGTCGGGGCCATCTGGGGGCTCGCGGTAGCGACGAAGCGGTTCAGGGGCGAGGAGGAGCAGGGGAGATGGGAGCTCTTCCTGTCGGGCCAGACGACGTCGCGGCAGGGCGCGCTCAACAACATGGCGGGTCTCGGCGTGGGGCTCTTCATCATCTTCGCGCTCGTCGCGATCGTGACCGGCATCATAGGAAACGTGAACCATCAGCACTTCGGCGCCAGCGAGATCCTCTTCTACACCGTCGCCCTTGTCGCGAGCACGGCGATCTTCATGGCGGTGGGGGCGCTGGTGAGCCAGATCATGCCCACGCGCCGGAGGGCGGTCGGGACCGCGGCAGCCCTGTTCGGCGTCGCGTTCCTGCTGAGGGCGATCGGAGACGCGAGCAAGAGCGCGCACTGGCTGACCTACCTCAGCCCGCTGGGCTGGATCGAGAACACCCGCCCCCTCACGGGAAGCAGCCCGCTCTGGCTGATTCCCGTTCTCGGGCTGATCGTCGTACTCGGCGCTCTGACGGTGTACCTGGCAGGCAGGCGCGACCTGGGAGCGAGCCTGGTGCCGGACAAGGACACCGCGAGACCCCGCACCAGGTTCCTCAACACGACTTTCGGGCTCGCGCTCAGAGAGACGAGGGCAGGCGTGATCGCGTGGGTCGCCGCCCTGGGGGTGGCCGGGCTGGGGATGGGAGCTGTCGCCAAGGCCGCGGGGGAGGCCATGGCCGCCTCCGCGGGCGCGCACAAGTTCTTCACCAACATAACCAGCCAGAGGGCGATCGGCGCCCAGACCTACCTGGGCGTCGTCTTCCTGATGGTCATGACCGTTCTGATGGCGATGGCGGCCTCCGGGGTCAACTCGATGCGCGAGGACGAGGCGGAGGGCTACCTCGACAACCTGCTGGTGCGGCCGGTGTCACGGCTCAAGTGGCTGCGGGAGCGCCTGGGCATCGTGGTCGTCTCCGTCGCGCTGGTGGGAGTGACGACAGGCCTGTTCACCTGGCTGGGCACCGCGAGCCAGCACGCCGGGCTGTCGTTCGGCAAGGTGGTCCAGGCCGGGGTCAACTCCGCGGTCCCGGCGGCCGTGATCGTCGGAGTCGGCATATTGATGCTCGGGATCAAGCCGCGCTGGGCCTCGGCCGTGATGTACGCGGTGATCGGCTGGTCTTTCCTGCTGGAGCTCATCGGCCCGATAGTCAACCTCAACCACTGGGTGCTCGACACGTCCCTGCTGCACCATGTCGCGCTGGCACCGGCGGCGGACCCCAGGTGGTCGGCGGCTGCGATCATGCTGGGGATCGGCGTCGCGGGCTGCGCCCTCGGCGCGATCGTCTTCAACAGGAGGGACCTGGCAGGGCAATGAGCCGGGGTATCAGGCGCACGCGGGTTCATTCCTGCCGCCGCCGGCAGGATAGGCGCCGGACCGACCGAAGAAAGCAGTACGGTCGGTAATCAGGCCATGGCGCGATGCGCGGAGTGGTGTTTCCTTTGAGAGTCAAGCTGCCGGACAAGGTCCAGATCGAGCCGGTTGGAAAGTGCAACCTCAATTGCAGGATGTGCCCGGGCGGGATCAGGCGCAAAGGCAAGCAGGCCTTCATGCCGCTGGAGATGTTCGAGGGGCTGCTGGACCAGTTCAAGCAAGCGCGCGAGATACAGCTTCAGGGGCTGGGGGAGCCGATGCTGCACCCCTCTTTCACACAGTTCATCGACCTGGCCGCACAGCGCGGGCGGAAAGTCGGGGCCGCCACGAACCTCACGCTGCTCAACGAGAAGATAGCCAACAGCCTGGTCTCGGGTGCGCTCGACTCCCTGGCGGTCTCCATCGAGAGCCCGTCCGAGACCACCTACGGTTGGCTGTGCCGCGAGGGCAGGCTCACGGAGGTCCTGTCCAACCTGGAGATGCTGCTCGCCCGGCGCGATTCGGCGGGCACGGGCAAGCCGCGCGTGACGGTCACCTCTTACATCATGAGAGAGAACATGGCGCAGCTGCCCCAACTGGTCGAGCTCGCGGGCTCGCTCGGCGCCGACGCTTTCACGGCGGAGAACCTTCCGGGCACGATGGAAGAGCCCGCCCTGCCCAGGAACTACAGGCCCGTCAGGGACTTCGTCGCCTGGCAGATGCCGACCGCCGAGGACAAGCTCGTGTTGAAGGAGTCGTTCGGCAAGGCACGGAATGCCGGCCGCAAGAACGGGGTCGAGGTGACTCTGCCTCCACTGAGGCCGGGCAGAAATGGGAACGGCAAGAAGGACTGCGACTGGCCGTGGCGTGAGGCATTCGTGAGCAGCAGCGGGAAGATGATGCCTTGCCCGAACGTGGGCACACCGGACCGCAGCCACATGGGCGACGCCGCCTCCGAAGGGGTGGCAAGCGTGTGGAACGGCCCGCGATTCAGTGACTTCAGGAACAGGCTTTCCGAGGGGGATCCCCCCGAGATCTGCAGGCACTGCTGCACGGCGAGCGCGCCGGGCGCCTGAGCCCGCTTACTCGTTTCCGGCGAGCGGCTGCCTGTTGAAAAGCCTCAGGCTCCAGGAATGCCACGCGAGAGTCTCTTTCGATTGACGCTCACGCGAGACCTCACCGGTCAGGCTCGACCGGTGAAAATTGACGGGGCTCTGCTTTAGCAGGTGCTGGTTGCGCCGATGGGCGGCCAGCCAGCCCGTGCTCTCCAGCAGTGGTCTCGGAGAATCATGTTCCATTCCCACTAAACACCCACCTCCCATTTTCAACCAGCAGACCGAGCACCATATCACTAGATTCGTTGCGGGCTCTATTTATTCCTTCAGGACCCGAACCGGACCCGGCCGTTCGAGCGGCACGCATATTCGACCGCCTTCTTCGATTGGCCCTTCGTCTGTCCTGCTATACTTGTCCCCGTGGTAGCGGGGGCGAGTGTTCCGCTCGAATGCCGAGGTATCTGTGGGATGGAGCACCAGGAACATCATTGGAACTCGCGGCGTCTTTGTTTTAACATCGTGCCGAGGCGGGCGCTCCGCACCGGGAACTTTTCGCGGAGGAAGGAAGCGAGATGAACCGAAGACTGATAATCGTGTCCGTAGTAATTGGCGTGCTTGCGATAACGGCTCTAGTGATCGGGGGTTGCGGGGTGTCACAGAAAAACGGGAACGCACAGGGCAAGTCCAAGAGTACGACTCCGGCATCGACGCCGGCGGCCCAGGGGTCGTCGCCGTCCGCTGCTCAGATAGGGCCTGACGGCAAGCCGGTCAAGACCCTGGCCGACTTCCCCGACGGGCAGGACGGCGCGAACGTCGAGGCCGTCATCAAGACCGACAAGGGCGACATCGTATTGGGTTTCTACCCGGACGTGGCGCCGGTGACGGTGGCGAGCTTCCTCCACCTGGCGAGGACGGGTTTCTACAACGGGACGACATTCCACAGAGTGGTCCCTGACTTCGTCGTGCAGGGCGGCGATCCCAAGAGCAAGGACCCCAACGCCACCGACGTGGGAATGGGCGGTCCCGGCTACTACCTGCCGCCCGAGTTCAACAGCTGGCAGCACCTGGCGGGGTCGCTGGCAATGGCCCGTTCGCAGAGCCCGGCGTCCGGCGGCAGCCAGTTCTACATCTGCCTGGCGCCCCAGCCGAGCCTCGACGGGCAGTACACCGTGTTCGGTCAGGTGGTATCCGGCATGGACGTCGTCAACAAGATCACCCAAGGCGACGTCATGCGCTCGGTGACGATCCAGCCGAAGACCCCGTAGCCTGATGGCGCGGGTGGAGGCCGGGCGGTGATCCGGGAAGGGCGCATTGCAGGGGTAAAGCGGTGCGTCGTTGCCGCTGCCGTCTGCGCCGCTTCTCTTTCCGCTCTCGCCGGGTGCGCGGCACCAACCGCCACCGGGCGCATGAGAGTGTCGGCTACGATATGGCCGCTCGCCGACTTCTGCAAGAACGTGGGCGGTGACCTGGTCGATGTCCAGTCGCTCATCCCCCCGGGCGCGAACGCTCACACATATGAACCGACCCCCAGTGAGTTCACTTTCCTGAACCAGTCGAAGGTCTTCGTGATGGTCGGCCTGGGGCTCGAGACCTGGGCCACCACCGTCATAAACAAGGCCGGCAGGCCGGGCACTGTTATAGTAGTCACGTCCGATGCCGTCCCCAAGGCCAGGTTGATCAAGGCAGGGGCATACAACGGGGAGCCGGGGTCAGCGGGCGCGCCCTGGGACCCTCACATCTGGCTGGACCCGACGATCGCGGTCTACCAGGTCGAGGCGATCAGGGACGGGTTCATCAAGGCCGACCCGGCGAACGCCGCGACTTACAAGGCGAACGCCGCGTCGTACGTGGCTAAGCTCGAGGCGCTCGACCGGGAGTTAATGGCCGCGACGTCGAAGTTCACTGGCAGGAGCTTCGTGGCGCTGCACCCGGGCTGGACTTACTTCTCGCGCAGGTACGGGATACAGCAGGCGGGCGCCGTGCAGGAGTTTCCGGAGCAGGAGCCGAGCGGAAAGCAGATCGCCGACATCGTCAAAAAGATCAAGGAGCTCAACATCAAGGTCATCTTCGCCGAGCCGCAGATCAGCGCCAAGGCGGCGCAGGTCATCGCCCAGGAGATACCGGGGGTGAGGGTGCTCTTCCTCGATCCGCTGGGCAACCCGGCCAAGCCGGACGTCAGCACCTACATCGACATGATGAAGCACAACGCGGCGGTCATGCGGGAGGCGCTGCAGTGAGCGCGGTGAGGCGCAAAGAGAGCCACTCCTGTAAGGTCGGGGAGTACTTCGACTCCACCGAGGGAGGGGCGCGCGTGCTCATCGACCTCGAGCACGTATATGTCAGCCTCGGCGGGCACCCCGTTCTCGAGGACATCAACTTCACGCTCAAGGACCGCATGTTCCTGGGCGTGATCGGCCCTAACGGCGCGGGCAAAACTACCCTGCTGCGCGTCATGCTGGGCCTGGTCAAGCCGGACAGCGGCACAGTCTGTGTCATGGGCATGAGCCCGGGGGAGCTCAAGGGCGAGCTCCACCACATCGGCTACGTCCCGCAGAACGTGCTCTTCGACCCCATATTCCCGGTCTCGGTCTTCGACGTCGTGATGATGGGCCGCATCTGCTGCATCGGGCGTTTCCGCTTCGCCTCCAGGGCCGACAAGAAGGCGGTGATGGACAGCATACACATCGTCGGGCTCGACGGCCTGGAGAAGAGGCTGATCGGCGAGCTCTCGGGGGGCCAGCAGAAGCGGGTGTTCCTGGCACGCGCGCTGTGCCGCGAGACCAAGATACTGCTGCTGGACGAGCCGACCTCCGGGCTGGACGTGCCGGCCCAGCGCCAGTTTATGGACCTCTTGACCGATCTCAAGGAGAACCTCGGGCTCTCGGTCGTCTTCGTGTCTCACGACGTCAACGTGCTCGCAAAGCACGCGGACGAGATGGTGTGCATCAACCGCGCCATGCACATCCATGGAAAGCCCGGCGAGGTGATCGGCTCCGACCGGCTGCAGGAGGCCTACCGCTGCGAGTTTGATTTTCTCATTGGGGCCGGGGACCACCACGCCGGCGGGGAGGCGCCCTGATGCTATCCTACGGCTTCGGGCAGACGGCGCTGATCGGCGGGATACTGATAGCGATAACCTGCTCGCTGATGTCGTTCTTCATCATCGTGAGGCGGCTGGCGTTCGCCGGCATGGGGATATCACACGCGGCCTTCGGCGGGGTGGCCATCGGCATCGCGGCGGGGGTGAACCCCATCGTCACCGCCGGCGGCTTCTGTGTGATGGTCGCCTGCGGGATCGGCTGGTTCTCGCGGAAGGGCAAGCTGCACGAGGACACAATCATCGGCATACTCTTCTCGGCGTCCATGGCGCTCGGTGTGGTGCTCATCGCCGCGGCCCATGCGTACAACCAGGACCTGCTGAGCTACCTGTTCGGTAGCATACTGGCGATCTCCTGGGTCGACGTCATCGCCCTCGGCGTGCTCTGCGCGCTGGCGGTCGGCTTCATGGTGCTGTTCTTCAAAGAGCTGCTCTTCTTCTCGTTCGACGAGGAGACCGCGACGGCCAGCGGCGTCCCGGTGAGGACCGTCTACTACGGCCTCCTCATCACGATCGCCCTCACCATCGTGGTGTCGATCAAGCTGGTGGGGATCATCCTCATCAGCGCTCTGATCGTGATACCGGGGGCGACCGGGTTGCAGCTCTCTCGAAACTATCGTCGCGTGATCCTTTTCTCGGTCGCGAGCGGGATCATCTCCGTCGTCGTCGGCCTGCAGCTCTCTTTCAGCTTCAACGTCGCCTCGGGGGCGACCATCGTCCTGGTCATGTTCGCGCTCTTCCTGCTCGCCGTGGCGCTCTCGCCGCGCCGCAAGTACATGATGAGGCTGTTTGGCCGCCAGGCCGTGCCGGGAGAGGCACAGGAGGCCGAGTGAGCGGGCTCCAGACCGCCCCCGACTATCTCCGCGGCAGGATCATCGATATGCACGCGCACTTCTTCCCCGCCAGGCTTTTCGCTTCCATCTGGGAGTGGTTCGACGCGCGCTGCTGGGGCATCCGCTACCGGCAGACCCCGGAGGAGCTGGCCGAGACGCTGCGCGGGTTCGGCGTCAGCAGGTTCGTCACCTACAACTACGCGCACAAGGCCGGCATGGCCGCCGACCTCAACAGGTGGACCGCGGAGTTCGCGGCGCGCGTGCCCGGCGCGCTGCCGTTCGCGACGGTCTTTCCCGACGACGGGGGCAACCTCGAGATGCTTGCCTCGCTGTTCGACGAGCATTCTTTCCTGGGGGTGAAGCTCCAGCCGCTGGTGAGCGACTTCTACCTCTGCGACGAGCGGATGATGGACGTCTACCGCATGCTGCTGGAGCGCGGCAAGATACTGGCGGTGCACGCGGGCACGGCGCCGGTCGCCAACCAGTACGTCGGCGCCGACTACTTCGAGCCGGTGATGCGCGAGCTGCCTGAGCTGAAAGTGGTCGTGGCGCACATGGGCGCCTACGAGTTTGACCGGTTCTTCGCCATGGCGCGCGCCTACCCCAACCTCCACCTGGACACCTCGGTCAACTTCATAGACCCCGGCGTGATGGCGGAACTGGTCGCGCGCGGCGAGTTCCCGCCCCTGCAGGTGCCCAACGCCTTCGACCCCGACGTGCTGCTCGAGCTGTCGGACCGCCTGCTCTTCGGCAGCGATTACCCAAATATCCCTTACAATTATTCCGATTGCATCGAAAGCATCCTCGCGCTGGAGCTCGGGGAGGAGTTCAACCGCAAGGTGTTCTTCGAGAACGCCGGGCGGCTGATAGCGGGGGCATAAGAAGGAGCCCGATTGCGAATCCTCATCTGCCACGGTTACCTGCTCAAGGGGACCGGCAGCAACATGTACGTGCAGTCGCTCGCCCGCGCGCTCTGCAAGCAGGGGCACGACGTCCTCATCATGTGCCAGGACCCGGACCCCAGGCTCGACTTCGTCTCGTCTTTCGTGAGCGAGAGGCCCGACGGGACGCAGCAGATCGAATGGGAGCGCCAGACCGGCTATCCCGGGATGGGCAGCGTCTACAAGCCGGATATCGGAGGGCTGCTTCCCGTGTACGTCATGGACAGCTACCCCGGCTTCAACGTCAAGGAGTTCACCGACCTCGATACCGTCGAGCTCGAGTGGTACGTGGACCGCAACCGCATGGCGCTCGGCCGCATCGTCGAGCAGTTCGCGCCCGACGTGGTACAGGCGAACCACGCGGTGATGATGCCCTACATCATCCGCCCGGTCGCCGAGGGCGCCGGGCTCTCCTACTACGTCTCCATCCACGGCTCGGCGATCGAGTTCACGGTGAAGAGGGACTCGCGCTACATGAGGTACGGCGTCGAAGGTCTCGCCGGGGCCGCGCGCATCATCGTCCCCAGCGAGCACACGGCGCGCCAGGTGACCGACGTGTTCGCCGCCGAGATCGACGGGCTTGACGAAAAGATAGCGCTGCTGCCGCCGGGCGTGGACACCGAGCTGTTCAACCTCGCGGAGTACGGCCTCCTCGAGTCGGTCGAGCTGTTGACCGAAGCGGTCCGGGAGCGGACCGAGGGAGTGACGGTGGGCGATTTCCGCCGGGGGAGGGCGGCGGGTCCGCTGCGGCTGACCGAGGAGGCGGACATTCTTGAGAACGTCGAGCGCATCAACGCCCTGCACCCCGACTGGCTGCCGGAGGACCACCTGTCCGAGAAGCTCACCGCCTTCGCGCGCGAGGGCGACCCCTTCTTGATGTTCGTCGGAAAGCTGCTGGAGACCAAAGGGATCCAGTGCGTCCTGCCCGCCCTGCCGCTGCTGCTGAGCGAGCACCCCGACGTGCGCCTGGTGGTGGTGGGGTTCGGCGAGCTGCGCGGGATACTCGAGTTGATGCTGGCGGCGCTGGACGAGGGAGACGCCCTGGCGCTGGCGCGGTTGTGCCAGTGGGCCAACGAGCGGTACACGCTGGCGGAGGAGCCTTTCACACCAGTGATCGCGTTCCTGCAGGAGCTCGAGACCCTGGGCGGACTGGAGGAGTACCTGCGCATCTGCGCTGGATTCGACCTGGCCTCGGCGGTCATCTTCACCGGCTACCTCACGCCGGAGGAGCACCGCTACCTGCTGCCGCACTCCAAAGCGCTGCTGGTGCCCTCGCTCGCCCAGGAGGCGTTCGGCCTGGTCGTCACCGAAGCGATGGCCGCGGGGGTCGTCCCGATCGCATCTCTGCACTCGGGCCTCGCGACCGCTCTCGAGCCGGTCCAGCAGATCTGGGGCGCGGACTCCGAGAAGCTACTGCTGGGCGAGCGCGAGCGGCTGGTAGCGCGCATCGCCTATGCCTGCGATTTCGTGCTGGGGATACCAGCACAGGTGCTGCGGGCGAAGGGCGCCCAGATGCGCGGCGAGGTCAAGACGCGCTTCTCCTGGGACGCGGTGTCGAAGAAGATGATCGAGTTGATGCAGTAAAACGCACCACCGGCGCCTGACCCCAGTGGTGCGTTTGGTAGAATCAGTCCGGCGTCGGCGGCAGTGGAGGTGGTCATGTTCGGCGATTTCGACGAAGTCGTGCGACAGAAGATAGAGATATCGCGATCGGGTCTGGCGGCGGACAGGGTCATGCCGCTCGGCGAGGCGATAAGGAAGTTCGTGAAGCCGGGAATGAGCCTTCACCTCGGCCACAGCTACGCCCGCCCCTGCGCCGTCTANCAGGAGCTCGCCAGGCAGTTCTGGGGCAAGGACCCGGGCTTCACCATCAGCACGCTGGGTTTCACCGGCGATATGAACTCGATCTTCTGCGCGGGCATAGTGAAGAAGGCCATCGCCACTTTCTTCGGCGACTCCTACCCGATGCCGGGGCCCAACCCGGTGTACCAGGCNGCCTACCGCGACGGCACTGTCGAGATGGAGCACTGGACCATCCTCAGCTTCTCGCTGCGCCTGCTCGCGGGCGCCCTCGCTTTCGACTGGATACCGGCCGACTCCCTGATCGGCACCACGATAGCCGAGGAGAACGCCGATGACTTCCGCATCATCGAGTCTCCCGAAGGCAAGCCGATGGGCATGGCCAGGGNTCTGCGACCGGACATCACGTTCCTGCACGGCTGGGCCTCGGACCCGGCCGGCAACATCGTGTGCGCGCCGCCGTACGCCGAGACCGCGAGCTCTGCCAGGGGCGCCAGGGAAGGCGCGATAGTGACCGTCGAAAGAATCGTCGACAGCGACTTCATCAAGCGCTACAGCCACTTCGTCAAGGTGCCGTCCTACCTGGTCAAGGCGGTCTGCCCCGTCAGGTTCGGCTCGCACCCGGCGGGTATGTCCAACTACGGGCTGGAGTCGGAGGTCACCGGCTACGAGGTCGACCGCGACTTCATCATCGACCTGCGCCGCAAGTGCAAGGACCCCCAGGCGCTGCAGGCCTGGATGGACGAATGGATACTGGGGTGCGCCGACCACGACGAGTACCTGGCCAAGCTCGGGCACGAGCGCATCTGGTTCCTTCAGGGCAAGTCGGCCCTGAACTCCTGGGAGGACGAGCTGGCCGACGCGGTGCCGGAGATGAACTCCGGGCCCGAGTACAACCCGATCGAGATGATGATCTGCGTGGGAGCAAGGCTCATCGCCCGTAAGTCGCTGGAAAACGGCTACCGCACAATACTGGCCGGCGTGGGGGCCTCCAACCTTGCCGCGTGGCTGGCCTACTACGGGCTGCGCGAACAGGATCACGACTGCGACCTCATCGCCGAGGTCGGCTTCTACGGCTACAGCCCGCAGCCCGCGGACCCGTTCATATTCAATCTCCGCAACGTTCCCCACTGCAGGATGCTGTCTGATATCAACGACGTGCTGGGCTCCATCGTGGGCGCCGACAGCAACCGCTGCATCGGGGCGCTGGGCGCGGGCTAGGTGGACAGGCACGGCAACGTCAACTCCACCTGCATACCGGAGTTCAAGCTCCTGCTGGTCGGCTCCGGAGGCGCGGCCGACGTCGCCGCCGGCGCGAGGGAGGTGGTCCTGATCATCGACCATTCTTCCTTCAGGCTGGTCGAGCAGGTTCCCTACGTCACCTGCCCGGGCGACAAGATAACCATGGTCATCACCACCAGGGGAGTGCTCGAGAAAAGAGACGGGGAGATGGTGCTTACCGGCTACTTCGCCACTGGCGACAGGGAGCAGGCGCTGGCCGACATCCAGGAGAACTGTGGGTGGGAACTAGCCGTCGCGGACGATGTGGCCGAGATCGCGCCGCCCGACCTGGAGGAGCTCAAGAGCGTGCGGATGTTCGACCCGCACTCGTTCTTCCTGGGCAAAGGGGATTGACAGGGTTTGCTTGGCTTGCTAGGATTGTAGTTGCTTGCTCCGCTTATACGGCGGAAGCGGCGTTAAAATGGGAGAGGGCGTCGCGCCGGGCCCCGGGCCGAGGCGCGGCGCTTTACTTTGCGCGCGCCGCGAGCCTGATCATCGGGCCCCTCGTCCTCATCATCACCTGCCCGCGCCAGCCGGAGCTCCTCCTTGAGCTTTTCGGCGTCGGCCTCCAGAAGCCGCGCGTAGGCCGAGCCCCTGGCGATCTCCGCGGATTCCCTCTCCAGCTCCTGCACCTTGGAACGGAGCTCATCCTCGAGCTTTTCCGCATATTCCTTGCCCAGCTGGATGACGGCGCGCATCGCGCGGTTCTCCTCGGCGATGACATCGACGAGCGCCTCGTCCCGGTAGCCCCGCCATATCGGGAGCATGTGGCTCCACTTGCG
>JGI24134J36421_10000197_pt1 | contig 17451 bp, 13 predicted proteins | sample BarGraNGADG00312_FD_36421 | JGI IMG/M metagenome (IMG submission 36421) | reverse complement strand
GTTTCAACAGCAAAAGGCTGACAACGAAACAATCATAGGTGATATGGCCCTTGTGGGAATCATCTACCAAGATAAAGGCGTTATTTCTGGAAGGCTGTCTGGTTCACGTCATACACTCTCGATAGCTGCGAGCGTTGTTCTTTATATTCTGCTGATTTCCGGCATTTTAGGTCTCGTTCTGCTAATCTTACCTGATTTCTCGCCCTTTAGTTACCTCGCGCTCCCATCAGCAGCAACCGTGGTGTTGCTTCTCCTCATGGTGATCGTCCCCGTCATAATTCTTGTTTACCGAAGATATCGATCCCAGAAGCAGCTAGCGCCATANCCCCGGCGGATCAGGCAGCNTACGTCAAGTCCCCGTAAGAGACAATGACTTTCGTGGATCNTTTTTTGATCAAATTGCACGGAATCGCATCTAAGCTTGGCGATCTATCTGTATTGACCGCTATCGACTATTTGNAGATTATACNGTCAGCGTAGATGCAAAAACATTTATAGGCGGCTAGCACCCGATTAGAACGCGGAGGTGTGAGAAACGCGGTCGTGTTCGCGATCCGTTAATTCGGCGCTGGACGTCGGCTGGCTCGTTCGAGCGGTTCGACACTATATCAACGACGGCAGGCGATGGTACTAAATGAGAGTCTATTTTCTGCACCCACCTTTCGTGTCAAATGGAAAAACGCTGTCCAAGTTTCATAGGTGCACGCGGTGGCAAGGGGTCGTCTCATTGGGGGGTACATACTGGTATCCCATCTGGTTGTCATATGCAACAGGAGTNATCGAAGATGCAGGCTACCAAACCAAACTAGTAGACGCATCAGCAAAGGAATGGGGGGTAGCATCGGTCAGAAATGATCTGGATACGTTCGATCCGGACATTGTCGTGATCGAGTCGAATTTCGCAAGCGTGAAAAACGACATCGACGTCATCCGGCAGTTAAAACAGGATGGTGACTTTTTGTCCGTGTTGGTTGGACCACCGGCATCACAATTTGGCGAAGCGATGCTTGAGAACGGCCACGTGGACGTGGTGGGAAGATACGAGTACGACCTCACGATCAGAGACATTGCAAAGGCAACCGAAGAAGGGACTGATTTGGCAGCAGTGCCCGGAATTTCATACACGCGAGGCGATCGCACTGTCCAGACTCCAGACCGCTCCTTCATGACTTCTGAGCAACTCGACGCCATCCCGTTCGTTACGAGCGTATATAAAAAGCACCTAAACGTTCGGGACTACATGCTCAGCCATGCATTGCATCCAATGGTGCAAATATTCACGGCGCGTGGATGTCCAAACAGGTGCACGTTCTGTTCGTGGCCGAGGACGTTTATGGGTATGAAGTTTCGAGCGAGAAGCGTCATCAATGTCGTTGACGAGTTCGAGTACGTGAGAAACGAGCTTCCCGCAGTGAAGGAGATATTCATAGAAGACGATACGTTTACGATCGACAAGAGGCGAGTCAGAGAGGTCTGCAGCGAGATCAAAAAACGTGAGCTTGACGTTCGCTGGTCCTGCAATGCGCGCGCAACTCTCGACTATGAAACGATGCGAATAATGAAATCAGCCGGCTGTCGTCTTATCGATGTCGGCTACGAATCGGGCAGCGATAAGATACTTAAGAANATAAAGAAAGGCGTCACGACTGCCGACACGAAAGCGTTCACCATTGACGCAAAAAGGGCGGGCTTGAAGATTTTGGGCGATTTCATTTTTGGCTTACCAGAAGAGACCGACGACACGATGCAGCAAACAATTCAGTTCATTAAAGAGATAAAACCCGATATGCTTCAGATAGCAGTGGCAACCCCCATTCCCGGGACGGAATTCTACGAATGGATCTCTAACAACGGCTATCTCGTCGAATCTGATTCGAGCAAGACGATTGATGAACACGGATATCAACGATGTGTGATTTCATACCCAAATTTCTCGAGTGATGATCTCGTCCGTTGTGTAGAGTCGGCGCTTAAAGAGTACTATTTCAGCGCTTCTTTTGCGAGAATCGCTCTGCGGAATATCTTGAGCAGGGATGGTCTCTGGGAGTTAACTGGACTGCTGAAATCTGCCCGGGTGTTCTTGCAGCATGCCAACAGGTCTTCATGACTTAGCTACTAGGTGCTTGAGCATGACCGCTGCTGTCGAGGTCAATCTTCGCTGGCTTCCTACGTTTCCAGTCACGCGCACTACAGAGATGATTCGTGGGGGGTTCATAAAGTGAAGATATGCTTAGTTGGCACTATTTCACCTCCCGATGAAGCTCGCAAAGTCATGGCTCACAACTTGTTGCCTATCCTAGCGAGAGAATGCAATGTCATGTTTTTTGACTTACAACGTCTGCTATCGCGAGATGAGTGGGCGAAGGTCAAGGCGTTCAACCCAGACGTGATACACTCGATCACAGCAGCCTCTCCTTTCAGTTTTTTGCTAATGCGCATTCTACAGCGGAGGAGCAAGAATTCCAAGACTGTCATATTCTCACCACTCATTCCATTCCGAGGGTTTTCCCACGGGCTCTGGTTTGCGGCTTCGTCGCTTCTTGAACCCGCGGTACCGTTCTTAAAAACTGACCTAGTACTGACCCAATCAAGAGAAGCTGAAGCGACGTATCGGCGGCTTGGCTGTGACGTGCTGCCGTTTGTGTACAGCGGCGTAGACCTCAAGAGGTTTCGCCCTGTGTCAAAGGCGGAAAAAGAGGAGCTGCGTACACGGTACAAAGTGGAATCAGAAAAATTTGTCGTCTTACACGTCGGATCTGTCCGGAAGTGGCGTAACGTGGAGTGTCTGAGGAAGATCCAAGAAGATGACGAAAACCAAGTTCTCTTAGTTGGCAGACCATCAACCAAATATGAGCACCAAGTTGGCGCCGTTTTAAAGAAGGCCGGCGTCGTGGTGGCAACAGCTTTCAATCCCAACGTCGAGGAGTTTTATCGGCTCTCCGACTGCTATATATTCCCCACAACGGATCCTGCAGGAAGCATTGATATCCCTCTTTCCGTTCTTGAGGCAATGGCCTCGGGGTTACCCGTTATCTCGACCCGATTCGGCGGCTTGCCATGCTTATTTGATGAGGCTGACGGTTTTTACTACGCCGACGTCGAAGAGTTTCCGAGCAAGCTCAAGGTGTTGAAATCACAAGCAGAAGCGGTCAGAACAAGAGAACTGGTTAGTCCTTATTCGTGGGAAAATATCGCTCGAAACCTTCTCGAAGTTTATACGCAGATGCTTGGATGACTTTCGCTGCCGGCATTGCCTCGATCGTTTGAGATGTGCGATCCGTACCTTAGACGGCAACACCTCGTGATTCCCAGCCACCTGTTAGGAACCTGTGCACTCCTCTGAGTTTTATCCAAATGCCAGAAGGGTAGAATTACAAGTCCCTGCCTATTTAAGCCTCGGTTAAACCAACGTGCTCGCAAAAGCCAAATGTATGAAGCGAAACTATTAAAGAGAGGCCAAACGTGAAAACCACAACTGTGCGTTGCGTTCCAAAAAGTTTAAAGGACAGCACGAATTGTCTCTTCCGTTTACCAAAGGTTACTTTGCACGATATGAAGCGCTTATCTCTCGGAACTTGGCTTGCAGAGAGGTATCGTGGCTCTTAAGTATCAGCTTCCCGATTCCTGGGCAGAGATTCGAGACTTGCCGATAAGCCTCGATTAAGCGTGTTCCAAGAGCATAAATAGGCAAAGCTGCGCAGAAAGGAAGATCTGATTTCGACGAGGTAGCTTAATGAAAATATTGCAGGTCGTGGAGCGATTTTATCCGAGGGCGGGAGGGGCCGAGCTACACGTATTCTACGTTTCTAGGGAGCTAGCGAAGCTGGGTCACGACGTCACCGTTGTTACCTCGAGTTCAGTAGCTCAGCAGGACGTCCCAGGTCTCTCAAACAAGGGGCTGACGCTGCGAAATTCATTGCCAAATTTACCCCGCTATGAAGTAAACGGTGACGGAGTGAAGATCTACCGATTTAGACCAAGGCTAGCGCTCTATACGTTGTACGTCGTGCCCGGGCTTATCCGCTATCTGTTTAACCATCTTCAAGAATATGACGTCGTCCACGTTCACCAATATTTGCACGCTGAGCCGAGCCTCGTTTTTATAACATCGAAATTGACAAAGACGCCATTCGTTCTCACAGCGCACGACATGATATCGTCATATGGCGGGTTTCGCGAATTAATCAAAAAGTGCGCAGATGCTGCCTTCGGGCGCATCGTGCTACGTTCAGCCGCTGCGCTCATCGCGCTGACGCCAATAAACAGGGAGCAGTATCTGCAACTTGGAGCCCCAGAAGGACGAATCAGCATCGTTCCGAACGGCATTACGCCGGAAGACTTCAGAAATCTTAAGACTTCGTCGCAACTCTTGCAAGACCTCGCCAACCCAGAACACCTCGTACTATTTGTTGGTCGCTTGGTCTCATATAAAGGACCCCAATATATTGTACAGGCGATTGCTGACGTTCTTCAAGAGTACCCGTCAACCAAATTCGTGTTCATTGGCCAAGATGACGGGTACGGCGTCGAACTTGTGCGACTGGCGGCCAGTGAGCGAGTCTCCGATAGCTGCATTTTTACAGGCCAAGTATCTGACGAAAAACTGAAAGAGTTCTACGCAACTGCAGATGTGTTTGTGCTGCCAAGCAGTTGTGAAGCATTTGGGATCGCNGCTTTGGAAAGCATCGCGGCAGGCACCCCTGTAGTGCTTGCCGATCTCGGTGGGTTGAGTTATATTCTTTCTGAGATCGGTGGTTATCCTATCGGTATGGGCGCTAACGTTTCTAAGCAAATCGCAACGGCAATTAAAACCGTTTTCAGTAATGACGTTGAAAAAGACATAGAAAAACAAAGGCATAAGGTGCTGCAGGATTATTCGTGGACGAACATAACTAAACAGCTGATCACAGTATATGAGGGGGCTTTGACTCGTTGAGGCCACTCATTGTTGCCCGGAACGCTCTTCAACTGAATGAAAGGGGGCAGTACCGCGCCATTTTTTNAACCTAGGACCCTCACTAGTGAAGCCCGAAATCAAACATCGAGAACTCACAAACGTCTTGGGGGGTAACCTTCCNATTACCGCAAGTGTAACGGATCGCAAGTATNATGAATTTATGGTTGCGGCGCCCCAAAAAAGAATTCGAATACAGATTATCNCAGTCGAGAATTGCCTCATTGGTGGGCCATNGGCTCGAACGACTGTTGCGCACTCGTCGACGAACACGATATGCTGATGCCAACAAATATGCGGTTGTTTGCTAACGTAATCATGACGCTAAGTTTGGTATAAGGATAGATGAAAAGAAGAGTCCTTGCTTGTTTCACGGGGATAGACGGGTCTGGAAAAACGACTGTTGCTAAGAAGCTGTGCGAGTCGTGCGTGACAGCCGGCATCTCTTGCAAGTACTTATGGTGTGGNTGGCGTGGCTTCGAGTCGTGGCTGTTCAAACCGTTCGCGGCGCAAACGAAGCGTGCGATGACTAAACNGGGTAACGAGCGCGGGATCGCGTCAGCACATGACAANATTCCTTTTTTCGATTACCTGACGGTGCTTGACTACTTTATACGGGTGTGTCCGGCGCTTGTGGCTTCGTCGCTAAGAAACAGGATCGTGATCGTCGACCGTTACGTTTATGACGTCATTCTGGGCCTTCACGGGGCTGGCTCGAAGTCTGTCAGGTTCCTCACTTGGCTATTAATGAGGTTTCCTCAGCCCACAGTGATTTTCTACATCAAAGTCCCGCCCGAAATAGCATTTGCGCGAAAGGATGATATATCGTCGTTGGAGTTTTTGAGTCGAAGCGATGAAGAGAAACAGAAGTTGCTCAAAGAGGTCTCCGTCGACCACCTAATCGTGCTTGACGGAACGCGCTCTGTAAAAGAACTCACNGAAGATGCATTTAGAATCGCCACTGAGCTCGTAACATGACAAAAACCATCGTGCTCGGAATAGACTCGCTTGATCCTTACGTCTTATCCGAATACAAAGCCGCCTTGCCGAACTTCGCGCGACTAATGGACGCGAGTCCGACCTTGTTCTCTAAATCAGTCTTTCCGGTGGATACTATCCCGGCTTGGGCAAGCATCAATACCGGTTTAAGCCCTGGAAATCACGGGCTGCTCTACGTGTACGATATTTTTGACGCCAAGATGGGTGACTTGCAAAAACTCAGCATTGACGCAGTCAAAGGACGGACGTTCTGGGATTATCTAAGCAAAGAGCGCTATCGATGCGTCATCGTTTTTCCGCAGCTCATGTACCCTCCCTGGGACGTAAACGGTGCTATGGTAGGCATATCACCGCTAGAACGGCGGTTGGATTGGATATCTTCGGAGATCACCGTTGATTCGTACCCTGAGCACGTTATGGCGAAGCACAATATTCCTCACACGCTTCGGAGCCTATGGGGNGGATTTCCGGGAATCAAACATTTCGGAGAATGGATCNCACTAGGAAAANCAGCACTCGAAATGGAAAAAAGCATCGCGATGTCACTTTGCCAGAACGAAAGCTGGGACCTTTTTTTCGTCTACTTCAACTTGTTAGACGTCATTCAACATAGACTCTGGCGATTCTTTGACGAACAGGATCCCGCTTATCCGGGGATCACACCATTCAAGGGTACGATCGTGGACTATTACAAGATAATTGATGGCTTTGTCGGAGAGTTTATCGACATTTACCCCGACGCGAGCCTAATCGTCCTGAGTGACCATGGCCACCACTCGAGGCCTGCCCGAACGGTCAACATCAACGAATTCCTAAGAAGAGCCGGATACATAACCTCGAAGGGCAACCGGATGAGGGCGCTCAGCAAGGTGAGAAAAAGCATTTTAGACGTTTCGAATAGATTGAATATCGAGCATTTCTTAATTCGGTTGGTCGTGATAAACGAGCGGCTCACAAAAGCCGGTAAGTCAATGTACTCGTCTGTGGGGTCAATCGATCAGACCAAAAGCCGCGCGTTCTTGTCGAACTTCACAGGCATCAAGTCGTATCCGCAAGGCGGGATTGAGATCAATCGAGACTTGGTATCAGAAGACGAATATAGGGAAATACGAAACGCATTGATTGCCTCACTCTCCGAGCTGAGATCGCCTCATCAGCAACCGCTAATGGAATGGGTAAAGTCGAGAGAGGACGTTGATTCTGGAAGGTTCTGCGAACGCATATATCCCGATATCCTATTCTGGCTCGCGGACGGNTATGGCGTCGGGTGGGAGCTGTACTCGAGCCTCTACGGAAAAGCGCACGATCACAACGTCGCATCTGGTGGGCATAGCAAGGATGCTGTGTTATTGCTGAGGAACATCGATAAGGAAGTTAAAGACAAAGTCCCAAGCATCGTAAACGTAACCCCCTCTATATTGGACTTGTTCGATATAGATTGGAAGCCAAAATGCCTTGATGGGCAAAGCATCTTTGAAGGAGCACCAAACTACTAAGTATCGCTTGCTTCCCTTATGGCTGTTGTGCCTTCGCATATTATAGACCCAGCAAAGCGTTTGAACCATTTGTAAGAAGTAAGTTAGCGATAAAAAAACGCACGTAGCTCGCTATTATTGAGAGAATAGACCAGAAGGGCGAAGCATTATAACGTACGCCAAGAGGACTCTCCAAAACAAGCTTGAGAGTCAGGTCCGCTACCACTGATCGCTAACCTAACGAAGCCTCACACGATGTTTAAGTTAATAGGATTCTCCGAAGAGCGCACGCTTTTAGTCTACTTTGATGAGCTGTTTTTGCTAAGAGCCCCTATAAATCCTGTATATGCGCTTAATCTCTTGTATGGTAAAACCTCGCAGCATTAGCAAAACAGTCAGATAAATAGCCGCAGCAAGTACCATCGACAAAACTAAACTTAAGAACCCAGAGGGGCCCCATAAGAATAGAAAGAGGGCCACTATAATCGAACCGCAGACACTTTTTAAAATAAATCCTCCATTGACCTCGAACCTAAACTGTCTAAGCGAATAGTGCATAGTCAACACGAAAGCGAACAGGAATGCGAGGAAAGTAGTGAGTGCGGCACCTATGATTCCCAAATAGGGTATAAGTACTAAATTTAATCCAAAATTCAACACGGCACTGAGAATCCAAATCGTCCCAATGACAGTAGTCTTCTTTTTTAATGCGAGTGCTATGCCAACCATCGGCTGCGCTCCAAGAAGCGCAGTTCCCGCCGCAACGAACGGCGTGACTAAATACCCGTTTTCTGCAATCTGTTGGGTCGTTAACAAAAGCAAAAGAGGCTTTGACAAAATCGACAAGGCAAAAACGCAAGGTAATGCTATCCCCAAATAATATCTGAGTGAATATGTCAAGATCGTGCGAACATCTGCTATGTTGTCCTCGTCGTAGTGTTTTGAAAGAACTGGAGGAAGCAGTGTCGCTAATGGTGCTCCTACAATGCCGAGAATACTACCAAGGGAATATCCCGGACCATAGTAGCCCACCGCTGCAGCTCCTAAAAAAAATGCAATGAGATAACGATCGCTAGAATTTACTATCCATCCCGCTAGATTGCTCGGGAGCAATGGCAGACCAAAAGCTAGGTACTGTCTAATATGCCTAAACTTCGGGACAGCAACCCCAATCTGGACGAAGATGAGGGACAGCATCAGGGCGAATACAACAAGTTGCTGAATTAACAGTGCTACAACGGCGCCTTCGATTCCGTGACCCGAAAGGACAAAAAACGCTATCAGACCTGTGTTTAAATACGCATTGAAAACAGTTAAGAACGAGTGTGTTTTGATCTTTTGGAATGTTGTAAAATACTCTATAACATATAAAGTGAGGCACGCAATTAAGATGTTCGGTATCAGCAGCAGCGCTACGGTATTGTCGTTGTGAAACAAGCTTGCTGCGATTTGTGGTACAAATAAAAAGAGCAGCCCAGAAACAATTGAGCTTGTCAGCAATACGACGAATCCCATAGAGTAGAAGGCCTCTCGAATTTCACGTTTGTCCGTCGCCGCAGCTAGAAATCGAGTCATCGCAGCTGGCAGCCCTAAAGTTACGAGCCAGGGCAACAGGCCGACTGTTACCAAGATCAAACCCCAAGCCCCATAATCAACTATAGCGAGGTTCTTTGTCAGAATCGGAAGCAGAATAAGATTGCTGAGGGTTACTAAAGGAGTTGCTACTGCGGTCAATCCTAAACGACGAGCAGTAAGTGTGTATTTTTCCATTTAATTGCCCTACATGTTAGAAACAAAGCGACGTGCTGCTTAACTGTTGCATCCGGTCTTTTTTGATCTGCGACCCTCAAGCAAAGCTTACAATGTGTCACAAAAATGTGGCGGTAACCTTCAACAGGTCTTCCGGTACTGGTCTTCTCAAAATCGTCTATTTTCGCAATTCTCTTAACTCTCTCGCGGGCTTTTTCAAGGGCAATTTTGGTGGTATAACTCCTCTAATCCTTCACTAAACGTCCGCATTTTAATTCTTCATCCTGATTACGATCAATTCAACAAATACTGATTGGTATTAACGCAATTTCGCTGACTCACATCGAAAAAAATCTTACAGTATACAAATCACTTTATTACCAACGAAGCTTATGACGTCGTTGCACTATTTGTTTAGAAGCTAAACTCTATTTTATTAGTCTTAAGGAAACCAAACAGTGTAATATATAATGCACACTTGATTAACTCCATCTGTTCTGCCTTGACGTGTACGCTACTGTTGTGGGAAGCAGAAATAGCATAATTCGGACATCACTTTGTCACGCTGGCATCAAGGTAGCTCGTGTTATAACAGTTAAGATAAAAAAATCTGCAATATTTACAGATGACGCTATGCCAAAAACTGGATTTGGATTATACAGTAGGGCGAAGCCCCGAATTGCTGTTGTTTCTTTCCCGTGGAAGTCGCAGTCGCCTTACAAGTTTCTCTCAGAGCTCATTAGCATACTCGAACCGATTTCTGATACAATCGTGGTTATAGGTGGAAATACTGATCGCATCGATACAGCGCGTAGTCACAAGGTTGTTACTCGGGATATCGGTATCAGCATGCATTATCTAGGGGATCTAAAACCTAGGTACTTCTCGGCAGTGATGTGGATTTTCAAGTGGTTCATGATCCAGTATCGGGCGAGCTTGGAATTGATAAGAGCGCGTCCAGAAATAGATGTTGTAGTATTTTACATGGCGTGGCCAGGATACCTTCTGCCACTAGTTGTAACGAAATTGCTTCGAAAAAAGAGCATCGAAGTCGTTACGCGAGGCAAAGAGACGATTACGACGAGTCGGATCTGGAGGCTACAAGATCCGATCCTGTTCACTCTCTTGGACGGGATATCCCCAGAATCGAAAGGATTGATCAAAGAACTTGGCTTAGAAAAATACNGACAGAAACTCCTTCCNGAAGGCGCCCGATTCATAGACGATAGACGATACAAGAAGANCAANCGGTTATCAGAAAGAGCAAACGTCGTTGGGTTTGTAGGTCGAATGACGAGAGAGAANGGGATAATTGATTTCGTTCACGCCATTCCTCTGGCTGCAAAGGAAGCGTCAGATTTAAAGTTCTTGATAGTNGGAGCAGGGCCTTTAAGCGACTGGGTCAACGAGCAGTGCAACCACCTGAACACCGAACAGGGCATTGAAATAACACTCACGAATTGGGTTGAGGAGGGCCTAACAGACTATTACAACCAGTTGAAACTACTTGTCATACCTACTTATTTTGATGCCTTCCCAACCAGTGTGTTAGAAGCGATGGCGTGCGGCACTCCGATTCTAGCGACACCAGTTGGTGGTATCCCAGATGTGATCTCAGATGAAGGCACGGGGTTTTTGCTTGAATCAACCGCGCCGGAATGCATAGCACAACAAATAACAATGATCCTAAACTATCGGGAACTAGAACGAGTCGCAGACAATGCGGAACTCCTTGTTAAACAAAAGTTCACGAGAGATGCTGCCATAGAACGATATGACAAGATGCTCAAAGAGGTTCTTCTAGACGTGCAGCTACCTACAGTTTAGCTTCAAAAGCTGGTTTATATTTGCTCGCCTTACTTATTCTAGTGAGCCCGTAATAGTGCTTGACAAATCATTTGTTCGACCCCCTTGTGCGGGTTTCTTTTCTTTACCACAATACCAGGATTAATGGTCATCTGCGCTGAAGGTAACCAGGACTAGCCAGTTTAAGACCGCTGTTAAGGTTGTTGGCTTAAGTTCCCTCTTGTGATACAAATGGGGCTGTTTTTTAATTGAATGCACAGAACTACAGCTCGTAAAAATCAACTCAATGTTCCGGATCTGCCCCTCATTGTCAAGCGCTGACTCAGATGGCTTTCATTGCATATCGTGATGCAGAGAAGGTCGACCGTTTGTTACCATCCGAAATCTGCTGTAATAAGGCTTTAATGTTGATCAATAAAGCGAGAATCTTGAGAGTCTATTATCGAGCGTCATACTCCGAGGGCTGTCATTGGTATACGGAGCAGAACGTCTTCTCTCACGAATATACACTAGCGCCTCCGTTTGAGTAAATTAGACTTCTGTTGCTAATCAGAGGTGTGACATCTGTGTAGCTTTCGTGTATAATTGCGCCTGTCCAACTATAGATTAGAGCTTGATTATGTTCAATGTTGTATGTGCCCAAGAATATGTAAGAACTGCCAGTTGAATTGTTCTGTGGGTCCTGGAGAGACTGCGCTNGTGATAGCTCTGACGTGTTCTGTTGGTACTGAAGCGACTCAGATTGTTCTAGTCCTAGAGCTGCAATTACATTTAGGTTATAGTAATCTGCATATACGACCCCTCCGCCGCTGTTATGGGTTTGCCACTTGGCTCCGACGATCGTTTGGTGACTGTACTGACCATCAACCTGATTGCTCAGCGCCATTTTCCAATAGCCTGTACTCTCTGTAAGGGCAAATATAAAGCCGGTCGAAAACAACATAAAAAGCACCAAGTATACAGCGAGCAACCTCGTAAACTTTGAGAGGCTCTTCTGCGCTGAGTTGTCAAACTCGCGCTTATTTGTAACTTTTTTCATTATATCGCTAGTATTTTGACCGATTTTGATGAAACCTACGGCGAGGAACGGCGCTAAAAGGATTAACGTAAGTTGAGATACACGAGTCCAGTTTAGCTCGCCGCCGAGCCAAGGGAAGACTACAGAAGCAATTAGGAAGCCTAATGCCATAGTCGAGAGAACCACATATGAGAATTGGAGCTTAAAACGTTGCTTTTTCAGAAAGATTACCAAACATATGCCTGCTAGGATAAAGAACTGGTTGAGATAGTTAACAAACGCGTTTACCCGATGCAGNATGCCTGGTGAAGGACCCTGCGCAATGACATTTACAGCTTCGCTGTAAGTGGGACTAAACAACTCTCCTATTTGAGCCAACATGCGGCTTCCGAGTGAGAGAACCGCGTAAATAGTAGTAGCTTGCGCAGTATAGGTATACCACGCTATCAACGCAATGAAAAGTAAGAATAAAGGTCCAATCGTTACGACGCTTTTCGGAGGAGGCTTAGGTGATGGGACAATGATCTGTTTCTCTTTGTGGATTGCCTTGGTTCGTAAGTATTGCAGCGTCAGCTTCGATCTATCGATGCGGGACACGGTTAACACTAGCCACAACCCGAAAAGGAAAAGGAAAAACAAGTACGTCGTCGCATAATGAGATACTACCATTGATAGACTGAACGTGGTAAATAGGGCTGATCGAATCCCTTGNTGCATCTCGTTGCTCACGAGCAGCAAAATGAACAAAACACAGAAGAACTCGGCTACNTCCTGTCTCGCTAACGTAGGCATGTCGAAGAAAAAAGGCGCGAATGACATGAAAAAGAAACTCGAGAGGAATGCTACTTTGTCATTCAGCTGTCTGCGGAATATTTGATATAAGCCAACAGGGACCAATGCAAATATTAAAGGGTAAACGAGCTTGAAAATCCATACGAGATCGAGGCTTGAGATGAGAGAATAGATCGGAGCTAGTGCGACAACGCTTAGCATTCCGTTATACTGATTGATGAAAGTCGGATTCCAGACACCACTATTCAATACGGAGTTAGCTAAACCCCACTCGATCTGAATGTCAGCTCCCGTCATCCACGTCGATATGAGCGTCTGCTGATAGAGAAGGGATAAAGCAATTACAAAAACTGCCAAAGGGTATAGTTTCGAGGGAACGAACTTATTGAACGCGATTATAAGGACAACGACGCCTAGTATCACCCACAAAAATAACTGTCCGGTGTCTATGTTGTAGGTGTTGACCAGATATGAACTAAAAACTGTTAAGAGAGGTAATATACATAAGAACAACGTTGGAGCCAAAGGGACCGCCATTTTGGTGTTGAAAAGCGGTTTTGGATGTGCTCTGTTTCTGAAGTAGCTTATAGCACACAACACCAGTACCATAAGACTTACAGAGCTAGTGACAGCAAGAAAAGAAAACGGTTTAATTATGTTCGAAGCGTTGAATACAATGTAGAGTATAAACCCAATCGATAGAACGACTGTGACGCTTAGCCCTACTGCATACAAAATAGTTTCAACAATATCCAGGTTTCGGAGTCTAAGCGCTGTTAGCACGAGAATCCCAGGAACGAAAGTGAGATAAACAAAACCTATAAGCGGCTGAACAATCGGGATCGAGACCCCCAACACGTTTAGCCCCATAACTGCCCATAATGCGATCTGAAGTGATAGCACCGTGAGCAGCAAACTTTGCAGACTCACATCGTTCAGTTTGATGCGGCCCTCATTCTCTAGTGGCTCAGGGAAATATGTCGCACGAAGAGATGACATGATAGATAAACGCAACTTGGGGGGTGCAAGGGCAATTGTTGACTGAGGCTGTTTATGTATGGTTTGTATTTGCAGTGATCAGTGGTGTGTAATAAGCTTTTGGAGCCTATGCAAATGGAGTCGCACGAGTCCAGTCGCAAAATTGAGGTTCAATTCAGTTAAATGAGCCTATCATGAGGCGCTTGCTTGTATTAATGGTTTGAGATGGTCTCTACGATCAAGAGCAACAAATAAAACATGGTTAGGCCAAGGTATACACACAGTTGTCATATTGAGGCAATAGAAATCGAAGGAGCAATCAAGAACGGGTCGTGAACATCTATTAAGAGACAGTTCCGTTGGATAATTTGATTACAGTTAAACTGCTTTTTCCTGCAGCTGCGTCACTAGTTTAGTTTACAGAGCGAAGTGATCATATCATAACTTCTTGGGTGTTACTTACAGTCTTGCACACGCGAGTAATAAAGGCGATATCTCGGTCTTTCTGGGGATCAGCGACTGTAATATAAGCAGTTGTCATATACCTATCGGTTAGCAGATCGGAAGATCTTATCGATGACCTCTTTAATTACTAGGTTCACTGAGCTTGTTTTATGCATTGATCTACTCGATTGTGTTTTGCTGATTTTACAAAGAATCGGAACGTTTCAACAATACCGTCTCAAGAGCAGTCCAATGCACGATGCANTGCGCAGAGAGCATGGCAAGGCGTTTATACTAACGAGGTTGCATTATCAATGATATGGGTCTTATTTCGACATTAAGTTCGAGCAGTTCGACTTTGAGTAGCCTTTCATCGACGACCACGTCGTCGACGGCAATCAGTGTCATCATTACCTGCTCCGCCATAGCAATCGGTTTACTTATCTTCTTGCTTGCTTTAACGGATGTCGTTTCGAGGAGCGACTCCTGGAATACTCATACAACTGCAACTCGCCGTCTCCAGATGGTGGCGGCTTTCTTTCCGGGGTGGCNCGACTCATCGAACACACATAGAACGGCAGCCTTACGGGTCATCTACGTCCCCCTCATCGTGACATTTTTCGCTTTTCTCGTGTTTACGGCATCACGACTCTTCTAAGTGTAAGGTTATTAACCGATAGTAATTCTGGTTAATGCGCGAAGAAGGCGAGCATTCCAAAAAGGACTATATTGTTGACGGCATTGATCGTCACGACCAACGCCAGATTTTTCGTTTCGTAGAAGGCAACACCTAAGACGACGCCTGCTCCTGTGGCAAAGAGAAGCTCGTAGCCGTTGGCGTAACCCGAATGCATGGCTCCAAAAATAACGCTCGTGATGAGGATACCTGTAATCGCACCTGTTCGCTCAATGAGCTGCGGCTGCAGGAGGACACGAAAAAGCAGCTCCTCGACTAGCGCCACAAAGAAGATCATTACGATACTTAACTGAATGAGCTGGGACACTGAAGCATTCGGGATAAGCGGCTTGTTCGCAAGAATGGCGTATTCAATAACCCCGAAGTCNGCGCCGATAACAGCGCCGAGCGGGAGTAACAAAACGGAGCGGCGCACGTCATCGATGCCCAAGTCGTGCCNGCTTAGTTTCTCGTGGATGATTAGTAGAATAATGGGCAAGAACATTACGCCATAGATAGTGGCGAGCCAGTAGATTGTCACAGTTGAAACCAGCGCAAACGAAAGGTTAACGACACGAAACACCGACACCAGAGCGAGCGCTTGGACAAGCTGCACTCGCTCACCGTGCAGAGCCGCCAAGATTACGGCAACAATGACAATGTTAAACGCTTGTACGCCGACGCCTAGCACTTGATAGCCTACAAACAGTAGACCCTCACCGATCAGAATGAGGAGTATCGGCACAACTTCGTACCACGCAAGACGTACTGGAAACCGCGTGTTGAACCCAGACTTGGTCGTTAACATGTTACGATTCCTCTTGAAGAATCAACGCCGCGATGCGTCGTCGNGGGGGCCTCTTTACGACGTGTTTCCCTAAGATAAGAAAGGAGGGCCGTATGTTCCTAATCCTGAATTGCNGTAAGCTTACTCATCGACGAGCATTTGGCAACGCTGTTTGATGCGCTTGACGTTCGTTAGCCCCCATTCCTTTTNGGATACCACATAAGTTGCAAAGGCAGCTATAACGTTATCGTTGTCGAGAGCCGCGCCATTCGCGCTGACTTAGTTTGATGCTATTCAGTGAGATATTGCATGCCAGAGAATCTTCAACTGCACAGTGACGCTGATGCTTGGCGCCACGGACTCTGCTCGTCGTGTTTTCGGGCAAACTCTTGGAGGTGAACCAACAGCGTTCGCCCCAATTAGCAATGGAACAGCCATTTTTGTCTGGACGGGGCAGTAGTGCAGTGGTTTGGAGCATTCTGGCTACTTCGCTTGATGTACTANCGGTATCTCTTCATAGACAGGAGTAGGCGCTAATCGACTTTACACGCTTGGGTCACTGTTTCGCCTAGTGACAGCNAAAACGTGCAGAAAGGCAACCTTCTCCCGCAGTTCTGTTCGTAGGAAGGGCGATTTCGTATTTTTGGANAGGATTTTGCAGTAGCTCCATCATAGCTCTTTCTTTCCGTGGACTAGGTTGAGCTTCCACTTTTTAGATACGTCCATCCGCGCCATTTGGCCGTCCGTCTACTGCAAGCGGTAGCTCGGCAGCCCCCCCCTCTTATTTTGCTATCGTTATACCGGTTGTTTATTGACGGAGCCCGTCAAAGGTTCTACGTCGCAGCAGGAACATTAATCGGAGGCGGTGGGTGTCTCGATCTCGCTTAACGCTTTAATAAATGCATCGCGGTCGAACTCTGCAGGATAGAAAAGCGGTATTATGTATATCACTGCAAGAATCAGGTACTTGTAAATGAAAGCAATTACAGATATAATGACAAATAGCGACAGATATACTAACGACTTAGCTAATATGGCGCCGTAGGCAATGAACTGTTGGATGGAGGTGACGTAGCGCCCCGAGGACTGCTCCTTCGCAGCAGCGCTCGCGGCGACCTTCGTGCGCGCCAAGGTTGTGCTGGGATGCCCCTTCAGCGCGGTGGTGCCGCTGGCGCCATCGGTTATGCAAGTTCCATTATTAACAGAACGCTTGTCCCTATTAACTAAAGTAGTAGGAGATCGGCTCAAGGTCAAAATGCTTCCCCCTATTTTACTTTTTTAGAAGTTGTAACATTTTGACAATGATCGAGCTAGATATAAAAGTTACTATTTTGTTTTCTTCTTTACTTCAATTACCCAATTGAAGAAATTTTACTATTGACTAAACACTTTACAATCTGCTTAAATGTATGTTATGTCCTAAACAATCCCGGCAGATCGGCAGCCCTCCTCTTATTTTGTTTGCTGCAGAACGGACGCTTAAAAGCGGCTGACATGTAGTTTCCTAATCATTAATCTCAACTAAGTCGTCGCACTGCATTAAATCCCCGAAATACGTTGGCGCTTCACTTGGGGGAGTATATGTGATCTATGACCGCAATGAGCTGCTTGCTGTTTGCGGTCTTACTATAGTACTCTTCAACGGTGCGTCGAGCATTTGTCCCCACCCTCCCCATTAGTTCGGCGTTAAATATGGACTCATTTACTTTGGCGACCAGTTCAGCTTCATCAAATACGAATATGTTCTCTCCGGGCGTGGCGTAGTCAATGCTG
>JGI24134J36421_10000196_pt1 | contig 17496 bp, 19 predicted proteins | sample BarGraNGADG00312_FD_36421 | JGI IMG/M metagenome (IMG submission 36421) | reverse complement strand
GACCATCTTGAGCGTGATGATATCGACCCCGACTGGCGGCCACAGCACATGCTTCAGCTCCTCGGTCACGGTCTTGACGTCAAGCGTGGAATCATAGTCGATACCCTTCATTTCTTTCTTGTACTTGCGAATGGCCGACCGGAGTCCATCGACAGCGAGAACCGAGCAGTGCATCTTCACGGGAGGGAGACCCCCCAACTCGTCGGCAGCCTGTTTCCATGTGATCGCCTCAGCCTCATCGATCGTCTTGCCCTTAGCCAAGTCTGTGATGATGGAACCTGTGGCTATGTTGGAGGCACAGCCGTAGGACTGGAATTTCACATCCTCAATACGGTCGGTTGCCTTGTCGATCTTGAGGTAGACCGTGATCTCGTCGCCACACGCGGGCGACCCTTCAGTAGCACAGGCGTCGGCGTTTTCGATAACACCGATGTTATGCGGGTTCTTGAAATGCTCGATGACTTTCGCAGTGTACTTGATTGCCATGGTACCTCCTTATTGCACAGGCGGCCTGATCGTGCTCTGAGCGCGCAAGCGTTCCACGATCGGGATCAGCTTTGCCAGAGTAGTATCGACATCGGCCTCGGTGTTGTACCGAGACAGCGTAAAGCGGATCGAGCCATGCGCCTGTTCGTGGTTGCGCCCGATCGCCATGAGAATGTAATTCGGTTTGAGCGTCGCGGCTGCACAGGCTGAACCAGTGTCGACCACGATCCCATCCATATCAAGGAACATCATAATCGCCTCGCCCTCGATGAACAGGAAACTGTAACACAGATGCGACGCAGCCCTTCCGGCGCCATCCGGTCCATTGAGCAGAATATATGGAATGTGCTCACGGATGCCAGTGGCAAGACGGTTCGTGAGGCCAAGCATGTACTCAACATCCTTGTCGAAGGTCGCGTACAGCAACTCGACGGCCTTGTCGAATCCCGCAATACCCATCGTGTTGGGTGTACCCGGAACAAGCGGAGAGTACGACTCCGAGCCAAAGGTAATGGGGCGTATCTTCGTGCCCTTTCGTACGTAGAGAGCGCCAACACCCTTCGGACCATGGATCTTGTTGCTGGAGAAACTCACCAGATCTGCCTTCACCGCGTCGACATCCAGTCGCTGCGTCTGTAGTGCACTGGCGAAATCCACATGGTATGGAATCCTGCGGCCCACGTGTTGTGACGCCTCGGCAATGATTGCTCCTGCCTCGGCAAGAGGTTCGATCGTACCGATCATGTGGTTGACACCCATCAAGCTGACCATCGCCGTGTGCTCATTCAGGACCGAGGAAAGCTGGTCGAGATCATACTTCCCCTCACCATCGACCTTGATGTAGTGAGCCCGGTAGCCTTCCTTCTCCAGTGCCTTGTACACCGCAAGCGTAGCAGGGTACTCGATCTCGCTGGTGACAATCTCCGGTTTGTCGACTGCCTGCGCCCACGTCGAGCCCCACAGGGCGATGTTGATAGCTTCAGTGCCACTTCCCGTGAACACGACCTCCTTCTGCGACGCTCCAATGGCGACTGCAAGCCGGTTCTGTGCTCTCTCTACGAGTTCCGCGGCGCCAGTACCGCACTGCGTGAATGCTGCCGGTACCGCGTATTCATCAATAGCAGCAGTGCGCATCGCTGCCCAGGCCTCAGGCGCGACTATCGTACTGCGAAAGTTGTCAAGATAGATCATTGTCTACCTCCTTTTCCTGCAGTGGTCAAGAACAGCCTCGAATGCAAGATTTCTTCTTTCAGCCTATCACAAACGGGGCAAAGTCAACACACGAAAAAGCGGTGAATACGCGTCAGCGTGTAGAGTGATGGCGGCTCAGCATGTTGTACATGCCTCTCATGTCTCTGTAGTGCTGGAAATCAGAACGGGCCAGTACCAGTGCCTGGCGAACAACATCGGGCTGACTGGAGTACCGCTCAGCAATGGCACGGTATCCCATGATAGTCTTGCGTTCGGCTTCCACGACAACGCCGAGTCCCTGGAGCAGAGCGCTGTAGTCGAGAACCTGCCCTGACTTCAGGGAGGCGATCGCTTCCCTGTGCGGCTCATAGACAACGCCCGCGTATGCACGGTACAATTGTTGCAACAGCTGAGCGTGGGCAGCTTCACCGGTTGCGAGCAAACTGAATGTTGCCTTCAGACGCCTGTTGGGGGTCATCTCAATGAGTTGCAGGTAGTGAGCACGTGTTTTGACTTCATCCTCCATTGCATCTTCCAGCAACTCCTGGAGACTGAACGGCGCTCCTTGCGCTTCCCGCGCAATGTGCTGTCCGACACGACTTCCAAGCGACCGAAGACGTTGCTGCGCCCGCCACAGCGTGCGAAGGCTGAAGACCCCACCAATCGTTCCTCCCTGCCTGACAATGTCATCCTCGAGCTGGGAGATCAGCTCATCACCACCACTCAATCGACGCGTCATCACCAGAAATACGGTGACGCCTCCGAGATCGACCGAGCGGACAAATCCAGATACCGCAGGCACGATGGCCCCATTCCAGTAGGGAAAAACGAGAACAAGCCTGTCCCCTCGGCCGAACGACACACCGGGGGTGCTCAGTACCCCCAGGTCAAAGCCGCGGACTGCCCGCCTCGCTGAACGCTTCCATCCAGCAGGTAGAGCAGTGAAGCGATCGGTCAGGCCAAAGAGCGGGGCATTCAGTGCCGCCGCTATGCCTTCAGCTACCATTCGAGAACGCCCCATAACAGAGTAGAACATGGTCTTCGTTGTCATTGAGTTGCTCCTCTGACGCAATCAGCCCACCGCCATTGTAGCCGGTGGGCTGACGAATACAACGCGAGACTCAGGCGGTTCAGAACTGGATGCCGGACTCCTCTAGCTTGAGCAGACGGGCCCACTCGTCGTCGATCATCTTCTGCATCTCGACGATGACGTGTTCGTTCCCAGGCTTGAATAGATGCCTGAACCGTGTCTGACCCTTGAGGAACTCCTCAATCGGTTTACGGTTGGAGGGCTTGGTGTTGACATGCACGACACCGTTTTCGATCTCGTACAGTGGCCAGAAGTTGGTCTCGACGGCCAGCTTGGAATACTGCATGGTAAGTGCGGGATCAAAGGACCAATTGGTCGTGCAGGGCTGCAGAACCGCAAGAACGGCCGGACCATCAGCATTGAAACCCTTCTGCGCCTTCTTGTACAGGTCCAGCGTGTTGTGAACTGCTGCCTGGCCGACGTATGGAATACGGTGGGCCGCTACAATCTCTACAAGGTTCTTCCTCCACTGCGGCTTGCCGGAGCTGACCTTCCCCGCCGGAACGGTCGTCGTGCTAGCGCCAAACGGCGTGGCTCCGCTGCGCTGGTTGCCGGTGTTCATGTANCCCTCATTGTCGTAGACGAGGTACATGAACTTGTGCCCGCGCTCAAGCGCCCCGGAAAGAGCCTGGAATCCTATGTCGTACGTGCCGCCGTCGCCTCCGACCGCAAGGATGTTGACGTCGCCGTCGATCTTGCCACGACGTTTCAGAGCCTTGTACGCGGCTTCGACACCTGAAGCGACCGAGGCGGCGTTCTCGAATGTCACATGCATCCACGGTGTATTCCAAGCCGTAAACGGATAGATCGTCGTTACAACCTCAAGGCAACCTGTCGCGCTGATGACGATGACTGGTTTGTCGGAGGCCGCGAGAACAGTCTTGATGAGAGGTCCAATGCCGCAACCAGAGCACATCCGATGGCCGGACACGATTCGGGCATCAGCACCATCAGTCTTCAAAGCGATTTCTTGCAGTGTAGGCATGTCTGCTACCCCCTCAGTCCGATGTACCGCTGATGCTCCGGGTCAAGTTTGCCAGACANCAGCTCCTCGAAAACGGCCTCGATTTCAGTGGTCATGATGTCGCGACCACCCAACCCATAGATGTAACTCTGCATTGCCGGTCGCTTGTCCAGTTCCCACAGCGCATTGCGGAACTCGGAGTAGACCGGAGCATAGGCGCCGAAATCCATCGATCGATCGAGAACGCCGACGACGGGAACGTGACGGAGTGCATCACGCACTTCACCGTATGGGAATGGTCGGAAAAGAATCGGCTTGAGCATTCCGACTTTCTTGCCCTGCACACGCATGGCATCGACGGCAGCCTTCGCGGTGCCTGCAGCCGAATTGAGGACGACGACGACAGCTTCCGCATCGTCGGTACGATAGGTCTCGAAGAACGGGTACTGTTTGCCGGTGATGGCTGAGAGCTCAGTACCGACTTCACGATAGACTTCGAACACCTTGCTCATTGCCTCTTCCTGAGCGCGCTTNAACTCGAAATAGTAGTCCGGGAGGACCAATGGTCCGACGCTCTTCGGATGTTCGACATCCAGCAGAGCACGATCCAGGAACCGCACGCCGACAAACTTCCGTACAAGAGCGTCGTCGAAGATTTCGACNGGCTCCACCGCATGACTGGTGATAAACCCATCCTGGTTGACCATAGCCGGTAGCTGAACACGTTTGTCCTCAGCCACACGAATCGCAAGCAGCAGGTTCTCGTAGACTTCCTGGGCATTCTCACTGAAGATCTGGATCCAGCCGACAGTGGTCACACCCATGACATCCGAATGATCACAGTGGATATTAATCGGGGCGGACAGCGCCCGGTTGACCAGCGACATAACAATAGGCAACCTCAGGCCTGGTGTCGCGGCAACGACTTCCCACATCAGGGCAAGTCCCTGGGACGAGGTCGCCGACATGGCACGAGCACCAGCTGTCTCGGCGCCGACAGTCGCTGACATAGCTGAATGCTCTGACTCGACGGGCACCATCTCTGTGTCGACAATTCCATCTGCGACATACTGCGCAAACTGCTCCACGATCGGCGTCTGAGGCGTAATCGGGTAGGCAACGACGACGTCGGGGTTGATCTGACGCATCGCTTCAGCGGCTGCCTGTGCTCCCGTAATCGCTTTCTTCACTCCCATGACATCTCCTCCCTACAGCTTACAGGCGGCTTGCTCCGCCTCTTCTTCGCGAATCATGCTGATGCACTTGGTCGGACACTCATGGGCGCAGATACCNCATCCCTTGCAGTAATCAAGGTTGGTCGCCAGGCGCACCACTCCCTTGAAGACCCGCCCGCCTTTGCCAGGCACGCCCTCATCCGTCTGTCTGACGGGAATAGCCATATCGGGACAGTAGTTCACACAAATCATGCAATGGATACATTCAGAAGCATTCCAGACCGGACGGAGAACACGCCAACCACCGGTCTTGTAACCAAGCGATGTAGCTGCCGGCAACTCCACGCCAAGTTCAAGTTCCTGCCATGTCTTTCTTTCGCTCATTTGAACACCTCCTCATAGCCCTTTCGGAGCATGCTGATATTCTTCTGTACCTTCTCTTCGCCTATCTTTGGCAGGAAATGCTCACGCAGGACATACTCTAGCGACTCCATCTTCACAATGCCAGTCAACTTTACGAGTGCCCCGAGCATTGGCACGTTTGGTGTGTCCATGCCCAGCAATTCCAGTGAGATACCGGTAGCGTCGACACCGTACAGGGTGCCGTTGAACTGCGCCAACTTCTTGATCTCAGCGGAAAAGACTTTGGTGTTGACGATGAGGATGCCAGTATCAGGCAACCCCGCTGCAACCGCGATGGAGCGCATGATACCAAAATCGAGCACCATGACCACATCAGGGTTGACAATCGGCTCATGACTCTTGAGTACCTTGTCGGCGATCTTAGTGTAAGAGACCGTCGGAGCCCCACGACGCTCAGACCCGTACTCGGGGAAAGACTGAATATACTTGCCTTCCCTGAACGCCGCCTCAGCCAGCAACTGGGATCCCGACTTGGCTCCTTGGCCTGCTCTGCCATGCATTCTGACTTCGTAGACTTCTTTCATGTTTCCTCCTCTTCCCAGACCTCGATCGCAGATTCGTGGTTTCATGGCATACGTTCGTGCAGAATGCCCTGCAAGACTTACAGAGCTCCTCCTGGAGTCAACCATGCAAAACCAATCTAACCAGAAGTACACTGTGTCAAACGACGCCTACCAGCCCTTCCTGCGTCAACATTATAGAATCCGTGGGGGCAAAAAGCAATGGAATATCAAGAAACCGTCACAGTCCAAAACAGTACTACCGACCTCTCCGAGAGGTGCCGGACTCCTCATCGCGGCCTGCGCGTGCCTACTTTCCGATCGCCGACCCAAGTAGTGTCAGCTGATGTTCGAGCCAAGGCACAAAGACACCTTCAGCCGTTGCGCCGAGAGCATCCAGACTGCAAGCAATGATGCCGTTTGACTGCTGACTGACTCCGGCGCTGCCTCCAGGAGCGACATTCACGACGACGACCCGGGTCTTCTCTCCGGACCCCCAATCAGCAACTCTCGAGGCCGCCTCTGCTCCCGAGAAGTCAAGACCCTTCAGCCCCGGCTGAACCACAACTCGCAACCCGAAATCCCTGGCTGCGCTTGACCATGTTGCATCCTCTGTCAGGAACGCCCTGGTACCAGCGCTCCAGACCAGCCGTTTCAGACGACCATCTGCCTGGCTGCACTGGTCCATGAACACTGCATATCGCGAGTCGAACTGCTCCTTCAGCTCCGGGTACAGGGCATCCAACGTATCGCGCATCAGGCGAGCCATGTCTGCGGAATCCCGAAAAGATAACCAGGAACCGTCCGGCGTGCCCTTGTCCAAGGCAGCAGAGAGACTGACGAAGCGCACCCTCCCCTGTTCCATCTCGCTGAACCATGTATCGATAGAGGTTCCGGTCTGGAAAACGACAGCACTCGTCGACACAAGCTCTCGCGCATTCTGGAGAGGTGCTCCGTCGTCTCCGGCAAGAACCTGAACCTGCAACGCGCTCCCAGCGATAGCCTGAGCAATCAGCGCAACCGGCTTGATCGTCCCCGAGATGATCGTGGGCTGTACCATGTTGCGCGGACCACAACCANACACTGCCATGGTCACTACCATGGTTAAGGCAAGAATCATCCAAAGCTTCTTCACTCCAGGCTCCTTCACGAGTCCGTTACGGGCCGAAGCTCGTGTTACCCGTTACGCCGAATCGTCCCTTTGGGGGAGCATCCTCAACAAAAGTTTGATGAGACCGTAGAAAATTCCCAGCACGGCAAAGATGAGGACATAGCTCAGTCCACTGATGCGCAGACCTTCAGCAACAACAGAATCCATGGCGCCTCCTATCGTACCAGGGCCAGAATCAAACCTCCTGCGATGATGGAGGCGATCTGCCCTGCGACATTGGCGCCAACAGCATGCATGATGATGAAGTTGCTGCCATCTTCCTGCTGCGCCATTTTCTGAATCACGCGAGCAGACATCGGGAACGCCGATATGCCACATGCGCCGATCATCGGGTTGATCTTTCGTTTCCGGAACAGGTTGATCAACTTCGCGAAGAGGACTCCACCCGCCGTGTCGAACACGAAGGCAATGAGACCCATCCCGATGATGAGGAGCGTCGTCGGATTCAGGAATTGCTTCCCTCCCATAGAAGACCCAATCGTGATGCCCAGCAGGATGGTCACCAGGCTGGAAAGCTCGTTCTGAGCAGCCTTGGAGAGACGTTCTGTTACACCGGACTCGCGCAGCAGGTTGCCAAACATGAGGCTGCCGATGAGGGCCACAGACATGGGCGCTATGATACCGGCGATGAGCGTGACAGCAATGGGAAAGATGACTCTAACCATCCTCGAGACCTCGTGTTCAGGGCTCTCCATGTGAATCATGCGCTCTTCGCGGGTCGTGAGCGCCCGAATGACCGGTGGTTGAATAACCGGAACAAGCGACATGTATGAATAGGCGGCCACGGTGATCGGGGCCAGCAATCCTGGAGCAAACCGCGTAGCGACATAGATCGACGTCGGTCCGTCGGCTGCCCCGATGATTCCAATCGCAGCAGCCTCTCTGAGACCTGGAATGCCCATGACGCCGGGGATGCGTCCGACCAGCAGAGCCAGCATCATCGTAAAGAAGATTCCGAATTGCGCTGCCGCCCCAAAGAATAACATCTCGGGATCCTGCAGGAGTGGACCGAAATCGATCATTGCTCCCACGCCGATGAAGATGAGGATGGGGAACAACTCATTCGTGATACCGCCTTTGAACAAGACGTCCAGGAAGCCGCCGCCGACGGCCGACGAAAACGGGATGTTGGCCAGCAGACAGCCAAATCCCATGGGCAACAGGAGGTTCGGCTCATACTCCTTCTTCACTGCGAGCCAAATAAGCGCCAGACCAACGCCGAACATCGCCCATACACGCCAGTCTGACATGCCAGCAATACCACGCAACAGGTCTGCCATACACTCACCCCGCTTTTCCTCGAAACGCGCTTCCTGTAGTCATTGTACAAGACTGGACAAGTTCTCCAAGAATGCGGAACACTCCTCGTGTGCAAATGCCTCCNAGGAGTGTTCCGCCTGGGCAGGCTATTACCTGTCAGGCAAGCTTGAGCAGAAGATCCCCAGTCTTGACAGTCTGGTTGGACTCGACGGCAACTTCCTCGACCGTGCAATCACGCGGAGCAAGAATCTCGTTCTCCATCTTCATGGCCTCGATGATAAGCAGGGTGTCGCCCTTCTTCCACGAGCTTCCGGGCGTCGCCATGACCTTCAGGATCTTGCCGGGCAGCGGCGACTTCATGGCTGTTGCACCGCCGGCCGGAGCAGCGGTTCTTGCGATCGCCGGGCTCGCGACAGGTGCCGGAGCAGCCACTGCCATGCGTGCAGGAACGGGCGCAGCAGCAGGGACAGGAACAGGGGCAACGGCCGCCGGAGCTGACACTGGCGAATGCCCGGATTTCTGCGGGCCTACTTCTTCTACGTCGACGTCAAACGTCTTGCCGTTTACGGTGATCCTGTACTTTTTCATAGTTTATCCTCCCGTCAGCGCCAGCGCGGCCTGACTGATTGTTCATACGGTGGTCGTCTCCATGCCGCGTTGGCAGGGGGCAATGGCGGTTCTGGCTGCTGGAACGACACTCCGGCAGCGGCCATCGCGGCCAGGACTGCCGCTGCAGACGCATCGTCAAGAGTGGACAAATCGGACAGGAAGGCAGGACTTTCGTTCTCTTCGACCGCAGCCAATGCCGCTCCTGCAACAACAGCTAATTCCTCGTCGGTCACGTCCTGTCCGTGCAAATCCATACGAATCATGATGGTCCTTCCTAGAGCGGGATGTTCCCGTGCTTGCGCGTCGGTCGTTCCTCGCGCTTGTTTGCGGCGGCTCTGAAGGAGCGGATAACGCGGCTTCTAAGCTGGGATGGCTCCAGAATGTCATCGACGAGACCCCGCTCTCCGGCCACGTAGGGGTTATAGAGCCTCTCCTTGTAGTCAGCAATGAGCTTTTGACGGGTAGCCTCCGAATCTGAGGCCTCGCGGATCTCCTTCGAGAAGATGATCTGGGCAGCACCATCTGCCCCCATCACCGCGATCTCAGCCGATGGAAGGGCAAACACGAAATCAGCGCCAAGATCCCGGCACGACATCGCGATGTACGCTCCGCCATATGCCTTGCGGAGGATAACAGTTACCTTGGGCACAGTGCACTCCGAGAAGGCGTAGAGAAGCTTGGCTCCGTGCCGGATAATGCCCCCGTGCTCCTGGTCGAGGCCCGGAAGATATCCGCCGACATCCACCAAGGTGAGCAACGAAATGTTGAACGCGTCGCAGAACCGGACGAAGCGGGCCGCCTTGTCCGAACTGTCGATGTTCAGGACTCCTGCCATCGATCTAGACTGATTGGCGACCACTCCGACGACTTGCCCACCCATGTGCGCGAAGCCAACACAGATTGACTTCGCGAAACCCTCAGCTATCTCAAAGAACTTGCCTTCGTCCGCCAGACTCTCTATGACCTTGCGTACGTCATACGGCTTGTTCGCTTCTGCAGGGATGATATCCCCGATTTCCGCCGTGCTTCGATCGACGGGGTCATCGCTCTGTGCCGCAGGGGCGTCTTCACTGTTGTTCGCAGGCAGATAGGACAGGAGCTCGCGAATCAGCTGGATGGCTTCCTCATCATTGGCTGCCGCCAGGTGAACATTGCCGCTCTTCTCCGCGTGCACCGTCAGACCCCCAAGCTCCTCGTCTGTGACTTCTTCGCCCGTCACACTCTGGATGACCTTGGAACCGGTAATAAACATGCGAGCCTGCTCAGTCATGACGACAAAATCCATGATACCCGGTGAATACACTGCGCCACCGGCACAGGGACCCGCTATCATGGAAATCTGGGGAATGACTCCTGAGCTGATCGTATTCCGGTAGAAGATGCTGGCGTAGCCCTTCAGCGAGTCTATTCCCTCCTGGATGCGAGCTCCGCCCGAATCGCTGATACTCACAATGGGGGCTCCGTATTTCACGGCAAGGTCCTGAACATGAGCGATCTTGGCTGCGTGCATCTCGCCGAGCGAACCCCCTGCGACCGTGAAATCCTGAGAGTAGACGAAGACCANACGACCATCGACGTACCCGTGGCCCGTGACTACACCATCGCCGGGCAATTCCTGCTTGTCCAGTCCGAAACCCGTATTCCGGTGGCTCACGAAAACGTTTTCTTCCTGGAATGNCCCCGGGTCCAGCAGGAGCTCGATCCGCTCGCGTGCAGTCAGTTTACCGGCTTCGTGCTGTTTCTTGACACGACCGGGCCCTCCACCNGCGATGATCTGCTCTCTTTTCGACCGCAAGGTCGAGAACCGTTCATCATTGCTCATACTACCTCCTCAAGATTTCGGCTGGCAAATGAACGTCAGAAACATTCTTCATAAGTATACCGGGTTCATGGCAGCACTCAATCGGCGGCACATGCGAATGTCCCCTGCAGCAAGCGCCACAGGGGACGGAGAGGCTTGAATCAGGCTTAACGAGTTCCCTTGAATTCGAAGTAGTGGACCTTGCCGTCCAGTTCTTCCTTCATCCGGATAGCGTTCACCGGGCAGACCTGCATGCACAGGCCGCACCCATTGCACTTCTCGGTATCCACGGAGGGCTGCCGCTTCTCGGCATCCCATAGAATCGCTCTGTGAGCTCCATCGCTGCAGGCACGCAAGCAGTTGCCGCAACCGATGCACTTGTCAAGGTCGATGTCCGAACGAGAGCGAGGCGTGACCAGNTCTTCTTGGCCCTTGATACTCTTGAGCGCCTTGCCGATGATGTCCAGGGGCGATACATATCCCTTGCGGTCCAGATAGTCTGCAAGACCGCTCTTGAGATCTCTTATCGTGCCAAACCCATGGTGCATCGGGAGCGTACAAAACTGCACGTTGGAAGCTCCAACAGCCATCAGTTCCACCGCATCGNTCCATGAGTAAGCCCCGCCGTTCCCACTGATAGTGATGTCCACGTTGCGGGCAATCTCTGCAATGGTGCGGAGAGTGAGCGGCTTGATCGCCATGCCCGTCATCCCTGAATATGCCCCCTCGCCAAAGAGAGAAGGGCGTGGTTCAAGTGTCTCGACATCGATCCCGATCAGCGCGGGCACCGAGTTGCTTGCCGTGACGCCGTCGACGCCGGCCCGCTTCAGTGCCCTNGCGATCTCGACAATGTCTGTGACCTGAGGAGTGATCTTGATGAGAACGGGTGTCGTTCCGGCAGCTTCCTTTACCCAGCGTGCTACCTTCTCCGTCGCCTCGACNCTCTGTGCAAGCATGCGGCCGGGAGCTTCACCCATACTTCCCTGCGGACAGCTGAAACTGCACTCGATGAGGTCGACGCCGGCTTTCTTGAGCTGCCACACCAGAGACTGCCAGTCTTCCCTTTTTGACCCCATGATGGAAGCGGCAACCATCTTGGTGGGGAATATGCGCTTCAGTGTTGTGACTCGCTCACAAATCTCATCGATGTGATATTGCGAAATGAGGTCGATATTGCCCAATCCCCACAGTTTGTGCGCAGCTGTGCCAAACGACGACATCATCGGGTATTTCAAGTTGACGGGATTGCTCTCGACAGAAGTGGTCTTGAGGACGACTCCGGCCCATCCTGCCTTCAGTCCGTCGATGGCCATATCTAGCTCGTCCGTGGGCGGAGCCGCAGACAGAATGAAGGGGTTCTCAAGATGTATGCCCAAGAAATCATACGAAAGGTCGTGTTCTCGATACATCACTTGCCTCCTGCCACAAACGCGGCAATCTGCTCCGCCGCTTTCTTGCCGTCACGCACGGCCTCCACAACAGTCTGAGCGCCATGAACGGCGTCGCCGCCGGCATAGACGCCCAACATGCTGGTCTGCATGTTCTCCCCTACGCTGATGAGTCCTGAATTGCTTCGAGCGAGACCAGGGAACACACCCTCGTCGGCGCGCTGTCCGATGGCGACGACCACCGTGTCGAGTGGTATGATGAAGCTCGACCCTGGCAAGGGTTCAAACCTGCATCGGCCGGATTCGTCCTCTTCGCACAGGCGAGCCTGAGTGACCTGCAGCCCCTCTACATGATGGCTGCCAACAACCTTGTCCGGGATTGCCAAGAACTGATAAGTCACGCCGAGCGCCGTGGCTTCTTCGATCTCCTTCTTGAATGCCTTCAGCTCCTTGATACCCCGACGGTAGACCACGATGACGTCTCGTGTCGGGTCTTCCTCACGGAGCATGGAGGCTACCTCGATTGCAACATTCCCACCGCCAATAACCCCTACGCGGTTTCCTGCGCCGCTGATTGCGCCAGATTTGATCTTGCGCAGCAGTTCGCGGGCATGATACACACCGACCAGCTGAGTGCCTTCGACGTTCACGTCACTCTCAGAGGGCAGTCCTGTCGCGACAAAGACGGCGTCATAATCAGCAACCAGAGGTTTCACGTCTGTCACGCGCTCGGTACGGACATGCGCAACAAATGTGGACGTCAGGAAGCGGACTTCCCGTTCGCCAACCTCGCGCGGATACCGATGCGTGGATACTTCCTGACTGGGCACGCCGCCCACCTGCCGAGCCTCGAACACGTCACAGGAGAATCCGCTGACCCTGAGCTCGCGGGCGCAGGCAAGCCCCGCAGGACCAGCCCCGATGATAGCAACCTTGCCCACAATAGTTTCAGGCAGTTCCATGCGATCAGATGGATCAGTCGAGTCTGTTACGAAGCGATGCAGCTCCCGAATGCGCAGAGGGGCATCTATCTTCGACCGCGTGCATACAGACTGACAAAACGCTTCTTCAGGACAAATACGGCCACACGTCTCGATGAATGGATCAGCATTCTGCAGAAGGGTCCGTGCACCGTGCAGGTTCCCGCTGCGAATCGATTGTATGAACTCGGGCACTGGAACGTGCGCTGGACACTTCGCCTGGCATGGCGCATCGTAACAGTATAGACAACGCTCGGCCTCGATGGCTGCCTGCTGCCGGCTCAGAGTCTTCTCAAATTCTTCCATTGTTCCTCCCACTTTCCATGATTGCCCTCAACAACCTGCGCAACCATGCTCCACCGAGCCGCCAACGGCGCACGCAGGTAGCTTGCAGGTTGTCAGAAACCGCCTCTCTTGAGTTATACGCGAATTCCCGGGTTTTCCAACCTCATCGAGTCCTGGCTGGATCCGGAACAGACAGGGGCCGACCCTTCGGCCGACCCCGTGAAACTTACCAGAAAGACCGCTAACCCGCGAAGTGACAGGCGACCACGTGACCAGAACCCATGTCACGCAGCTCAGGCTCCAGCTCAGCGCATATCGGTTGTGCAATGGGGCACCGCGTTCGGAAGTGGCACCCACTAGGTGGATTCACCGGACTAGGAAGGTCTCCCTTGAGCACAATACGCCGGCGCTGCATTTCAACCCGCGGATCGGGAATGGGCACCGCCGATAGCAAAGCTTTCGTATACGGATGCAACGGATGTTTGTAAATATCCTTGCTTTCATCCACCTCGACAATCTTGCCCAGGTACAGCACGATCACGCGATTACTGATATGCTTGACCATCGCAAGATCATGGGCGATGAACAGATATGTCAGTCCCAGGTTTTGCTGCAGATCTTCGAGCATATTCACAATCTGGGCCTGAATACTGACATCAAGGGCCGAAATGGGTTCGTCCGCAACGATGAAGTCCGGATTCATGGCTAGAGCTCGAGCTATGCCGATGCGCTGACGCTGTCCCCCAGAAAATTCATGTGGAAACCGGTTGGCGTGTTCCGGATTGAGTCCAACCGTGCGCAACAGTTCCTGAACGCGNTCCCGGCGCTCGGCCATGGTTCCAATGCTGAAGATGTCCATCGGTTCTTCGATGATGTTTCCTACGGTCATCCGTGGATTGAGCGACGCATAGGGGTCCTGGAAGATCATCTGCAATTTGCTGCGAACCTTGCGCATGGCTTCCCCCGTCATGACGCACAGGTTTTCGTCACAATAGGTAATGGTGCCCGCCGTCGGCTTGTACAGACTCACAATAGTTCTGCCGACAGTCGTCTTACCGCAACCCGTCTCACCCACCAGTCCCACCGTTTCGCCCCGACCGACCTCAAACGAAACATCGTCGACTGCCTTCAGACTGGCCATATGTCGCGCATACGGTCCGCCGACATTGACCGCAAAATACTTCTTGAGATGTTCGACCCTGAGTATGGTATCCATCGTTATTCCACCTTTACAAATCCAGAAACTGCCGGCGCAGTCGGATGATGGAGAAAACACCGAGCACGGTGCCCTTCTCCGACTGTGACAAGTGGCGGTTCCTGCACACGGCAGATGTTCATGGCATACTTGCAACGTGGAGCGAACTTGCAGCCAACGGGAGGCGCGAGCAGATCCGGGGGACTCCCTTCAATAGGGATCAGACGTTCCCGGTTTTCAGCGTCGAGGCGGGGGACGGATTTCATGAGTCCCATGGTGTACGGATGCCCGGGCTTTTCGTAGAGATCGTAGACGTCCGCTTCTTCAAGCACTCGTCCTGCATACATGACAACCACCTTGTCGGCCATGCCGGCTACGATAGAAAGATCATGACTGATGATGATAATGCTAGATTTGAGTTTCGCTTTCAACTCCTTCATCAGTTCCAGGATCTGCGCCTGAACTGTAACGTCCAGAGATGTTGTTGGTTCGTCGGCAATGACCAGCTCCGGATTGCACGAAAGCGCCATGGCAATCATGACGCGCTGCCGCATGCCGCCCGAATATTGATGGGGGTAGTCACGCATGCGTTCTTCGGGACTGGGAATGCCCACCAGGGAGAGCATGTCAACGGCTCTCTTCCAGGCCTCTTTGTTTGTCGCAAGGCCATGCGCAACCATCGACTCCATCATCTGAAGACCAATGGTCAGCACCGGATTGAGAGAAACCATCGGGTCCTGGAAGATCATGCCGATATGGCGGCCTCGCACTTTCATCATGGCCTCGGCCGGAAGACTCAGCAGATCGACCATCCCCTTATTGGGACCGTCCTTCTCCATCCGGTCCGACAGTCCCAGCGCTGCACCGTCAAACCACACGTGCCCGCCCTCAATCCGGCCGGGAGGGCTCGGGATGAGCCGCATAACGGACATCATCGTCACTGACTTGCCAGAACCGGACTCGCCCACGATACCGACGACAGAGTTCTTTGGAATGGTCAGGGTCATGTCGTCCACCGCATGGACAACACCGGCATAGGTGTGAAAATTGGTCGTAAGACCCTGGATGCGCATCAGAACATTGTTTTCATCCATTGCGCACCCCCTACTGCCTCAGGCGTGGGTCCAGCGCGTCGCGCAGGCCGTCACCCAAGAAGTTGAACGCAAACATCGTCAGACTGATCGCGAGTGCTGGAAACAGCACAAGGTAGGGGAATGAACGGATGGCTTCGGTACCGTCCGAAGCAAGAACGCCCCAGCTGGCCACCGGCGCGCTGACGCCCAGCCCTATGTAGCTGAGAAAAGCCTCGGTGAAGATCGCGGCTGGAATCTCCAGCGTCACTGTAACAATGATGGGACCCATGGCATTGGGGATCAAGTGCCTGAAGAGGATACGGTTGTTCGGGGCGCCGATGGTCTTCGCGGCTAGCGCGAATTCACGTTCTTTGAGCGACAGAATCTCGCCTCGGACAATGCGCGCCATAGGTAGCCAGTAGGTAAGCCCGATGGCAATGAACACATTCACCAAGGGATTGACGCCTTTGTCCTTGAACAGCACCGTCAGCAGGATAACGATGATCAGCGTGGGTATACCGTACAGGATATCGACGATACGCATCATGAGTCGTCGACCCGCCCTCCAAAGTAAGCGGCGATTCCGCCATAGGTCACCCCGATGAGAAAGTTGAGAGCCGCGCAAACAATGCCTATGGCAAGCGAGATGCGCGAACCGTACATGACACGTGTCATCTGATCGCGTCCCAGCTGATCCGTTCCGAAGGGATGTCGCAGCGTGGGGGACTGAAACGTATTGCCCAGGTCCTGATCTTCGTAGGTGTATGGTGACACCATCGGTCCGACGATGGCGACGACGAACAGGGCGATAATGATCCAGAACCCTACGACGGCCAGCTTGTTGCGGCGAATCCGGCGTATGGCGTCGCTCCAGTACGTAGTCGACCGTCCAGCAATTTGTTGCAGCTCGCCAGAATCCTTGGGGGCAGGAACGAATGAATCCTGCATCAGGCGCAACGCCTTCCTTGAATTGCCATGCAGTCTGCGCAGCCATCACGACACCTTCCTTTCGACGTAGCGGATACGTGGGTCGAGCCAGGCATACGTGAGGTCTACCATGAAGTTCAGGAACACCAGCAGGGCGCTGTAAAAGATGGTCACGCCCAGGATGGTCGTGTAGTCGCGGTCATTGATACTGGTAACGTAGTAACGGCCTAGACCCGGAATTGCGAAAATCTTCTCGACAACGAAACTTCCCGTGAACACCGCCGCGATAAGCGGCCCCAACACCGTAACGACCGGGATGAGGATGTTGCGAAGTGCGTGCCGGAAAATGACAAGGCGCTCNGAGAGTCCTTTTGCACGTGCCGTCGTGATGTACTCCTGGCGCAGGACCTCGAGCATGGACGAGCGNACAAGACGTGCTATGAATGCTATCGGATACCCTGCCAGCGTAAAGGCGGGAAGGATAATCTGTTTTATGGAACCCCAGCCAGCGGCAGGCACGAGGTGCAGTCCCAAGGCAAAGATGAACATGAGCAATACCGCCATGATGAAGTTGGGGACGGATACGCCCAGGAGCGCGACGAACATCACGAGATTGTCCTGCCAGCCGTTCTGCCTGAGTGCACCCCAGATGCCCAGCGGNATGCCNATGCCGACGGCAAGAATCACCGCCACCACTCCCAATGCAGCCGACACAGGAAATCCATCNTTGATGATGTTGTTGACAGTACGGTCCGTGTACTTGAAACTGGGACCGAGGTCACCCCGCAGAAGGTTCTTCATGTAGTCGACATACTGCTTCCAGAGCGGGTCGTCNAAGTGATAGCGGNCCTCGAGGTTCTTGATGATCTGAGNTGGNAGCTTCTTTTCGCGGGAGAAGGGCCCCGATGGAAGCAGGCGCATCATGAAGAAGGTAGCGGATGCGACAATGAGGACGACAAGAATCATCGAGAGCACACG
>JGI24134J36421_10000195_pt1 | contig 17541 bp, 16 predicted proteins | sample BarGraNGADG00312_FD_36421 | JGI IMG/M metagenome (IMG submission 36421) | reverse complement strand
ACCCGTGCTTCGGCGATGCTCAGCCTGGTCTCGCGACGGCCCCGGCGGACCGTTCGGACCACACCGACCACCACACCGATGGCGAGCAGGANCGCGANNACCAAGGTGGCTCGGTTCTCCCAGTCGGCGCGCACCCGGACGACGAAGGGATCGCCCGTGGTCAAGAGCGAACCCGAGGGTGTGAGCACCTGGACGTCCACGGCGACGTCACCGTTGGCGACCGCTTGGACCGGGATCTTCACGGATGCGGTGGCGCCGGCAGGGATGTCGACCGCGATGGTGCTGTCGGCCACCAGACGAGGATTGCTCGGCTGGAGCCGGACGAGGACGTGGGCGGTCTGATCGAGCCCGTTCTGGAGGCTCAGCGGGATCTCGCCGCTGCTGGCGATGAGATTCACGGCGCTGCTCTTCGTGACGGTGATGGCGCCGAGCAGCGCCTTGGAGCGAGCGAGCGCGGTATCGATCGCCTTCGAACGCTGGTCGGGGTGGCTGCGCCAACCGACCGAGGTCAGATCGAGAAGGTCGTCCGGGAGCGAGCCGAGTGCTGTGGCCCGGTCGGCGGGGACCGATCCGAAGGCGTTCAGATCGGCGGCCGTCTGACCGATCCGTGCGGCATCGGCCGCGGAGAGCTCGCCTGGCGCGGATCCGGAGACCGGCAGGGCATTGCGCCGGAGCGTGACCGGTGGCGTGCCGATCAGGGTGGCGAGCGGGGTCGTGTCGATCCACGGCGCGGCGTCGAGCGCTGCGAGCTGGGCCGAGGTCGTTGCCGGGACCGGCGTCCAGTCCCGGGGGAGGGCTGCCAGGACGTGCCTGGCCGTCGTCGGCCGCTCCCGGTTGATCATCGCGGTCTCCGCGAGCACGCGCTGGACGGCCGTGGCCTGCGTCCGGCTGCCAGGGTTGGTGAGCTCGTCCGTCAGCACGGCGTCGGAGAGCACGAGGCCGACGGTGGCGCTCTGGGTGGTGATCTGGGCGCGGCCGGTCGGCGTGTAGGCCAGCGGCTCGATCGGCGCGAGATCACCGGATCCGAGCAGCACGACGGCGGGCGTGGAGCGGGCCGCGAGATCGATCGTCGCCAGGTCGGGCGCCTTGCTGGCGGGCCACGCGAGGCGCGCGATCGCCGTGTCGCCGAGCGCGGACTCGAGCCGCTGCTGCCCGGTCTGAGCAGCGTCAAGGTAGAGATCCACCCGATCTGCGTGGGCAAGTGCGGCGNCGTCGGCGTCGGCGTAGGGGAGTGCGTAGATGTCCCGGTTCGGGAGTGCGGCCCGGAACCGGTCCAGCCAGTCGGACGCCGGGGCGGGATCGGTCAGCGCCCGGCTGACGATCGCGGGATCCACGGCCCAGGCGATGTTGCGGTGCTGCTCGGTCGCCGTGAGGACGGCGCTCAGCCGGCTCGACGCGTCAAACGGCCGCACCGCGTCGGGCGACTCCGTCAACGGGACCGCGATGCTCAGTCGGGTCGATACGGCGGGAATGGCCGGGAGCCAGATCATGAAGGATCGCGCGACACCCAACCGCGCGCCGCCGGCCGCGACGCTCACGGCGATCCCCCGGGGACCCCAGCCGTCCGGCGAGTTGAGCAGGCCGATCGAGTCAACCGGGACGGAGAGTGTCACCGAGCGCGCCTGGCCCGGGAGGAGCGGATCCGTCGCCTGGTCGGTGGTGAGGACCGTGCCGACCGCGCTGTCGGTCCGCAGCTCCCAGCCGTCCAGCGCGGCGCGGTTCCCGAAGGCGAACCGGTAGACGGACAGTGACGTCGCGGCCTCGGCGATGGGCGCCGCGGAGATGTTGGTGAGTGTCGCGGTCACGAGGAGGGTGTCCCCGGGCCGGGTCACTTGAGGCGTGATCGCCGTGATCTCCACGGTGATGGCCGGCGCCGCCGCAGCCTGTGCGNTCGGCGGCCCGGGGACCAGCAGGCCGGCGAGCAGCGCCGCNCCNCAGCCGAGTGCTCNCGCTGCGCGCCGCAGGCTCCGGGGCATCTGCGGACCGGGTCGCCGGGGNTCGCTCATGACCGCGTGGCGAGGACCGCGCGTGCTGCGGCCGCAAGGCGGCGTTCGTTCGGGTAGGCGAGCCGGTCGTCCAGCTCGTCGATGGAGACCCACGCGACGTCCTCGGCCTCTCGGTCCGGGTCGCCCTCCGTCGTGAGCACGCCGCCCAACGCGACGAGAAGGAAGTGGTGCACCACCTTGTGGACCCGGCGGTCCTCACCGGTGAACCAGAAGTCGATCGTGCCGAGCGGGCTCAGCACCTCACCGGTGATCCCGGTCTCCTCGGCGACCTCGCGGATGGCGGCCTCCTCGGGTGTCTCCGGACCCTCGAGGTGGCCTTTCGGCAGGCACCACTCGAGTCGGCCCGCACGATTGCGACGCGCGATGACCGCGGCCTGGTACCCCCCATCGACCAGGCGGACGACGATGCCGCCGGCGGAGGTCTCGTCCACGACGGGAAGGTGCACGGGGGCCGGCCGGCTCGCACTCTCGCCGCTGCTGCGACGCAGCGGGTGCCCACCGGGCGGCGCGGGCACCCCGTGCGGGTCGTGCTCAGACGCCGTGCTGGACATGCGGCCACTGTATCCGGGTGCGCTCCGGCCGCTCACATGCCCGGAGAATCTGGCACCCTTGGTCGTCGTGTCCACCTCTCGTGCTCCCGCCGACGCCGGGGCCCTCCAGCGGCGCGCGCTGGCCGTGCTGGCCGGTCTCCCGCCGGCGGCTCTCGAGCTGGCCGAAGCGTTCCGCGCCGAGGGACACGAGCTCGCGCTCGTCGGCGGCCCCGTGCGGGACGCGTTCCTCGGGCGCGCGAGCGCTGATCTGGACTTCGCGACGTCGGCGAGCCCGGGCGAGAGCGAGAAGATCCTGGCCCGGTGGAGCTCGGCGCACTGGGACATCGGGCGTGCGTTCGGCACGATCGGAGCGAAGCGGGACGGCATCGTCGTCGAGGTGACGACGTATCGCACGGACGCCTACCAGGCCGACTCCCGGAAGCCCGCGGTGGCCTTCGGCGACTCGCTCGAAGGGGACCTGTCCCGCCGGGACTTCGCGGTGAACGCGATGGCGGTCCGCCTGCCCGAGCTCGTGTTCGTCGATCCGTTCGACGGTCTGCGCGACCTGGCCCGGCGCATGCTGCGGACGCCGATCGAGGCGAGGCGTTCGTTCGACGACGACCCGCTGCGGATGATGCGGGCGGCCCGGTTCGCGGCCCAGCTCGGCTTCTCGATCGACGACGCCGCGCATGCCGCCATCGTCGAGATGGCGGAGCGGATCTCGATCGTCTCGGCCGAGCGGGTCCGGGACGAGCTCACCAAGCTGCTCCTGGCGCCGATGCCGCGGGCCGGCCTGGAGGTGCTGGTCGAGACGGGGCTCGCGGACCAGGTGCTGCCCGAGCTGCCCGCGCTTCGGCTCGAGATCGATGAGCACCACCGGCACAAGGACGTCTACCACCACACCCTCACGGTGCTGGAGCAGGCGATCGCGCTGGAGACCGGGCCGGACGGTGCCGTGCCCGGCCCCGACCTGGTGCTGCGGCTCGCGGCGCTGCTGCACGACATCGGGAAGCCCGCGACGCGTCGGTTCGAACCGGACGGCGGCGTCAGCTTCCACCACCACGAGGTCGTGGGCGCGAAGCTGGCCGCGAAGAGGCTGAAGGCGCTCCGTTTCGACAAGGAGACCGGCAAGGACGTCGCGCGTCTGGTCGAGCTGCACCTGAGGTTCCACGGCTACGGCGAGGGCCAGTGGACGGACTCGGCGGTTCGTCGCTACGTGACCGACGCCGGTCCGATTCTCGAGCGCTTGCACCGGCTGACCCGATCGGACTCGACCACCCGCAACCAACGCAAGGCGGACCGGCTCTCGCGGGCGTACGACGAGCTCGAGCGACGCATCGAGCGGTTGCGCGGACAAGAGGAGCTCGCCGCGATCCGGCCGGACCTCGACGGGGCGCAGATCATGGAGATCCTGGGCATCCCGGCCGGCCCGGTCGTCGGTCAGGCGTACCGGTACCTGCTCGAGCTGCGGATGGATCAGGGCCCGATGGCGCCCGAGGCCGCTCGCGAGGCGCTGCTCGCGTGGTGGGGAGCGCGGCAGTGACCGCGGGAGGGATCGCGCGCATGATCGCGATGGCCGCGGGAGGGATCGCGATGGCCGCGGGAGGCGGGCGGGCGGGCGCCGGGCGAGCGGCGTCCCGATGAGGCTGTGGTCGGTGCATCCGCAGCACCTCGACCGGCAGGGTCTGATCGCGGTCTGGCGCGAAGGCCTGCTCGCTCAGAAGGTGCTCGTCGGCGGGACGCGCGGGTACCGCCACCATCCGCAGCTCCGCCGTTTCCGCGAGGTGCCCTCCCCGGGCGTCTCCATCACCACCTACCTGCACGGAATCGTCGACGAGGCCGGGCGACGCGGCTATTCCTTCGACCGCGGCAAGATCCTGGGGTCCGCGGACGCCTGGTTGAGCCTCGAGGTGAGCACCGGTCAGCTCGCCTACGAGTGGGTGCACCTGCGAGCCAAGCTCGCCGCCCGCAGTCCGGAGGTGCTGGCCCGGTGGGCGGACCTCGACGTGCCCGAGGTGCACCCGATCTTCATCGTCGTCCCGGGGCCGATCGCGAGCTGGGAAGTCGTCACGCCTCGGCGGTGAGCTCGCCGTCGGGCGCAGTGGCGGCGGTCGTGTTGTCGGCGGCGGTCGTGTTGTCGGCGGCGGTCGTGCCGTCGAGGATCGGCCGGACCCTGGTCCTGGTGAACCACGCCGCCGCGACCAGGTACGCGATCGCGAGGGAGCCGAACGCGATCCGCGAGTAGCCGGTGTCCGGGAGCACCAGTGCGGCCAGTGCGGCTGCCGCCACGAAGGCGGAGTTGTACAGCATGTCGTAGAGCGAGAAGGCGCGGCCGCGGTACTCGTCGTCGGTGTCCCGCTGGACGATCGTGTCGACCGCGATCTTGCCGCCCTGGACGGCCAAACCGAGGAGCACGGACCCGATCAGCATCGTGGTGCGCGTCAGGGTGATCGTGAGAAGCAGCTGGCTGGCAGCGCCGAGGACCAGGCAGAGCGCGATCCAGCGGTGCGGGCTGATCCACTCGTGCACCACCGGAGTGACGACGGCCGCGAGGCCGAATCCGACGGCCGAAGCGCCGAGGATGACCGCGAAGTTGGCGAACCCGGCGTCGGTGTCGCTCGGAGCGGCGAGGACGTTGCGGGAGACGAGGATCGCGGCGATGAACATGGCGCCGTAGATGAACCGATGGATGGCCATCACGGCGAGCGCGTTGGCGGGGGTTCGTCGAGCCATCACGTGGCGCGCGCCGTCGGCGAGGCCGTGGGCGAGGTGGCGGAGCTGGTCGACGATCTCCCCTCCGGTGGGCCGGTGATCCGGGCCGAGTCGGTCGGCAGCCAGGCGGAGCGGCAGCAGCGACGCCGCGAGGAAGACGACCGCCGCGGCCACCAGCGTGCCGTTGGGGCCGCCGGTCGGCAGGACGCGGTGCAGCAGCACGCCGGCGGCGGCGCCGAGGAAGGCCGCCCCCGCACCCAGCGTCGGTGCGACCGAGTTCGCGGTGACCAAGAGCTCGCCGTCGACGACGCGGGGCAGCGCTGCGGAGAGCGCGGCGAGCAGGAAGCGGTTGATCGAGAGGATCGTGAGAGCGAGCACGTACACCAGGACGCCCTCGCCCGCGACCGCCATCGCCCAGACGAGGAGCAGGGTGAGCACGACCCGGAGCAGGTTGCCGACGAGGAGGACCTGACGGCGTCGCCAGCGGTCCAGGAACACCCCGGCCCACGGCCCGACGATGGTGAACGGCGCGAGCAGGACGGCGAACGCCGCCGCGACCCCGTGAGCGGTGGACGCCTTCTCCGGCGAGAAGAAGAAGAGCGCGGCCAGTCCGAACTGGATCAGCCCGTCCCCGAACTGGCTGGTCAGCCGGATTGCGAACAGTCGGCGGAAGGCGCGCAGGCGGAGGAGGACCTTCAGCTCTCGGAGTGCTCGCACCGCGTCAGGCTAGCGCCGCGCCACAGTCGGGCGGCGCTGGCCCCGCCAGATTCGCGCTCCGATCGGAGGGTTGCAGTCGCGTGGCGACGGTAACCCTCCGGCGGGCGCCTGGGTCCGGACCTGAGGCGACACGGCCTGAGGCGACTCGGCCTGAAGCGCTCCGGCCTGACGCGCTCCGGCGGCGCGGCTCTCACGAGCCGACACGGTCGCGCAGAGCACAGCTCTCACCACACGGCTGGAGCCGCCCGGTCCATCCTCGTGACTGCAGGGCCGCCGCCACCTGAACCGCAGTTCGACATGGCCGGGCAGCCACGTGTCGCCACCGGTAGCGAAGGGTGATCTCGCCGCGCTCGATGACGACGGCGTTGTCGCGCCAGGTGTCTCGGTCGGTCCTTCCGCCGGGATGGGCGAGCTCGCCGTCGAGCTCGACTCGCACGCCGAGGCCGTCGTACACGCGGTCGGCGCGGATCCAAAGGCCACCGACGACCTGGCGGACCTGGAGCCTCGCGGAGGGCAGATCGTGACGCTGCTCGACATCGCGGTGGTAGCGCCGTTCGAGGGGTGACTCGATTCCGGCCGACGCGTCGGTCAGTAGTTCCCGGAGCAGCCGACTGTGCCGGAACCGTCCCCGGCGGGCCGCTGCGTCGGCGACCTCCAGCAGGCACGTACCCGCGCGGAGCGCATCGCAAATCCATCCGACAGCGTCGTCGACCGACGGTGAGCCGCCGATGAGATCCAAGGCGGTGTCCCCTCGTGAGACCCTCCGCGGACTTCCGCTCGCGGGCGGCATCGTGGTGCGGCGGTGCAGCACGATGCCGCGGCGGGCATCACACGCCGGTTCTCGGGCACGCAGACGTCGAGGCGAGACGGCGGTGTGGTCCGGAACCCGTGCAGGAAGGCCGCTGCCTGGTGGCTGAGGACTGCGCCGGGGCCGGCGTACAGAAGGGCTCCGGAGGCCCGGGCGTTCCACCCGATGGGACCCGAGTGGGTCACGAGGACACCGCGGTGGAGTCGCTGCCACTGCCCGGAACGGACCTGCCGCGACACCCACGCGTTGTCGGCTCCGAGCGCGCGAAGCTGAGCGGAGGTGATCACGCCCGCCTGGTTGCCGGTGACCCGGGAAGAGGCATCCAGTGTCAGCCGCACTCGACGATGGTCGCGTGGGTTGGGCGGCGGGGTCCGCGAGGCTCGGCGAAGCTGTGGGCGCTCACCCCGCGCTGTCGGCTGTGGATGACGAGGCTCAGCTCAACGCCGGCAGGTCGCGGCACGCGGCGCGCCGCTCTCCGCACGCGGTTCGCATGCCGATCGGAGGGTTGCAGTCGCGTGGCGACAGTAACCCTCCGACCCGCGAGGATCCCGCGGCCCAAGGGCGTCAAGTGCGCCATCCGACGACGCCGGGGCGGCCGACCGTCGTGACGCGGGAGTGGTCGGGCGCCACGACAAAGAAGGGCCGGGCTCTGGCGGGAGCCCGACCCTTCGTCGTGTGCGGCGCGCGAGCCTTGGCTCGCGTACCGCGGTCAGTGCGCGGCGGTCAGCGCTCGAGCTCGCCGCGAATGTACGCCTCAACCTTGGTCCGCGCGATGTCGTCAGCCATCTGGATGGGCGGCGACTTCATGAAGTACGCGGCGGGCGAGGTGATCGGGCCGCCGATGCCACGGTCCTGGGCGATCTTCACGGCGCGAACCGCGTCGATGATGATGCCGGCCGAGTTCGGGGAGTCCCAGACCTCGAGCTTGTACTCCAGGTTCAGCGGGACCTCGCCGAAGGCGCGACCTTCGAGGCGCACGTACGCCCACTTGCGGTCGTCCAGCCACGGGATGTAGTCCGACGGACCGATGTGCACGTTGCGGGCACCGATGTCGTGCGACATGTTCGAGGTGACCGACTGGGTCTTCGAGATCTTCTTGGACTCGAGACGCGAGCGCTCGAGCATGTTCTTGAAGTCCATGTTGCCGCCGACGTTCAGCTGGAACGTACGGTCCAGGATCACGCCACGGTCTTCGAAGAGCTTCGCCAGCACGCGGTGCGTGATGGTGGCGCCACCTGCGACTTGACGTCGTCACCGATGATCGGGACGCCGGCAGCCTCGAACTTGGCGGCCCACACCGGGTCGCTCGCGATGAAGACCGGCAGAGCGTTGACGTAGGCGACGCCCGCGTCGAGCGCGCACTGCGCGTAGTACTTGTCGGCCTTCTCGGATCCGACCGGCAGGTAGCAGATCATCACGTCGACGCGCTCGTCCTTGAGCACCTGGACGATGTTGACCGGCGCAGCGTCCGACTCCTGGATCGTCTCGGTGTAGTACTTGCCGAGGCCGTCCAGGGTGTGGCCGCGCTGGACGTTGACGCCGAGGGGCGGCACGTCCGCGATCTTGATCGTGTTGTTCTCGCTGGCGCCGATCGCTTCCGAGAGGTCGAAGCCGACCTTCTTCGCATCGACGTCGAATGCCGCGACGAACTTGATGTCGGAGACGTGGTAGTCGCCGAACCGCACGTGCATGAGGCCTGGCACCGTGCTGTTCGGGTCGGCGTCCGCGTAGTAGTGGACGCCCTGCACTAGAGATGCGGCGCAGTTCCCGACGCCCACGATGGCGACGCGGATCTCACTCATCCTCGCTCCTAGGTGTGTCAGAGCCGGGGCGCACTAGCGCCGTCGGCGGGGTTGGCGGCGGTCGGTCGACCGAAGCCAGGGGTACGCGCACGGCGGGTGCCGCGCTCGCTGTCAATCAGGTTGTCCAGCCACCGAACCTCGTGCTCGACCTGTTCCAGGCCGTGCTGCTGCAGTTCGAGGGTGTACTCGTCGAGCCGCTCCCGGGCACGTGCCACCGACTGGCGCACGGTCTCGAGCCGTTCCGTCAACCGGGTACGGCGTCCTTCGAGGATGCGTAGCCGGGTCTCGGCGTCGGTCTGCGCGAAGAACGCGAAGCGGACGTCGAAGTTCTCGTCCTCCCAGGCGGCCGGGCCGGCAGTGGCCAGGATCGACTGGAAGTGTTCCTTGCCGTCAGCGGTCAGCTCATAGACGATCTTGGCGCGCTTCGCCGTGAGTGCGGGAACGGTGCTGGCCGGGGCGTCGGCGCCCGCGATCCAGCCCTGGGCGACGAGCGACTTGAGGCACGGGTAGAGCGAGCCGTAGGAGAATGCACGGAACGATCCGAGGAGCAGGTTGAGCCGCTTGCGCAGCTCGTACCCGTGCATCGGGGACTCGTGCAGTAGGCCAAGGATGGCCATCGACAACACGTCGGAGCGTGCGCGCACTGGCCTCTCCCTTCCCCTACAGTTGCCTTGGCGGCCGCTGGTCGAACATTAGATGTATCGACTCGATACATCGCGATGTTAGGACTATGTGAGCCATCGGTGCAAGTTCTGTGCTGCTGCGAGGTGCGCTGCGGGCCGAAACAGCGACGTCACGCATACTGGGTGGCTGATGCGGCCCACGCTGGGCCGTGCTGGCTGCTCGGTGCCGAACGGCAACGGGCCCGATCGGAAGACTGCGGGCACGCGCTCCACGAGTGCGGACCGACGGGAGAGGCAGAGTGTGACGGGTTCTCAGGGGCGCGGTAGCGGACAGGGTCCGACGCCGGATCGCAGCGGTGCACCTTCTGGCGCACCGACGCCGCGCCGGACCTCGACCCGCGCCGCGGCCTCGTCGCGCAGCCCCGGCGGGGCACAGATCCCGAATCTCTCCCGGTCCGCCGCGCCGACCCGCGCGTCGGTGCGCGCCTCGGCCCGCGCCTCGACCGGACCTGGCTCGCGCGGCGGGCGCGGTGCCGGTTCGCGCGGCGGGCGCGGTGCCGGTTCGCGCGCGAACGCCGGCAAGCGTCGCCTGTTCGACTACCCGCGCAGCGGAAAGACCGGGATCCGGCGCTGGCTGCCCTCGTGGCGACTGGTGCTCGGTTCGGTTCTCGCGGTTGGCGCGCTCGGTTTCGGCGTCGTCGCCGCCGCCTACCTGACGACCCAGATCCCTAAGCCGGACGACTTCGCCAAGGCCCAGACGACGACCGTCTACTACTCGGACAGCAAGACCGTGATGGGCACGTTCGGCGTGAAGCGGGAGCTCATCAAGATTGCCGACCTCCCGGACCACGTGGGCAACGCCGTGGTCGCGTCCGAGGACCGCACGTTCTGGAAGAACTCGGGTGTCTCGTTCACCGGCATCGGCCGAGCGCTGCTGAACAACGTGCGCGGCGGGCGCCAGCAGGGCGGCTCGACGATCACCCAGCAGTACGCGGAGCGCTACTACCTCGGCACCACCACGAGCTACACGGGGAAGTTCAAGGAGGCGCTGCTCGCGCTGAAGATCGACCAGCAGCAGGACAAGAAGCAGATCCTCGAGAACTACCTCAACACGATCTACTTCGGCCGCGACTCGTACGGCATCGAGGCCGCCGCGAAGGCGTACTTCGGCGTGTCGGCGAAGAACCTCACGGTCTCCCAGTCCGCCCTGCTTGCCGGGATCATCCCGTCGCCGAACAACTGGGACCCGCGCAAGGACCCGGCGGAGGCCAAGATCCGGTGGCAGCGCGTGCTGGACTACATGGTGCTCGGCGGCACGCTCACCCAGGCGGAGAGCGCCGCACAGGTGTTCCCGAAGACCATCGAGTACGCGCGCCGCGACACGTACGGCGGCCCGACCGGCTACATCCTCGACGCGGTGCGCCGCGAGATCACGACCCGGACGGCGATCTCCGAGGAGGAGCTCGACGTCCAGGGCTTCAAGATCGTCACCACGATCAACCCGGCGACCCAGCAGGCCGCCGTTGCCGCCGCCGCCACCATGCCGAAGGATGCGCCAAGAACCTGCGGACGGCGATCGTCGCGGTCGACCCGGCCGACGGCGCGATCCTGGCGATGTATGGCGGCCCCGACTACATCAAGCGCCCGCGCAACGCCGTGACGCAGGACGAGGCGCAAGGCGGCCTCGACGTTCAAGCCGTTCACCCTGATCGCCGCGCTCCAGAACGGCGAGTCGTTGCAGTCGCGGTTCAGCGGCAGGAACCACATGACGGTCCCGGGCTTCGACAAGCCCGTGACGAACTTCGCCAACTACAACCCCGGCGTGATCGACCTGGTGAGGGCGACCGCGTTCTCGGTCAACACGGTCTTCGCCCAGCTCAACGTCAAGATCGGCCCGGAGAAGTCGCGCGAGGTCGCCATCCAGGCAGGCATCCCGGAGAAGACACGCGGTCTGGACGCCGTCCCATCCTTCGTGTTTGGCAGCGCCTCACCGCACCCGATCGACATGGCCGAGGCCTACGCGACGATCGCCTCCGGCGGCGTGCGCCACCAGACCTTCCTGGTCCGCTCCTTGGTGTCCCTCGATGGCAAGAGCAAGTACTCGGGCGCGGGCCAGGGCGCGCGGGTCTTCCAGCCGGACGTCATCGCCGACACGACCTACGCGATGACGCAGGTCGTGCAGCTGGGCTCGGGCAAGACGGCCAGGTCGCTGAACCGCCCGATCGCGGGCAAGACCGGCAGCTCGAACGACAACAAGTCCGCCTGGTTCATCGGCTTCACCCCCCAGATCGTCGCGGCCGTCGCGCTCTATCAGGAGGGCAAGGACGGCACGGCCGAGAGCATCACCGCGTTCGGCGGTTACAGCCAGATCACCGGCGGCTCCGTGCCAACGGACATCTGGACCGCGTTCATGAGGCCGGTCTTCGCGCCGATGCCGATCGTGCAGTTCCCGCCGCGCGCGAATGTCGGGTTTCCGGTCGCGCCTTCGCCGACGTCGACGCCTTCGTCGACGCCTTCGCCGACGCCTACGCCTACGCCGACGCCTACGCCTACGCCGACGCTGGCGGTGACGCCGACACCCACGGTGACGCCGAAGCCGACCGTGACGTCGCCGTCGGCGACGCCGACGCCCTAAGTGGCGCCCTGATCGGACCTCGCAGGTCCGGCGTCAGGGTCGGACAGTCGATCGTGCCTCCTTGCGGGGACGTTCGGGCAGACCGCGGGGCGAGAGGNTGGGTCAGGCCCGGCACCCTTGGGCAGACCGGGCGCTCCGACGCTCAGCGTGAGCCGGAGCGAACGCGCCCGAGCAACCCACCGAGCGCCCGCTTCGCGCGCAACCCACCGAGCGCCCGCTTCGCGCGTAGCGCGCGGACCAGCAGGGCGTAACGGCCCGGACGTGCCGGAACATCCCAGGCGCCCGGCACCGCCGTCGTCCCGGCCGCGAACTTGGTCTTGAAGTCGGAGACGCCGGCCAGCTGCGGCGCGCGGTCCGAGGCGACACCCATCAGGTCGTAGTGCCGGACGCCCTCGACGCGCAGCACCCGCAGCACCTCCCACTGCACCCGGTACGCGGCGAGCGCCTTGCGGCCCTCCGCGGTGCCGGCGCCGTAGTAGTAGGTGGCCCCGCCGTCGTACACGGTCACGATCGCCCAGGCGAGGACTCGTCCGTCGCGGCGGGCGACGAACACCCGTGCGGCATCGCCGAGCGTGTCGAGCATGGTGCGGTAGACGCTCGCGGGGTAGATGCCGAAGGAGTCCCGCTCGGCGGTCTCGCGCAGCACCGCATACAGCTCGTCGAAGGCCGCCGGGCCGCGGCCGGTCTCCTCGGCGACCGTCATCGTCTCGTCCTTGACCGCCTTGCGGACCGAGTACCGGTCGCCCTTCTTCATCTCGGCGAAGAGCTCGTCCTCGGTGCGGCGCGGGTCGAGGATCACGGTGCGGTCGTAGGTGACGGTCTGCAGGAGCTCGTGCAGCTCGGACGCGCGGTGCTCGGCGTGCAGCCGGACGAAGGCGATGCCCGGGTCCCGACGACGCACCTCGGCCAGCAGGGCCTCACGAAGTGCGGCCTCTTGCGCGGCGGTCGGCGGCTCGGCCTGCAGCCAGACCGGCCCGTGCTTGGCCCAGAGGTAGCGGAAGCCGCGACCGGCGAACTCGGTGAGGGCGATGATGGCGAGGGCCTGATCGGCGTCGTCGAGGACGGCGTAGCGGCCCCACCGGGTTCGGCCCACGGTGGCGCGGTCGTAGGCGTCCCAGCGGGGTGCCTGTTCGATCGGCAGCGGGTGCGGGGAGCGCTCGGCGAGGGCGAGGAACTCGGGGTCCGTCACGGCCTTGAGGTGGCTGGGCACGTCTCCTCCCAGGCTGTTGGCCGACACAAGGTCACCCTACCGGCGGGTCGTTGTCCCCAGGGATTTCCCTCGCGCTGCGCCGCCCGGTAGCCTTGCAGATTGCTGTGTGCGTTCCGGCTCCTCGCAGATCGAGGTCGCCGAGCATGCTGCGACGCAGAACCCTCCTGTCACGGAGATTCCGTGGCCGCCGAGTCCATAGGAGGTGGGTAATCACGTGCGTCACTATGAGCTGATGGTGATCCTCGATCCCGAGATCGAAGAGAAGACCGTCGCCCCCTCGCTCGACAAGTACCTGTCCGTCGTGGCCAACGCGGGCGGCACTGTCGACAAGATCGACATCTGGGGACGTCGTCGCCTCGCCTACCCCATCCTGAAGAAGTCTGAGGGAATCTACGCCGTCGTCGACATGACGACGACGCCAGACGTCGCTCAGGAGCTGGACCGTCAGCTGGGTCTCAACGAGGCCGTGCTGCGTACCAAGCTCATCCGTCCCGACGCCCACTGAACGCGGGCCCGGTAGTCAGCACCGCACGACGACGTAGCGACCGAAGGAGCAAGCATGGCTGGTGACACGACCATCACGGTGATCGGCAACCTGACCGGTGACCCGGAGTTGCGCTTCACCTCCTCGGGCGCGGCCGTGGCCAACTTCACGGTTGCCTCGACTCCGCGGTCCTTCGACCGCCAGTCGAACGATTGGAAGGACGGCGACACGCTGTTCCTCCGCTGCTCGATCTGGCGTGAGGCGGCGGAGAACGTCGCCGAGTCGCTGACCAAGGGCATGCGCGTCATCGCCTCCGGTCGGCTCGTACAGCGCTCCTACGAAACCCGCGAGGGCGAGAAGCGCACCGTGGTCGAGCTTCAGGTAGACGAAGTCGGTCCGTCGCTGAAGTACGCCAGCGCCAAGGTCACTCGCGCACAGCGCAGCGGCGGCGGCTTCGGCGGTGGCGGTGGAGGCGGAGCCGCGGAAGACCCGTGGGCGACGTCCCCGTCGAGTGGCGAGTCGGTCTCCGACGAGCCCCCGTTCTAAGAGCACCAGACCACTGACCACCCATCCCGGGCCGCACGGCAACGACCCGGGCTCCGGCTCCCAAGAGCCGCTAGTGAAGGAGCACCACGATGGCGAAGCCCGTTCTTCGTAAGCCGAAGAAGAAGCAGAACCCGCTGAAGATCGCAAAGATCAAGGCGATCGACTACAAGGACACCGCGCTGCTGCGCAAGTTCATCTCCGACCGCGGGAAGATCCGCGCTCGCCGGGTGACGGGTGTCACCGTCCAGGAGCAGCGTGCGATCGCACGGGCCGTGAAGAACGCCCGTGAGATGGCACTCCTGCCGTACGCCAGCTCGGCGCGCTGAGAAGGAGGCGACTGATGGCAAAGCTCATCCTGACCCAGGAGGTCACCGGCCTCGGTGCCCCGGGCGACGTCGTCGACGTCAAGGACGGATACGCACGCAACTACCTGGTTCCGCGTGGCCTGGCGACCGGTTGGTCCAAGGGCGCGGAGAAGGACATCGCGTCGATCCGCAAGGCCCGCAAGTCGCGCGAGATCGCGACCGTCGAGGGTGCCTCTGCGGCGCGCGACTCGCTGCAGTCGAACGTGATCGTGGTGGCGGCGAGGGCCGGCGCGTCCGGTCGTCTGTTCGGCGCCGTGACGACGGGCGACATCGCCGACGCCGTTTCGGCGGCCGGCGGCCCGTCGCTCGACAAGCGCAAGATCGAGATCGACCAGCCGATCAAGGCGCTGGGCGAATACCAGGTGAAGGTCCGTCTGCACGCCGACGTCGCTGCGACGCTCGACGTGCGGGTCGTCCCGGAGGCCTGACCCGCTGCGCGCTGAAGGCGGATGACGCCTTCGCGCAACGCGAGCAGGACCCGGAAGCGCCCGAGCCCCTGGTGGGCTCGGGCGCTTCGCTGTTCTCAGGCGCCGGTGAACATTCAGTGGGTGCGGCGCGCCCGCAGCCCGGTGGTCAGCGCCCGAGCAAGGATCTGTCGGTCCACGTTCTGGACTGTCTGTCCACCTCTTGGACACTGGCACAATCTCTTCCTGTCCACAGGGGGTGCACGGCGTTTGTGCGGTTCAGGACGCCATTCTGCATCAAAGAAGGTCCGTATCCACAGGCCTTTCCACGGCCTGTGCACAGTGGCTCGCCGCACTGTCCACACGTTGTCCACAGCATCGTCTACAGGACCGTTTGGCCTGGTCCGCGCTGGGGCCTAGTGTCACGCACGGACTCCGGCAATGACGCCCGAAACGCGCGATCTCCGAATCGCGTGTCGGTGGTAGGCCGTACAACGGGAGCATGGAACCACCGGTTATCAGGGAGGCTCGCGTGACGGTCGAGGAGCTTGAGGCCAGCCTCAGCCCGCGCCGTATGAGCGACGGTTTCGACCGCACCCCGCCCCAGGACATCGCTGCCGAGCAGAGCGTGCTCGGCGGCATGATGCTGTCCAAGGACGCGATCGCCGACGTCGTCGAGACGCTCCGCGGGCCGGATTTCTACCGCCCCTCGCACGAGCTGGTCTACGAGGCGATCCTCGACCTCTATGGGCGCGGTGAGCCCGCCGACGCCGTCACCGTCTCCGCCGAGCTGACCAAGCGCGGCGAGATCTCGCGGATCGGCGGCGCCCCGTACCTGCACACGCTCATCTCGATGGTGCCGACGGCGGCCAACGCCGGCTACTACGCGCGAATCGTCCGGGAGCGCGCGGTGCTGCGCCGCCTGGTCGAGGCCGGCACGCGCATCGTGCAGCTCGGCTACTCGACCGAGGGCGGCGACGTCGACGACATCGTCAACGCGGCCCAGGCTGAGGTGTACGCGGTCACCGAGAACAAGACGAGCGAGGACTACCTGCCGCTCGCGGACATCATCAACGGCACCATGGAGGAGATCGAAGCGGCGGGGCACCGCGGCGAGGGCATGGTGGGCGTGCCCACCGGCTTCGCGGACCTCGATCGGCTCACCAACGGGCTGCACCCCGGTCAGATGATCGTGCTCGCGGCGCGGCCGGCGATCGGCAAGTCCACCCTGGGTCTGGACCTGGCCCGCTCGGCGTCCATCAAGCACGGCCTAACCTCGGTGATCTTCTCGCTCGAGATGAGTCGCAGCGAGATCACCATGCGGATGCTCGCCGCGGAGGCCAAGGTGCCGCTGCAGAACATGCGCAAGGGCACCATGCGGGACGAGGACTGGCAGAAGCTCGCGGCCACCATGGGCCGGGTCTCGGACGCCCCGCTGTTCATCGACGACTCCCCGAACATGTCCCTGATGGAGATCCGGGCGAAGTGCCGCCGGCTCAAGCAGCGCCATGACCTCAGGCTCGTGGTGATCGACTACCTGCAGCTGATGAGCTCGGGCAAGCGGGTGGAGTCGCGCCAGCAGGAGGTCTCGGAGTTCTCCCGCGCGCTCAAGCTGCTCGCCAAGGAGCTCGAGGTCCCGGTCATCGCGATCTCGCAGCTGAACCGTGGTCCGGAGCTGCGGACCGACAAGAAGCCGCAGATGAGCGACCTCCGTGAGTCCGGCTCGATCGAGCAGGACGCCGACATGGTGATCCTGCTGCACCGCGAGGACTTCTACGAGCGCGAGTCCCCCCGCGCCGGCGAGGCCGACCTCATCGTGGCGAAGCACCGCAACGGCCCCACCGACACGATCGTCGTGGCGTTCCAGGGGCACTACGCACGCTTCGTCGACATGGCGCACTAGCCTCGCGCTTTGGTGGTGGGGTGGCTGCGGGGTTGTGTCGTTGACGTAAAAGTGAGTCTGACCTGGGATGATGTGACGTGTCCAGGGTCAACGTCAGCCGGTTCGCGGAGCACCGTCCAGGTGATGAAGGCTGCCGGGTCTGACCCCCACGTCAAGGGCGGCACGTCTGCGCCGGGGGCGGTGGGGCAGGCCGGTGGGGTGCTGCTGACCGAGACCGTGACCGCGACGGCTCTGGGGCGGGAGCTGTCGGCGGGATTGGCCCCGTGGCGCAAACCGCTGGCGGTCCATGACCCGGTCAAGGTCCCCGCCGACCTCGCGGTCACCCTCGCGCCGGGTGGGGACCACCGGGCGGACGTCGCGCTGCTGCGCGGCGAGCCGGGCGTCTTGGGGTTGGTGTCCTGCGATGCGACGGTGTCCCGGACCATCGCCGCCCTCGCGAAGAACGCACCGGCGGCGGTGAGGACGATCAACGCTGCCCGCGCCGCGGCGCGCAAGCGGGCCTGGGCGTTGGCCGGGGTGCACGCCCCCGATGCCGGCACCGACGCGAAGAACCCGCTGATCGTGGAGCTGGACGCCACGCCGGTGACCTCCCACTCCGACCAGGAGCACGCTGCCCCGACGTTCAAGCGCGGGTTCGGGTTCCACCTGTTGTGCTCGTTCACCGGTCACGGGCCCGACGGCACCGGTGAACCGCTCGCGATGTTGCTGCGCTCGGGCACCGCCACCGCCGCCGACCACCGCCGCCGACCACATCACCTTGATCAAGGCGTCCCTGGCCCAGCTGCCCGGCCGCTGG
>JGI24134J36421_10000191_pt1 | contig 17613 bp, 20 predicted proteins | sample BarGraNGADG00312_FD_36421 | JGI IMG/M metagenome (IMG submission 36421) | reverse complement strand
ACGCTGCATTGTAACACTGAAAAGGCCAGTAACAAACGAGACAAGTGACGTTACTATGCTAACTTGGATATATATCTGACGTAACAACCGTTGGAAGATGACAATTGTCCGGGTGACAAGGTTCGTACAGCTCGCAAGGAATTTTCACCGATTTAAGACGAGGGCTGCTAGCGAACCCGCGACGCGTGAAATTATTCCTTTCGACCAATAGCCATGTATATGACGAATAGAATCCATCGTCTTTACGGTGATAGCCTGATCCCGCCTGTTACGCTAAGACACCTCAAGACACTGACCGATTGCACGGGCATATTACAACACGCTAAGTACGGAATCCCCAATAGATTTGAAGGCTACTGTACAGACGACAATGTCAGAGCGTTGCTTGTGACTGCAAAACACTACAACGTGTTCAGAGATGAATCGATTTTTGAATTATTAAGAACGTACATGGCCTTCACCTTTCATGCGCAAAAAGAAGACGGCTTGGTGCACAATTTCGTGAGTTATCAACGTGACTTTCTCGATTCGGAGGGCTCCGATGATATGTTGGGAAGGACACTCTGGGCTTGTGGGTATATTTGCAGCAGCACAAAGCTTCCCAAGGGTGTCCGTGAAGTCGCCCGAACCATATTTGAACGGGCAGCGAAGCACGCGACAAGCGACCTTTCTCTGCGAGGGATTGCTTATTCGCTTTTAGGGTTCTACCATTCAAGGGCCTCGATTCCCGAAACACGAGAAAAGATCAAAGTGCTTTCAGCTGAAATGCTGCACAGCTACGAAGATACGCGGGCCTCCGATTGGGAATGGTTTGAAGCTATCATGTCTTACTCAAACGCTCGATTGCCCCAAGCTATGCTCTTAGCTTACGATGCTATTGGCGAGCCGAAACTTCTTTCATGTGGCGAAAGAACCCTTGGTTTTCTATGGGACGCAGTGATTACCCCTAAAGGCGTAATAAACGTAATAGGTAACGACGGCTGGTACATCCGTGATCAACAGAGGGCTATCAGCGATGAGCAGGCTATCGATGTCGGAGCACTTGTCGAAGCGCTTTTAGATGCTTACCGAATCACGGGCAAAGTACAGTACTACCAAAACGCGNGCACGTGCTTTAGCTGGTTTACTGGTAACAACCGACTACAGTCCCCTATCTATGACGAGGCTACAGGAGGTTGTTTTGATGGCTTATCGCTTCAAGAAGGCGTAAATCAAAATCTCGGGGCTGAATCAACAATCGCCTACTTGCTTTGCAGACTCGCATTTGAAGAGGTCAAAAATCCCGCCGTGGTGGAGCGTTCTCGGGTAAACTGAACAGGGACAGAGGCTTGATAGGAGCTGAAACAGACGGCAAGGACAGCGGAAGATATAAGGCATNGGTCGCCGCAACCGCTTTGATTTTATGAAAAGAGCCCGACTACAAAAACCAGAAGAGTACGCCAGATCGGCTATGAAAGCTATTGCTGCGAACGTGCAGACTATCGCCGACGAAATAGACTACTCGGAAGTCCATTCACTGATCAGTGATATCATAAGTGCGCATCAGAATAATAAACGGGTTTTTGTCATGGGTGCCGGAAGATCCGGACTGGCTGCCAAAGCCTTCGCAATGCGATTGATGCATTTGGGNCTTAACGTTTACGTAGTAGGAGAGACTGTAACCCCCGCTGTTGAAGCGGATGATTTGCTTATCGTGATATCGGGCTCCGGAGAGACGAAATCTATGAACGAGATGGGTGCCCTCGCAAAGGCTAAAGGCACGCGACTAGATTCAGTAACGTCAAATAAGGAATCGACTCTTGGTACCATATCCGATACCGCTGTAATCGTCAAAGGACGTACTAAGGTGAGCGCGAGCGGGATGGACTTTATGGAGCGGCAGGTTATCGGTTCACACACCTCCTTCGCTCCACTTGGAACAATGTTCGAAATAAGCACAATGGTCTTTCTCGACGGTGTGATTGCTGCCCTCATGGGGGTCACAAAAAAGAGCGAGGATGACTTGAAGAAGAAACACGCGACCCTCGAATAAACGTATTCTNTTTTCGCTTCAACACAGTGGGTTAGCCGAATAATGTTCAGACACGTGAAGCAAAACGTGCTGAAGTTCAGGCAAGATCAGCGCCTCCATTGCGAGCTTTACGGCGTTTGGAGAACCCGGAAGACAAAAAATTGCAGTGTTNTCTATTATACCACTTGAGGCTCTGGTGAGCATCGCTGAAGAACCGATTTGTTCGTAGCTGATGAGCCTAAATAGCTCGCCAAAACCCGGAAGTTCTTTTTGAAATAATGGTTGAACGGCCTCGATCGTTACGTCGCNTGGCGCCAGTCCCGTACCTCCCGTCGTAATAATCACATTAACGGCATTCACTTGCTCCTTTACAGATCGAGTAATCACTCGCCCTTCGTCCGAGATGAGAGTATAACTATGCAACTTATGGCCAGCATTTTCAAAAAGATCAATAATGATTCGTCCAGATATATCTTCAGCCTCTTCAGGTTTTTTAACGCTCCCGTATTTCATAAATCGAGAAGTGCTAATCGAGATGATGGCGATCTCATAATTTTTACTTTCACCGGTTTTATGAGGATTTTCCACCTGTTTGCGTTGCATAAGGAAGGATTAATATGATTCTTATATAGCAGTTCTGACTCGAAAACGTGCGCCTTTTAAAAAAGAAGTATGCGCTAGAAAAACGTAATAAGAGAGATCGTTTATTCTCTAGTTCATGCGTATCCTCGCGTTAGATGTCGGTAAAGGGACCCAAGATCTGCTCCTCTATGATACAAACGTTGTAATCGAGAATAGCCCAAAAATGGTTATGCCCTCGCAAACGACAATCGTCGCCAAAAGAGTAAGAGCTGCCACGGCGCTCGGCCGCAGCATCTTCCTTTATGGAGAGACGATGGGAGGCGGGCCCTGCAGCGCCGCTATAAAGGCGCACCTAGGACTTGGGTATTCGGTATTTGCCACCCCGCTTGCCGCAAAGACTTTGAATGATGATCTCAACAAAGTCAGCTCGTGGGGGGTGCAGATCACAGATACCCGCCCACGAGAGAGCTGCGTCGAAATAGAAATGAAAGACGTTGACGTACGCGGGCTGAGGTCTGCACTTAAACAATTCGATGTCAATTTACCCACTGTATGCGCGGTAGCTTGTCAAGATCACGGTGAGAGTTACGTTAGCAACAGGATTTTTCGCTTCCAACATCTTAGTGACTTAATCGAAAAGGGCGGCGAGCTAACTCGTTTCGCATATTTAGATGGTAAAATCCCAGACTATCTGACACGACTAAGAGCTGTATATCGAACGTTAAAAAAAGAGAGGATGGAACAAGTTCTCTTGATGGATACTGGTCCAGCTGCAATATTCGGCGCACTGTATGATGATGTTGTGGCAAAGCGTGCTTGCGAACCTCATATTATAGTGAATGTTGGGAACGGTCATACCCTCGCAGCGATGCTTCACGAAAAGAGGGTTGTTGGTATGTTTGAACATCATACTGGAATGCTAAATACAGACAAACTAGACCACCTTCTTTCGCTCTTTATGGATGGCAACTTGACACAGGAATGGGTTTTTGAAGATGGCGGACATGGCTGTTACATAAATCAAGCTGGGTTCTCCGAGATAAATCAAGCCTTCAAAGAAAGAGGATTTCATATCACTGTCATTGGACCTTTACGTGAAATTATGAAGGATTCCAAATTAAATCCATATTTTGCAGTACCTGGTGGTGACATGATGCTCGCGGGTTGTTTTGGATTAATAACGGGCTTCATGCACTAATTCAGTGATGATTGTATTGCACAGATGATCCGAACAAACCCACACCCCTTGTTTGCGCATCCATTGATCTAAAACGGTAATTATGCACAAAAATTAATAATAAGATTTATATATTAATAAATTGATACCCCTACAACATCCTATTTTTTATAATTTTTATAAAGTAGTCCACCCAATTTTTTCATTTACAGTAGAAGACATGGGGTGTGTTTAAAATCATTCCATAGGAAATCATGGTATGCTATATCAGAGGATCATAAACAAGTTTCATAATTAGAAGATTTCTGGGATCCTTACAAATCAATCTATTTTTTATATCTAAAATTGTAANAGAAGACCAAAATAACGTTATTCAAAATCGACCAACGCAAGTGATGAGATAACTTTAAGGCGAAATCAGTTAAGCAATATGATGTTACAGTGGAAATATAAGTTGTTTCCACAGGAAATTATGGTTAAACTGCATTGGAAATGAAAGTCTAAAGATCACAAAGTTTATTTACTTACGTTTCCACTTTACGGTAAGCGCGCGGATAGCCCTGTGTAGTCAGTTATCTTTTGTTAAGAAATCAGCGCCTCCAGCAAGCATTCGTGCTCTTTGTATGAAATCGGAGGCAAAGAATTGGAAGGACTCTTTGACAATCTTTTAGAAAGCAAACCTGTTTTCAAAGACAAAGAAGTACTAAGACCATCCTATACGCCTAGTTATCTGCCGCATAGGCGCGATCAACTCAATGCAATTGCTGTCATTCTTGTTGTCGCACTTAGAGGCGAGACCCCCTCTAATATCCTTATATATGGTAAAACCGGCACGGGGAAAACTGCTTGTGCGAAATATGTGGGAAGAGAACTCACCGAAGTTGGCGCATCGAGAGGGGCTCCCTGCAACGTGGCTTACATAAATTGCGAAGTAGTTGATACTCAATACCGCGTTCTTGCATATTTAGCACGTCAATTTGATAAGGATGTGCCGATGACGGGTTGGCCTACCGACCAGGTCTATTCACAATTTATTGAAGCACTCGACGCTCAAAGTGGAAGCGTAATAATTATACTTGACGAGCTTGACAAGCTGGTCCGAAAAAGTGGCGACGATGTGCTTTACAATTTATCTCGAATAAACTCGGAGCTTACTAACACGCGGGTAAGTCTAATTGGTATCTCCAACGACCTGAAGTTTACCGAGTTTCTTGACCCGAGAGTGAGGAGCTCACTTGCTGAAGAAGAGCTCATATTTCCACCATACGATGCGAATCAACTCCGGGACATCCTCGAAGAACGAGCGCGTTTGGCATTTAAAGACCACGCGATAAATCCAGAAGTTATTCCTTTATGCGCTGCATTGGCCGCTCAGGAGCACGGAGACGCCCGGCGTGCACTTGATTTGTTACGGGTGTCAGGAGAATTCGCTGAGCGTGTAAACGCTGACAGCGTTAAGGAGGAGCACGTTCGAACTGCTCAGATGAGAATAGAAATCAATCGGGTTGCAGAAGTTATACGAACACTTCCCACGCAAGCAAAGTTAGTGCTTTACAGCATAATTACGCTTCAGCAAAACGGAGCGCGGAGTGCCACGACCGGTGAAGTAAATAGAGTTTACGAGACACTTTGCAGACAAATAGAGCTTGATGTGTTAACAAAAAGGAGAATTACTGACCTCATAATGGAGCTGGATTTGCTGGGCATAATCAACTCCAAAGTTGTTAGCAAAGGCCGATATGGCAGGACCAAAGAGATATCANTATCTGTTCCTTTAGATGAGACGTTCAGGGTTTTACTTGAGGACTACCGTCTAGAAGCTTTAGACGGGACGCGATTTGCGCGGCGATCGGTCAAAGAAAGCTTGTTTTAGAGTTATCGGACGATCGGCGCTAGGACTATTGATACATACGGTGCCACTTTGGCTGACACCAACAAATAGAACGCGACGTTGTCTACATTTCTACGAGCACACCCAATTAACCACAACGCTTTAAAAGCTGAACTTGGTATGACAATACTAGCGCCGACTCACTAGTGGTTCAAAGATTGCCTTTCTTTGCTGCTTCACGATATGATTTACATGAGCGATTTTAACAGTGAAAATCAACTTTTTCAAAAGATTTACGACAATGATTCGATGGTCTGGATGGGTCAAAATACCACCCATTTTCCTACGCCAGAAGCGATCAAGCAGGCCATGGTGACTGCGATAAATAAAGAGGAGTACCATAAATACGCTCCACCGTGTGGGTTTGAAGAGTTGCGGACGTTAATTCGCCAAGATTTGAGTTTAAGCGCGGATCACAACGTGCACGTGACCGAGGGCGGTACTGAATCCTTATATCAAGTAACACGTAGCCTGTTGCATCCTGGTGACGTTATGATCTCGACCGATCCAGGTTATTACGTTATTCATCGGTTTGCTGAGCTGTGCGGAGCTCAAGTTCTTGACTTACCNATTTACTCGGCAGACAATGCGTATAAACTAACACCGAATATGGTCAATGAGGCGATAAACGAGCGAACGAAAATGCTGGCACTTGTTGATCCGCTGAACCCACTAGGAATCACATATTCTGCCGAAGAGGTCAAAGCTTTTTGTGAAATCGCACAAGACGCTGGCATTTACTTGTTGAATGATATTACCTATCACGACTTGACACCACACCACACACTCGCCGCCAATTTTTATCCTGAAGGTACCGTCACCATCTACAGTTTCTCTAAGAACTGTGGTTTGGCTGGGCTGCGGTTAGGCGCACACATTGCCACTAGCGAGCTCATACAGGAAATAGCCCGTTATAAGATAAACGATCTCGGATCATCTGTTGTCAGTCAAGTCGCAGGCATTGCAGCACTTAAGACAAAACACGAGTGGCTTCCGGAAGTTATCCAANCTATCAAAGCAAATCAGATCATCATAAAAGACGCTGTAGCTAAAATTAACGGCGTGTTTCTCCCAGTGTACCCCTCTAACGCAAATATGTTCGTTATCGACATATCGGGGTCCGGAAAGACGTCTGAGGGTGTCNNGGGTGAAATGCTGAAACGAGGATTTTTCATTAGGGCAGCTTCGTATACGACTAGAAGGTACGTCGATAGGTACGTCCGCACAAGTTTCGCTGTACCCAAGCCACAAGTCGAGCAATTTGCTATTGAGTTTCCGAAAGTTTTTGAGTCATGAAGCATCGTCTACAGCGCGGGATTCTCATCGCTATAGAGGGAATTGATGGGGTCGGCAAGACGACACAATCAGTGCGATTAGTTGACAGACTTAAAGCCCTAGGATTCGATGCTATCCGCTTTTTCGAGCCAACTAATGAATCCCCGGAGGCAAAACTGATACATCAAAAGCTTCAGCAGAGCATCTCGAGAACTAGCGGTGAACTTACNGACATGTTCTTAGCTGATAGACGATACGACGTTGAGAAGTACATAGCTCCTGCGCTATCAGAAAAGAAGATCGTTATAATGGACAGATATTTCTTGTCAACCGCTGCATATCAGGCAGATAGCAGGCCGTGGCAGGATATATTAGAGGCNAATCGAGAGTTCGCGCCGGAGCCCGACGTGAGTTTCATTATCAACTGGCCTGCGGAATTAGCGCTTGAGCTTGTCAAAAAGCGGGACAACGGGCTAAGCGCTTTCGAGAACGAGGCGGCCCTCATCACAATAAGGGGTCGGTATCTAGAGATCGCACGACAGGATTCTGGAAACTACGTCGTTATCGAAAAGATAGCTGATGAGGAAGATGTTTGCGACGAGATACTAGACGCATTTCTAAAGTATCTCCACGAGCACGAGCTAGTGGCGTACGATGTTTGAATCCCTTTTTTGCGCGTCGCGCGAAAACCCTCCCATTTGTCTCACCAGCAACCGCGATTAATGTCGCTTATTCTTCTACTGCTTATTAATCAACAATAGCGCTAAGCAGATCCCTTTCAGTTATTATACCAGTAAGGGCCCCATCGACTATGACCGGGAGCACGTTAACTTCGCGCGCGATCATTAACTCAGCAGCTTCGCCTAGATCCAAATCTGGTTCGACATTGATTGGCACCTCTCGTGCTATGGCCTTAATCGGTACGCCGAGCGCCTCGTGCATGTCACCTGTAACGAGCTTCTCAAAGACCTCGCCGCTTCCAAGATAATTCACTATGTCTGATGTAGTCACGACTCCTATCATTACTCCTTCATGAACGATAGGGAGCCGACGAAAATCGTTTAAAATCATCACTCGTGCGGCATCTTCGACCCTTGTGTCTGGTCGTACACTGACAACGTCGTGACTCATAAAATCGGCAACTTTCTTTCCCGTTATAATATTGGCGACAAGGCTAATGAAATCACGTTCGGACACGATCCCTATTACCCTGTTCTCGTCATTGACGATGGGGAAACCGCTCACGTTTCCCTTTAACATCATTTGGATGACTTCGTTGATAGAATCTCCTTCGTGGAGGGTGATAACGTCCTCCTCCATTATTGAGCTAATCTCTTCGTTTATCGCCGATAACAAGTTCCCTCTGTGCTTATTTTCGATTATCTGGGCCTTTTCGCCACCGCCGAGAAAATTTACCACATCCATAACGGTGACTACCCCCATAAGCCTGTTTGTTCCCGGATCACTCACAGGCAATCGCCGAAATCTGTACTTGACCATCGTTTTTACTGCGCCCATGATGGTCATCGTGGGGGGTATTTGGACGACATCTCGCTTTGCTACCATCATAATGTCGCCGTCGTGCTGGGACAACTTGCTTTTGAAGTTGAGACTTCCACGGTCCGATTTGCCGCTAAAGTCACTTTGTGCTCTCTTCTGCCGTTTGTTTCCTCGTAGCATCGTAACGCCTACTGCTATTAAATTATGGCTCGCACCAGATCTTGTCGATCCACGATACCAATCAGCTTCGTATCTTCGACCACCGGCAGTCGTCCAATCGCGTACTGCTTCATAAGATTCGCAGCTTCCCAAATGGACGAGTCCGACTCGACGGTAATAACGGGNGTTCTCATGACCTTTTCTACGGTTGTCGAATGAATTGTACGACCGCCTCTCTCAGCCTCACGCTCAAGCCTGATATGGCCTGCTTTAAGAATATCTTGCAGTGTAATAATCCCGATGAGGCGTCTCTTCTTCATCACCGGGTATCCTGAAAACCCGTACTGTGCCATATTAAGCCACACCTTCGATACGAGGTCTGTTGCATCACAGGCCTGAACGGTCCTTGTCATCACTGTATCGATTGTGATTTTCTTGTCGAAACTCAAAGCGTTCAATAAACGTGCTGAGTCAATCACCCCTATAATTGTGGTGTCCTCTTGTGATTTTACGACAGGAACGTCGAACCCCGTCGTCGCAAATATTTTAGCAGCGTCAAGCGGAGTAAAGTCAGACCTGGCGAGACCCGTTTCCCGAACGAAACCAATGACTGTGACGTCAGATTTCGTTGACGTCACTTTGATGACGTCGGGCAGTGTNACCATCCCCTTCACTCTATTTTGACTGTCAACAACAGGCAGGCTTCGATGACCGTCTCGCATGAGTTGGCGGACGTGAGTGATGTAAGCGTCTTCTCGAACGGTAACGGGCGGCGTTATTAGCTGAAACATTATCGAACTACCTCCCAACAAGATTCACACACAACGCTGCCATCATTATATTCGAGCACGTCAGAAAATTCCCCGCAGATCTCGCAAACGCCAGATGATGTAGATCCACGACATCTCGGACACTTTAGGCGTCCATCATCTTGCCGCAAATCCTCCGAGAACTCTTCACACTGCTCGCACTCTCCCTGTGTTACGATGGCGTCTCGACGGTCAAGGACGCTCTCCCTATTCATTTGTATCAAATTGTCTAGAATCTGGTTTACCTCAGAAGAGACCTGTATTACATCCGAATCGGTTATGATACCTACAAGCTCCCCGTCGTCGATCACAGGGAGCCGGCGTATCTTTTTCTGAGCCATCATAAGTACCGCGTCGTGGACGTCATCGCTACTTTTCGTCGTGATGAGTGGTTTTGACAGAAGCTGCTCAAGCTTTATGGAACCTGGCTTTACGTTCTTGGATATTACTTTCGCGACCATATCACTTTCAGTGACGATGCCGATTGATTTCCCATCCTTAACGATTATGATGTTGCCAACTCTGTTTGCCACCATCTTCTTGCCAGCTTCTGCTGCGCTCATATCTGGAGTTGCTGTTACAACTGTTCTTGTCATAACGTCTCTGACCGCTAACTTCGTCTCCATCTGTCCTTCCTCTTTAGCTCTACCCTCTGCTTACACAGTTGGGCACTTCGTCGTTTGTTTTTAGCAATCACGCGCAAGCAAGCCTACGAAGTATGCAACACAATATTTAACATGGCGTTATTCTCGCGTCCCCATACTTCAAAGCTTAGGTTACTGCTAAAGTGATATATCTTCTGGTACGCAACCGCTTGAGTCTCGTAATTTAGACAGGAGGCCAGAGTAACTTTATATGACTAAAAAAAGAGACTAAAAGTCTAACTCTTATAGAATTCCCTGCCGCTAATGGCAATAAGTTTGGAGATGAGGGAGGCAAATATGAACAAAGGGACAACTAATGAGGATAAGGAAATAGAATTGCTGCTAGAAGACTTACACCATCTGGATTCCGATAAGCGGAAAATGGCATGCTTAGCTCTCGGGAAANCGAAGGCCGCCAGTGCTGTAGATCATCTAATAGAAGCTCTCAGCGATCAGGAGATGCTCGTTCGACAGTGTGCGGCAGAAGCGCTCGGGGAGATTGGTGACCCGAAGGCGGTAGATTCGCTTATCAACGCCCTACAGGATAAAGAGCACAACGTGCGACTTGAAGCTGCAGCTGCGCTGGGTCAGATAGGGGATGCCAAAGCGTTAGAACCCCTCATAGGGGATATGAACGACGAAAATCAAATCGTCCGTCAAAAAGCCGCTCAGGCAATAGGTGAGATTTGCGGGCTCGGCGACTCTTGCGGGATAAGCGAGGTGGAGCTCCTCCTTGAGGATCTCAAAGACGAGAGCAAAGGAGTTCGATGGAGAGCCTCTGATGCTTTAGTGAAAATTGGCCCCGCTTCTGTNAATCCTCTCATTTCGATGTTAAGCGATACCGACCCAGACATTCGAATTAGGGCAGCAAAGAGCCTTGGAGAAATTGGCCACGAAAGCGCAATCGAACCTCTTGAACGCCTTCTTAAAGATAAAGATCCTGAGGTCCGTTACGCNGCGTATAATGCAGCAGAGAAAATAAAAAGACGAAAATAGTAACGCTTTACGTCCCACAATAAGCCAGCAAGCGCAAGCAGTATTGAGAATTAAGGTTGAGGCGCTGATATTACGAGAAAAAGTCCAGCAAAGGCAGAATGAAGGACAAACAAGTTGTTCAAAGCCCGGATACAGGCAGAAGCGACAGAATCCCACCCGGGCAACAGGAAACTGACAATTGGCCAGTGTTGCATTANGGTGCAATCCCCCAAGTGGATATAGCCAAATGGTCGTTTACAATCTCCGGACTTGTGGAATCCGAGCAGAAGCTGACCTTCGAACAATTCACTTCGCTTCCCCAAGAGAANGTGTTTTCAGACATTCATTGCGTCACAGGGTGGTCAAAACTAAACAACTACTGGGAGGGTGTCAGCGCCCAAGTAATTAAAGATCTTTCAACGGCGCTACCTGAAGCCAAGTTTGTATTGATTCACGCTGAAAAAGGCTTTACAACAAACCTATCGATGAATAATTTTCTCCAACCTGACGTGCTTTTTACTTTGAAGCATAATGGGGAGATCATTACCGCTGGACACGGTTATCCCGTCCGACTTGTCGTTCCACGCCTCTACTTCTGGAAGAGCGCTAAGTGGGTGACCGGTGTCGAATTTATGGCTAAAGACAGACGTGGATTCTGGGAATCACACGGCTATCACAACCGGGGGGATCCGTGGTTGGAAGAGCGTTACAGCTACTAGTAGAATCGTGGGCTCAACTCCGGAGATAAACAAAATAGCAGGGATCTTTTGCCGGGCTACCATTTCACAGGACCCCTAAGGTAACCGTTGTTCGATGTCATCATCGAACGCTAATCTAGTCCTGAGTAAGGGTCGTAATCGCAGTTCTGTGGTGGACAATGCTGCCGCAACTGCAACTCATCGTGCACCGTGCGTGAGAGATCGGGTTGTTGCACACTCTAATCTCAAATTTGAAAGAGACTTGGGCCTCCTGCTAAGGGAATAAACTTATAATCTTTTTTTAGTATTGATAAGCTGATGAAAGTAGTAATTTCCGTCGGCGGGTCAGTTATTGCTCCAACGCTCTCGCAGGAGAAATTTGTAGAGTATGCTAACGTGATCAAGGAGCTGACTAAAGAAAACACCGTACTTGTTGTGACCGGAGGGGGAAAGGCCGCGCGGGATTACATTCAAGCTGCCCGCTCTTTGGGGGCGAGCGAAGCGGTATGCGATCTTATTGGCATTGCTCTTTCGCGCGTCAATGCCCAGCTGCTTGTATCGGCGTTGTCAAGTGCGGCATTTCAGGATATCCCGCACGATTACCGGGAAGCTGAAACGGCGATGACCTCACACAAAGTAGTCGTGATGGGGGGTGTAGCTCCTGGACAGACAACAGACGCTGTATCAGCGATACTCTCTGAATATGTCCAGACTGATCTTCTTGTAATAGCTACATCAGTTGATGGCGTCTATACCGCTGATCCCTATGTTAACAAGGATGCAAAGAAACTGGATGAAGTCACAACTGGCGAGCTCGTCAAAATAGTCATGTCTGACGAGATGAAGGCCGGGGTAAAGACCGTAATCGACCCGCTTGCCGCAAAGATTATCGAACGCTCTAAGATATCAGCGGTCGTCGTCGACGGACGTGAACCTCAAATTTTGCTTGATGTTGTCGCGGGCAAAAGAGTAGGCACTAGGATAATCCATTAGCTTGTTATAATCCATAGAGCTCGCTATTCATTCTTGGGATGAGCGCCATAATAACGCAGAGCTCTGTGAAGTACGTCCTATCGATCAGTCCCTTTGATAAATAGCCGACTGCACCACTCTTTTGTCCTATGCGCTTTATTCCGGAAAGCTGCTCCATAATGTGGCCGACTTCTCGTCCTGCTGTAATTTGATTGAGCACGCTGATCGGGTAGGTGAATCCGGGAGAGGTACCGATCGTGTGCCGCGCCCCATCAAAGACTGAACACACCTGAATGTCAAGTTCTACGCCAAAAACGTCAAAGAGACCAGATTCAATGCCGACGCCAAAGTCCACGTTTGAAACACTCGCTCGAACTCGCTCTGCGCGTTGGCGGGCGCCAGCTACAACTGCATCACCTCTCGGCTGTGATGGTACGCCTGAATCAACGCGTCGCATAATAACCTCAACCTCCCCAAAAACCTTCGAGAACGTGTTATGGGCCGCCTGTTTCTTGACCGGGTTGTTAGACCCGACAGCAACTTTCATAAAAGCACCCCGTGCTCGTCGATTTCACCATTGTGAATTCGGGTTGAGGATATCGGTTTTCCATCTTGCGCCAGCACGAAATCGACACATACAATCGTTATCGGGGGGAGTCCGCGCTGTGATCTCAGCACGTTAATCTTCTTTGCTGTAGGCCGGGTATCAGGCGAGACGACGATATAATCGAACTTCTGTGCAAGCGTTGGCCCATAAGGATCGCTCAGCGCGACAATTAGTGGGGGGGCTCCAGTTAACGTCTCCAAGTACGCGATCAACGATTTTTTGCGGTTATTGTACGTGTTAACTACGTGAAATTTTTTCTGAGCCATCTCATCGGAAACAAGCCCGATAATCACGTCTCCTAGCGTGTCAGCCTTTTTCAAGAGCGCTTTATGGCCGTCGTGAAGCACGTCAAATGTCCCACCGATCGCAACGCAAACCATTACTCTCGGTCATTGTGTTAACAGGTATTTAATATAGGGTACTAAGGCATTCGTCGCCTTTTTGAACGTTAAGAAGCATCATGACCGGTACCGAAGAACAGAGAGGGAACTGATGAAAACCAACTTTGAAGGGGTGTTCATTGCACCGACTGCGACTGTGATCGGAAATGTACAGATTGCCCCAGGGTCAAGCGTCTGGTTCGGGGCGGTTTTAAGAAGTGATATGGCCTTAATCCAAATCGGTCGAAATACAAGCGTACAGGACAACGCGATTATTCACGTGAGTGAAGGAGTTGAAACGATTATCGGAGATCAGGTTACGATCGGACATGGGGCGATCGTCCATGGGGCCCAGGTTGAAGATACCGTTTTAATAGGGATCGGCGCAATCGTGCTAGATGGTGCAACGGTAGGGACAGGGTCCATCATTGGCGCGGGTGCTGTGGTGACAGAAGGAATCGAGATACCAGATCGGAGCCTTGTTTTAGGCGTTCCTGGAAAAGTTGTTAGGCAGGTGACAGCTGAGCAGCTGAGGTCAATAGAGGCAAATGCAAAAAGTTACGCAGCGCTCACGCAGCGCTATCTAAAAGGTGAAAAGCAGCAACGGGCGAAGTGAGGGCCCACTATCATTATCTTCGATCGTCTCGGTTACATGCGGACTTGAATTCCGCGCTCCTGTAAGTACCGTTTCAAAGAAGCTATGGGTATCTCCCTAAAATGAAAAATGCTTGCTGCAAGACATGCATCTGCTTTGCCGTCGACGAAACCTTCATAGATATGCGCTGCAGTTCCGGCGCCGCCAGATGCAATTATCGGCAAGTCGATAGCCTCTGATATCGCCTTAGTGATAGGGATGTCGTAGCCATCTTTTGTGCCGTCTCTGTTCATGCTCGTTAGCATGATCTCACCTGCGCCGAGCTGCTCACCTTTTATCGCCCACTCAATCGCATCGATACCAGTCGGGGTTCTCCCACCGTATGTCACAACCTCATACCACGCGGGCGTACCATCTTCGAGGTGCACTATGTGCTCTCCTTTTTCGACATCTGCGTTGCGTTTACAATCTATGGCTAAAACAATGCACTGCGAACCAACCGCTTCAGCTGTACTCTTTATGAACTGTGGGTTCTCGACAGCGGCAGTGTTTACCGCTATCTTATCCGCGCCAAACCGCAACGTCTGGATGACATCGTTTAGGGTCCGCACGCCGCCACCGACACAAAATGGGATGAATACTTGATCCGCCGTATCCTTGACTATGTCGAGCATCGTCTTCCGCTTCTCATGTGAAGCGGTGATGTCGAGGAAGATCAACTCGTCGGCTCCTTCTTGATCATACCGTTTAGCGAGCTCTACCGGATCTCCAGCATCTCTAAGCGAAACGAATTCAACTCCTTTGACAACTAGCGCTCTGTTACCATCGCCGTATTTCACGTCAAGACATGGGATAATGCGCTTCGTGAGCATCGGGTATAGATTGTGTTACACCCTCTTAAAACTCGTCGACGCATGGACGTTCAAAGACACGCCTTTTCGTAAAGCTTCTATGCCATCTTTGCTGTGGTGTATTGTAAGACTGCAAATAGCGAAAGCTATGTATAAAGACACACTCGTTATGCGGAGTACTAGCACGACGTCCATAACGTCATTTATAGAAGCAAATTATGCGTAACAAGCAAACCAAGGCGTTTGGGGAAAACGGGTGGAGACTGCAAGACGATCAACACCTGAAACTTGCTGAGGCATTCGAAAAGAAGGTAGACCTTGATAAAAAGGAGCTCACCATCTTGCTCTCACTTCTTAAGAACGGCAAGACGTCGAACGTGGAACTTGCCGAACGTCTCGGCCTCAATGACGGCAACGCAGCTGCCTATCACGTAAAACTTCTTGCGAAGAAAGGGATCCTCACGAGATACACCGTGCAAATCGATTGGAAGAAGATCGGTTTTTCAGCAGATTTTGTAATTATTGCAGAATCGGACGAAAAAGCGGAGTTACTTGCGCTAGAAAGACACCTCATACAACTCCAGGAGTACTATCTAAAGCGTTTAGGCGACGTGTTGTTACTGCCAACCCCTTCTGGATGCGTCCTTCTGCGTGAAATAAGTCATTGTTATGGTGATAAAACAACGGTGATCATAGCTGGAAGTGGGACAAGTGATCTTGACATCGCATTCTTTCGAGAGAACTACTTAGCCCGCGCATTTAAGGGGGTCCGGACGACGTTGATGACGACACGCTACAGAACGATAGATAATTGGGTGGTTCAAAGAGACGCGCTCGATACATTAAGTGCCATCTTCGAGGCTAAAAACGCGTCCGAAGAAGAGATCAGCAAAATTAGAGAACATCTAATACCCTTTATTGAGGAGTAAGACCCCTAGAACCATTAATTACTGCACAACCACAGCTACGTTATTTTTGACGAATCCGTCTCAGCCGTAGCAGAAACGCAACGACGAGTATCGCAGCCAATATGACTAGCAAGCCCTCCGTCACTTCCGCGTATGTATAGTCAAACAGTCCGAAGAAGCTCGCCGGGACGGGCTTGGCTCCGACGGTCGTATACAGTGGCTGGGCAAAAAGCCATCCGTGAGAGGAATTGTTATTATATATGTACGCATTATAGCTTGCCGCTTCAGTGTCGGATGGAACCGTCGGTGGAGATAAGATGCTTGCCCATTCGCCCGTTCTAAGGAGAATCCAGCCAGTGCCGTTTTCGTCCAGCAAAATATCATTCGAAGAATTGTTCTTCGTCGCTTGATTGAGAATGCTTACGCCAGTGAGGTTGCCAGGCAGCACGGCAGTTCTGTTATGCAGCACCGCATAAGGCGCTACCCACACGTCGTCGTTTCCAAGGTTGGCAACATCCCACACGATAGTGTTTTGAGGGGTCGGTACCTGACGAACGGACCGCACAGTAATAGGCCAAGTTCCCATCGGTTTCGGCGGATAATCCTGTTGCAGTTTTGAAATGATGGTCTCAAACCCAAGTCGCTGGTAGTCGGCAAGCGTTGCTCCCAATCCGAAGAATACGTTGAAGTGAGTAAAGCCCACACTATTAGCGTAACTCCAGTCGAGAAGCTCTTTGTATGTGCTATAATTGAGGTTTTCGTTGTTTGATTGCCATACACCGGCCGTCATTCCCTGAGGCTTTCCGAGGTTGTACGATATCAAAGCTCCGCGCTGTATGCTAGCTATTTCAGAGGGATAGTACGTTTCCCACGACATTTCCGTCACGTACGGATTTCTGTAGCCATCTTTCCAGAGGCCACATTTATCGCAGTTAAAAAAGGTAATCTGAGGGAAATAATCCTTAAGTTTTTCAAAGTCGCCACTTCGCCCCCCCTCTGTTGCAACGTTCCACCAACCAGCATCTCTCCAAGTGGCAAAGGCTTTGTCGAACTCTGTTATAGGTGTTGACTTATTATTCCCGCCATTCCAAATAACGACCTCGATATCCAAAATGGGGTACATCCCCAGTTGTTTTATTTTCTGCAGCTCTTTATCGTATGGGATCGCTTCAGCGGCCACAAGCACGACCGTGGTAAAGCCATGGGCCTTAAAATATCCTAACGTATCATTTGAGATTTGATCAGGCGCAAGCGAAACGCGGTAGTCAAGGTATCGAGTTGATGTCACGTTGGAAGCCGCCGGAGCGGTTGTTGTGATCGTCGGAGTAGTCGCTGATGCTGTGGGAAGGCAAACGGCAGAGGATCCAATGAAAAGCACCAGAAGAAGAACGGCGAGCTTCTTGACCATTGTTTTTTCCTCGGCCTTATTTTTGTCTCAGTGGCAGGCGAACACAATACGTTTGCGTACGAACGTGATTATTTGAAACGTTGACGACTCTTCGGGAGCTTACGCGCTCTGTTCTGTTATTATAAACGTCGTCCCTCCAGCTTGAGACAAGTTTAGGGGGCCAATTTGCGC
>JGI24134J36421_10000186_pt1 | contig 17729 bp, 18 predicted proteins | sample BarGraNGADG00312_FD_36421 | JGI IMG/M metagenome (IMG submission 36421) | reverse complement strand
CCGATTCCTGATAGTGTGGCTATACGCGGCTTTGTTGAATCCATCCAAACACGGGCTCCGATTGTATGTTCATCGCGTGGATTCGAGATGGTAGAATAGCGACGTTACCCTTTGAAGGAGAAGCCGCGGGCCACACGATATACGCGGGCGATCTGGAGCGCGAAGGAGCGCGTCTACATGGGCGAAAAGACCAAGCTGGCCCCCTCGATACTTAACGCGGATTTCTCTGAGCTGAAGAAGGCCATCAGCTCCGTGGAACCTTATTCCGATTACATCCACCTGGATGTAATGGACGGTCACTTCGTTCCCAACATCACCTTTGGCCCGCTGGTCGTCGAGGCGGTCAAACGTATCACAACCGTTCCCCTCGACTGCCACCTGATGATCTACAACCCGCCCGAGTGGGTGGAGACGTTCGCGGAGGCCGGATCCGACCGGATATCGTTCCACGTTCGCTCGTGCCGTGACGCTGAAAGCGTTATCCGCGCGATACGAGAGTTGGGCGTATCACCCGGCCTTGCCATAAGTCCCGAGGTGCCGCTGTTCGAGCTGAAGCCTTACCTTGGCATGATCGACTTTGTCGTTGTAATGTGCGTCTACCCGGGTTTCGGGGGGCAGAAGCTAATGCCGGAGATGTTGAATCGTGTATGGGCGATAAAACGCGACGCGGCCCAGTTGGGGATCACGATCGAGGTCGAGGTGGACGGCGGGGTCAACGTTCAGAACCTGTCACAGGTCCTGGCGGCCGATCCCGATACGGTAGTGGTGGGTTCCTCTATATTCGCCGAGAAGGACGTATCCGCGGCCGCCGCTGAGATCAAGGAGATGCTTGCCGGCGGTGGCGCGTCCGGAACCGTTGATGGTCTGCGGGGGTAACGCGCTCCACTACAGCTTCTTTTGCTTTTTCAAATCTTCGGCCTGTTTCTGGAGTTTGCCCGTTTCCTCGCCGATATTCTTCAGGCTGTCCGAAAACTGGATTACAGCTATCTGGAAAGCGACGGGGTCGAAAGGCTTCGCGGAAAGCCTGTCCTTTTCTTGGCCAAGGAAGCTATCGAGCTGTTTGAGGCCTTGTACGTTGGCGTCTATAATCTTTATCTTTAGGTCGGCGTATTTCGCGTAGTCGGGTACACCTTTCAGGCGGCCGATATTTTCATAATGCGCCTTTGCCTGGGAGGCTTTGTCCGACATCTTGCGCGCGAGGGTCGTTATCTCTTTTGAGCTTTTATCAAAGGCGCCGGCATCCGGGGTTTTTCCGGAGTTTATCTCTTTGTAGAGATCCGAGAATGTGCTGTCAATCTTGCCGACCAGGGTCTCGCTGTCTTTCTCTATGACGACAACGATCTCATCGCCTTTCTTCATGGATGCCCGCGCCTCGCCCTTTGTTCCGCCGCAACCGGGTAGTAATAACGCCCAGGAAAGACCAACAAGCAACGCTAGCATCAACGTTGTTAGCCGCTTCATAATATCCTCTTTACAGCAATGCGGTTTTCTACGACTAGAGTTCCTTTTTCAGCCGCAGTTTCGCGGCTTCGTCCTCAAGGCTCTGACCTTTCTTGGTAAAGGCTTCGAGCTGCTTTGTTGCTTCCTGGTACTGTAGTGCAAATGCCGTCGTATCACCGGATTTGCTCAGGGCTACGGCTTTATCCAGCATATCGTTCATGGTCTTGATGATCTGTTCCAGGATATCTATCTGCGATATTCGGATATCCGCGTATTCCTTGTAGTCTTTCACCCCACCGATGTTATAGATCTTCTTGAACTCCGTCCCCGCCTCGTCGGACGTCTTCAAGATCTCACTTGACAGGGCCTTGGACTTCTCTACGGCTTCTTGAAACGCCGCCAGGTCGGTTATGCTGCTTGCCGAGGTGATCTGAGTTTGCCATTCGGATGCTTTTTCCATGGCCTGCCGATAAAGCGAGTCTCCCTTGTTCATATACTTTCGAGCTTTCTTTGTATCGCCTCCACATCCGGTCTGTGCCACTGCCAGGAGCACCAGCGCACACGCCAGCACCACCACTATCATTCTCTTCATATTCCTCTCCTTCCCGGAGCGGGCTTGCCCACCACGGTGCGTGAGTGGAAGTGTCATGATGTCAGAGCTTCTTGTCCTTCTTAAACTTCGTGGCGTCGCTCTCAATTTTTTGGATCTTCTCCGAGATGCTCGATATCTGGTTACTATACTGTTGCTCCAGAGCTGCCAGGCCGCTCAGGTCTCCTGAGTTGAACATGGCAACTTTCTTATCGAGGTACTCATTGGTCTTGTTAAGCATGTCTCGTATCATATCCAGCTGTGCCGATCGCAGGTCGGCGTACCTCACATAGTCGTTAACCCCGTTTAACCGGCTGATCTTTTCGTACTCCGCTTTGGCACCATCGACCGTTCTTGTCAACTCCGTTGCCGAAACTTTGATCTCCTCGACACCTTTTTTCAGCGCACTGGGGTCCGTCTCACCGCTTGTTGAGATCAACTGGTGCTGCCATTCAGCGGCTTGCTTCTGGATTTTCTGAATCTGATCGGCTCCGGCCTGCAGGTACCCCTGCGCCTGCTTCTTATCACTGCTTCCGCAGCCGAGAAGCGATACCGCCAAAAACACCAGGAGTAAGCACACCAAACCCAGGATTACCGGCCTTCGCGTATTCATCTTTGGGGGCACATTCGCTGGCCTGCCCATCCGCGGTCGCCCTTTCTGAATTCGGTTGCTTGGAAGCTCTAGTTCTCTGTCACTACAATAAGTAATGAAAAAACTCTTCTCACCGTACCTCCTCGCCCGTGAAATCGCATATTATGTTATCCCTCCCGCCGGCAAAACGGCAACAGGAGCATACGCGTGCTTGTGCCTTTTCAATGATTATTCCACAACCCGATAACATACTATGCCGCAATGATCCCTCGGGTACGGACTACCCGAATTTCGAGACGCCCGAGGACACCGTGGACTCCCTCGCGATCCTGCGTGATCACTATTAGCGTTGGCCGCCCCAAGATGGGGTCAGACCCTTGACTTGAATTTCAATGGGTTATCTGAGCAGAGCTTCAAAATTCAAGTCAAGGGTCTGACCCCATCTTTTTAGGGGTAGATGTAGACCGGCGTACCCTTTGACACCCGGTTGAATATGTACATCGCCGACCATTCGGACAGACGAATGCAACCGTGGGACGCCGAGTATCCAAGGGACTTCTCGTCGGGTGTGGAATGGATGCCCACCCCGTCGCCGATTTCCATCCAATAGGGACCGAGCGGGTTTCCAGGACCGGGCGGGATAGGCTTTTTGCCCTTGGCCCAATCGCTCTTGGGAGGATACCAGGTGGGATTCTTTTCTTTTTTCACGATGGTGAACTGGCCNTTGGGGGTAGGGTACTGTGGGGTGCCTACCGCGCAGGCAAAGGTGTCTATGAACTGATCTCCGTCGTACAGGTACAGCTTATACTCGCTCTGCTTTATCACGATGATATACCCGATATCCGACTCAGTGATCTTCGGCTTCAGGCTTTCCACGACCACCGGGATGCGCCGTTTGGGCGTTGGCAGGGCGGCTACTATGGCGTTTCTGGTGTCGTCCTGCTTGACGCTAAGCCCGTACTTCGACGCGCTTACCGATGGACGACCTTTGGACATATCGACGCTCGAACTGCGGGGAGACATATCTATGTCGTCCGCGATTTGGGCGATGAAAGCCTCTAAACGGGCCGCATCGTACTTCACTATTACCGGGATGTCAGTATGTATGGGTTTATTTAGGAATCTTCTGAACATGCGGGCCAGGAAGTTTCTGTGCCGGCCTTCGCTATACGCTTCGTTCACCATTGCCTCAACGTCAACAGACAGCTTTATGGATTCGAGGTCGAGCCGGTACTTGTGCTCGTCTTGAACAAGTGTCACCGGTTCCATAAGCGGCAAGGCAACCGATTTCTTGATCATCCGAACCGCGGCGGCTCTAGACATCCCCCCAACCGCTCTGCCTTCGATAGTGATCCCGGGAAAGACATGCCCCGCCAGTGCCAGATCCTGAACAAATAGCGTGCCGAGCAGTGCGATAGCCAGCAGCGCCAGAAAACACGAAGCAAGCAGCAAGAGGACTCTCTTGCGGTTAGCCCGCCGCATGTACAGATAGATCCTCCGTAGGCCGCGATAATCCATCATTGTATTCTTGATGGTTACTGCGTTCGCCCTCAAACCGCTCCCTTGCCGTCTCCATGGTCCGCTCAGGTAGACCGTTTATCCAATGCCCGAGCTCACGCTCCCCTGGGCACCCAGCATTATTCATGAGGCAAGCATCACTCACAACGACAAATATCAAACTTCCGTTTCTTATTTGACACTCCATACCCAACTCCCATTTCTATAATACGTTTTTGATATACTTTTCCGGCCATATCCAATCGCAGACCGGCCCCGCTTTAACCGCTGGGGGACAAATCATGGAAATTGGGCTTGTCCAAGTTTATACAGGAGAAGGTAAGGGGAAGACTACCGCGGCGCTCGGCCTGGCAATGCGCGCGGCGGGCAAAGGTCTCAAGGTCCTCATGGTCCAGTTTCTGAAAGGGCGGCACTACGGGGAGCTTGAGGCCGCCAAATGTTTTGCCGACCGTTTCGAGGTGGTCCAGTCGGGATTGGACAGTTTCGTCAAGAAGGGCGAGCCCTCCCAGGAGGACCTCGAGCTGGCTCACCGGGGACTGGTGCTGGCGCGCGACGCGATAATGAGCGGCCGCTATGACATCGTGATCCTTGACGAGATAAACGTCGCTGTGGAGCTGGGGGTGTTCAAGGTTGAAGAGGTCCTGCCGCTTATCGACGAGCGGCCGACCGGTGTAGAGCTCGTTCTAACCGGCCGTTACGCTCCAAACGAGTTCTGCGAGAGGGCCGACATAATCACTGAGATGAAGAACGTCCGGCACTGCTTCGACAAAGGCGTGCCCATGCGGGAAGGGATAGAGTTCTGATGATGGAAGCCGAGCGATTTGAGAAGGAGAAGTCCCGTTGGCTCGAGGATACCTACGCGTCCTCACCCGAGTCCGACGGCCCGTTTATCACTGTGTCGGGCGAGCCGGTGGACCCGCTATACGGTCCCGCTGATGTGCGAGACCTGGATTATGAGAGCGACCTCGGTTTTCCAGGCGAGTTTCCCTACACGCGCGGAACCCGCGGCAACATGTATCGCGGGCGGCCATGGACCATGCGGCAGTTCTCGGGATTCGGGACGGCGCGAGAGACCAACAGGCGCTTTCATTTCCTGCTTGATCGCGGGCAGACCGGGCTCTCAGTCGCTTTCGACATGCCGACCATCATGGGTCGCGACTCCGACGACCCCCTGAGTGAGGGCGAGGTCGGTCGCTGCGGCGTGGCCATCGACTCCGTGGTGGACATGCAGACGCTCTTTGACAGTATCCCGCTCGACCGGATAACCACCTCTATGACCACGAACGCTCCCGCCAGCATCATGCTCGCGTTCTATCTTGTTACGGGAGAGCGACAAGGCGTCCGGTTCGGCGATATGGGCGGCACCATTCAAAATGACATTCTCAAGGAGTATATAGCCCAGAAGTCATGGATATTCCCGCCGCGCCCGTCAATGCGCATTACAACCGATATCATGGCGTTCTGCTCGACCGAAGTGCCGCGCTGGAACACCATAAGCATCAGCGGATACCACATTCGCGAGGCCGGCTCGACCGCCGCTCAAGAGTTGGCCTTCACGCTTGCCGACGGCATGGCCTACGTCCAGGCGGGAATCGACGCCGGGCTTGATGTGGACGAATTCGCGCCAAGACTTTCTTTCTTCTTCAACGCCCACATGGACATCTTCGAGGAAATCGCGAAGTACCGCGCGGCACGCCGGATCTGGGCGCGGGTGATGAAGGAGCGCTTCGGGGCGAAGAAAGAAGAATCGCTGCTATTGAGATTCCACACCCAGACCGCTGGATGCTCGCTGACCGCGTCGCAACCGGAGAACAACATAGTACGTACCGCGTACGAAGGCCTGGCGGCGGTTCTGGGCGGTACCCAGTCTTTGCATACCAACTCCATGGACGAAGTTCTGGCGCTGCCGACGGAGAAGGCGGTCGAGATAGCGCTGCGCACCCAGCAGATAATCGCCGAAGAGTCTGGGGTGACAAATACTATAGACCCGCTGGGGGGCTCATACTTCGTGGAGCACCTGACCGATCGAATGGAAGAACAGGCGCTGCGATACTTTGAGGAGATAGAAGCCCAGGGCGGCGTGCTTGAGGCGATCGAAAACAGCTACTTCCAGCGTAGAATAGCCGACGCAGCCTACCGGTACCAGTTGGAAATCGAGAACGGCGACAGGGTGATCGTGGGAGTCAACCGCTACGCGCACGAAGACGAACGGTTGGACATCGAGCTGTTGAAGATTGACCCGGCGGTCGAGTGCGAGCAGGTCCAGGCGGTGGGAAGGCTGAGGGTGGAACGAAGCGCTGCCGCTGTGGAAGAAGCGATGGTTGAACTCCGGCGTCGCGCGGAGGGCACCGAGAACCTGATGCCGGCGGTACTCGATTGCGCAAGGACGCATATGACCGTTGGCGAGATTACAAGCGTGATGAAGGATGTTTTCGGAGAGTACGAGGAGCGGTCGATCTTCTAGGGCAAAGGAACACGCCAATGGCTGAGCAAGTCAAGACTCAGAGGGTGCTGGTGGCAAAGCCCGGTCTGGACGGGCATGACCGGGGCGCGAAGGTTGTAGCGCGCGCACTGCGCGACGCGGGAATGGAGGTCATATACCTGGGGCTCCACCAGACGCCCGAACAGATAGTGCAGGCCGCGATCGATGAGGACGTTGACGTGATCGGCCTTTCCATCCTTTCGGGGGCACACATGACTGTGTTCCCGAAGGTGATCGAGCTGCTTAACCAGAGAGGCGCCTCCGACATCAAGGTTATGGGTGGAGGGATCATCCCGGCAGACGATATCGCCGAGCTGGAGCGCAGCGGGGTGACCAAGCTCTTCACATCGGAAGCTCCCACCAGCCAGATCGTGGAGTTCGTTCGCTCTCTAGTTTTGGCCTGTTAACCTCTGAGGTGCCAGGTCTGGTTTGGTTAGTTGATCTCTTGGCAAGAATTTAGTTATCGCAACTAACCAAACCAGACCTGGCACCTCAGAGGTTAGTTTTGGTCTATTTGCCGGAGTTGTAATAGAATTGTCACGGTTTCGGCCGGGCTCGATGGCGTGAGCCTGCCCTCAGCAGTTTCAAAGTATGCGCGGGTGCACTATGCGGAGGTATGAAAGATGGCCTATGAATATGAGTTCCTGAAGGTTGACATCGAAGATTCCGTTGCTACGGTGAGGCTGGATCGTCCCAAGGTGAATGCACTTAACGCTCAGCTGTCCCGCGAGATAGGTGATTGCGCCGACGCGCTCCAGGCGGATGTCGAGGTGCGCGCGGTGGTTGTGACGGGCGGAGAGAAGGTATTTGCTGCCGGCGCCGACGTGAAGGAGATGGCTGAGGCCAACCCCGCGGAAGTGCTCAGGACGGTAACCGGTGGCCTCCAGGCGGCGCTCACCCGGCTGGAAAACGTGACGAAACCTGTCATCGCGGCAATCAACGGGTACGCGCTTGGTGGCGGTTGCGAGATTGCCCTTGCCTGCGACTGGCGGTTTGTAGGGGAGACCGCGCAGATGGGTGTTCCGGAAATCCTACTTGGCATAATCCCCGGCGCCGGTGGTACTCAGCGGCTCCCGCGCCTGCTGGGACCAGCGAAGGCGAAAGAGCTGATATTCTCCGGCCGGTTCTACGACGCGCAGGCGTGCCTGGCCATGGGCCTCGCGGACAAGCTGATTGAAGGCGATGGGTCGGCGGTGATCGCCCAAGCACAGAAAGTCGCAAAGCGCTACGCAGAGAAATATCCGCCGTTCGCGCTGGCGATGGCCAAGAGAGCGATAAACAACGGCTTGAATTGCTCCATGACCGACGGACTTGCCATCGAGGCTCAGTCTTTCTCGCTGTGCTTCTCGACGGAAGACCAGAAGATCGGCATGCGCACCTTTCTGGAAGAGGGCCCCGGGAAGGCCGAATTCACTGGAAAATAGACCACCAGTATAGTAAGAAAAAAACGCTTAGACTGCTGGCATCGACGAGAGGTGACTGATAAGATAATCGCGCACTTTAGAACATAAGTGACACAAATTACCGTGTTTGAAAGGAGGAGCCAGTGATCGATTACGAGTTGACGGATGAGCAAAGGGCCGCTATCGACATGGCGCATGATTTTGCGCTAAACGAGCTGCGCCCCATAGCTGAGGAGTGGGATAGGAAGGGAGAGTTCCCCGGCGACCTTATTCTACCCAAGGCATGCCAGGCAGGGCTTACCACCGCTGCAATCCCTGAGGAATATGGTGGAGGAGGCCTCGATTCGCTGACCAGCGCAATGGTAATGGAGGAGATGGCCTGGGGCTGCGCCGGCCTTGCCACAAGCATCGGAGCCAACAACCTGGCCAGCGCTCCCATCCTCATCGCCGGCACCGAGGACCAGAAGAAGAGGTGGCTTCCCCGTCTCTGCGACGAGAAGAACCCAAAGTTGGCGGCTTTCGCCCTGACCGAGCCTGAGGCGGGCAGCGACGTGTCCTCGATAAAGACAACCGCCAAGGATGAGGGCGACCACTTCGTCCTCAACGGGCAGAAGTGCTTCATCACCAACGGCGGCATCTCCGACGTATACACCGTGTTCGCCCAGACCGACAACGGCCTTTCGGGTTTCATCGTCGGCGGCGACTACGAAGGTGTCAGCATGGGCAGGCATGAGGACAAACTGGGAATCCGTGCTTCTCACACGGCCGAGGTTTTTCTTGAGAACGTCAAGGTCCCCAAGGAGGACATGCTGGGAGATCCCGGCAGCGCTTTCGTGACCGTTATGCTCACCCTTGACCGGACCCGGGCAGGCGTAGCCGCCATGGCGGTCGGCGTTGCCAGGGCGGCGTTCGAAGAGGCCCTCGCTTACGCCAAGGAGAGGGTGCAGTTCGGCAAGCCCATTATGGTAAACCAGGGCATCAGCTTCATGCTTGTCGACATGTTGATGAAGATCGAGGCCGGACGGGCCCTGTACTACCGCGCCGGCTGGTTGGCTGAGCAGATGACCAAGACGGGCAAGCCCTCGCGCCGGCTCTCGGTGTCTTCCTCGATTGCCAAGACTTTCTGTGGCGACATGGCCATGGAGGTAACCACCGACGCTGTTCAGGTACTCGGTGGATACGGCTACATGAAGGACTACCCGGTAGAGAAGTACATGCGTGACGCCAAGATCATGCAGATCTACGAGGGTACCGCCCAGATTCAGCGCTATGTAATCTCCGCGAACCTTATGGGTATCAAGGAAGTTAAGCAATAAATACTGACTCTTGGCGAGATGCATTTGCGCCGGGCTTTCAAGCCCGGCGCAACTGTTTAAACCCCATTTTGGAGCCCACTTTGATATTATCTTGAGAAGTGTTTCTATCGGAGCGGGATATGGATGTTGATCTGAGGAAAGCAAACGAGCTGTTTCACGACGTTGAAAGCTCACGATATGACTATAAGTGGGGCATCCAGTACGATGACAAGAGCGCGCAGCGTGTAAAACGCAAGTTTGAGAAACTCCTCAAGGGACCGTTTCTGCACGTGGACAGACTTCTGGAAGTTGGTTGCGGCACGGGTTACGTCGGTTTAAACCTTTGCCTGTGTGACGGCATGGTAGGTGAGCTCTATGCCTGCGACATCAGCGGGGGGATGGTGGAAGCCTGCGCGCGCAACGCAAAAGAGCTCGGTGTAAAAGTTATTGCGAAGCAGTCGGAGCTGGAGATACTCGATTACCNGTCGGATGAGTTCGATATGGTTATCGGACACGCGATTCTGCACCATATACCCGAAATTGACAGGGCGCTCGCAGAGATATACCGCGTCCTCAAACCGGGAGGTATTTGCATGCTCGCCGGTGAGCCGACGAGGGTGGGGGATATCATAGGGCGAGTTGCCAGGAGGGGCACTGTTACGGCCGTAAAAGCCTATGTGGGTTTGGGAGGCCGTTTCGGGGGAACCCGGGCCAGGTTACGCCCCCAGGACCCACCCGCGCAGGACGATGGAGTCGGCCGTTTTGAACAGGTGGTGGACATACATACTTTCAAGCCGGCGAGCGTATGCCAGGCGGCCTTATCCGTGGGATTTGCCGAGGCGCGCTTCGAGACCGAGGAACTGCTGTCCAGCTTCGTGGGCTGGATTACCCGCACCGTTGAGAACACTCTCAGCGATGAGAACCTTACCTGGGCATGGCGCAACTGGTGCTACAACACCTACCTCCGATTGAACGATTTCGACGAGAAGATATACCCATATCTTCCGCCGTTGATTTTCTACAACATGCTTCTCTATTTGAGGAAGCCCGGCTGATGAGCGGGGATCGCGGTTGAGCGGGTCATACGGCAGTGGGGGCGAATCCGGAAACTGGCTGGTCAGGAACGCCCGCTTTATAATCAAGAAGCGTATGTACGGGTTCAACTACTGGCGCTCTCTGTACCGTTTTATCAAATTCAAGCTGATGCGTCCCGGCATAAAGACTGAGGGGTTCGTTTTTCTGCCGAAGCATTACGACATCAGCAAAGGCAAGAACGCGGAGTTCATAATCGGCGGTTTTACCTGGATAGGCGAGGGTTGCGCTTTCAGGGCGCACGAGGGAACCCTTCGAATAGGCAGGAAGTGCACCTTCGGCGGTAAGAACACCATCAACTGCTACAACCACGTCGAGGTGGGGGAGGAGGCCCTCTGGGCCGACAACATCTACGTAGTGGACTTCGACCACTGGTTCATCGATCCGATGATGAGCATTCGCAGCCAGGGTATACGCAAGGAGCACGTTGTCATCAATCGAAACGTTTGGATAGCTGAGAAAGCGACCATTCTGAGAGGGGTAACCGTGGGGGAAGGTTCGGTTGTCGGCGCGCATAGCCTGGTGATAAGGGACGTGCCGGACTACGCGGTGGTTGGAGGGGTGCCCGCCAGGATACTGAACTACCGCAGGAGCCCGCTCGACGTGGCTTGGGACGAGGGTAAGTACTGATGGCAGAGCTTCGCCAGGACATAATAACGGGACATTGGGTCGTTGTCGCAACCGAAAGGGCGATGAGGCCTACCGATTTCGTAAAGCCCTGCATCGCTACGCCACAGGAAGATGGACGCGACTGCCCGTTTTGTCCCGGACACGAGCTGATGACGCCCCTGGAGGTGCTGGCCGTCCGGCCGGAGGGGACCGAACCCAACACTACCGGCTGGCAGGTGAGGGTGTTTCCCAACAAGTACGCGGCGTTTGAGACCGGCGAGGAGGTCGCTCCGGGGACCGAAATGTATCCGCGCAGGCCTGCGGACGGCTCGCACGAGGTGATAGTGCATAGTCCCGACCACACCAAGAGCCTCGCTACGATGCCGCCGGAAGAGATTGAGCTGGTCCTTCGCGTCTACCGGCACCGATACCGCGCCAACCGCGAAGATCCGCACGTGCGCTACGTGCATATAATAGTGAACCACGGCCGCGAGTCGGGGGCGTCTATCGAGCACTCACACTCCCAACTCTTTGGCGTCCCGCTTGTTCCAAACTTAGTAATGCAGGAGATGGCGGGCGCCTCGTGGCACCAAAGTCGCAGGAATGAGTGCGTGTTCTGCCGCATGGTCTCCGAGGAACTACTGGCCGGGCAGCGAGTCATTGCAAAGAACCGGGGATTCGTAGCCCTGGCCCCATTCGCCTCGAGGCTGCCGTTCGAGGTATGGATTCTTCCCAGGTCCCACCAGGAATCGTTCGACATGATAAACGAGGAGCAGTTGGTGGAGTTCGCTCATATTCTTCGCGATATCCTTGGAAAGTATCATCAGAAGTTCAACGACCCTCCGTTCAACTACTACATACATTCCGCTCCTTGCGATGGGTCGGAATACCCCTATTATCACTGGCATCTTGAGGTGGTTCCCAGGCTCACTACGCCGGGAGCGTTCGAGCTGGGCACCTCAATGATGATAAATATAACCACACCGGAGAGCGCTGCCGACCTACTGACCGGAAGGAGCGAGCGGGGGCGAGGGTTACCGCAGAATATGCACTAGGGACTGGGGTCAGACCCTTGACTTGAACGGTTTTCGAACCTCGAGCTGCCTTTGAATCTCGGATTTGGATTTGATTCTCTCTTGAAATATGCTTGTATTGCTATTATTATAACAATAATGGCAAGGCAACCTAGGACTCAGTTCCCCGGGGCTTTCTACCATGTTATGTCGCGGGGGAATGAAAAGCGTGAAATCTTCTTAGAACCAGTAGATAGGCAGATATTTCTACGTGTTCTCAAATCTGTCATATTACAGTACGGTTGGCTTTGCTACGCATACTGCCTTATGAACAACCATTATCACTTGTTGCTCCAAACACCTTCGCCAAACCTCTCTGACGGCATGAAATATCTGAATGGCGTTTATTCTCAACAGTTCAACAGGGAATATGACCGAGTTGGGCACCTTATGCAGGGAAGATATTTCTCAAGGTTAATTGAGTTTGAAAGCCACCTCCTTGAGCTATCAAGATATATCGTCCTGAATCCTGTGCGAGCGGGTCTTTGTCAACGAGTACAAGATTGGGAATGGACCAGCTATCATGCAACCGCCGGCCTGGCCCCCCAAGTTTCATTTCTTCAGATCGATTTTATTTTGCAGCATTTCTCAGATGACCAAACGCGGGCACGTACCGCCTACACACGATTTATTGACAATGAAGCTCTGGCCAGGTTATCCGCTGATGGACAGTTTGCCACTTATGACAATCAGCCTGACATACCTCCAAAGCGGGTGCAACTGTCTCAAATCGTGGATAATACGAATGGCCCGGAGAGCAGAAACCGGAGTATTCAAGAGGCTTATCTCGATCACGGATTTACCCAGGCGGCAATTGCATCCTTTGTGGGGCTTCACTATTCAACTATAAGCAAAATCGTCAAAGAACGTCCGACGCTAGGTTGAGCGAATTCAAGTTCAAGGGTCTGACCCCAATTCAAGTTCAAGGGTCTGACCCCAATTCAAGTTCAAGGGTCTGACCCCAATCCGATGAGATGTGACTCAACCCGTTGCTTTTTCGGGCAACGGTGGGCAGAGCTTGAGCGTGCGNGGCCGGTACTCGTACTCCAGCTCGGCCCGGCGGTAAACTTCCAGGGTCCTGTTTGTGATGCGTTCCCAGTTGTACTGGCCGCCCATGTATGCCATTGCGTCTGACGTAAGGCGCTCTGTGAGCTCTCCGTCCTGCAGGATACGAAGCATGGCCTCCGCCAGTGAGTTGGGGTTGCCCGGCTCGAATTTGAGACCGGTACCCTCGTGCACCACTATCTCGGACAGGCCTCCGGTGTCTGCCACGATCGTGGGCGTGCCCATGGCCATGGACTCGAGCACCACCATCCCAAACGGTTCGTACAGACTCGGCACGACGGTAAGGTCCGCGCTCTTGTAAAAGGCACAAAGAGCGTCGGTGTCCATATGACCGACGAACTTGACCTTATCTTTCAGATTAAAGTCACTCACCAGCGACTTGAGCTCGTTCAGATGCGGCCCGGAGCCGGCAACCACAAAAGTCACGTTGGGGATCTTGTTCATTAACAGGGGCATCGCCTCGATGACGGTCTGTACCCCCTTCTCGTAGACGAGGCGTCCCACGAAAAACACCAGCTTGTCACCAGGAGGCACATACTTCTTTCTAATCAAGTCTACGCTTACGTCTCTCTTGAAGCTGGCGAAATCTATGCCGTTCGGGATCACATCGACCTTGTCGGCGGGCAGCTCGAAAATACTGGTTATCTGGTCCATCATGTATTGGCTGCAGCAGATGGTGCGCACCGACTCGAAAGTGAGCCACCACTCGATCTGATGGATCAGCTTATTCATGGAACCCGGCAGGTGGCCCTGGTGCCGGCCGTACTCGGTGGCGTGTACGGTGGCCACCAGCGGTATTCGGTAGGCGTGCTTGAGGCTGGCGGCGGCGTGCGCGACCAGCCAGTCGTGGGCGTGGATAACGTTCACGTTCTTCAGATCGTTGATCAACGCCACCGCTTTCTCCAGCAGCGCAACATTGAACTGGAGGGTCCAGGATACCCACTCCTCCTGCGGGATATCCGGGGGGTAACTGACCACCCTGTAGATATGGACCCCCTCCGATTCCTCATACTCGGGGGCGCCGGGGTAGTCCTTTGTTACGACGTGAACCTTGACCCCCAGCGAAGCCAGCGTGGTAGCCAAATGATAGACATGCCTTCCCAGACCGCCGACTATGCGCGGTGGGTATTCCCAGCTCAAGAGTAATACCCGCATGTCTAATTCCCTTCTTCGGGGGGGATGCCACGCCCAAAGATAGTTTCGAGATCGAGTTGGGCAAATATATTGTCCGTTTCCTCGATCTCGCCAAGCATCGATTCTAGTTTGTCGATATCGCCCTTCTCGAGCATGCCCGCGATCTCGCGAAATCGCTCGAGGTGGGCGCAAAACCGCTCAATAGAGTAATCTTTAGCGCGATTTTTTGCAACCATGTACGGCCAGTCGCTGGTTTCGAGCAATAGGACCTCACGCGCAGCTTGCTCCAGCGCGCGATTCTCCAACGCGCTCCCGCGTCGGAAATCCTCCAGGCCGAACAGCGTTTTCTGAGTCTCGCCGAGGGCCTCCCACATCCAGGCGGTCTCCGGGTTTATCCAGGTCGAGTCGTCCTTGTTGGTGCCCCAGGTTGTCAAACCCAGGGTTGTGGAGGTCGACGGCGGGTTCTGCTCCAGGTATCGCGACGGCGTTGTCATCCGAATCCCCTCCGACCTGGCCAGGGAGCGAAGTATTATCTCCAGCCAGTAGATCCCTTCTTTCCAGCCGTGTCCCAGGAACTCGGTATCGTAGCTGGCCAGCACCACCGGTTTCGCCCCTGCTCCCGCGCCGTTTCCGGGGGAAGCAGGTGCGGCCCGCAGCTCTTCAGCGATCGCTTTGATGAAGTGGCGCGCGTGGTCGAACGCCCTTGCCTGCGCCGGCACGGGCTCATATATCTCCTTGTTCTCGATACTCACATTTGGCCCGGTGACCTTCCAGTAATGCAGACCGGAGCCCTGGTAGTACTTCGTGGAGTCTTTGTACAGGTCGTCTGCCGGGTACCCGGTGTGCTCGTCCCAGGCGTTCCGATGAGCGCGTTCGCTCCTGGCGATGGCGGCCACGCGGGACGACCCCACATAGTGGGGGTAGGTCGATGGCAGCCCCTGGAGGGCCGAAGGATCAATCAGCACGTAGCGCACCCCTTCCGACTCCAGTAGATCCTCGAGTCCTTCGCGATAGGCGCACTCCGGCATCCAAAAACCCGCCGGGTTGACGCCGAACCGGCGCCGGTGCGATTCAAGACCCAGAAGCACCTGGGCTCTCACGCTGCGCCAATCGGTGAGACCCGGCAGGAAGGCGTGGGTCGCCGACGAGGCGATGGTCTCCACCAGACCCGATTGCTCGAAGGAGGACAGAGCGCCCAGCAGGTCACCGTCGATCGCCACGAAAGCGAGCAGCTTGCGGCGGTAGTCCTCGAAGTATGCCTCTCCCAGCGCCTTGCGTTTGTCGTCGGAGAAGTACTCGAAGTCCTTGATGTCGCTCGCGGTGTGCTCGGCCATCACTTTGAGGTACTCGATGAACCGATCCTGGATGTAACGGTCTGCCAGTTGCTCGCACAGGACAGGGGTCATTGTGATTCCCATGCATGAGGAGATGTCTTCGTTATCCAGCTGGGCTAGCATTCCCAGCAGGGGAAGGTAGGTCTCGGACATCGCCTGGTAAAGCCAATCCTCTCCGACCGGCCAGGCGCCGTTCTTGCGAAGGTAAGGCATATGTGTGTGTAGCACCAGCGAGAAGTAACCCGTCATGCGCGCCCTCCCCGGGAAGGATGCCGGCAAATCGCTACGACATCGAGGCAGCTTTCCATCTTTGAGCTATCCAGGTGGAAGTCGCTTGTGTTTACCAATGGAGTAAATACGCGATGGGCCCAGTAGCGCGGGTTCGTGCGGCTCATCTGGTAGACCTTGATGAAGTCGACCAGTTTTATCCTGTCGTTCAAGGCTAGCCAGCGGGCGTGGAATAAGCCTAGTATCTCGATACTCTCGAAGTAACCGGAGAGGATGTCCGCAAACTCACCGGGTGTATATTCACGTAGGTGGAACGGATTTATCGGCTTCTGGCTGCCCGGAGATATCGTTAGACGGTTGGGGGTGGTGAAGACCGCGGAGCCGTCCGACGCCAAAACGCGCGCTATCTCGGCGAAATAACCGTGCTCATCAACGAGGTGCTCTACCACCTGGAACGACACCGCGAGGTCGAAAGAGCCCGAAGGCGACTCCAGGTGGTTCACGTCCATGACCTCGAAGGAGAGGTGAGGCTCGCGGTAATTCCTCCTGGCGTGCGCCACGACTTCGGGTGCGATATCTATGCCGAGCACGTCTGCCGCTGTGCGGGCGAGCAGGGCCGGACCGTAGCCCTCGCCACAACCGATATCGATGACGCGTCTGCCGGCCGACATCGTCGCGGCCAGCTCGTAGGCCACCAGATGCCTGGCAAACCAGTATTTCTCTCTGCGTATGCCGGGCAGAGTGCGCTCACCGGTCAATTGGAGTTCGGAGGTTTCTTGTGCCACTCGCCCGATCCCGATTTTATTTGAGGTAGGCCAGCATTGTGTATGCCGCCTCTACTGCGGAGTTAAAAGCTACGTCCCCTCCATTACCCGCTGCGGACACCGCGTCGCCCGCCAGGAAAAGGTTTTCCACCCGGGGGACCTCCACACCGGGGCGGTCCTTTGCCGTTTGTCCGATTCGCGGCTCGAATCCATCGACCATCTTGAGCCTCAACATGCGCTCCCATTCGACGTTCTCTATTATGCCGGGGAACATCTTTTCCAGGAGCTCGATCAGTCTCCGTTCCTCGGCCTCGACTTTGTCGTGGTCATCCATCATCTCAAATGGGAGAGGGTAATACCACGTAACAAGTTGCTTGCCTTCCGGCGCGGTCTCGGCGTCGATATTGGAGGTGAACTGACCCATCGTGAGGGGCTCGGGAGTGACGATGACCCCGTCGATATCGGAGATCTTGTCGGAGAGGCACAGATCTACGGATATGCCCGCCGTCGGTATTATCGAATTGCACCGATCGGCAAACGACTCGCTAATACTGCCCGCGGCAAGCTCCGATAACCTTTGCAGTGGTACCGCGAATATGAAAGCCCTGGCTTCGAGTGTGTCTTCCTTCACCTTAACTTCTGTTACTTTGCCCCCGTTTATCTCGATTGACTTCACCCTGTTGTTGAGGGAGATCTTGCCATTTTCCTCGATCTTCTTTGCCAGGAACTCTATTATCTGGCTGGTGCCGCCACGGGGGTAAGCTACGGTCTCCTTGGCCCTTAAAGCTTCCTTGAGAAACCTGGCGAACTCGCCGGTGCTTGTGACACTGATGTCCGGGGCTATCAGCCCCAGCCCGGAGATCAGCTTGAATAACGATTTTATCTCCGGCCTGTTCAGGCCCCACAGTGATTCCTGAAGAGGCACGTCTGCTTTTTTTCTGGGGCTGGCAAGCACCAAGCGCAGCATGTCACCGATCATAACCGTCTTTTCACTGACGGAAAGAAACTTAGCCTTAAGGAATTGGGGTACCCCGGTGGGAAGGTCCACGAACCTGCCATTCCTCCAGTATTGCGGCTCGCCCATCGAAACGAAATCTATCTCATGGCCCAG
>JGI24134J36421_10000184_pt1 | contig 17761 bp, 14 predicted proteins | sample BarGraNGADG00312_FD_36421 | JGI IMG/M metagenome (IMG submission 36421) | reverse complement strand
CCGGGTACCCAGAGAAACAAGAGGTCAAAACTGACCTCTTGTTTCTTTTTATGACATCCTGAAACCTTCACTACTTCAAAGGATGAGATGTACAGTAATTTTTAGGGAGAGTGTTGCAACTTTCTTTTTGAAGAATATGAGTTTTTTGTCAGAGTTGCAACCAGGGAGTTCACTGGGTTAGCAGTTCATTCATATTAGAACCGAAGTATACTATTGATGTATAATGGAACTTTGCTATAACCATACAAAAAAGAAAATATACTATTCCTGATATTTTTTTATCACCAGGTATTTTAATTGGGTATCACCAGGGTTTTTGATGCCATGTTCAACATTTGACGGGCAATAAAAACTGGTATATGGACCAGCTGTTTTCGTTTTACCATCGAGAAAAAATTCAGCAGTACCCTCCAAAACGAAAAAGAATTCATCTTCAACATGCTTATGAGGAGCATGGGTTGCTGAATGTGGAGCTACAACGCTCATTTTAAGGGTTCTCCCATCTATAAAATCTTTATCGGCAAACCAGAATTGGTATCCAACATCAGTTTTAATCACTTTGTCCATTGAAAAAACCGTGACACAATTTTCAATCGTATATTTCTTTTCAACCTTTGCAGGAGTTGGCAGATTCTGAGCAAATAATGAATGAGAAACTACAACTAATAATAAAATTATAAATAATCTTTTCATATAAACTGTTTTAGTTAACAAAATGATTGCTGGAAACATTCCGGCCAAAAATACATTTTATTTCTTCAAATTCTCATCAAGCGGCGTTAATTTTGGCATCATCAGATGTGAAACCAGAAGAGTTATAAGGTATAATGAGCCGGCAAAAACAAATGCATATACATAACCTATCCGGCCACTGGTGGTGAGAATATTTCCCAAGAACAAATTGGTAATCACACTNAGAGAATAACCAACCATACCTCCTATGCCAATTACTGAAGCTGTTGCTTTCTTTGGAAAAACATCCGACGCAATTGTCATGACATTGGCAGACCAGGCCTGATGTCCTGCAGCAGCAAGAGCAATTAACGAAATGGCAATCCACTGGCTACCGGTTTGTGTTGCAAATACCACCGGTAAAATAATCAATGCACAAACAAGTAAAGTAATCTTGCGCGACCTGTTTATACTGCCACCTTTCTTAATTAAGTACGACGAAACCCATCCTCCGGTAATACTTCCAAAATCGGCTGCAATATAAATGACCATCAATGGTAATGCCAATCCGTTCAACTCCAGGCCGAATTCGCGGTTCAGAAAAAAGCCGGTCCAGAAAAGATAAAAAAGCCAGACTGCATCGGTCGATTTCAGAATAGCAAACGCCCAGGTCTCCTTCACCCTAAAAAGCTTACTCCATGGCAGCTTTTCACTGTTTTCCACAGCTGAATCACTGTTGATATACTTTAATTCGGATGCCGAAAGTTTTGGGTGACTTTCCGGTTTTCTATATGTTCTTAACCATAAAATAACCCAGAGTAAACTGAGGAAACCTGTAACCAGGAAGGCGAACTGCCAGTGTTTTCCATCGTTCGAAACAATAAGCAAGACGATAAGCGGAGCCAGAATAGCTCCAACATTCGAACCTGCGTTGAAAAGTCCGTTAGCCAGGGCGCGTTCCTTTTTCGGAAACCATTCTGCAACGGTCTTTACCGCTGCCGGAAAGTTCCCCGATTCGCCAAAACCCAGTCCAAAGCGAGCCAGCGCAAACCCGATCCATCCCATCGATTTTGTAATACAGGCATGAAGCATTCCGAAAAGACTCCAGATTGCAATTGATACAGAGTACCCTATTCTTGATCCATACTTGTCGATAAAACGACCCATAACAAGCAGACCTATTGAATATGCAACCTGAAAAGCGATGGTAATATGCGCATAATCCTTATCGGTCCAGAAAAAGACATGGTTCCGTAATGTAGGGCCAAGTACATTGATAATGCTTCGGTCTATATAATTAATTGTAGTGGCAAAAAAGAGCATTGCAAGAATTCGCCAGCGATAGCTTCCGGTTGATTTTTCCATAACTACAGATTTTAGTTTCGTACGTTAATTTTCCGTTCATGTTTTGCCTTGTAATCATACAGGAACAAAAAGAACGATAACCGAAATTATCTACCTTTGAATTTATATTCAGGTGAATAACAGTTAAGGTAACAATGTTATTTCTGTTAACCGGGGGTAGATAGGTGTATAATTGATATATTTATGAAGGTCGAAAAAACCTATAAAATGGAAAAAAATTCTGATTCTCTTTTGCATCTTCAAAAAATTCTGGATAGCGCAACCTTTGCCAACAAGGAGGTACAAAAAAGTTTGCTTAGCTTCCTGTTCTCCTCGGCAAACGAAGGCAAGGCACTTCGCGAAATCGATATTGCTTTCGATTTTTTTAAGCGGGGCGATACGTTTCAGCCTGGCGAAGACACCATAGTCCGTGTAAGTATTTATAAGCTCAGGGCACTTCTGGAAAAATATTATCAAAACGAAGGTGCAGAAGATGAACTCATCTTTGATTTGCCAAAAGGTAGTTATTCACTTAGGGTTGTCAAAAAGGGAGAGGGAAAAAAGAGGCCGGTCAGAAAGATTCCAAAGAAGAAAATTGTCTATCTCATATTGTTTGTTTCGGTTATCATCAATCTCATTTTCCTCATAAATACGGAATGGAAATCAGGAATAAAAAAGAACCCGGTCTGGACCGATTACCTGATAAGCGAACTTCCGGTTTCGATCACACTTGGGGATCCGTTTTTCTTCAGGGCAACCCAGGACAGTACTGACGAGGGTATTGTGGTGCGCGATATTAAAATCAATTCGGCAGATGACCTTCAGAAAGTTGACATGGGCAAATACCTCGATAAGAGCATGAAGATCGGGATGCTCGATTATCCATATCTATCAACCAATAACATACGTCCATTGCCAGATATTATAAATGTTTTCTCAAAAGCCGGCATAGATGTTCGTTTGCAGACTCTGTCGGAAACCAATATCGAAGATATAAAGAGAAGCAACCAGGTTTTTATCGGTAATATCAATTCCTTCGGTTTCTTCAATAAGTTTCTTGAAAAAACATCAATCAGGCTGAAGACCAATCCCAGGGAAATAATTATAGACAAAGGAACTGACAGCCTTGTGCTTAGCGTTCCTGAGAAAATACATGGCTACTATGTCGATTATGCTTTTATGGCAAAAGTACCGGGGATGAATAATACAATTATCTCGTTGCTGGGCGATTTCCATGCATCAGGCATCAAGGGGCTTTCGGATTTTATCACCAACGAAGCTTCGATCTCAAAACTGAAAAAGGAGATTGTCGGGAAACATGGAAAGTTTCCCGAATTCTTCGAGATGGTAGTAAAGGTAACCAGTTATGACTATTACGATTTCAAAACAGAATTGATCTACTTCAATCCAATAAACCAAAAATAAATGATATCAAAACTTTGAACTAAAATAGATAGATTTGCAAACCCACTTTTTGGTTTGAGAAAACTCCTTTTAAAAATAGCAACTTTTATGTTGAACAATTATACGACTTATAAAATCCGGATATAAATGATAAGATTTTATAGCTATAAATAATTCCAATAAATTATGAAAAGAATATTAAGCAGCATATTTTCTCTTCTAACATCGGCAACTTTTGCACAATTGCCACAAGTGAATGCAGGGGTATACCGGTGGGCTGATCACCCTCCAAAGATCGGAACGGACAGAGAGACCAGAAGATTCCTTGAAGGGCCATCTCCCCATAACAAGTATTTAGAAATTCATGCTACAACACAATATCCGGGAGCGAAGCCAAGTAATGCACATGCCAATAAAGATATTGAAGAACTAATTATAGTGAAAGAAGGCGAAATGAAGGCGACCATTGATGGCAAGAGTACAATTATTGGTGCCGGAGGTGCTTTTATAGTAATGCCTCAGCAAATGCAGTCTTTCGAAAATGTTGGAACCAGCAATCTTTCATACTTTATCATGAAGTATACATTGGAAAACCCGATGAATATACAGCGTGGACTTGCCGGAGAGGGATCGTTAATTATAAACGCAGATTCCCTGGTATTCAAACCAACCGAAAAAGGCGGAGTGCGTTCCTATTTCGACAGAGCTACTGCAATGTGTGAGAGAATGGAAATGCACGTTACTCAATTAAATAAAAAAGGCCCAGGTCATATTCCTCATTCCCATCTCGAAACTGAAATAATCCTGGTTATATCGGGTGAAACAGAAATGACAATTGATGGTAAGGAATACACAGCCGGACCAGGTGATTTTTATTTTATAAACTCCGAACTGTTTCATGTCGTTCGAAATGCAAAAGATGAACCGTGCTCATATTTTGCCTTCAAGTGGAAATGATTTTTTTTGGAATAACAGAATTGATCTGCACCAGGAAANAGATACAGGAAAATCCTCGAAAATAAAATCAAAAATATTGTAGTATATGTACGACTGCAAGTTCTTTGCTATTTATGAATGTGAAACATTTGTACTGCAAGATATTTCAGACTGGTTACCGGTAAAGTTACAAATGGTTAAATGAAAACCGGGAGAATGTTTAAAAACCTTAATTTTCTTGCAAAATATATAAGAAATTGTTAAAATTGTCTAATTAGGGGGTTCGAAATAATTTCAAACTTACCATTTACTCTCCCTTTGAAATAATCTAACCTTAAAGTCTGACGAATTTAATATTAAACAATGTCAAAATTTGACTCATAAAACTAATTGAAATGAAAAGTATTAAAATTTTAGCGGTGGCTTTAACCTCGCTGGTAATGTACAGTTGCGCGACAGAAGGATATGATGCAAAAACATCCTGGGCAAAGTTGTATCCTGAGGTTCAGAATCTAATTGTAGCTCCTACATTTAAAGATATGACTTATAACATTGCCGAATATGGTGGTGTTGCTGATGATTCTTTATTCCTGAATCATAAGGTAATTAACTCAACTATTGATCTTTGCAGTAGTAAGGGTGGCGGTATTGTTCTTATTCCTAAAGGAGTATGGCATACTGGTCCTATTGTTCTCAAAAGCAATGTAAATCTACAGGTTGCCGAGGGTGGAGTATTGCTGTTTACTTCCGATATAACCCAGTATCCTACTGTTCTGACCCGTTGGGAAGGACTGGACTGCAATAACACTTCCCCAATGATCTATGCATACGGACAGGAAAACATTGCAATCACAGGCAAGGGTACAATTGATGGCGGTGCTTCAAGAGATAACTGGTGGGGTATGAGAAGACTTAGCGTTGTTCCCGGCCAGGAAGTGAGAGGCAGACCTCTTTTAATGGAATGGAGTGAAAAAAACACCCCGATTGAACAGAGAATAATGGGTCCTGCTGATAATCTGAGACCTCAATTGATCAACCTCTATAAATGCAAAAACATACTTATCCAGGACTTAACTCTTGTCCGTCCTGCATTCTGGACTATCCACCCTCTGCTGAGCGAAAATATTACAGTAAAAGGTGTAAAGATATTCACTCAGGGAGCTCCCAATGGCGACGGTTGCGATCCTGAATCATGCAAAAACGTGCTTATCGAAAACTGTTCATTCAGCACTGGTGACGACTGTATAGCAATAAAGTCAGGTCGTAACAATGACGGCCGTACCTGGAATATTCCAAGCGAAAACATAATTGTTCGCGGTTGCTCTATGGAAAACGGTCATGGTGGCGTTGTTATCGGAAGTGAAATATCCGGTGGTTACAGGAATCTTTTTGTCGAAAATTGTGAAATGAACAGCCCTTCATTAGACAGGGTTATAAGAATCAAAACCAACAATTGCCGTGGCGGTGTTATTGAAAATGTTTACGTTCGTAATGTGAATGTAGGACAGTGCCGTGAAGCTGTCTTATTAATTGACCTGCTATACGAACCCGGAGAGAAATGCACAAGAGATTTTCCACCTGTTGTAAAGAACGTATATCTTGACAATGTTAAGTGCGAAAAGAGCCTATATGGTGTATTTATCTCAGGTTATGAAGATATGACAAATGTCTCCAACATCAATCTTCTCAATTGTACATGGACAAACGTAAAAGACAATAACAAAATAGTAGGTCTTGTTGAGGGACTTACATTTAAAAATTCAACTATCAACGGGGAACAGGTAAAACTTTAGTAAAACAAGGTTCCTCCCTTTTTCACTCAATATCCATAATATATTTATCCGGATCTTCACGATCAATATATACATCAATGGTTTTACGTACTACCAGCGCAGTAACAGGATCGACCCAGATGTTTTTAATTGTAGTACGGGAAATCAATATGGAGGCCGAAATATCTGCTGATGAATCAGGTGGATTTGGCATTCAGTACCTGGGTGGTTCAAGTATAATGATTAATGGATTGAAAGTCGACTGGAAATAAATTTTATAAACTATAAATAAAACTTCTTTAATGATGAAGAAAAATTTAAGCAAACCTGGAGTATTCCTGATTCTATTGCTGGCTATTTTCAGTCTCCCTCTATGTTCTCAGACAAATGTGAGTGCTGAAAAAAAGGACAAGATAAGTCTGAATCCTTTTATGGATAGTGTGAATCACTGGTACAATATCCATGATGATGGAAATGTTGTCAATCCAAAGAAAGATCAGCCCAGGTACAAGGAAACAGAGATCACTAAAATTGCAGATAATATACTTTTATACCAGAGAGATAATGGCGGATGGCCTAAGAATTATGACATGCAGGCCATACTTACCAGTGATCAGGTTGATAGTCTGGTAAGAGCCAAAAGCCTGTTTCATACTACTTTCGATAATTCAACAACCTACACTCATATAGATTATCTGGCACAGGCTTATACCATAACTAAAGTAGAAAAATACAAAGATGCCTGCCTGAAAGGGATCAATTTTATTCTTTCAGCTCAATATCCAAATGGTGGCTGGCCTCAATATTTCCCATTGGAAAATAATTACAGCCGGCGAATAACTTTCAACGACGGAGCATACATCGGAATAATTGAATTACTTAAAAAGATCGTTGACAACAATCCTGATTTTTCATTTATCGGAAATGATGTTCGCGAAAAGGTAAAAAGTTCTTACAAAAAGGGATTAGAATGTATACTGAATTTACAGATTGTCGATAACGGGAAACTTACCGCATGGTGCCAGCAACATGATGAAATTACACTTAAACCTGCCTGGGCCAGAGCTTATGAACCACCAAGTATATGCAACGGAGAAAGCGTTCCTATTGTGCTATTCCTTATGAAGCTTGATAATCCCGATAGGAGAATAATTGAATCTGTTCAGAGTGCCGTGAAATGGTTCTCTGATTCGAAGATTTATTACACAAGAGTGGAAACCGTTCCGGCTCCGCCGGAAAAAACGCCCTACAAAACAAGTACAAGCGACAAGGTCGTTGTGATTGATTCGCTTGCACTACCTATATGGACTCGTTTTTATGAACTTGGAACAGAAAAGCCTTTGTTTTCCGACCGTAACAGTAAATTTCTATACTCTATTGCAGAAGTCAGTCGTGAAAGACGTGATGGATATGGGTGGTACACTTATGCCCCAATGATGGTATTGGATAAATACCCCGAATGGCAGAAAAAATGGTCTCCTGGTCAGAATATTCTAACCAAATAACCAACAATATTGACAGACCCCATGAACGCAAAGTTAAAATACCTGATGCCATTTATCCTATCCATTCTGGCCTCAGTTTATCCGCAAGTATCTTTTTCGCATTCGAAAACTACACCTGATTCTCCCATTCACATAAATTCAGATGGGAAGTTAGAGTATAAGGCTGACGAAAAAGGCAACAGGGTCCCTGATTTCTCGTATTGCGGTTACATGGCCTCCGAAATACCTATACCTGATGTTGCTGTAAAAGTTCTGGTTCCTGCCATGAAAGGTGATGCTACCGAACGCATACAGGCTGCTATCAATTACGTAAGTTCCTTACCATTAGATAAAAACGGTTTCAGGGGTACTATCCTTCTTGAGAAAGGTACTTATGAGATTGCCGGAAGTTTAATAATTCAGTCATCAGGAGTTATTTTACGCGGAAGCGGATCCAAAACTGATGAAACAATACTGCTTGCAACAGGTGTAGACAGAGAGACTCTCATCAAAGTTTCAGGAAAAAATAACCGGAAAACTGAAAAACCGTTACAGTTATCCGATAATTATTTCCCGGTGAATTCAACCGTATTGACTTTTAAAAATGGTCACAATTTTAAAGTTGGCGACCAGGTTATTGTTAACCGTCCATCAACAAAGGAATGGTTAGAGGAGATAGGTGCCGATAAAATAGGGATATATGTCGATTATCTGCTGACTATGTGGAGTCCTGGTGATTTTGACATAAACTGGTATCGTACAGTTGTTGCAGTATCTCCGGAATCAATTACCATAGACGTCCCGATAACAAATGCTCTTGATCCGAAGTTTGGCGGTGGAAATGTTGCAAAATATGTCTGGGATAGCCAGATCAGTAATATTGGAGTGGAGAACTTAAGATGTGTCTCTTCTTTTGACGACTCAAATGCTAAAGATGAAAATCACCGGTGGATGGCCATCACAATGGAGAATGTCAGGGATTCATGGGTGAGAAGGATTATCGCCGAACATTTTGTAAGCTCTGCAGTGGCAGTGTGGGAATCAGCCAGACGTATCACTATAGAAGATTGTAAATCACTTGCTCCTATTGGGGAGACTGGAGGCTTCAGACGTTATTCCTTTCAATCTAACGGGCAACAGGTGCTTTTCCAGCGCTGTTATGCTGAATATGGATATCATGCTTTTACCGTTGGTTTTACTTCAGCCGGTCCGAATGCATTTGTTCAATGTTATTCCTATATGCCGTCTGATTTCAGCGGAGCTCTTGGGGGTTGGGCAAACGGAGTATTATTTGATAAAATGACTGTTGATGGAGGCATTATTAGTTTAGCCTATCGTGATGTTGACGGGCAAGGTGGCGGATGGAGTGCAGCAAACTCTCTATGCTGGCAATGCAGGGCCGCACAGATTCATCTACCGGCTCCTCCCGGGGCTCAAAACTGGGCATATGCAAGCTGGGCCCAGGGATATGGAAACGGGCATCATGAGTTGCAACATACTTTTGTGAAACCTGAAAGTATTTATTATGCTCAACTGGAAGCCAGGACAGGTAAAAAAACTCCTGAAACTGATAAGATTCTGATATATGAATCAAATGAGAGTACGGCTCCTGCTCCTGAATACGCCGCAGAGATGAGCAAGCGATCAAAAAGTCCCGATTTGATAATGGATAAATGGATAGATATAATGATTGATCGTTTTCCTATTCAATCTGATGTTTCAGTAGCGAAAAATCTGGATGAAACCGGATATAAAATTCCGTTAAAGAAAGCCACAATTAATCCTGTTTTTTCAATTAAGGACGGGCGGGTCCTCAGAAACAATATGGTTATAACCGGAAGAAGGAATCGTACTTCGCTATGGAAAGGGACAACAAGACCCGGCGAATTGGTCAGTCCGGTACCTAATCTCGTCCGTTTTGTTCCCGGACGCACCGGAAGAGGACTTACCGACGACCTCGACACCCTCACCAGCGATATGATCAGAGATAATGTTGTGCTGATGCAAAATTTTCCGGCATTATGGTATGAACGCAGACGTGACGATCATGCACGAACAAGACGTGCTGACGCTGATGTCTGGACACCTTTCTATGAACAGCCCTTCAGCCGTAGCGGACAAGGCGAAGCTTTCGACAGGCTAAGTAAATACGATCTGACCAGGTGGAATACCTGGTATTGGCTGCGGCTTAAGAAATTTGCAGACCTGGCAGATCAAAATGGACTGATGTTTTTAGACGAGCATTACCTGCAACATAACATTATTGAAGAAGGTGCTCATTGGGCAGACTATCCATGGCGTACCGCCAATAATATAAATAATCCGGGGTTTGCAGAAAACCCTTCTTACGCAGGAGACAAACGTGTATATATGGCTGTGGAATTTTACGATACAACCAACAGTGTTCTAAATCATTTACATAGAAACTATATTCGAAAGAACCTCGATAATTTTAAAGATAACACAAACATTATCCACCATCTTGGAATGGAATTTACAGGACCTTTACATTTTGTCCAATTCTGGCTTGATGTTATTGCTGACTGGGAAAAAGAGAATAATAAGAAAGTTCTGGTTATGCTTACAGGTACAAAAGATGTTCAGGATGCAATACTGGCTGATCCCAAGCGGTCTAAACTGATAGATATTATTGATATAAACCAGTGGCAATACCGCAAAGATGGGAGCTTATATGCACCGATCGGAGGTGAGAGCCTGGCACCACGGCAATATGAACGTATTATCGAAGTAGGTGAAACTTCTTTTGGCCAGATCTACAGAGCTGTAAATGAACTCCGAACCATGTATCCTGAGAAAGCCGTGATCTATAACCGTGCGGAAATGAGATTAGCAAACTGGGCTGCATTTATGGCAGGAGGATCATTTGTATCGTTGCCAAAAATCAATGATGCTGCGTTTTTAAAAAATGCTGCTGAAATGAGAAATATTACTATGGACAATGCTCAATATCAACAATATGTACTTGGTAAGAATGGAACCGGATACATCATCCTTTGCGAATCCCAAAATATAGTAATTGATCTGTCTGGCGATAATACAAAATATGTTTTAAAATGGATAAAACCGGAGACAGGTGAAATTGTTCTTTCAGGGACACGTATTACAGGAGGTATTAAAACCACTGTAAAGGCTCCCTTTGAAGGTGCTGCCGTAGCATGGATCTGTAAAAAATAATCAGGAATATTTATATGAAACTATAAAAATTTATCAAAACAAATTTCTAAGGTATACCACTATTAATAAAATCACTTATGTGCAAAACCCCAACTTTGAGACATCTGTTTCAAGACATCAGAAAGACAACATTTCTGGCCATTCTTCTGATCAGTTCTAACTTTCTAAGTGAGCTTTGCCATGGGCAACAGGCGCCAGAACCACTTTTAGGATATATGGCAGGTCAGGCAACAAAATCCACAGTTTCGCAAGAACCCGGCCTTTTGTTTTATTTATCAGGCGATAAAGACTTTACTGCCGACTTTGCCGGTGGCGGACAGGTTTTACCAAACTTTCTGAGGGATGTAAAAATGATTCCTGATGGGGCCAAAGGAAAAGGGTTCAGTGCGGATGACACTCAGCTTATGACCTACTGGGCGCCTGGAAACATCTTTGCCCAGCGAGGCAACATTTCATTCTTCTGGCGTTCGCGCTATCCTGTCGGTCCGACTCCATTCCCGATTTTTCGTGTCGGATATGCTGATCATTCGAGCTGGGACATGGTATGGCTAAGGATAGATTATAACGGATCAGGCTTCGATGCATTTGTCACTGATATAGGTCTGACCAGAACCCGTATTTCATATTCTATGGATAAATTCCCCGGTCCTGACGAATGGGTACACCTTTCCCTTTCGTGGGACGAAACCGAGGGAATCAGGTTTTATGTAAACGGTGAACTCGCTGCTAAACAGTCAGTTGTTGGAAATATTTATGATACAGGACTTGATCAGTTCGGTCCCCATTCACGTATAATTAGCCCTTATCAGGTTCAGAGTGCTTACTGCTTTATGCGGGGTGGCGATATCGATGAGTTACGTATTTACGACCGAATGCTCCCTGATGAATATGTTGCCGATCTGGCAAGTGGTAATACCTCTAAACCTCTTCCCCCGCTTGTCCGTAACATAAGCGAGCGTCGCTGGAGAGACGCCTGGTGGATACGACATGGATGGAATCTTCCTAATCCACCTCCTCCATTGTTGCCTTCAGCCGAAACGTCGGTACGAAAAGTTGAGATCCACGAGGCTATCGACATAAAACGCTGGTATTGGAAAGCTAATGACGGAATACGTGAGACCACCTGGCCCGGCGTTTACAATATGTCACGGTTATCCGGCAGGTATGATTATTTTGTGTTGCCTGACTGGGATTGCTACTCAGGGTCGGGCCAGTCGGTAAGGTTTACCCTGCCCGATGAACCCTGGAATCATGTTGAGATGTGGGGTAAAGCATGGGGTCAGCTGACGCTTGAAAGTAAACTTCTGCCAGACACTACATTTGCTGTACGTTCTCAAAAACAGATTAAATCATATAACCGGTTAAATGAAATTAAGCATGGCGGTACGATCCGCTTCGACAACGCTCTTATTGAAGAGCCTATAGGTTCATTTGAAGTATATTATGTTGATAAAGGGCAAGCCCCGGTGGGGTCAATCAGCGAAAGCTTTACGATAACTGCAGCCCCTGCAGAGTTTGAAAGTAAAGCGATAGAAGATCTGGCAGCATTTATCCGTGGAAGGTATCCTGCAGATGAGCGTACAATGATGCTGGGAGTACCGGCTGGAACCAATAAACAATATAAACCGGAACAAGGTCCGGTATATCCATATCCTTTCATACATATTATGATTCCTTATACTGATATGGACAATGCCGGTTTAGATGGAATTGAGATCCAATTTCCTTCCTTAAAAGTTAAACCAACACATAATGGCGTTTTTCCAATAAACATTCGTGTAAAAGATCCACTCTGGCAAATACGTGACCTTACCGATTTCAGCTTTTCAGTTAAACCTGGTGATTCTCCAACCCTGTGGATTGACACACGCGATCGAATCCTTCCAAAGGGACGGGCTTTATATATTACTATAGCCGGTGCCGGAGCAGACCTTACACCGGCCATTTTGAAAGACACACGTATTCGAATGGTATACAAGTCTAAAGAGAATTCTCGTGCCGAACATGAATTGGATCGTTTTACCCAGGTACGCGATCTGTATGCACACATAGTTGAGGAAAATCCCCGATCACCGCGTCTAAATCTTTTCAACCGGTTCTCAGCTGACCTTAATGACCTTTTGTCGGTAAACCCTGATCATTGGTTGGGGAAATCATATAAGTTCGCAGTTACAAGGCAGGATAAACCCGATTATAAAATAGCCAAATCTCCTGATGGTATACCGGAATGGGCTTTTCTTCAGATCGAATACCTTCGACATCTGAACCGTTTGATTATGTATTACATAGACAAACGTCAGATAGCTAATGGTGAGTTTGGTGGTGGTCTGTCAGATGATGGTGATCTGGTTAATATGTGGCCCGGAGTAGCTTTTCTGGGTATCGAACCGGATAAAATCCTTGAGTCACTACGACTCCATATGGCAGCATATTATGATAATGAGCGACCCTCCTATTATGCAAGTCTTAAGCAGAGAAGCCTGCCACTGTTTACCAACGGACTGGCAACCATTTTTACTGATGAATTGCATGCCCTTGAAGACGGAATGCAGGTTGTTGGAGCTATGGAAATTCTCGACTATGGCAACCCTCTCTATTTCGAAAGAGGAATGGAAACTTCACTGAGGATGCTTAATGATATTACCCAGATCAACTCTGCCGGACACAGGCACATACGCACACGATATTATAGTGGTACGAAAATTGGTACAGAAGATCCATGGCAATGGTCTGTAGCCCGCTCATATCCTGTCTTGCAGACGTCTTTTCTTACCTCTGGCTATAATGGGAATCCTAAGTTGCAAAAGATGATAGTAGAAGTTGCTGATGGCCTGCTGGCTCACGTTAAAGATGGCATACTGACCACAGAAATCAACTTTGCTACTGACGAGGGCAGGTCTACAAACGCAACGGGCGGAGAAAGACAAATGTCGGTCTTTAATTCAGCATACCAGATCACAGGGGATAAAAAGTATCTGAAATTCATCCCCCCGGTGGATCCTGAACTCAGAGTATTCGATAAAGACAGGTTGGCAAAAAGTTATAGTGAGGAGATAACCAACCTGGGAGTGCGTGAATATATTAACACTTTAGGAAGTCTCTGGATAGATCGTACCTCTCCTTACAGTCCAATAATTCAGGAAGATCGTCTTGGAGGTACTGCTCTGACAAGATTAACTGTTCTTCTGCCACAGAATTTTGTAAGCTGGAAGTTCAATGCACCGGCAAACTACGAGTGTGTGGCAATTTTTGTAAATAAAGCAAGCCCTGATAGTCTAGGAATAGTAGCCTATAACCTGGATCTTAAACCCGTTAATGCTGACATGACTGTGTGGGATGTTAAACCAGGGAAATGGCGGGTACGCCAGGGTATTGATACCAACGACGATCAGAAGATAGACGTTGATGCAAAAGAGCGTATTGTAGATCTTAAGCGTGGTGACCCTCTAAACATTACCTTTGCTTCCCATAAGTATAATATTGTCACATTGGAACTTATAGAACCGGCAGAAAAAGGATACTGGCAACGTCCTGACCTTGGTATAGGACCTGAGGATATAAAGATTTCCGGTAAAACGGTAACAGTGCGTGTTCATAGCCTGGGGGCTGTTGCCACACCTGTTACAACTCTGGAGTTAAAAGATGCAAAAGGGAACCTGGTTGCTACTGCACCGGTACCTCCTCTTGATGCGCCGTTGGATCTGAAACCCCGTTGGACAGATATTTCGCTTCCTGTTCCTGAAGGTACTGATCTGAGCCACGGAAGCGTACAGGTAGATCCATCAGAAAAGATACAACAGATAACTTCCCGGAATAATGTGATCAAATGGTGAAACCAATGATATATTTCTAATTTATAATTATATTCTAATGCCAGTATTTAAAAGAAGTGAATCTGCTCCAGAAAGAGTAAGCCCTGTGCTGGAGCGCAGACTTGTGAATCTCGATAACCTAATGGTGGTCGTATGCGATTTCTCAAACGGACCCTGGGCTCAACCTGAGAAACCTCATAATCATCCTCACGAGCAGATTACCTATGTCGCAAAAGGTGAATTGTATTTTTTTATAGGTGATGAAAAAAATCACCTCACTGAAGGTGATCTGGTTACCATCCCATCCGGAGTCTTTCACACAATTCAGACCATCAGTAAGGATGTCCGGCTAATCGACACCTTCACTCCTGTCCGGATCGACTTTCTTAAAAAAGGGTAATCTGTAAAATATGGAAGGAACTTTCTGGTATTTTTTTTATACCGTACTATCTTCATTATCCTAAGAAAATATCGTAATAACTATCTGAATATCGCACTCACCTTATCCAGTCTGGCCATATCCTCATCGAAAAGACTGAATGACATCGCTCCGCAGTTCTCCTTTACATGAATCTCTTTTGTTGCACCAGGGATTGCTACAACTGTATCACCATTATATTGAATGAGCCAGTTAAGAGCAACCTGTGACGGTGTTACATTGTACTTCATGGCAAGTTCCTTCAATAAAATAATTACTGGCCGGCTTTTCTCAAGCGCTGCAGGCTTGAATTGTGAACTGTATCTTCTGAATCCGATGTTTTTTAACAGCTCAGGATTGTCATGAAATTTTCCGGTAACCAGACCCTGTGCCAGGGGTGAATATGCAATTATGGTAATACCCAGTTTCTTTGCCAGATCCAGCACTCCATTGGATTCAATACTGCGATCAAGAAGGTTATACCTAACCTGATTTGAGGCAAGCGGGATACCTGATTTCTGGAGGGTCGCCCAGGAATTTTCCATTTTATGTGCAGAAAAATTACTTACTCCAATTGCTTTTATCAGTTTCCTGTTAAAAAGCTCAGCCATGACATTCATTTCACTTTTTTCGCCGGAGAAGCCCCACGGTTGGTGCACCTGGTAGAGGTCTATCGGATAAGGGTCCAGCAATCTTATGCGCTCGCTTATTGTTTTTCTCATATTGGAAGCAAAACGAAACATTGGCCACCATTTTGTTGCAACAACTACTTCTCCTGGTTTTTTGCCTGCTGCCTTAAGAGCCTTTGAAAGCGCTTTCTCTGACTCTCCTCCTCCATAGACTTCGGCAGTGTCAAACCAATTAATACCTCCTTCAATGGAAAGGGAAACAATCCTTTCAATAAGGTTGTCTTCAAGAGTGGGCCAGAATTTTCCAGCCATATTATTTTGTTTGCTGAACTGCCAGCAACCAAGTCCTACTGGGGTTACCATGATGCCTGTTCGTCCTAGTGGCCGTAAATTTTTCATATTTTCCATATTTTAATATTTGATAAAACTAAGATAGGCAAATTATTAATGTCATTTAGCCGGTAAAATACATACATTTATAAAAATCCGGCTTCTTCTATCAGGAACCCCTTAAGTATAATATGAACCTTTTCCCCTTTAATATTGTTATGCTTATAATAAACATTAAATGCGGATATTACTCACAGGAGCTACCGGTTACATAGCACAAAGATTATTGCCAGTCCTATTGAGCAATGGCCATGAGGTAATCTGTTGTGTACGTGACAGAGCCAGGTTTAATTCAGCCAAATACCGTTCATCGTCTTTATCGGTAGTTGAAGCTGATTTCTTAAACCCGAAGTCTCTTCAGGATATTCCTCATAGCATTGATGCAGCTTATTACCTTATTCATTCCATGTCAACTTCAACAGGTGATTTTGAAAAAATGGAGGAGATTTCAGCCATCAATTTTAAAGATTGCATTGAAAAAACAAAAGCCAGACAGGTGATTTTCCTGAGCGGAATTGTAAACGAGACTATATTATCAAAGCACCTTACCAGCCGAAAGAATGTGGAAAGAATTCTCGGTTCCGGATCTTACTCACTAACAACACTAAGGGCAGGTATCATAATTGGTTCAGGGAGCGCTTCATTCGAAATTATCCGTGATCTGGTTGAAAAACTTCCGCTAATGATAGCTCCACGCTGGCTCAATACGATCACTCAACCTGTTGCAATCCGGAATGTAATTGAATTCTTGTCAGGCGTATTAATGAATGAAAAAACATTTAATAAAAGCTATGATATAGGTGGTCCTGACATTCTGACCTACAAGCAGATGCTGTTGAGATTTGCCAGGGTCAGGGGACTTAAGCGACGCATAGGGATTGTTCCTGTAATGACACCTAAATTGTCATCTTACTGGCTCTATTTTATTACATCAACTTCGTACTCACTTGCTCAAAACCTCGTCGACAGTATGAAAGTTGAGGTGGTGTGTAAAGAGAACAACCTGAAAGAGATGCTTGGAATTATGCCTGTAAGTTATGAGGATGCAATAAGGGAAGCATTCGAGAAAATTGAGCTGAATCAGGTACCATCCAGCTGGAAAGATGCTCTTACTTCCAATACTTTGAATGATGGAATATCAAAATATGCTCAAGTACCGGTAAATGGGTGTTTTTTTGATCACAGGAAACTTCATGTCAGTAACAGTGAAGCATCAATGCAAAAGATATGGTCAATAGGAGGAAAAAACGGATGGTATTACGCCGACTGGCTCTGGGAAATTCGTGGTTTTATCGATAAACTATTAGGTGGTGTAGGGTTAAGAAGGGGCAGAAAAAACCAGACTGAAATCTCAGCTGGTGAGGCTCTTGATTTCTGGCGTGTTCTGATAGCCGACAAAATAGAAAAAAGATTGCTTCTTTTTGCTGAAATGAAACTTCCCGGCGAGGCCTGGCTGGAATTCAGAATTGACAATCAGAATGTATTGCATCAGACTGCAACTTTCAGACCTTTAGGATTATGGGGCAGGTTATACTGGTACAGCGTTCTGCCGCTTCATGGATTTATCTTCAGGGGAATGATAAAGAATATTGCAATATAATGAACATTAAATCAAGAAAATATGAAAATGCTTATCATAATTTTAGCCGTAGTTATTTTAATAATCATATTACTTCAATCTTTTACCGTTATGTCGACAAATAAA
>JGI24134J36421_10000179_pt1 | contig 17897 bp, 18 predicted proteins | sample BarGraNGADG00312_FD_36421 | JGI IMG/M metagenome (IMG submission 36421) | reverse complement strand
GGAGTTTATCAGGTTCACGAGCCGCTCCGCTCCCCAGTCGGGATCGAGTCTTCCTGTGAGCTCCGGCCTCTGTGTCGCGATTCCCCATGAGCAGTTGCCCGTGTAGCACTTCTGGCATAGCCGGCAACCCATCGCGATGAGGGCGGCTGTACCTACTGCGACGACATCCGCGCCCAGCGCGAGCGCCTTCACTACATCGGCGGCCGACCTGATTCCTCCGGCTGCGATGATGGATACCCAATTCCGGATCCCCTCGGACCTCAACTGCTGGTCTACCACGGCGAGCGCGATCTCCAGCGGGATCCCAACGTGGTCCCGGATGACTTGCGGGCTCGCGCCCGTNCCGCCCCTGAACCCGTCGAGGTAGATGATGTCGGCACCAGCCCGCGCGATGCCGCTCGCGATCGCGGCGACGTTGTGAACAGTGGCGATCTTGACCGAGATGGGCTTGTAGCCTGTCGCCTCTTTGAGTGCGTAGATCAACTGTCGCAGGTCCTCGATGGAGTAGATGTCATGATGAGGCGCCGGACTCAGCGCGTCGGTGCCCTGAGGGATCATTCTCGTGCTGGACACCTCTTTACCTCTTTCCCGATCTTCTCCCCCGGGAGGTGCCCGCCGATGCCCGGCTTCGCTCCCTGCCCGACCTTGATCTCGACCGCCACGCCGGCGTTCAGGTACTCGGAGTGGACCCCGAACCTCCCGGAGGCGCACTGGACGATGATGTGGTCTTTGTAGGGATAGAGCTCCCTGTGCAGGCCGCCCTCGCCCGTGTTCATGAGGGTCCCGAGCTTCTCGGCCGCGATGGCAAGCGCCCGGTGCGTATTGAGGCTTACCGAGCCGTAAGACATGCCGCTGAACATGATGGGTATGTCGAGCTTGATGTTGTTGGCGACACGAGTCTCTAGCTTGAAGCCGCCGTTTTTCTTTTCGACCTTCAGCGCGTCAGGCTTCCTTCCCAGAAAAGTCCGCAGCTCCATCGGCTCGCGAAGAGGGTCTATCGAAGGGTTGGTGACCTGGCACGCGTCTATGAGCAGGTGGTCGAAGACGTTCAGCCAGGGAAGGTCGTTGCCCATCCCGGTNAGTATCATGCCGGGGGTCTGCGCTTGNTTCCAGATCGCCTTGCGCTTGTCCACGTCCCACGAGGAGTGCTCCCTGAAGGCCAGGGGGTTGTGCGTTATTGTAATAGCTTCCTCCGGGCAGAAGACCACGCAGCGGTGGCAGGCGACGCACTTGGACGAGTCCGCCGTGGTCATGTTCTGGAAGTCGAAGACCCCGAACCCGCAGTTGAGTATGCAGCGCTTGCACCTGCGGCAGCGCTCGTGGTCAACGTGTACCAGGAACTCGCTGGTAACCAGGTTTCCGGGCATCAGACATCACCTTTCAATTGCCCTATCACGGGCTGCCCCGCGTTGGGCGCCCAGACCGTGTCCGGCTTCGGGCATATCTGCCGGATGGCTGACTCNTCGCTCGAGACGTAAAGCACNTCGCCCTTCGTGGCGGCCACGAGCGGGCGTAGCTTTATCCGGTCATTCAGCCCGAGCATGCCGCGACCAAAGCCGACTATGACGGCGAATGGACCGTTGACCAGCGCGCTCGAATAGACTATCCGCAGCGCTTCAAAAAGCTCTTTCTCATCGGCGTCGGAGTCGATGTCAATGTCTTTCCAGAAGGGCGCGGCTATGACCTTGCACGCGACTTCGAGCGGCAGCTCGTGCTTGCGTATCAAGAGGTCGAACATGTAAGCCATCACCTCGGTGTCGGTCAGCAGCGTGCACTCGTACCCGAACATCTCGAGGTAGCGCTTGTTTATTCCATACGACGAGATCTCCCCGTTGTGGACCACGGCCCAGTCCAGGATGTTGAACGGGTGCGCGCCTCCCCACCAGCCGGGGGTGTTGGTTGGAAACCGGCCGTGCCCGATCCAGGTGTATCCCTGGTACTCCGGCAGCCGGAAGAACTCGCCTACGTCCTCCGCGAAGCCGACGGCTTTGAAGACGCCCATGTTCTTTCCGCTCGAGAAGACGAAAGTGCCTTGCACGGTCGTGTTGATAGTCATGACCAACCGCACCATGAAGTCCTCTTCGGAAAGGCCAGCGGATGCGACCTTCTCTTTGCGCGGCACCGCGAAGTAGCGCCAGAGCAATGGCGGGTCTGTTATGTTGGGATTGGGCATAGTCGGAAGCTCGCCGGCGCTCAACACCTCGAGGTTCGCCTCCAGCAACTGTTCGCACGCGGCCTTGCCCAGGGCGTCCTCGAACATTATATGAAGAGCGTATTGCTCCGCATTATCCGGATATATCCCATAGCCCGCAAACCCTCCCCCAAGGCCGTTGCCCCGGTCGTGGATCACGCGCATGGACTCGATAATCACATCGCCCGCCACGCGCTTTCCGTCCTGGCAGATGAAGCCGGACAGGCCGCATGCCGCCGGCACGTGGCTCGAGTCCACCCGCCACCTGTCGTACTGGTCACCGAATGCCAATGTCACTCATCCTTCCCATCGAAGGTGTCTTTCAGAAGAGTCGCCAGCTCGTCGCCGCCGGAAGCCGCCACGGGCCCCAGCCCCAGCTTCTGTCGTGCCCTCTCGCGCGCCTTCCCCAGCACCCCGGTCTTCTGGAACATCTCAATGCCCTGGAGAGTCTCGGCCGGGCCGAGCCCTCTTTCCAGCGCCATCCGCTTAGCTTCCTTTATAACCTTTACCATGCCGAAGTTGTTCGGGCACATCTCAGTGCAGGTTCCGCACTCGAGGCACTTCCATATGTCCCGGCCAGCGATGACCTGATCAGCCTGGCCGGCCAGAATGCTCCTTATCAGGTCGTGGGGCGCAAAAGTGTCGTCCACCTGCACTACCGGACAGTCGTTCGAGCACGACTCACACTCCACGCAGGTGACCATCTTGTCGTAGTCGAACTCGAGCGGGATGAGCTCCCTCACGCGGCGAACCGAGCGCCAGGTGTCGAAGAACGGCTGCGTATCGATCCTGTGCATCTCAAGGCCGAGTTCGCCCGGCTCGAAGCCGAGGGCCAGAGCCGCTATCTCGCTGTAGTAGAAAACGGGGATGTTGAGGTCATCGTGCTCTTTCTGGAGGACCATCTGCTGAGTCTCGAACTGGCCGAAGCACGCCGGACAGACGACCACGATCGCGTCCGCTCCGAGCTGCTGGAGCTCGAGGAGCTTGACCCTTGCGCTCGCCATGGATTCCGCGGGGTTCCCGGATCTGCCGAGCGCCTCGCCACAGCACATCAGCTTCGACTGGTAGTCGAGGCTCTCTGCTCCGAGGCACTCCACGAGCCTGTCGAGCTTTACGGGCCGGGAGGCGTCGTCCAGCCTCATNGTCGGTCCGGGGCGCAACAGCTGGCAGCCATTGTGAACCCCGATCTTCATGCCGTCGAGTGGCGCCACCACTTTCTGTTTGATGGTGTCGGGCCCGACCTTGTCGTGGAAGACTTCAACCACGTGATGGACCGACGCCTTGAAGTTGTACTCCAGGCCGATCTCCGCGAGCCTTGCGGCCACCTCGTTGCGGAGCTCGGTCGAGGCGTGAAAGGCGGTGATGGCCGCGCGGAAGGTGGAGTAGCAGCCGTTGCACGCTACGAGCAGATCGCCACCGTTCTTCTCAGCCAGCGCGAGGTTTCGTGCGGCCGTCAGATACCATGCCTCCTCGGAGAGCGTCTCGACGAGGAACTTCTCAGGGCAGCACGTGAAGCCCTCGATCTCGCGGTACCTGACCCCTAGCCTCTCCAGCAGAAGCCGGAGGGACTTCTCGAGGAAAGGAAACCTGCCGGGGATGGTACAGCCCCAGAAGAAAATGTAGTCGTCCACTTGAGAGTGACTTCCTAACCTTGCGCAGCCCGTACAATACTCAGCGAATTCTAGCACCCACGATTTTGGCGTTCAATGACAGCCCTCAACGGCAGGCGCCCCGCCTTGTGTGACGGGGCGCATGTCCGGCTTTACTTCGATCAGTTCTCTGAGATCACTCTACAGGACAGGCAGGTAGCTGTTCAGCTCGTACTCGGTCACGACCGCCCTCCACTTGTCCCACTCGACCTTCTTNTCGGTGATGAGCGAGTGAAACACATGGTCTCCCAGGCACTCTCGTACGAGCTCGCTGCCCTCGGTGAGCAGTATCGATTCCCACATGTCGGCCGGAAGGCTCTTGATCCCGAGCTTCTTGCGCTCATCCTCAGGCATCTCGTAGATGTTACGCTCGATGGGCTCGGCGAGCTCGAGGTTGTCCTCGATGCCCTTCAGGCCGGCGGCGAGCATCACGGAGAAAGCCAGGTAGGGGTTGCAGGCCGGGTCCGGCGAGCGAAGCTCGATGCGGGTCGAGTTCTCCTTGCCCGGCTTGTAGGTCGGGACCCTTATCAGGTCGGAGCGGTTGCGCTGTGCCCAGGACAGGTAGACCGGAGCCTCGTAGCCGGGGACGAGCCGCTTGTAGGAATTGACGAACTGGTTGGTAATCAGGCAGAACTCGGGCGCGTACTTGAGCAGACCCGCGATAAATGCCTTGGCCTCAGCGGTGAGATAGTACTGGTCCTTGGGGTCGAAGAAAGCGTTCTTCTCACCCTTGAAGAGAGACATATGGGTGTGCATACCGCTGCCGTTCTCGCCGAACAGCGGCTTGGGCATGAACGTCGCGTGAACTCCCTGCTTCATGGCGACTTCCTTGACCACCAGTCGGTAGGTCATCGCGTTATCGGCCATCTGGAGTGCGTCGGTATAGCGAAGGTCGATCTCGTGCTGGCTCGGTCCGACCTCGTGGTGCGAGTACTCGACCCCGATCCCCATCTCTTCGAGGGTCAGGACAGTCTCGCGGCGGAGATCGCTGGCGAGGTCAAGAGGCGTCAGGTCAAAATAGCCGCCCCTGTCGAGTGTGATCGGTGGGGGCTCCGAGGTCGCGAAGTAGTAGAACTCGAGCTCCGGGCCGACATAGAAAGTGTAGCCGAGGTCCTGTGCCTTCTTGAGGTTGCGCCTCAGGACGTACCTCGGATCGCCGGCGTGGGGGGTGCGGTCCGGCTCGAGGATGTCGCAGAACATCCTGGCGACGGCACTGTGGCCGCTCGGGCGCCACGGAAGCAGGGCGAATGTGGACGGGTCGGGCTGTGCGATCATGTCGCTCTCGTCGATCCTCGCAAAACCCTGGATGCTCGAACCGTCAAAACCCATTCCGTTCTCCAGAGCTTCTTCGAGCTCTTCCCTCGTTATCGCGAAGCTCTTCAGAAATCCCAGGATGTCTGTGAACCAGAGCCTGATGAACTTGACGTCGTGCTCCCGCACGGCCTCCAGGACGTAATCTCTGTCCGGGCTTGGTGCCATGATTCCTCCTTGTCAGCTTGTCTGTCAGAGGTCATTTTATGGATGAGATGTTTCAGAAATGTTTCCGAGCAGTGAATTCGTTGTAAAAAGTGCACGGGAGCGCCTACGGCGTGATGAACCTGTACCCGACCCCGTGTACGGTCTCGATGTATTGCGTCGTTATCTCGATCTTCGACCTGAGTCTCCGCACGTGGACGTCTACCGTCCGCGTGCCGCCATAGTAATCGTAGCCCCATATGCTCTTGAGCAGCTCTTCCCTCGTGTAGGCTCGCCCCGGCGTGGAGGCGAACATCTTCAAGAGCTCGAACTCCTTGTAGGTCAGGTCCACCGGCGAGCCGTCACATATGACCTGGTGCGCGTCAAGGTTGATGGCAAGGTCACCGCACTCGATCGAGTTGCCTTCCTTTCCGCCTCGGCGCGCCGCAAGGACGTCGACCCTGGCGTCGAGCTCCTCGGCGCCCCCCGGCCGGACCAGGAAATCATCAAAGTGCTTCAGGGTTTCCGCCTCCGCGAGGAACTCGAGGTCTCTAACCGCCGCGAAGAGCGGTACGCGCGAGGCCCTGCCCCCAAGGCCCCTCATCGCCGCCCTGGCAGCCTTGGCCTGGTGAACGTGAGGGCTGACTATGACAACGGCAGCGAATCTGTCGTCGAGCATCCGCCCCAGCTCGTCCGTCCGCTCGAACTCGCGCACTTCCGCCCCCCGCTCGCGCAGTTCGGCCACGAGGGATCTGGAGTACTCCGAATTGTCACCGCAGAATCCGATTATCCTGTCTCGCAAACGCAATCATTCCTTATAAAATGCCGTTTCCACGTTGATGATACATGAGATGTCAACAAGCTTTACAACAGTCCGCATCACGAGACCCTGCGCATTACCGCCACAAACATGCCGTCGCACCCGTCGGCGTCGGGGAAGAGCTGCATAAACGGCGTCCTCTCTGAATCCGTGATGCTCGGAGCTACAGACACGAAAGACTCATCGCTGGACCTGACGAACCCTCCCGCCACCCCTTCGTTCTCACGTGCGGAGATGGTACAGGTCGAGTAGACGAGCAGGCCGCCGGGCGCCACGAGCCGCGCTCCTTCGGACAGCAGTTCAGACTGGAGCGACGCGAGCCTGTCGACATCCTCGGGCTTTTTCCGCCAGCGTGCGTCAGGCCGCCGGGCGAGCGTTCCCAGCCCCGAGCAAGGCGCGTCCACCAGCACCCTGTCGAAGACCCCCGGGATCGACGAGCCGGCCTTCGTGGCGTCCAGTTCGACCGCCTCCACGATGGTGTTACCCAGCCGCTCCGCCGTATCGGTGACGAGCTTGAGCCTGCGGGCATTCATGTCCAGCGCCAGGACGCTGCCCTCGTTTCGCATGAGCTCCGCCATGTGGTTCGCTTTTCCGCCTGGAGCGGCGCAGATGTCCAGGACGCGCATGCCCGGCTCAGGGCACACCTGGTGCGAGACAAGCTGGGAGCCCTGATCCTGGACCGCGAAGAAGCCCGCCCTGAACTCTTCCAGATCACCGACCGGACCGCTCCCTTTTATGAGTAATGCTTCGGGCGTCAGGCCTCCGGGTTCGACCTGGATCTCCTTAGCCTTAAGAGTTGACGACAGTGCTTCCCGTGTCACTCGGAGGAGGTTGGTCCGCACCGCCAGGTGGGGATCGGCGTTGTCCGCGGCGCAGATCGCCTCCGCTTTCTCAAAGCCNAGTTCTTCTATCCACATGCGTACGACCCAACGGGGGTGAGAGTACNTCGCCTCGAGGTAACCTTCGGGGTCTGAAGCCCGGTCAGGATACGTGACGTCCTTCAAGCCTCGCACGAAGGCGCGCATCACCGCATTGACGTATCCGACGGCGTGGCGTCCTGTCACCCTCGACGTCGATGCCGAGGCCATGTCGACCGCCGCATAGTCCGGCACGGACGTGAACATGACCTGGTAGGCCGCCAGGCGCAATGCCCATATCACNCCCGGNTCCAAGGCATCGAGCGGCTGATTCGAGAACCCCTTCANCGCCCAGTCCAGGGTCAGCTTCATCCTCACGGTCCCCTGTACGAGCTCAACCACGAGCGCGCGGTCNCGCCTGTCGAGCCCTGATTGTTCGAGCCTGGATGACAGAAGCACGCCAAGATAGGCGTCGCGTCTTTCGTAGTCGATGAGGGTGCGCAGCGCCAGCGCTCGGGTCTCGTGTCCGGGCATCCGCAGCCCTTACGCGGGCCGGCCGCTGGTGAAGCGTTCGGCGATCAGGAGGCGCTGACCTCTCGAGAACTCGGCCGCCCCCATGCGGTTCTTCCCTTCGGGTTGAAGGGTGACCACCTGCATGCCGGTCGTGCCTGTGTTCACAATGAAGCCTTCTTTGCCCAGGTTCATTATCGTGCCCGGCTCGTCCTCGGGAGGCACCTCGGTGACGTGCGCCGCCCAGACCTTGATGCGCCTTCCTCTGAAGAACGTGAACGCTCCGGGCTCGGGGTCCATGGAGCGGATGAGCCTGTCGATGACCTCGGCGGGTTCGGACCAGTCGATTTCCGCCTCCTCCGGGCGGACCGGCGGGGCGTATGTAGCCTTGTCCTCTTCCTGCGGGACCGCGATCACGTTTCCGTCTTCGACATAGTCGAGGGTAGCGACAATCAGACGAGCCCCCGCGTGTGCGAGCCTGTCGCGGAGGGTCCCCAGCACGTCTTCCGCGTTGATGGGGACCTCCATGTGCATTAGGATGTCACCCTCATCGAGCCGCTCGTTCATCCTCATCGTTGTCACGCCCGTTATGCTTGTGCCGTTCATGAGCGCACGCTCGACAGGAGCGGCGCCGCGGTACCTCGGCAGCAGGGAAGGGTGGAGGTTCACGAAACCGAGCGGTGGTGTGTCCAGAAGCCATTGTGGTATCAGGCCACCGTAGGCCACGACGACTCCGGCGTCCCATGCGACGCCGTCGATGAAAGGTTTGAAGCACGTCACAGAGAGATTGTCCGGCTGCCAGACGTCCAGTCCGGCATCGCGCGCGGCAGCCACCGCGGGAGTTGGACCAGGAAGGAGGCCGCGACCGGCCCGCCTGTCAGGCCTGCCGACGAAAGCCACTATCTCGTGCCTGCTCTTCAACAGGGCATCGAGCGGCTCGAGGGAGAACGTGTCGCTGGCGAAGACAATTATTCTCAAGTCGACACCGCGATCTCAGTCGTCGGGCAAGGCATCGCGTTCCTCCGTGTCCCGGAACTCAGCCAGGGCCCTCTCGCGCTCTTCGGCATCACACCGGTCTATTATCAGAACGCCGTCGAGGTGGTCACACTCATGCTGCATCAACCTGGCGGCGAAATCCTGCGCCTCGATGACAATGTTGTGGCCCGAGGGCGTGACGCACCTCGTCCGGACCCTCTCGTACCTCGGTACCGTGACGTAGACTCCGGGAAAGCTCAGGCACCCCTCTTCGTTCGGCAGCTCTCCTTCGCCCGCGATCACCTCAGGGTTGATCAGGCACCTCGGCCCACGGCCGAGATCGTAGACAAAGAGTCTTTTAGTGACGCCCACCTGTGGGGCCGCCAGCCCTACCCTTCCCGAGGAGGCGCCCAGCGTGTCGGCCATCTGCGCCATCAGTTCCCTGACCTCGGGGTCGATCTTGTCCAGGGGCTCGCACTTCTCACGGAGGACCGGGTCGCCGAAGATGCGTATCCTCAAGGCCAATCGGCACTACCTCCTAGAGTCCCGCTTCTTTCCTGAGTATATCCGCCTTATCCGTCCTTTCCCACGTGAACCCTTCTTCGTCGCGGCCGAAATGACCGTAGGCGGCCGTGGCCTTGTAGATGGGGTTCAAGAGCTTGAGGTCGCGGATGATCGCGGCTGGCCTCAGGTCGAACACCTCGCGTATGAGCTCCTCAATTCTCTCGATCGGGACCTTCTCGGTGCCGTAACCTTCGCATGCTACCGAGACCGGGTGAGCTTTGCCGATGACGTACGCGAGCTGGACCTCGAACCGGTCCGCGAGCCCGGCTGCAACTATATTTTTGGCGACGTATCGCGCGGCGTAAGACGCCGAGCGGTCGACCTTCGAGGGGTCTTTGCCCGAGAAGGCGCCACCGCCGTGCCTGGCCATGCCGCCATATGTATCAACGATTATCTTCCGTCCCGTGAGGCCCGTGTCACCCATCGGGCCGCCGATGACGAAGCTGCCGGTCGGGTTCACGAGGAATCTGGGCTTCCTCTCGAGCCACTCCTCGGAGATGATGGGCTTGAGCACGTGCTCCTCGAGATCGGGCTTCATGAGGCCCATGATGTCGACCTCGGGGTTGTGCTGCGCGGAGATCACCACGGTGCTGATGCCGACAGGTCTGTAACCGTCGTACTCCACCGTGACCTGGGTCTTTCCGTCCGGCCGGAGGTAAGACAGTATTCCCGTCTTGCGCACGTCGGCCAGCCTGCGCGCGAGCTTGTGCGCGAGCATTATCGGAAGAGGCATCAACTCTTCGCACTCGTTGCACGCGAAGCCGAACATCATGCCCTGGTCGCCCGCGCCCTGCGCGTCAAGTTGCTCGTCCGTCGCCTTGCCGAGGCGCGCTTCGAGTGAAGAATCCACACCCTGCTTGATGTCCGTCGACTGCTCGTCGATCGATATCATCACACCGCACGTCTCGAAGTCGAAACCAATCTCGGGCCGGGTGTAGCCGATATCGCGCACCGTATCCTTGATCACCTTCCGCATGTCCACGTAGGCGTTGGTCGTGATCTCACCGGATACGACGGTAAGTCCGGTCGTAACGAGCGTCTCACATGCGACGTGCGAGCTTGGATCGACTTTGATTATCTCATCGAGGATAGAATCGCTAATAAGGTCGGCCACTTTNTCAGGGTGCCCCTCCGTGACCGACTCCGAAGTAAAAANCCTCATCTCCTGCGTCATCTCGTCCCTCCTGTCCACTTTGCATCTCATAAATCACGCCTCCTCCCATAACTGGAAGGAGGCAAGCTNAGCCGCAGTTTCCATCGCGGATAGGATAACACAAAATCCGAGGTGGTCNGCCTGCAGCGCCTCTAGAATCCGCGCAACCCAGGTGCCTGANCCTTATTGCGACTGGGACGGTGTCTTCTGGAGGTTTTTGGTGATGAAGTCGCCGTTCATGCCGTCGACGTAGATGTGCAGCACGTCGGAACCAGCCTTGGACACGCGGTAGTAGACGTCCCAAATCCATTTGTATTTCGGTGACGGCATGGTCTCCCCGATCGCGTCATAGTCCGCCTTGCAGCGCAGGACCGCGTTCGGGTGAGCGTCAGGGTTGCCATCGAGGAAGTCGCCGCCGCCGTTCCGGTTGGCGACCTCGAGAGCCTCCGGCGAGTCGACTCGGAAGGCCACGGGCTTGCCCTTGCGATATGTCTCGAGCCCCTTGTCCCCACCCTTTGCGCTCCCGGGAGCATTCGGCCATACGTTTCCCCGGTTGTAGATGACGAACATCTGCGAGTCTTCCTCGGGCACCGGCGAGAAATAGTAGACTTCCCATATCTTCGCCTTGCCGTCTTTGCCGATTCCGTCAGGGTCGCCGGAGCGCACCTGGATCATCCAATTGTTTGCTTGCCATTTCGAAGCGGCCGGCTTCGTATACTGGACCGCCTCGTACGCGGTCACCGATTCCGGCCTGCCCTCGGTCGGGTCACTGGCAGAGGTGTCTTTCTTCCCGCATCCGGGCAGGACGAATGCGAGCGTGACCGCGATCGCCACGAGTGACACGATGATAAATGCTCTGCTCTTGCGCATGNTTTCTCCTGTCAGCTTTCTCGCTGANGAATCCTTGACGGACATCCNNATCTATAACGAACGAAGAGCCCTTCCGAAGCGTTCCACTTCCCTCGTCAATCACTTAGACTGGTTAAACTTACTACTGGTTCGTGAAGTAATCCACGATTTTGCTCAACACTTGNCCGATCACCTGCCCAGTGCAAGTCGTCTGGCGAGGANCACCGGAAGGCCCTCCTCTTCCATTCGAGCCTGGGTCACGGAGATATCGTAGGCGACGCGGTGGAAAGCAAACCAGCCATCAATGGTGTCGAGGACGACATAGCAGGCCCTCGGATCACCGTCTCTTGGCTGTCCTACGCTTCCCGCATTCACCAGGTACCGCTCCCCGTCGCGCATCCGCGTAACTTCGCCGTCGGCCGTCTCGGTGGCCTCGGGAACGCCCGCCGCGGCGCGCGCGCCTGAAGGCAGACTGTACAAGGCAGGAACGTGAGAGTGCCCGTTAAAGCACAGTGCACCTTCGAAAAGCTTGAAGTTGGCCGCGGCCGCTTCCGCAGAGAGGATATATTCCCACAGGGGGTCCCTCGGGCTGCCGTGAACCAGCAGCGCTCCCGCGCCCGTCGGTGCAAGCCTCTCGGGGAGTCCCGCGAGCCACCCGGCATCTATCGCGTCCAGCACCCTGCCGGTCCATTCGCAAGCGATTCGGGCGTCCCTGTTGAAGCGTTCGAGGCTTATACCGCCGACGACACCAAGGTCGTGGTTTCCGGCGACCGTCTTCGCGCCGAGCCTCTTGAGGAATGCTATACATTCGTTGGGCCAGGGGCCGTAGCCCACAGTGTCGCCGAGGCACCACCACTCATCAATCCTGTCCGCGTGGGAGGTGACAGCGCTCAAAGCGGGCAGATTCGAATGGACGTCGGCGATGATGCCGATCCTGCTCAAGTATTCGCCCCGGGCTTGCCGACCGGCGCCAGGCCCTGGGCGGCCATTGCGGCGGAAGTCTCCTTGAGCCAGGAGCCGCTATCCTTGAGCCAGAAAGCGATTCCGTCATCGTCCCCCGAATCGTCGGTGAAATAGATCGCGAGCAGGCGCGAAGCGACCGACTTACCTCTCCACCACATGGGGTTGTCCAGCCCGGTGATCCTGTCAAAGGGGACACTGACGCGCTTCTTCGGCACGAGCATGAAGAACTCGAGAGCACGCGAGGTCAGGATGAGCGTCCCGTTTCCTCGGACCTGGGTCGTCGGCTGCGAGAGGAAGCCGAACGAGTTCGCGGCAGGCTCGGTCTTGATAATGCTGTCCGCGCCAAGTTCGGCGGTCGCCTCGGCGAGCCTGCGGGCAACCGCTCCGCGCAGCCAGAGTATGACGGCGCCGAAAACGGCCGCGAGGAGCACAAGGAAGCCCACCACGATGAGTATGATTGTCAGTGCCATTTGCGCCTTTGCGCTATCTCTATCCCAAGGTCAGGTCGCAATGTGGCCGTGAAGCGCTATAACATTGCTCCACGGGATGAAATAGTGATGCATGCCCAGCTCACCGCGGGCGGCCAGCGTGATCCCTTCGTCCTTCACCGCCACCACCGCGTAGAACTTTACGTTTGGTATCTCGTGCCTGATGAAGATCTCGAGCGCCTGGCACGCCGAGTCCCATCCGAACATCTTGTGGCAGAGCTCCACCGGCAGGTGCTTGATGTCGTCACCGGGTGCCTGTACGTAGCACGGCTCCCTCAAGCTTATGATCTGCATTTGTTCCAGCCTCCTTTTCAGGCAGCCTCGCGTATTTGAGCGCTGCCGTGGAAAAGAATAACCAACTACGTCCGACCTTTCAAACCGCGGACATGACCCCACGCTCCGGCTTTGTTATAGAATACGCTGGACTGCTGCCAAAAAGCTTGCCCGCGCCCACTTTTGGAGAGAACGTATTGAGAACATGTGAACTTTGTGGAAACGAGAATCCGGACGAAGCTCGGTTCTGCATGAAATGTGGCAAGGACATGGAGGCTGCCCGCAGCTCCAGTAGCGCCTTCGATTCTGTTGAAGACCCCGCCACTTTCACCCCGCTTGGTGATGACGAGTACGCTCGCCTCGCGCCTACGACCCGGGCGCCAAGGGAGCCGGTCGGCGATGTCGCTTCTTACAAAGAGGCGGCCGCGGCTGCCGCTCTCCAGGCCCAGCGGGATAGTGAAGACACCCAGAAGGCCGAGCAGACCCAGAGAGACGCGCATCAAGCCGCTCCGCTCGCGGAGATCGACCAGCGTCGAAAAGTCACCGACTTCGTCACGATGAAGCAGTTCTGCAGCCGCTGCGGGATGGCGAACCCCCACGACCAGCGTTTCTGCAAGAACTGTGGCTCAACCCTTGGGGAAGCGCCCGGCGGGATGGCAGACCGCTCCTTCGAGGCGCCGCCCCAGATACAGGCGCCCGCTACCCCGATCGAGACCACCTCGCTCTCCGACCTCTCACCTTCCAGCGCGTACAGCGCGCCGGTCGGGCCTGAAAAGGCACGGCGCAGGCCTCCTCGGGACCATACGAGAAAGAGCGGCAGGGCCGTCCGCACAGGAGGCATGTCCGACTGGGATGCACGGCAGTGGCTCGGCCTGCCCTTGGGGAAGCGCCCGGCGGGATGGCAGACCGCTCCTTCGAAGCGCCGCCCCAGATACAGGCGCCCGCTACCCCGATCGAGACCACCTCGCTCTCCGACCTCTCACCTTCCAGCGCGTACAGCGCGCCGGTCGGGCCTGAANAGGCACGGCGCAGGCCTCCTCGGGACCATACGAGAAAGAGCGGCAGGGCCGTCCGCACAGGAGGCATGTCCGACTGGGATGCACGGCAGTGGCTCGGCCTGACCGCGGTCGTCATAGTCGTGGTAGCGCTCGCCTACATGACCTTCTTCGGCGGCTTCAACGCGATCTTCAACCGCGTCAACCGCAACATACGCAAGGCCGGCGCGGCCATGGAGAAGCTTCCGGGCTTCCAGTTCAGCCTGTCGAACATTTACGAGTTGGATCAGGGCCAGTACGGCGGCGGCGGCCATGTACTTTTCGAGACACCGGACAAAAGCGCCTGGGAGGTCAAGCGCGACACGCCGGGCAACCCGCAGGTCCAGGGCACGATACAGGTCGCGCAAAAGACTTACGTGGGATCCGGCGGAACCTGGCAGCCCGGCGACCCCGCCACCACTACCGGAAACGTCTTACTGATGTGGCAGCAGTTCTCGGGCTCGGAAGCGTTGCCCAACGAGTCTTTCGGAACTCACACCTGCTTCCACTACAAGTACAGGATGACGCCTGAGCTCATGAAGACAGTCCTTGGCGTTGGAGGCCAGCAGGGAGTCAGCGACGTNATCACGGAGACGTGGATCGACACGACCACGTTCCAGGTCGTTCACCAGACCGCTCAGGTCTTCGGNGCGCAGGTCGACGGCGCGAAGATAATGAAGATAACGCTGGTGATGGACCTCGTCGAAGCCGGCAAACCCTACGGCATCAAGCCGCCGATGTGACAGGCCCGGCCGTTGCGGATCGGCGCTAGCCCGAGTTGATCATGCCTTTCGGCGCGCGACAGGACCTGGCGTAACCGCCGCCTTTCTTCCTTTCGATGCGCGCTTCGATGAAGCCGTCCCGCACGGGAACGCGGCCTTCGACCCAGTCCAGCCCGGACGGCCTGGGGTCGAACACGTAGCTCCTGTAGCCCGGCCCCGAAGGCCGGAGGCCGAGCACGTACTTGGAGAGGAGCGGCACTACGCCTGCCGACCAGCCGTGGCACAGCGAAGTGAGGTGCCCGTCCACCCCCCCGTTCTTTCCCGACCATTCCCAGAAGGTGGTGCCCGGCTCCGTAACGACCATCCCGCCCCAGCAGCGCCTCAACAGCTCCAGGGCCCCGGCGTCGTCGTGCGCCGCGAAACGCGCGAGGACCTCGTAGTTGTTCATGAAAGGCACCACTCGCTTGTTGTGCGGTTGCAGGCCCGGCGTAAGCCGGTAATAAGGAACGTCGACGTTGGTGGAGCCCCAGTCCACCCAGAGGTGGTCTCGCATGTAATCGAGTATGCGTCTCGAGGTCTGCGGGTCGCCGGAGAGACCTGCCACGATGGCCAGTGCGTTCGCGTCCTGGGGGACCCTTCCCCTGTCCGCCGTAGTGTCTACAAAAGCGCCCTTCCCCTCGTCGAACAGTGCGCGCTCGATCGCCTCTCCGAGTCTGAACGCGCGTGAGACGAAACCAATCGAGACGTCCGTCTCCCCTATCTCGTGCGCAATCGACGAAGCACAGTTGAGCGCCCAGTAGTACATCACGTTCGTATAGGCGGGCTTGCCCAGGCGAAACACGGTGAAACACCACTCCCACATGTTCAGCGGCGTCTGCCTGAAGAGACCTCCGCGGGTCTGCCCGTGCAGGTAAGCCAGGGCGCGCTTGATGACAGGGAACAGCTCCCGGACGAGGTCGATGTCCCCGGTGTGCATGAAGTACTGGTAGATCACGACGACCCACCATGCTACGTAGTCTCCAAAGAAGCCCGAGGCGACCCGCGCTGGGATCGGTCCCGGGCTGCAGGCCGGTATATACCCGCTCTTCTCCTGAAACCTGGACAGGGACAGAAGGGAATCGCGAATAGCGCCGCTTTCGTTGAAGCTCGTGTAGACGGCCGCGCCCGCCGGCGCCAGGTCCGCAGTCCAGACGAGCCTGTCACGCCTTGCTCCGTCAACAATGACCCAGTCAGACCGCCCGATCCTGTGCCTGCTGTCCGCGCCGCCCAGGGCCGGGTCGATCGTGCACATCTGCACCGTGTGGAGCCCGGCGTACCAGGAGCGGTTCAGACGGTCGTCGCTCGAAAGGAAGTAACCGCTCGATCCGGGGTCCGCGACATGGGGAGTGTATGAGACTGCAACATCGGCGAGGGTCACGCGTCCCGGTAGCACGGGATAGATCCAGAGGTAACGGAAGCCGCCGCAGTGAGGCATCTCGACCCGGACACCCTCCCGCGCTTTGAAGTGATGACAGTAGATAACGGGATCGGCGAGCGATGACACTTCGGCGACCAGCGCGTTCTGCAGGTGAGAGATCGACTCGACGGCTTGCGCTCCGACGCGCCCGCATCCGCCGGTGCCGAAAGTAAGGCGAGGGTAGCCTCCGACCTCTTTGCCGAAATCGACGAGGATGCCTTTGTGTGAAGNCGCGGTGAACTTCAGCTCGAGCCCTGCGCCCTCGGAATAGCCGACGCTGCCCTGGACTTTTCCGGAGAGCGTCGTCACCGACAGAGTGCGTGGTTCGACCGTGCGCGAGTCCGGCTCGAGCCAGTAGTCTTTTACCGAGGCAGTCTCTTTGAGGATGCCAGCCAACTGTCCACTTTCCGGGTCATGGGCCGCGCGAGCCAGCCCGGCTGCCCCGCAGATGCTTAAAGGCCCTCGCCCTCCTCGGGGCTCAGGCAGAAGATAGGATATCCCAACCGAAGTTGGCAGACAATCGCTTCGCGCGTCACCTGCGGGCCAGGAACTGCACCCTCCTGGTATCGCTGTTGACCGCCGACAAGCCTTTCGCGTCGTAAGTCTCGACCGCCGCGAAGCCGGCGCGGTCGAGCGTCTGGAGGATGAAATCGAGATCGTATGCGCGCTCGCGGTGGACCTCTTCGAACTTATCGTAGGACCCGTTCTCCCGCTCGATGAAGTTGGTCATCCGCAGCGTGTTTATTCGCGCGCCGGGGTCCCACGAAGATTCCCACAGAGAAAAAGCTCCGGTGAGGCGATGGACCATCACCGCGTCACCCCATCCTGCCTCCAGCTCCCGGCTGGTGTTCAAATCGAATATCGCATGTCCGCCCGGCCGGACACTTTCACCGAACCTTCTGAGTGACTCTGCGAGATCGCCCTCATCCGTGAGGTAGTTCAACGAGTCGAAGTTGCTGGTGAGCATATCCACCCGCTCGGGAAGCTCGAGCTCGGTGAACTGCTGCCTGATGAATACGATGTTGCGAAGGCCGCACCTTGCGCGGGCTTCGTCCAGCATTTCGGCGGACTTATCGATGGCGTAGGCGCGCGCGCAGGTGCCCGCGAGATACCGTGCGGCGAGGCCCGTTCCGCAGGCTATGTCGGCCGCCGTCGTAAACTCGATCCCGTTCCTGTTGACCAGCCGGTCGAAGTTCTCCCGCCAGCAATCAAAAGCCGTGTTGCCCACGAGCTCGTCGTAGATGCCTGCCAGCTCCCGGTATGGCTCCGCTTCACAGTTCATCTGGTCCATGTCTTCCTCTCGTCGCGCCGGCTGCTATGGCATTATCCAACGGCGCCGGGCACCCCTCAAGTGCCAGCGTGACAAGCAATGTATTCCGCTTTATGATAGGAGCCCGGGGAATAGCCTCCCGCGGTGGTCCGAACCCGCGGGATGAGCGAAGGAGGGCGTTATGAAGGAGCGGAAGGTAAAGAAGCTCGAGAAGAAAGCCACGAAGCTCGAGAAGAAAGCCAAGAAAGTAAACAAGATGTCGCTGAAAGCCTCTAAGAAGGCTGAGAAAGCCAGGAGCAAGCGGCCGGTCGAGTAATAGTCTTTCTTCATTGATCCACGGCTTGCGGCGCGCCGGTCGTTGCCTCGTATGGAGCGCCGCTGCCACGGAGGCAGCATGAGAAGATGCCGTGACTGCGATTTCCCCAGAAAATTCGCACGTTATTTTGACTGGCGAAGCGACGGCACCATAATCAGCACCGATAGCACTCGGACCCGCTCGCAGATCACCTTTCTCGAGGTGAGCGAGCTCGAGAGCCTCTTCAAGGACCTTTCCGAAACAATCGGGATCGACATCGATCGGATCTTTATCCAGGCCCAGAAGAACATCGGCAAAGCTCTTTATGCCAACCTGCCATTGAGACACATGAAAAGAGTTCCCGGTAACAGGC
>JGI24134J36421_10000170_pt1 | contig 18603 bp, 18 predicted proteins | sample BarGraNGADG00312_FD_36421 | JGI IMG/M metagenome (IMG submission 36421) | reverse complement strand
CGAACGGCTTGCCGAACTGCTCGTGGAGCTGATACGGATCGACACCTCCGTCCCACCGGGAAACAACTACCCGGCTTTCGTAGACCACGTCGAGCCGCTCCTGCAAGCCGCCGGGATGACCTGCGAGCGCGTGATCGTGCCCGAAGAGCGCTGGCGCAAGATCGACCTGCCTCTGGAAGGCGCCAGAGTGAATCTCTCCGCCAGGCTCGGCTCGGGCAAGCCGCCGCTCACGATCTACGCGCACATGGACGTCGTCCCCGCCGGCGACGGCTGGACTGTGGACCCGTTCGCCGGGATCTTTGAAGACGGTATGGTGACGGGCCGGGGCGCGATAGACATGAAAGGCTGCATACCTCCCGCCATCGTGGCGCTGGAGATCATAAAGGAGATGGGCCTCGAACCCGCCTGGGACATCACCTTCCTGCTGTGCACCGACGAGGAGATCGGCATCGACCCCGGGGCCAGGTACCTGGCCGAGCAGGGATACTTCAAGCCGCCGGTGCTGCACCTGGAGGGCGGAGGGCAGGGGCCGATGATGGCGGGCGCCAACGCCGGTTCCCTGAAAGCGACCATTACCGTAACGGGCCGCTCGATCCATGTGGGGCTGGGCTTCCTGGGGATAAACGCTCTGGAGGAATCTCTACCGGTCATGGAAGAGCTGATGAAGCTCAAGGCGTCCGTGGAGAAACGCGAGTCGACGTTCGTCTCCTACCCCATAGGAGGCATACCTTCTCCCAGGCTGACGCCGACGTTCAACCAGACCGTGATGCGCGCCGGAGACAAACTCAACGTGGTGCCGGGAAAGGCGGAGATACTCCTGGACAGGCGCTTCGTCCCCGGAGAGGACCTGGAAGAGGTCAAGGACGAGATACGCCGCGCGGTCGCGGCGGCGAGGGAGCGCAGCAAGGCCCGAATCGACGTCGAGTTCACGCTCATCTACGGGACCCACGAGCTCGACACGTCATCCGAGGTCGTCAAGCGCTGGTGCGATGTCACCCGCGAGGTGCTGCAACTGGAGCCCGACGTCGAGTTCTTCTTCCCGGGCTCTACGGGCGCGACCGATATGAGCTTCGTCGGCAAGGTGCTCCAGACGCGCGAGTTCGTCGGCACCGGGGTGATGGACGCCGAGCACATCGGCGCGCACCAGCCGGACGAGTCGGTGCCGGTGATCAACATGGTGCACCTCTGCCAGGAGTTGGTCGCCTTCCTCACCCTCGACGGCTAGCGCGGCCGGCACTTCTGGAAGCGCCCTCCCGCTCCGCGCTTCACCAGGCCCCGTATCTCGAGCGAGCTCATCGCAGCACCCGCCGCCGCGGCTGACATCCCGGCCCTGGAGCAGAGCTCCTCGACGTCGCAGGGCCCACCCTCCAGCGCCTCCAGCAGCGCCTTTTCCCCCGCCGCAAGACTGGCGCCGACGGCTGTCCCTGAGGCCGAGAAAGGCGAGCAGGCCTCAATGTCCAGTTCCGCGAGGACGTCATGGGCGGAGCAGGCCACTCCGGCGCCCGAACGGAGAAGGCCGTGCGTCCCGGCGCTGTTGGACGAGAAGATCTGTCCGGGCACCGCGAGCACCTCGCGGTCCTCGGCCAGCGCGAAGTCGGCGGTGAGCAGTGCGCCGCTACGTTCGGACGCCTCCACCACGATCGTCGCCGCGGACATGCCGGCGATTATCCGGTTGCGGGCCGGGAACTGGTAGTTGCGCGGTTCGGTGCCCGGAGCATACTCCGAGACAATGCAGCCGGCGGCGGCGATCCGGTGGAAGAGCGCCGAGTTGCGCCGCGGGTAGACGACGTCGACGCCGCACCCCAGCACCGCGCAGGTGTGGCCCCCCGCCGCAAGCGCTCCCTCGTGCGCCGCCGAGTCGATGCCGTAGGCGGCGCCGCTTACGACGCAGACTCCTTCGGCCGCGAGGCCCTCGGCCAGCCAGCGCGCGGCCTCCAGCCCGTAGGCCGTGGCCTTGCGCGAACCGACAATGCTGACGCAGGCTCTGTCTCCGGGCAGGCTGCCCCGGAAGAATAGCCCGTATGGCGGGTCGTGGATCTCGGCAAGGCTTTCGGGATAGGCAGGCTCGCCGAGAAGCACTACGCCGATGCCGGAGGACTCGAGCCCGCGCATCAACTCCGAGGGGTCCAGGCGCGAGGCCGCCTCGGTCCACTCGCCCATTGAGTCGCCCGCGGTCCCAGCGGCTATCGCCTCCCATGCGCCGGCCGGAGAGCCGAACCGGGCCAGCGTGTCACGGAGGCGGCGCGCGGTCACGCCGGGCAGGTGCAACAGGGCCACCATCTCGGGCTTCTCTCTTGCCAGCCTCGGGCTCGCGGCACCCGCGCGCGGGCTCACCTGCGCGCCGCCTTCAGTGGCGCGCCGCCGGAGAACACCTCTCGCTCCAGGCACCGGTACTGGACGGCCTCGGCCAGGTGCTCGACCTGGACAGCGTCGCAGCGCGCGAGGTCGGCTATGGTGCGCGCCACCTTGAGGACGCGGTGGTACGACCGCGCCGAGAGCCCCAGGCGCTCGACGGCCAGCCCCAGGAAACGCTCGCCCTCGGCGCCGGTACGGCAGTGCTCGTCGAGCATCCTGTTGGTCATCGCGGAGTTGGAGAACACTGCAGTGCCGGCGAACCTATCCTGCTGCATCGTGCGCGCGGCCAGCACGCGGGCCCTCACCGGTGACGAAGGCTCACCCCCGGCCCGCTCCATCAGCTGGGCGCGCGTCAGCCTCGGCACCTCTATCTGGATGTCGATGCGGTCGAGCAGCGGCCCGGAGATCCGCGAGCGGTAGCGCAATATGTCGGAGACCGAGCAGGCGCACTCGTGCTGCGGGTCGCCCAGGTAGCCGCAGGGGCAGGGGTTCATCGAGGCGATGAGGCTGAAGCGCGCCGGATAGGTGACCGTTACCATCGAGCGCACCAGGGTCACCTGCCTGTCCTCGAGGGGTACGCGCAGCGACTCCAGCGCGTTGCGCGGATAGAGCGTGAGCTCGTCGAGGTAGAGCACCCCGCAGTGTGCCAGCGAGACCTCCCCCGGCCGGGGCAGCGGCAGCCCTCCGCCGGTAAGCCCGACCGCGCTTATGGAGTTGTGCGGGGTTCGAAAAGGGCGCGCCCCGATTAGCGAGCCGCCCGGCGGGACCAGCCCCGCGACGCTGTGAATCCGGGTAACCTCCAGCGCTTCGGCGAGCGACAGCGGCGGGAGGATGCCGGGCAGCCTGCGCGCCAGCATCGTCTTGCCCGAGCCGGGCGGTCCGACCATCAGGACGTTGTGCCCGCCGGCCGCGGCGACCTCGAGCGCGCGCCGCGCCGGCTCCTGTCCCCGCACCTCGGAGAGGTCCGGCGCGCCCGGCTCGTCAAAGCAGAGCGCCTCGACCGGGTCGACCTCCACCGGCTCGGCGTGCGCGCCCTCGAGGAGGGAGACCGCCTGGCGCAGGGACGAGACCCCGAAGACCTTGATGCCTTCCACCAGCGCGGCCTCGGCGGCGTTGCCGCAGGGGACCAGCAGGTAATCCACGCCGCAGTCCCTGGCCCCCAGCGCGATGGAGAGCGCGCCGGTGATCGCGCGCAGCTCACCGTCCAACGAGAGCTCGCCCGCGGCGATGAAGCGTCCTTCTCGCTCCGGCTTGAGCTGACCCATCGCCTGCAGTATGCCCAGCGCGATGGGCAGGTCGAACGAGGGGCCTTCCTTCTTGACGTCGGCGGGGGCCAGGTTGATGTGCACCTTGGTCCTGGGCCACTCGAAGGACGAGTTCTTGATCGCGGACTTCACCCTGATGCGAGACTCCTTGAGGGCGGCGTCCGGCAGGCCGACCATCTCGAAGCCGGGGATGCCGTTGGTTAGGTCGACCTCTACGGTGATGCAGTGGGACTCCATACCGACCAGGGTCGAGCCGAAGAGCTTGGCGAGCAAGTGACCTCCAGGAAGAGCAGTACAAGCATATTGTAGAGCAATACAATCAGGTTGGCAAACAGGCCCGGGAATTACGCTTGCTTAATAGACGTCAGCCTGTGCGGGCGGCTGATAACGTCGGGTGCTTCAGCGGAGCTTGTAGACGTAGTCCTTGTCCTTGGGGTCCTTGTCGAACACCTTCCAGGGCTGCAGGTCCTGGTGCTTCAGCGACCAGGCGAAGACCTTCTGCAGGGTGGCGGGGTCCATCAGGCTCGCGTGTACGATCACGTACTCGATCCCCATCGCCTTGAGCCAGGCGATGCTCTCCTCGGAAGGGAAGCCGGCGGTGGCGAGGACCGCCTCGTAGTAGGAGTCCGGAATAAAGCCGCTGTAGCCGTTGAGTAGCTTCTTCCAGTGCAGGGTGGAGTAGTAGGTCCTCATGGGCTCGCGCTCGAGCCAGGTCGTCTCGTACTGCAGCCCGGCCGAGAACGTCTTGGGGTTGTACATGGCAAGCGGCAGCTCAGCGGTCGGCGCGTCCCCTTTCTCCTGCTTGAGCCAACTGTAGACCGGGGGGAAATCTTTGGCGGAGGCGATCTTGTGCATGGGCAGCGGGACCGACATCAGGTCCACCAGCAGCAGGGCCACGACCGCGAGCGCCACCAGGCCTACGAGCGCGATCGACTTCTTCTTTCCCAGCCAGGCGAGACCCGCCCTGATGCCGTAAGCTGACAGCACGGCCAGCGCGAGCAGCACCAGGACGATGAAGCGGGCCGGCACGCGGAGCACCTTGAACCCCGGGAACAGGTAGTAAAAGACGTCGTAAGGCATCGGCAGGTTCAGGGAGTGGCCGAAGAAGTAAAGCTTGGTGCCGAGGCACAACAGAACCGCCAGCGCCCCCAGCGCGACCCAGAACCTGACCTGGAACCTGTCCTCTCCCTCTCCTTTGAGGAACAGGACCACTGCACCGCCGATCCCCAGCAGCAGCGGCAGAAGCCCGGGGAAGAGAGAACGCTCGGTAGGGCCGCCGCGTTTCAGCGTGGTCTTGCGAAGGCCGGCGGTAAGCGAGCCCCACAGCCAGTTCTGCTGAGAGGCGGTCGCGAAGTCGGTCACGTCGGCCGAGAATATGTCGACCTCCTTGACCGAGCGCGTGAAGCGAGGGTCCGACGAATGGATCTTCAGGTAAGGGAGCGCGAAAGGCGCAATGACCGCTCCCGCCAGAACAAGCACCAGCACCAGCGACAGGGTCCACTTGAGCGTGAACGTCTGCCTCTTCATTATCAGCCGCACCGCCAGGAAAAGGATTATGGCGATGGCCAGCATCACCCCGTAGTACCAGGTGGCGAGCGTCTGCACCACCAGGAAGAGCCCCGCCAGAGCGGCATCGTACCAGCGGCCCTTCTCGGTGTACCGGGTCAGGAACAGCAGGCACAGCGGGATCCAGCCCGCGGTGGAGAGCTGCAGGTGCATCACCTGGGCCAGCCGGGGGGCGCCGAACGCGAACATCAGCCCGGCGGCGATAGCGGCGATCCTGTTCTTTGTCAGGTGGTTGGTCAGGAGGTAGGCGCCGAGCGCGGACAGGAAGAAGTTGAATATGAGCATGTAGTTGGCCGTCTGCATCGGGTTGTGGGTGATCGCCAGCAGAGGCAAGGCGAGCAGCGCGGTGCTCAGCTGGTGGTCTGAGTAAGCCAGGGTATCCTGGTTGGGGTAGTAGATGTTGGCGCTGAAGAGCGCGAGCGGGTTGTTCGCCAGCGCGCGCGCGTCCGACTGCAGGGTCCAGGCCTGGAAGACCGGGTCGCTAGAGTCCTTGTAGACGTAGTCCCGCGCTTTGCTGATCATGGGCCGGGTGAACAGGCAGGCAAGCCCGATGAATGCGATTATGATGACAAGGCCAAGCGCCCTGCCTTTTGCGTTGCTCTCAGGTCTCTTCATNCTCATAAGACAAACACATGGGGCGGCAGATGCCGCCCCAATGGGCAAAACTCATTCTGACAATGTTTTCTGCACTCGAGTGCCGGCGTCCTCCTACCAGGGGCAGCCGATGGAATCGGTGCCCCAGACGCGGCCGTTTCCATACATCGCGCGCTCGGCTATGACCGGCTTGTCCGAGGTGACCCTCGTCGACACCTCCCAGACCTGGCCCACCGTGTCGGCGACGTTGAACGTCTTGCGCGAGTGCGGGGCCAGCACCACTGACGGCCCATCCCTGGACACGTCCGAGGTCATGTAGCTCAAGCTGACCTTCGCCTCGGTGTCGTTGGGGTTCTGCACCAGTATCCATGTCTCGAAGCCCGGCCCGGTCGAGCCCTCGGGCAGGCACCAGCTGCCGGCGGGCGCGCTGACGCCGATCGAGTCGTGGGCCCACTGGCGGTTATTGCCGTACATCGCGCGCTCGGCTATGACCGGCTGATCGGAGGATACAAAGGTTGAGACGCTCCACTGTCCCGGCAGGTTGCTCGCGACGTTCACCGAGCTGCGGCTGGCAGGCGCCAGCTTCAACGTCGGGCCCTGCTTCTGCCCGGACGCGGTCATGTAGGTCAGCTTCACGTTGGCTGTCCTGTCCCCGGGGTTCTGGACCAGCACCCATGTCTCGAAGTCCGGTCCCGTCGAGCCTTCGGCCAGGTACCATTCGGTCTGCGGCGCGGAGGCGCCAATCGAGTCGGTTGCGTCTTCTCCCGTTCTATACATTGCTCTCTCGGCCACCACCGGCTGGGTGGAGGTGACCTCGGTGGAGACCTGCCACTCGCCGGGGCAGGTGTTGTTCACCTTGAAGCTCTGGCGCGTGTTGGCCGGCATGGTGACCCTGGGGCCCGCCACCGCCCCGTGCGAGGTCATGAACGTGAGCTGGATTGTGGCGGCATTGCTGCTGGGGTTCTGGACCAGGACCCAGGTGTCGAAGCCGGGGCCCGTGCAGCCTTCCGCGAGGTACCAGGTCTTCGCCGGCGTCCATATCCCTATCGAGTCGGTGGCCCAGGTGCGCCCGTTTCCGTACATGGAGCGCTCCGCGATGATAGGTCGGTCGGCCGTCACCATCGTGGAGACCTGGTCGGTGTTGGGCACTGTGTCGGCGACGTTGTAGGTCTTGCGGGTCCTGGGGCCGATCTGCTCGGTCGGTCCCTGCACGACGCCGTTGGGCGTCATGTAGCTAATNTTGATGTTGGCTCCCCCGTCGTTGGGGTTCTGCACCAGCACCCATGTCTCGAAGTCCTTGCCGGTCGAGCCTTCAGCGAGATACCAGGCCTGCTTGGGCCCATAGCTGACCACCAGCCCGTTGCGCAGCGGCGTCGGGTTCTCGGTGCCCGTGACGACGTTTACGTTCCTGGCCCCGACCGCGGCGCCCTGCCCCACCGTGATGTTCGCCGTCGCGTGCTCGACGTCGCTGACCGTGGTCCGGTTCACCTTGATGCCGGTGCCGGAGACTGTCGCCGCCGACTGCCCCTGGACGAAGTGGGTGTTGCTGCCGACTATCTTCACGTCCAGCGTGTCACCCTGCCGGCAGCCGCTTGGGGTCGACGAGGAGATCGACGGCACACCGGGTGGGGCGATGACGAAGACCGCGGCCGTGTTCGTCGGGGTCTCCCCCGGCGTCACGATGTTGACGTTGCGCACGCCGACCGTGGCCAGGTCGCTGATGGTGATGCTGGCCGACGCGTCGGTCTGGGAATGTATGTCGAGGGAGTTCACGGTGACGCCCCCGGGCGGGTTGAACTGCAGTGTCGAGGAACCCGGAGTGAAGTGCGTGTTCGAGCCGGCCACGTCAATGTTCATGGTCTGCCCCTGGATGCCCGCCGCCGGGTTCACCGAGTCAACCGAGGGAACTGTGTCTTGCACCTCGGCTCCGTTGCTCTCGTTGCAGGTCCCCGCGTACAGGTTCGTTCCCAGGCCCTCGGCCCTGGTGGTCATTGCCGAGACCGACTGGTTCCCCGAGCTCCCCCAACCGTCGGTGTTGGCCTGGCTCCAGTTGTCCTGCGCGGGCGAATAAGATGCCCACACCTGGCAACCGTACTCGGTGCCGACAAAAAGCCTGTTGTCCGAAGGTGCCATGGAGGCCGCCTGGTCGTTGTTGGTGGAGCTTCCGAAGTTGTTCTGCGAGACCTGGATCCAGTTGGGGCCATCGGACCCATATCTGAAGACCGCCGGACCCTCGTTCCAGTTCCGGGTACCGGCGTACAGCAATCCATTGAACAGGGCCATGGAACTGACCTGCTGGTTGTGGTTGTTGCCGAGGCCGCCGCTCGCCGATTGCTCCCACGGGTTGGGCAGGTGCCCGGGCGTGTACCTCCAGACATCGCAGCCGTTCCAGTTCAGCGTGCCGAAGTAGAGCCCGTCGTCGAACACTCCGGCCGTCATCGCCCCCTGGTCGTTCGTGCCGAAGCCCTGGGGCTGCGGGGCGCCGGGGCCGACCATCATCGTCCAGGCAGCGCCGTCGAAGCTCCATACTTCACAGTTACCCGGGTTATAAGTCCCCACGTAGAGCTTGTTCGCCCCTTCGCCGTCATAGACCGCCATCGAACAGGCGGAGCGGTTGCCGTCGCCCTCGATGTAAGGCGCCGACCCCAGAGTGCTCACCCTGGTCCAGTTCGTCACACCTTCCCCATCGCGCCGCCATACCTGGCAGCCGGCGGGGTTATAGGTGCCTACGTAGAGCTTGGGGCCCCCTCCACTTCCATCGTCATATACCGCCATCGCCGCGGCGACGGAGTTGTCCTGGATCTCGAAGCCGTCTTTGTTGACGAGGCTCCAGTTGCTGCCGTCGTACCGCCAGACCTCGCAGCCGGTGGCGCTGGCGGTGCCGGCGAAGACCTGGTTGTTCAGCGTCGCCATGCTCGAGACCATATAGTTGTTGCTGGCGGTGAAGCCGTTGACGTTGATCTGCTGCCAGGGACCGCCGGAGTTGTACTGCTATGCCTCCGCGCCGGTGCCCCTGTCAATCGGCCCGTTGCTGGGGTCGTTAACGGTGCCAAAGTAGAGGTTGCCGTTCATCACAGTAGAGGCCATCGCGCCCGTGTTGAGCGGGTCGCCGAAGCCGTCGCTTCCCACCTGTGTGGTGGTACCACCGTCCCACGTCCAGACCTCGCAGCCCCCCCACCCCTTCTGGGTTCCCATGAACAGCTTGTTGGTTCCCGAGTCGTTGTACTGGGCCATGCAGGCGAGCGTCTGGTTGCTCCCGTCACCGAAGCCGCCGGTCGTGATCGCCGGGTCCCAGGCGTGGGGAGGATTGAGCGCGCCCGTGTAGCTGTGCAGTTCGCAGCCGTTGTTGTTGTTCGCGGTTCCCGCGTAAAGCTTCGTCCCCGTACCGACGTCGCAGGCGAACAGCGAGGTCGCATCGAAGTTCGCGGTCGATGAGAACCCGTCGGTCACCATGGGCGTCCAGGAAGCGCCGTCGTAGGCCTGGATGTTACAGCCGGCGCCCGTGTTCTTCGTTCCCGCGAGGAGGCGGCCGGAGTACGACAGCAGAGACGATGTCCTGATGTTGTTGACGTTGCCGAACCCGGAGGTGTTGGCCTGCACCCAGAGGGAACCCCCGATGTTGCGCCACACCTGGCACCCGCTCCCACCCGAGGCGGGGTCGTTCTCGGTACCGACGTAGAGGTTCGAGCCGTAGACCGCCATGGCGCTGGCGTCGACGTTGTTGGCAGTGATGAAGCCACCCAGGAGTATCCGCCTGGTCCAGGAGGAGCCGTCGTAGCTCCACACCTCGCATCCGCCTGAGGTGTTGCGCGTGCCCACATAGAGGTTGTTGTTGTAGACGGCCATGCTGGAAGCTTTGGTGTTGTTGGAGTTGCCGAAGCCGTCGCTGTTCACCTGAGTCCAGTTTGTTCCGCCGTCGTAGCGATACACGCGGCAGCCTTTGTCGTTCTCGGTGCCGGCGTAGAGCCGGTCGACGCCGCTCGAGTTGAAGTACGTCATGCAGCTCACCGACCGCTGCGCCGGGTCGAAGTTGCCCGTGAANCCGCCCGTGATCGAACCGTTCCAGGTATCGGCTGCCGCGCTCANAGGAANCAGNAGANAGAACATNCCGAACAGCAGCAGACATATGGTGGATAGGGCGATGACGCGTAAACGCACNAAGAAACACCTCCTGCGCGGATGGCTCCAGCTCAAAAGATTAGATCATCCTGGCACCTGCGCCAATATGCNATCAGNCCTCAGTGCCCGCGGCTAGAAGGCGTCCGGGATATGGCGCAGCTCCAGCACCGCGCTCTCGGAGTCGAGCATCACCGCGAAGACGTCGAACCGCACCTGCCCGTGAGCGGAGCCGCTCGCGAGGTACTGCGCAGCGAGTGAGCGAAGCCGCCGCGCTTTTGCNGGCGTTACGGATTCCTCCGGAGCGCCGAATGCTGTTCCTGTCCTGGATTTGACCTCCGCGAAGACGAGCAGGTCTCCCCGCCTGGCGATGACGTCCACCTCTCCCTCGCGGACGCGCCAGTTGCGCTCCACGATCTCGAACCCCTGCCGGGAGAGGTCGGCGCACGCCGCGTCCTCACCGGCGCGGCCCTTGGCCCGCCTGTCAGGGCTCATCGCCGGCCTCCCACAGCGTTATCTCCGCGGCCCCGTCCGCCACGCGGCGGAACGAGAGCCTGTGCAGCTCGCAGGGTCCGTGCTCGTCTAGCGCCTCCCAGTGCTCGGAGGTGCCGTAGCCCTTGTTGTTCTCGAAGTTGTAGGAGGGGAAGCGCCTGTGCATCGCGCGCATGACCCTGTCCCTCTCGACCTTGGCTACTATGCTCGCCGCCGCGACNGAATGGAATGTCGCGTCGGCGGTGGGTATGCCGAAGACCGGAAAGGACAGTCCCGTGAGCGTGAAGTGGTCGCAGACGGCGACGTCGCATCGCGGCTCCAGGCCGCTCAAGGCCTGGCCGAGCGCGCTCATGTTCACGATCTGCAGGCCCCAGCGGTCGACCAGCGAGCTGTCCATGAAGACCACCGAGAGGCTCAAGGCCCGCGCCTGTATCTCGATGTACAGCTCCTCGCGCAGCTCGGGGGCCAGCAGCTTGGAATCGTTCACGCCTTCAATCTCNACGCCCGGCTCGAACAGGGCGGCCGCGGCGACCAGAGGGCCNGCGAGCGCGCCGCGTCCGACCTCGTCGGCGCCGGCCACCAGCCTGACGCCNTTCACCCGGAAAATGTCCTCGTTGGCCGCGCGGCCGCGCTTCCTGCCCAGCGCCTTGAACGCCATGTTGCGCACGGTGAGCCTGGGATCGCGGGTGAGCCGGCAGAGCAGTCCGATGTCCGGGCGCTCGAGAGAAGAGAGCAGTTCGCGGATCTCCTTCACCGAGAGGCTCAAGCTCGCGGGATCGTTCAGCCCTGGTTCATCACCCGTCAGGAGTTGACCCTGGGCCGGGGCTTTCCGAAGTGGCTCGGTGGCCACCATATGAGGATCACCTTTCCTATCACGGCCCGGTAGGGAATAGGACCGAAGTAACGGCTGTCTCGCGAGTTCGGCCTGTTGTCGCCGAGCCCGTAGAACATGCCCTTGGGCACCTTGACCGGACCGAAGTCGCTCATGTCGTTGACCTTGTACGGCTCGACGATNTTCCTGCCGTTGATGTAGACCTGGCCCTTCTTTATCTGCAGGGTCTCCCCCTNGGTCGCGATCACGCGTTTGACGAAGGGAGTGGTGCCGCGGTGGGTGATGTGCAGCGTCTCGCCCATCTGCTGGATCGGCCAGTAGAACGGGTTGCTGGTGGTGAGCGACCTGGGGTCGTCGGGCGGGTAGCGCCAGACGACGATGTCCCCCCTGCGCGGCTTGCGGAAGTAATACGTCACGCGGTCGACCATCACCCTGTCCCCTACCTGCAGGGTCGGGCTCATCGAGGACGACGGTATGATGAACGCCTTGAAGAAGAACGACTGGATCAGAACCGCCACGACCGCGGCGAGCACCAGGATGATGACGAGCTCGGTGACGCCCTGCCAGAATGTTATCTTGGGGCGCTCTTCGTCCGCCTTGGCCTTTCGCTCGCGCCTGCTCAGGCGCCTGGTCTGGTCATCGGGTTCAGGGGCCTGTGCGTCTTGAGGCTTCCGGGCGGGCTCGGGCTCTTGCGCGGGTTGCGGCTCGCGTGCTCCTTCAGGCTCGCTCGAGGGAGTGCCTTCCATTTCTCGCGTTTGTCCGGAGGTGTCTGCAGGAGGGCCTTCGGCAGAGGGTTGGGCTTTGGCGGGTTCGTTGTTTTCTTCTTCGGCCATCTATGGAGCCATCACGATCAGCTGGTGAACTTCTTCTTCTTGACCCGGGCGGCCTTTCCGACCTTATCCCTGATGTAGTAGAGCTTGGCGCGCCTCACGTCGCCTTCCTGGATCATCTGGATGTCTTTGATGATGGGAGAATGCACCGGGAACGTGCGCTCCACGCCGACGCCGAAAGAGATCTTNCGGACGGTGAACGTCTCNCGCGCTCCCGGGCCCTGCCGCCTGATGACCAGACCCTGGAAAGCCTGGGTGCGCGTCCTCACGGTCCTCTTTTCGCCGGTTCCGCTGGCTTCCTTGATCTCGATCGTGACCTTTATGATGTCGCCAGGCTGGAAGGGAATAATGTCCTCCCGCATCTGGCTTCTCTCGATAGTCTCTATCTCTTTCATCGTTTNCTCCCGGAATAGACCGCACAAGACTCGGTCAACTATAGCAGAAGAGTGCTGCCGTGAAAATCGGCGATCGCACTGGTTTGACANGAGGCGNCCGCGCGGGTTCGCCCCTTCAGAGGAGGTCGGGGCGCCTCTCGCGGGTGCGCTCGAGCGCCTGCTGCTCTCTGAAGGCCTTGATCCGCCCGTGGTCGCCGCTGGTGAGCACGTCGGGGACGCGCCATCCCCTGAACTCGGCAGGGCGCGTGTACTGTGGGTACTCCAGAAGCCCGGCGGCGAAAGACTCCTCGGCCAGGCTCTCCTCGTTCCCCAGCACCCCGGGGAGCAGTCGGACCACCGCCTCGAGCACGGCGCAAGCGGCGATCTCGCCGCCCGCCAGCACGAAATCCCCCAGCGATATCTCGCGACCCGCGATGTGCCGCCGGATCCTCTCGTCCACTCCCTCGTACCTTCCGCAGATGAAGACGACGGTCTGCTCGCGCGCGAGCTCCCGTGCGATCGCCTGGTCGAACCTCTCGCCCTGTGGCGTGAGCAGTATGACCGGAAAATCCTGGCGCAGCGNCGCGGCGTCCTTGTCNAACACCGCCTCGAGCGCGGCAGCGACGACGTCCACGCGGAGCACCATCCCCGGCCCGCCGCCGTACGGCGTGTCGTCAGCCTTGTGGTGCGGGTCCGGCGAGAGGGAGTGCAGGCTGTGGACGTTGGCGTCGAGAGCTCCGGCCTCGACCGCGCGCCCCAGCACCCCCGCGGAGAGCGGAGAGACGAGCATCTCGGGCAGCGTGCAGAAGACGTGCGCCTCCAGCGTCATGGGCCCATCCCCTCCGGGAGCTCGACCGTTATCGTCCGGCCGTCCATATCGACTTCCTTCACGAACTCGGATACGAACGGCACGCTGAACTCCACGCCGTCCGCCGAGAAGGCGACGATCAGGTCCTGCGCCGCGCGGCACAGCACCTCTTTCACCCTGCCCAGCTCGTGCCCGGCGCCATCGACGAGCGCCATGTCCACCATGTCGTGCGGCCAGTACTCTCCTTCGCCCAGCGGCGCCGCCTCGCAGGCCGGGACCATCAGGAACAGCCCGCGCAGCCCGTCGGCCGCGTCCCGGTCTGCCAGCCCCATCGACACCAGGTAGCGCCCCGAGTGGGGGGCGGCCGTCTCCAGGGTCACCTCGACGTAGTCTTGAGGCCCTTTCTCGAGCAGCATCTTCGCCCCGGGGACGAACCGCTGGTCCCAGTCCGTCAGCGACTCTACGATAAGAGCCCCACGGATGCCGTGGGGCCTCAGTATTCTTCCGACCGCCAGGAGGTCCCCCGGCGAATTGGTGTTCTTCTCGCTCAATCCAGTATCTCTACTATCGCGTTCTTTCCCTGCTTGGTCGCCGAGGCCTTGACCAGCGTCCTCAGGGCCTGAGCTATCCTGCCCTGCTTTCCGATCACCTTGCCGATGTCCTCGTCGTTGACCTTGAGCTGCAGGATGACCGACCTCTCCCCCTCGATGACCTCGACGTGGACATCGTCGGGATTGTCGACCAGCGCCTTGGCAAGGTACTCCAGAAGATCTTTCATATTCGAGCCTCCAGTATTCAACCCAGCGGGAGAAGAGTTATTTCTTCGAGCTCTCGAACTGCTCCCAGACGCCCTTGATCTTCATCAGGTTCCGGACCTGGCTCGATGGCTGGGCCCCCTGCGAGAGCCAGTAGAGCGCCCTTTCGCCGTTGAGCTCGATGGTCGAAGGTTCCGTCATCGGGTTGTAGAAGCCGAGCGACTCGATGTAACGCCCGTCGCGCGGCTTGTGCGAGTCCGCCACGACAATGCGATAGACAGGCTGCTTCTTCTTTCCCATTCTGCGCAGTCTGATCTTGACCAATGTGCCTCCTTAAATCCCGTTTATTCTAGCAGAACGCCTCAGAAGGGAAAGAGGCGCTTGAGCATGCCCATGCCGCCGGCGCCCTTGCCGGTGAACGCCTTCATCATCTTCTGCATCTGGCTGAACTGTTTCACGAGCTGGTTGACGTCCTGGGTGGAGGTGCCGCTCCCGGCCGCGATCCTGCGGCGCCGGCTCGCGTTGAGCACGTGCGGGTTGTGGCGCTCCTGGGGCGTCATGGAGTAGATGATGGCCTCGACCTTCTTAAGCTGGCCGTCGTCCGCGTCGAGCCCCTGCTGACGCGCCATGCCGCTCATCCCGGGCACCATCTCCATCACCTTGGACAGCCCGCCCATCTGGCGGAGCTGCTGCATCTGCTCCAGGAAGTCCTCGAAGTCGAACTTCTGCTTGCGCAGCTTCTCCTCGAGCTTGCGCGCCTTCTCCTCGGTCATGTGCTCCTCGGCCTTCTCGACCAGGGTGACGATGTCGCCCATGCCGAGGATGCGGGACGCGACGCGGTCCGGGTAAAAGACCTCGAGGTCGTTCATCTTCTCGCCCACCGAGGCGAGCTTGATGGGCCGTCCGGTGACCGCCTTCATGGAGAGCGCCGCGCCGCCGCGGGCGTCGCCGTCCATCTTGGTGATGAGGATCCCGTCGAACTCCAGCGTCTCCAGGAACGTGAGCGCGACGTTGACCGCGTCCTGGCCGGTCATCGCGTCCACCACCAGCAGGGTCTCACTGGGGTCGACCGAGGCCTTGATGTCCACCAGCTCCTGCATCATCTCCCCGTCGATGTGCAGCCGCCCGGCGGTGTCGAGTATCACGACGTCGTTGCCCTTGCGGGTTCCTTCCTTAACCGCCTGCTCGCAGATCTCCTGCGCGCTCTTGTGCTTGTAGTAGGCCACCGGCACTTCGATCTGTGTCCCCAGGGTCTGCAACTGCTCTACCGCGCCGGCCGGTATACGTCCGCCGCTACCAGCAACGGGTTCCTCCCCTGCCGGCGCAGCAACACGGCGAGCTTGGCGGCCGCCGTGGTCTTGCCGCTTCCCTGCAGGCCGACCAGCATGATGACCGATGGCGGGTGGGGGGCGAAGCGGATGTCCTTCTCCCTGCCCCCGAGTATGTCGGTCATCTCGTCGTAGACGATCTTCACGACCTGCTGGGCGGGCGTGACGCTCTTGATGACCTCCTCGCCGATCGAGCGCTCGCGCACGTGGTCGACGAACTGCTTGACTACCTTGAAGTTGACGTCGGCCTCCAGCAGCACCAGGCGGATCTCGCGCATGGCGGCTTCGACGTCCTTCTCGGTCAGCTTGCCCCTGCCGCGAAGCCTCGTGAAAACATCCTGCAGCCTGTCTCCCAGGCTTTCAAACATAGTTGCTCCATCGCTTGTCTTGCCGAATAAAGGGAGTTTACCACGACCCGTAGCCCCACTGAATGATATTACGCGCTCCCCCGGACGCGCTCAAGCAAGGGGACGGACGCACCCCGGGCTCNCGTCCGCCCNTCCGGGCCTCACCTGCCCTGTGGCCGGACGCGCGGGATGCGACGGCTCCCACGGGGAGAGGGGTCAGGCAAATGAAAGANGCCCGGCCGACGGCCGGGCCTCGTCCATCACCTTATCTGGAAAGAGAATCAGGCCTTGCCGGTGATCTTGAAGACCTTGGTCCCACACTTGGTGCAGGTGCCCTTCTGGGCCTTCATCTTGTTCTTCATGATGACCTCTTCGGGATCCTTGATCTCTACCTTCTCCTTGCACTTCACACAGTAAGCGTCAGCCATCTTACCTCCTTTGTACCTGGAACCCCCCGGATCCACAGATTACTCACAACACGTACATTTGTTCGTCTGTTCGCGCAAATATACCTTTGACCCATCGGGCGGTCAACCAATGCGGGGGCTCGCGTCCGGTCCGATGCTATACTGTCTGCGGCCGTGACAAGGAGGGGGAAGATGCCCGAATCGTTCGACGAGCTGCGCCACGAGTACCTCGAGAGCCGCTGCGAGACTGCGGTCAAAGCGCTGCGAAAGAGGTGGTTCGACGCGCACTGGTTCTCCACCGCGGATCGCGCGGTCAAGGCGGCGCTGGACCTCATCCCCCAGGGATCGCGTGTCGGAGCCGGTGGGTCAGTGACCGTGCGTGAGAGCGGGCTGCTGGAGGTCTTGAGCGAGCGCGGATACCAGCTTGTGTACCACCAGCCCGATATGGCGCGGGAGCAGAGCATGGAGGTCCGCAAGGAGGCCATCACCTGCCCTTACTACCTGTGCTCCAGCAACGCCATCACCATGGAAGGCGAGCTCGTGAACACCGACGGGATAGGCAACCGGCTGGCCGGGATGATGTTCGGCCCCGAAGTTGTGGTGGTGCTCGCGGGAGCGAACAAACTGGTGGAGGACCGCGCCGAGGCGTTCAGCAGGATACGCAACGTGGCCGCCCCGGCAAACGCAAGAAGGTTGGGCCTCGACCTGCCCTGCGTCGAGCGGGGAAAGTGTGTCGACTGCCGCACGCCGCAGAACATCTGCAGGGTGACGTCGATCATCAGCCTCAAGCCGATGTGGACCGACCTCAAGGTGTTCCTGGTGGCCGAACCCCTCGGTTTGTAGGGACAGGTACTTTCTACTTCTTTTTCTACTCATACGACTGGCTCACCGATTGAATTCGAGGACACCTGTCCGGAGTGGAAAAAGAAGTGGAAAGTACCTGTCCCCATCTCAGGGTGGGCGGCGGTACCAGTCGATGAGGCGCGCCACGGGAGGGTAGACCTTCCTGACCGCGATGAGGCTGTCGGCCACCTTCCTCGACCTCTCAGGCACGTTTGCCTTCGCCGATCTTATCGCCTCGAACCACTGGCGCGGGTCGTTCCTGGCCAGGACGCCCTCCAGGCTGTAGACGCTCACGTCGCGCACGCCGGCCGCCAGCGCCGCCTCAAGGCCAACCACCAGCTCTGCGGGCCCGCCAAAGACCGGCTCGTCCCGGAGCACTCCACCCCCGGTAAGGCCGAGCGATACACCCGCGCGGCCGCCGAACTTCTCGCGCAGGCGGGAGCAGTTGTCGTACACCAGCCAGTTGGCGTCTTTCGCGGTGATGGCCCCGCCGGACATGCCGCACAGCATGCTCACGTAGAGCATCGGGCTCACCACGTCCCATCCGATCCCGGAAGCAGGCGTCTCGGTCATGTCCTGCAGCAGTTCGCCGTCACCCTCCATCTCCAGCCCGATCCAGGGCAGCACCGCCGTGAGCGTGCGCATCCCGGCGTCCTGCAGCTCCGCGTTGAGCCTGTCGAGCTTTCCCTTGGCCCGGTAGTAGCGCTCGCGGTCCAGGTTCTCTCGCGCCGACGAGAACACCTTGCCGAGCTTGAGGAGCGGGTTGGTCGCCTGCATCACTTCCCACATCTGCTGGATGGGCATCTCCAGGTCGATCGCGACCGTGTCGGGAAGGACCTCGTTCTTCTGCGCCCACTCCACCTGGTGGCGGACCAGCGCGCCGTACGACGAGGCGTTGCGCTCGCTGGGGAAGTAGCCCTGCTCTTTCTCCATCAGAGGCCAGAAAGCGTAGTCCACGCCGGCCTCCTTCAGCTTCTTGAGCGCGTTGGCGTTTTTCCGGGTCAGGGAGACCGGGTACATCGCGATGGCCACGCCCGCGGAGAACTCCTGCAAAAGAGGCAGGGCTTTCTTGACTATGTCGGGCGGAGCGAGCGACTCCTCCCAGAACCTCAGTTCGAACTGCACCTGGACTCTCTACCCTTCCTCGTTGCCCGAAGATATACGTCTGCACCAAGCAGGAAATCATACTATCAGAACTTCGATTACACGCCTGCTGTCTTTCCTACTGGTCAGTAATATTCTATTTCTCAGTCGTGTTGCACCGTCGGCGGCGCGGTTGATGTTGAGACCACTCCAGACGGGGGCGGGGTTGTCCTTTTGCGTAGCCTCCACAGTCGGCGCGGAGTACAGAAAGACTGCCCCACGGGACCCGGCGAGGATAAGCAAGCAAAAGGACAGCCCCGCCCCTCCTATTCAGAACAGGGCGCGGGCGTATTCCTCGGGGTCGAACGGACGAAGGTCACTCATGCCCTCGCCCACGCCGATGTAGGAGACCGGTATGCCGAGCTCGCGGCCGATGGCCAGGACCACCCCGCCCTTGGCGCTGCCGTCCATCTTGGTGAGCGCGATGGAGCCTAACTTCATGGCCTCGCCGAAGACACGCGCCTGGCTGACGCCGTTCTGTCCTGTGGTGGCGTCGATGGCCAGTATCGACTCGGGAGGGTACCCGAGCTGGCGCTCGGCGACCCGCC